>Ga0209721_1002081_pt1 | contig 13320 bp, 8 predicted proteins | sample TshhotsprinmetaG_FD_184139 | JGI IMG/M metagenome (GOLD analysis project Ga0209721, IMG submission 184139) | Hot spring microbial communities from South Africa to study Microbial Dark Matter (Phase II) - Tshipise hot spring metaG (SPAdes)... | ecosystem: Environmental > Aquatic > Thermal springs... | reverse complement strand
AGACTGAGTTGCACCTGCTCGGTGGCGATGCCGAGCGGCTGCGTGAAGCCATATTCCGCCTGGAGCCAGTCAAGATAGCGCGCGATGCCGGCCGGCAACGCCGCCTGGAATTGTTCGGCTTCCCGTTCGTCTGCGACCTTCTTCTTCTCTTCCTCGCGCCGCACCTCATTCTCAATGTCAATCGGCTCACCGCCTGTCTTCCGGTCGAACCAGCGCAAGACACGCTCGCGCCAGGGCTTGACGGCATCGATGACAAGGGCTATCAGCAGAGCGAGCACGACGATGCCAGTAACAAACCACCAGGGCCGCTGCATCAGCAGCTTCGCGATGGTCTCAAATGGCTTCTCGGGAAACTGGTCGACCGCCTGCGGCACGGTGAGCGTCGGCTCGGGGGTGGGTGCAACCGTCGGCGTGAGCGGTGGCGTTGCTGTTTGCGTCGGTAGAGCAGGGGTTGGCGTGGGCGGCGCCACAGTCGGTGTGGGCGGCGCCACGGTTAGCGCCGCGGTTGCAGGCAGCGGTGTAGCCGTCGGCGCGGGCTGCTGCGCCGCAACAGTGCTGAGCGCGCCGAACACCAGCGCGACAGGCAGCACGAGGGTGAGCAGGATGATGCCGATCTGTTGTCTGGTGCGCATCAGCGTCTCTCGGCCAGAATGGCGGGTTGAGTCGAACACGTGCGATGCGCCCATTATAATCGAAGCGTGTTTCAGGGCAATTTCCACGGCAGCCGTGATGGCACCGCTGGTTGATCAACCCGCCGGTGAAAAGCAGCGGCGCCCCTCATCAAGGTCATCTGTTATGCTCGATCGATTGTCATCTGATATTGAGCAATAATCGCTGTCAGACCAGTTGCTCCTGCTTGAGCGACTGGCCCGCCACATTCGGTCGCGCACCATGCCGGTTGCGCCGAATAACGGTGAGCTGCTTGCCGCTATGGCTGCGGACCCGGCGATCCAGCGCGAGCTTCGCTAGATCAACGCGGCATGGCGGTTGAAGTCTGCCAGGGTGTACCCTGAGGTGAACATAGCCCGCATGCGGGAGGGTTTGGGAGGGTGAAGCCCTTCAACGGGTTTCACCTGCTCTGCGATAGGCTTCCTGGGACGCAGGGGGGAAATGGGCCAGCGAATGGGAAACGAATAAACGAATGCGCGCGGCGTGGCTGACGCTGAGGTGAACATACGGGGAAACCAGGTTTCCCCACCTGCGGTGAGCCTGTCGAACCGCACCCCTCCCTGCGAGGAGGCGCCCGGTTCCCTCCCCCAGCGGGGGAGGGCCAGGGAGGGGGCGGCCCTCCAAAGGGTTTCACCTGCTCTGGAAAGGGCTTTCTGGGACGCCGAGGGGAAATGGGTCAACGAATGGGAAACGAATAAACGAATGCGCAAGGTGTGCCTGAGGTGAACATACGGGGAAACCAGGTTTCCCCACCTGCGGTGAGCCTGTCGAACCGCACCCCTCCCTGCGGGGAGGCGCCCGGTTCCCTCCCCCAGCGGGGGAGGGCCAGGGAGAGGGCGGCCCTCCCAGAGATGCCCCATGGTCATCGCGGCGTTGTGCCCCATGCGCATGACCGTCTGATGTGAACATAGCCCGCCCGCGGGAGGGTTTGGGCGTAGGGGCGCGGCGGCGCCGCGCCCCTGCCCCCTCCCAGGAACCAACCCGCCAGCGGGGAGGGTTTGGGAGGGCGTAGCCCTCCCAGGAATAACCATGTTTCATTCTAGCGTTGTGCGGCGCAGCCGCATGACTGTCTATCGTGCGCTAGCTAGCAGCCCCTGTCGCGCGCAGGCTATTTCAGGCGAGCAGCAAACTGCTTGCGAAACTTCGCCACCTTCGGCGCCACGACGAACTGGCAGTAGGGCTGCCCGCCGTTGTTGACGAAGTACTCCTGGTGGTAATCCTCCGCCGGGTAGAACGCGCTGAAGGGAGCCACTTCGGTCACGATGGGGCGGGGCCAGACCTGCGCAGCGTTCAGCTCGGCGATTACCTGGCGGGCAGTGTGCTCCTGCTCCGGCGAGTGGTAGAAGATCACCGAACGGTACTGTGGCCCGACATCGTTGCCCTGGCGATTCAACGTGGTCGGATCGTGAATGCTGAAGAAGACCTCCAGGATTTCGCGGAAGCTGATCTTGCGGGGGTCGAAGCGTATCTGCACCACTTCCGCATGGCCGGTCTTGCCCCCACAGACTTGCTCGTAGGTCGGGTTGGGCACGCGCCCGCCTGAATAGCCCGAGACAACGTCGGTGACCCCCTGTAGCTGGTCGTACACCGCCTCAAGGCACCAGAAACACCCTCCGCCGAGGGTGGCGATGTCGGTGGTCGGGGATGGATCGCTCATCGGAAATACCTTCACAACAGAACGGCGGGCCGGTGTCGCGCCTTCCGGAAGGTTCCCGGCCCGCCGAACGTGTATTGTCGTAGACAACTCGCGCTGCCCCATCATTATACTACCTCGATACCCCCGCTCGAGCCAGGGCGAAGGTGGCCGTGGCAGATGCCCATGGGGCTACGCTTCTAACGAAACGCTAACGTTCCGTTTACAGCCGACTAACATACCTTCACTATCTAAAGAAGTGTATGCGCCCGCATAATTAGCCTCCCCTGCTCGTCAGAGCGTCTGCGCTTTCTGCGCTGCTCGCGCAGGGGATGTGGGGGCGCCGCCTTTCCCTCCCTTCCTGCCGGCGGGGCGGGTGTGGGCAGGCGACGCCTCGCAGGGGAGATGGGGATGCCGGGTTTCCCCACCCTGTCGTTGTCCGGCGAAGCTGCACAGTCGCCTCGTCGTGAGATCGCAGATTGCCGCGACAATGCCCCCGGCTGTCACGCATATGCGGATTGGAGTCGGTAGTTAGGAGGAAATCCTGATCTGTCACAGGCGGACTATTGTCGGAATGGGAGTGTAAGCCATGGCAAAACAACTGATCTTCGATCAGCAGGCGCGCGCGGCGCTCAAGCATGGCATCGACACACTGGCAACGGCAGTCAAGACGACCCTTGGGCCGCGTGGCCGCAATGTTGCGCTCGATAAGAAGTGGGGCGCTCCCAACGTCACCCACGATGGTGTTACCGTTGCGAAGGAGATCGAACTCAAGGATCCCTTCGAGAACCTGGGTGTGCAACTCCTGAAGCAGGCCGCGGTCAAGACCAATGATGTCGCCGGTGATGGGACGACAACGGCAACGGTGCTGGCCCAGGCCATTATTACCGAGGGGCTGAAACTGGTAGCCGCAGGCGCAAACCCGATGCTGCTCAAGCGCGGGCTGGATAAGGGCGGTCAGGCTCTGGTGGCCCGCATCAAGCAGCAGGCCATCACCCTCAAGGGGCGCGAGGAGATCCGTCAGGTGGCGACGATCTCGGCTCAAGACCCTGAGGTGGGCGAATTGCTGGCGACCGTTATGGACAAGATCGGTCGCGATGGCGTGGTAACTGTCGAAGAGGGCAAGAGCACCGTCCTGGAGCACGAGCTGGTCGAGGGTATGCAGTTCGACCGGGGCTATATCTCGCCTTACTTCGTCACCGATTCGGCCCGTATGGAGGCCGTCATTGACGATCCCTACATTCTGATTACCGATAAGAAGATCAGCGCCATCAACGATCTGGTGCCGATCCTGGAGGCCGTGCTGGCGACCGGTAAGAAGGAGCTGGTGATCATCGCCGAAGACGTGGATGGCGATGCGCTGGCGACGCTGGTGGTGAATAAGCTCCGTGGCGCGCTCAATGGCCTGGCGGTCAAAGCGCCGGGCTTCGGCGATCGCCGCAAGGCTATGCTGCAAGACATCGCCATTCTGACCGGCGGTACGGTGATCTCCGAGGAGATCGGGCGCAAGCTGGAGCATACGAAACTGGAGGATCTCGGGCGGGCGCGCCGGGTTAAGGCCGATAAGGATAACACCGTGATTGTCGAGGGTCACGGCGACAGGGCGGCCATTCAGGCCCGCATCTCCCAGCTCAAACAGCAGATCGAGACCACGACCTCGGATTACGACCGCGAGAAGCTCCAGGAGCGAGTGGCCAAGCTGTCGGGCGGTGTGGCGGTGATCAAGGTCGGCGCGCCAACCGAGCCGGCGATGAAGGAGCGTAAGGCCCGGGTCGAAGATGCCCTGAACGCGACCCGCGCCGCCGTCGAAGAGGGCATCGTGCCGGGCGGCGGTGTGGCGCTGCTGAACGCGATCCCGGCCCTCGATGAGGTGCAGACGCAGTTCGATGAGGAACGCATGGCCCTCAACGTCCTGCGCCGGGCTCTCGAGGAGCCGCTGCGCCAGCTCGCCATCAACGCCGGCGATGATGGGTCCGTAGTGGTAGACCAGGTTCGGACGACGCAGCGCAAGCACAACAACCTGAACTATGGCTACGATGTGATGACCGGCGCATATGTGGACCTGATGGCCGCCGGGATCATTGACCCCGCCAAGGTGGTGCGCACGGCGCTGGAGAATGCGATCAGTGTGGCCGGGATGATCCTGACGACCGAGGCGCTGATCGTCGAGGCGCCCGAGCCGAAGAAACAGCAGACGCCGCCGGTGCCGGATGAGCTTTGAGGTGAGATAAGGAACGATGCACAGAAGGGGTTGGGAGGGCGTAGCCCTCCCAACCCCTTCTCTGTGGGAGATGGGGAAACCGCCATTTCCCCATCTCTCCTCTGCGGGAGGGTTTAAGGGCGGACAGCACATCCGCGCCAACGTGGCGTATGCCGCACTGGAACGCCCCTGCGTGCGGCGCTGGTCGCCTCGCTTCGACAGGCTCAGCGCAGGCTCTCCAGCTTCGCTGGAGAGGCCCGCCCCTTCGGGCTGAGCCTCAGGGCGAAGCCTGAGCCTGTCGAAGGGGGCCGGGGGTGAAGACCAACCAGCGCATCCCAACCCCATAATACCAATTTCACTTGAACGCTCCGCAAGCAGCGTTGCGTCAACGCGCACCTGGACGCCTTGCGCGACAATCTGCAATCCAAAATCTACAATCTGAAATGGTATAACGCCCGTTGGCGCCCATACGTTCTGTCCGCCCTTAAAGCGAGAGGGCGCGGGCCAACCCGGGCGCCCCGGCCTCTACCGCGTCGGCCGGCTTCCGGCGCGGGTTGGGGTGGCCACAGGCCCCCCAGATCTGAACAGAGTGGACATATGGTGCCTGACGCTTAACGCAGCGAGGCTATAATAGCTGCGCGGCGCAGCTGTCCAGGCCCCTGATGGGATCTTCGATTGAGAAGGTGCCATAGCGCCCCCCATGTGGCAACACCTCTCACACCCTGCTCACAGAAAGGGTAGGACGGCAATCTAGGGAAGAAGAAATGCCCTCACGTAATGCTTTTAAGACGAACTCCAGCTTCTTTCGAATGCTAGCAGTTGGCGCTATCGGTGCACAGGCAGTTCAGGCGCACCTGGCCTCGCTAGGTCACCACGTTATCGAACTTGAGCGCGGCTCGCTTTCGACCCGAATCTGGCGTGATGTTAAAAGAAAGCGTGTCCGAATTCCCGACCTCTGCTGCACTCGATGCGGCGTACGTATCGAATCCCGGGCAAAAACGAATGCTGACCTGAGTATGTCACACTCGCCGAGCGATGCCGAGCGGGCCTGGAGCTACGGGATGCTGGATTCGGACTGGATCGCCTTTCCGGTCCTTTCAGTGAATGAAGAGATCTGGAGTTCAGGTAGCTTCCGCGCCCTCCGTTCATTATGGAGAGAACGCGTCCTGATGACCTGGCGTGTCGAGGGCTGGATAAACCTCTTCACTGTGGCTTCCTTCCGAAGCGTCACTCCAAAACAGCTCAAACCGAAAGGGGTAACTGAGGGGTCCGAGACTCAAGTGAGGTGGAAGGCCCGATTCGCGCCTGGCAGTGGCAAGGTGGTGAATACGGCAAGTGGACACCTTGATTATACGCTCGACAGTGACCCGGGCAAAGTCCGCTATTTCCGACTCGGGGCCGACGAGCGAGCGTTCCTCGCAACTGGAGACCACTTCCAGATGAACCAGGTCCTTGCTGGCCAGATCGCTCCGCTCACTACAAGTGACTGTCGTTGCGTCGGAGGATGTGACACCGCCAGGCTTCAACGCATGCTTAGCTCTCGAGAGCGCACTGTTCGCTTCACTGGCTGCAAGCTCGCGAGACTCGCGAAGGATACCAGTCTTAAGGATCACGTCCGCGACCTGGCAGAAGACCCGGACGAAGATCCCTATGTTCGCATGGAGGCGAAGTCCTTTCTTTGTGAAGTTACCCTGACCTCTGCCGACGATCAGTTCCGCGCAACGTTGCTTCATGACACTGATGAACAGATGCGGCTTGAAGCTGTCGTGACCCTTGCTGAGACCCGCACTCCGAGCGCCTTTGATCTCCTGCGCAACGTCCTCGAAGACCCCAAGCAACCGCTGTTTCTGAGAAGCGCGTGTGCGTGGGCCATCGGGCGTCATGGGACACAGGACGCCGCGGAAGTCCTGGTTCGGGCATTCGCAGATGTCTCACCCGAAATTCGCGAAGAAGCGCTTCTTGCGCTTCAGAATCTTGGATCTGCAGGCCTTAAACCTCTGTTGAGAGGATTGGAGGATCCGTCGATTGATGTCGCTGCTGGCGCCGCAGAAGCCTTGCGTCGAATTGCTGGCGCACCCGCGAAGGAGATTGCGTTGCTTGCAGAGCGGTCGAGCACAACCTGGCCGACCTGGGCGCTGGCACATCTCCCGAGGGATGCGGTTGCGCCTTACATCGCGATGCTCCAGGCCAGTAGGCCGGAAATCCACTACGCGCTGTCCGTGTTGTGGGCTTTCCTGGAAAGTTGGATCGCTGAAGACTGGACTCCAGGGTCATCGCTATGACAAAAGGTACGATAATGACAGCCACGTTTCGGGAACTACCCCCACCCGTCTACTTCACACGCAACGGTGCATGTTATCTCGGCGACTCCATAGACCTCCTCCGGCGCCTTCCAGAAGGCTGTGTCGATCTTGTTATTACGTCCCCGCCATTTGCTCTCTTGCGACAGAAAGCATATGGAAACAAAGACCAGGCGGAATACGTCGACTGGCTCTGCGGGTTTGGCGTTGAGGTCCGTCGCGTGCTACGCGAAACTGGCAGCTTCGTCCTTGACCTTGGTGGCGCCTACCAGCGAGGAGTCCCGGTTCGCTCGCTCTATCAATATCGTGTGCTCCTGAAACTTTGCGACGACGTCGGCTTTTACCTTGCCGAGGAGTTCTTTTGGTACAATCCGGCGAAATTGCCCTCGCCGATCGAATGGGTCAACAAGCGAAAGCTGCGAGCGAAGGACTCGGTGAATACCATATGGTGGTTGTCGAAGTCTGAATGGCCGAAGGCTGACGTGCGTCAGGTTCTCGCGCCGTACTCTGAGCGGATGAAAACGCTCCTCAGGAATCCCGACGCCTTCTACAGGCCAAAAGACCGTCCATCTGGTCATGACATTAGCGCTGGCTTCGGGGCTGACAACGGCGGCGCTATTCCGTCAAACTTGTTGCAGATCTCCAATACTGAGAGTGCCTCGTCGTACTTGCGACTGACCAGACTCGTTGGGGTACAAGGACATCCGGCAAGGTTCCCGGCTGCTCTGCCAGCGTTCTTTATCAAGTTCCTAACGGAGGAGGATGATCTTGTCGTCGACATCTTCGCCGGATCGAACACCACTGGAAGCGTTGCAGAGCGCCTTGGGCGCAGGTGGATCGCGATGGAACGTGATGCGAAGTATGTCGCAAGCTCTGCGCTTCGGTTCATGGAGCACCTTTCTGAGGATGAGATCCTGGCGCGTTTCGCCTCACTGGTAGACGGTTCAAGCAACGACCCGCTTGATCTTTCTGGATCACCCACATTGTTCGATCATGCGAGAGGTGAACGCGGCGCCTGAGGCTCTGCGTGCAGCGAGCGGCGTTGATACGTTGCCGCTGCACCGGAGCCTCGAGCGCCATATGCTAGAGCGAAGCATCTTTATGGGGTAGACCCTTCGCTGCGCTCAGGATGACAAAAACCGGGCAAACTTTGTTATGGGGGCTCTCTCCTGTTTGAGAGGCCGCACAAGAATCGGGGAGGTAACGGAAGCCCCTCTCCTGCAGAGGGTAAAGGCGCGCGACAGCCACGGCGCCCTGATGCGCTCCACCAAAAAACTCCACCCCTGAGAGGCGGAGAACCCGGATTCCTCTGGATTCATATGCACCGCAGGTCAGCATAGCATGGATATACTGCCACAGCGCTCGCTCCGCGAGGCAATCGCTGCCTCCCTTCGCGAGGATCGCCAGCTTCTGGATACCCTCCGGGCTGAGATCCGACCGTTGCGCGACCAGGTGCGCCGGCTCAACCCGCGTATGACCACCTCGATCTCGCTGATCGGCACCGACGGCGGCAACAACCAGGTGCGCTTCGATCCCTTCCTTGTCCACATCATCCGGGTGGTCGACTCGAGCGCCAACGAGTACTGTCTCGATGTTGTCACCCCGAGCACATCGGTCGCGGCGCTTGGCGCCCGCCAGTTCAACGCCGATGGCTCGCCAAGGACCGCCCTCGGTCGCCTGATGGCCTACCTGGGCGTGCGAACGCTCCCCCAGCTCAGCCAGATGATCCGGGAGAACGAGGACGGCCAGCCCGTGAGCCCGGGTTGGGTGCAGAGTTATCGCGAGCTGGTGGAGTGGGCCATCCTGTTCTCGGTTGCGCGTGAGAAGGACTTCGGCACTGACACCCTGATCGTCTACGATGGCCTGCTCCGCGCCCGGGCCTTCGCCGGCAATCTGTTCCAGCGCACCATGCAGGGCATCGCCGAGGGCATTCGCCTCCAGCAGCAGCGTTACCATCGCCGCATCTACCTGGCAGGCGTCGCCAAGCATAGTAAGGCGCTCGACCGCTACCGGCTGGCGATGGCCCTGGAGGGCGTGCTCGCGACGAGCTATCCCGCCTTTGTCGAGATTCCCCGTGAGATCGAGGAAAAGGCCTATTTGCACGAAGAGTACGCCCGTGGGGATGATCGCGAACTGGCGCCCGGCCAGATCAATCGCTACGTCGGTGGCAAGATGTTCTTCGTGAAGTTCGGCAGTGGCCCGCGTGACCCGATCTGGCCGGTTGATATCGCGGTGAGCCAGCTCGCCGAGGCGCCGGCCATTCTCGGCGCGATGTACGCCGATGCGGTCAATGGCTTCCCGGTGCCGTTCTACCCGCGCTGCCTCCAGCGGGCCCACGAGCACGCCGCCCTGGCCGGCTTCGACGCCGGCGTCATTCAAGACTATATCTTCGACGGTATCCGCGCCCTTCTGGCCGACGAGTCGCCCGCGCTGGACGCCTTCCGCCTTCAGGAGTACGACCCTGCCCGCCACCGCTACGATCAGGAGTAGGCCATGGCCGCCCACGAACTCTTTCCTCGCGACAAGATCATCGGCGTGTTCCGCGGCTTCCGCGAGGGCGGCCTCGAGTTCCAGGCTCAGATCGCGCTGCCTTACCGCAGCGAGTTCCAGGCTATCCCCATGCACGGCCAGTTTCTGCTCGTTCAGCTTGAAACGCCGGACGAGGCTGTGCTGGGGCGCATTACCGCTTTCTCCTCGGAGGGGAAGCTAAGCTCTGGCGCTGGCGAGGAGTTTACTATCAGAGCGCTCCAGGAGCGCCGCGACATCCCCGAGGATCTGCGCGAGCAGTACCTCAAGTACCGGGTCACCATCCGCGTGCTCGGCGTGCTGCGGGCCAGGAGCGCCGGTCTTACCTTCGTACCCTCGCACCGGCGGCTGCCCCACGTCGGCAGTCCGGTTGCCTTTCCTACGCCGGAAGTGCTGCGCGAGATCGCCGGCCACAACGTCGCCGGTGTGCCTATTGGTCACTTCGCGCTGGGCGAGTACGTCTATGCAGCGGGAAACCCGTCGTTTCAGCAGGCCGATTGGATGCAGATCAAGGAGCCCGAAATCCTGGTCCGCTTCCCTATCGAGAGTCTCGTCGCCCGACGCTCGTTCATCTTCGCCCGCGCCGGCTTCGGCAAGTCCAACCTGAACAAACTTCTCTTCAGCCGGCTCTATGCCGGGACGCCGACCGTCGAGAAGCGCGGCGGCCGGCGTGTTCCGGTGGGCACGGTGATCTTTGACACCGACGGCGAGTACTTCTGGCCCGACGATAAGGGGCGTCCGGGCCTCTGCGATGTGCCCGAGTTGCAGGACAAGCTTGTCGTCTTCACCTCGCGGCGCGGGCCATGCCCCTTCTACCAGTCGTTCGTCGCTGGCGGCGTCAGGCTTGACCTGCGGCGCTTCAAGCCCGCCGATGTGCTGACGATCACCATCAGCCCTGAGCGCCAGGAGCAGCAGAACATTCGCAAGCTCAAACAACTCAACCAGGAGAACTGGGAGCGCCTGGTCAACTTGATTGACCAGAAGGGCAACCAGGCGCCGCTCGACGAGATCGCTCGCATCCTTGATCTGACCCTGCCAAACCAGGAGGCCGAGGCCCTGGCGGCCCGTGGCAATATGACGACGCTGGTCAGGCAGTTGCACGACCGGAGCAGTATGTTTGTGGATATGCTCCTGCACGCCCTCCAGCAGGGCAAGCTCTGCATCGTAGACGTGTCGCAGCTACGCGGCGGGCCGGCGCTCCGGCTCTCCGCTCTGCTCCTGCGCCGGATCTTCGAGCGCAACCAGGAAGAGTTTACCGCCGCCGAGCCGAAGACCATCCCGACAATTGCGGTGATTGAGGAGGCCCAGGCGGTGCTCAACGAGCGGTCGAGCGCAGCCGAACCCTACATCGCCTGGGTCAAAGAGGGGCGCAAGTATGATCTGGGCGCATTGCTGATCACGCAGCAGCCGGGCAGCATTCCAACCGAGATCCTGAGCCAGGGCGACAACTGGTTTGCCTTCCATCTCCTTGCCGCTGCTGACCTCGTGAGCCTCCAGCGAGCTAATGCGCATTTCAGCGAGGATCTGCTGAGCGCCCTGCTCAACGAGCCGATCCCGGGCCAGGGGGTCTTCTGGAGTTCGGTCGGCGGGAAGCCCTACCCCGTGGCGCTGCGCGTGCTCCTCTTCGAGCAGTTGTACCAGATACGCGATCCATACGGCACGGAGCCGGCGCCGACAACCTTCGCCGCCGAGCTGCGCCAACTCTTCGCTGCCGAGCCGCTACGTGAACACGCGTTGGAAAGGGCGCTGCGGGAGGCAGGGGCGAGCTACGAGGTGGGGAACAGGGGTAGCGCGGACGACCACAACGGTGCGGAGCCGGTTGATGCGCTTGGCATCTACAAGCAGCGAGCTATTGATGCGCTGCGCAGCCAGCGGCAACTGCTGGAGGAAATCCAGGGTTCAGGCGTCCCCTGGGGCAAAATCATGGTCTGGCTGCTGGAGCAACTTCCCGAGCACCTCGATGATCGATCCACCATCGCCTACCATCTCGTGCGTGAGGCCCTGAATGAGATTTTTGGGCCGCAAGGCGTGGCCTGGCATAGCTTCAAGCACGAACCGGGCGGGAAATTCTGGGTCAAAACCGGGCCGCGCCCCTGAGCCGCGCGGTTGCCGGACGCACTGTACGCTTGAACTCTCCGCAAGCAGCGTTGCGTCAAAGCGCACCTGGACGCCTTGCGCGACAATCTGCAATCCAAAATCTACAATCTGAAATGGTATAACGCCCGTCGGCGCCTATACGTTCTGTCTGCCCCTAAGCCCCGCCGGGGGAGGGTTAGAGAGGGGGCGGGTCGGCACGAGACAGTAATCTGAAGCATAGCTTTCGGAAACCTTGCCTCAGGGCTGGTATAATGCCCTTCAGCGCCTCTGCGCGCCCTCTCCCGCCAGGCCATGTTGAGAGTTCAGGAGCAACTATGCCCACCCAGGCCGAATGGCGCTCCGCGATTGAGCGTCACCTGCCCCCGCCAGAACACTTCTGTGACCGCAACCGGGCTATTACTGCCGCCTACGCTGCCTGGTTTCTGCAAGAACCCTGGCTGTTCAAATGGGCCGGAATGGCCGCCTTCGCCTCTGATCAGGTGGGGATCGCCCTCGCCACCGCTGAGATGCTTATGGCGCCGCACCAGGCGCTGTGGGAAGATGGCGTTCCACCCCCGAACACGGCGCTGCTCGACCTGCTGCGCGATCTCTATGGCCGCAGTGTGAGCCTGGCGCTGTTCGTGCCTATCGCCCTGCACGAGGGCGCCACCGCGCAACTGCTGGAGGATCTGCGGGTGATCAAGCAGGCCAATGACGCCATCTTCCACGACACCGGCTGGGCGCACCTGGCCTACATCCACGGGGGCCTGGCCGCCCTCGAGTCCTGCCTGACATCCAGCGACGAACGCCCGCTGCTCGAAGCCTTCCGCATGCTCGACGAAGGCGCCCATCGTCTGTGCGATCCCGCAACCGCCGCAGAGGGCTGCGCCCTGATCGATCAGGCTGCGGTGGCTATGCTGCGCCACGAACAGATGACCATTCTGCCACCCTATATGGAGCGCCTGTCCGACCCGGGCCGGCGCCTGGCCTCCCTGGGTACCTGGCTCGACTTCGAGGGCGTGCCGGGTATGGTCGGCCAGCCTTCGTTCAGCGGCTACTTTGGCCCCCTGGCGGTGCTTCTGGGCACACGCAGCATCGCCAATACCACTGATCGCTGGACGTGGATCGAACATGACCTGTTGCCCAGATGGTTCGCCCTCAGCGCCGCGTATCGCGCAGGCTGCCCGCTTGACCGCCGGCTGGTGGCGCTCGCCGAACGCCGCCTCACGCTGCTGCAACGAACTGCCGGGATAATGACTACCGTCTACGGCGCGATTGCGCTGCGGCCGGCAAGTCCGGCATAGCGCAGGGGAGAGACTGTCTGCTTGACCCTTCCTCGGCCCGCCCCTGCCGGATTTAGGGGCGGACAGAGCGCATGCGCGCCGATGGGCGTTATGGCGTTGGGATGCGCTGGTTGGCTCCCGCCCCCGGCCCCCTTCGACAGGCTCAGGCTTCGCCCTGAGGCTCAGCCCGAAGGGGCGGGCCTCTCCAGCGAAGCTGGAGAGCCTGCGCTGAGCCTGTCGAAGCGGGGAGACCCCAGCCGCGCGCGGGGGCGTTCCAATGCGGTGGTTCAAAAACTCTACCCGTAGAGGGGAAACCGCGAGTGGAAATACCGGAAAACTTCGTCGCAAGACTACCAGACAAAATATACAAATTTGTCATATCACTTCATTGACTCAGCAACCCCGGCCATGATACACTTGCGCCAGTGGTGCTGAATTGTAATCCTTGATATAGAAATCGAGGGTGAATTATGTCGGGTTTTGCTGCTTTATTTTCAGGAGCAAATTTTCAGGGAACAATTCGTCGTTTTGCGTCAGACAACGGCTGGACTGTCAGTGACATCAACAGCAAGCAGGCTGTCCTTCGTTTTACGGCGCGTTCAGGAAATCCCCAGACTCTCTACATCATACGCT
>Ga0209721_1002080_pt1 | contig 13321 bp, 8 predicted proteins | sample TshhotsprinmetaG_FD_184139 | JGI IMG/M metagenome (GOLD analysis project Ga0209721, IMG submission 184139) | Hot spring microbial communities from South Africa to study Microbial Dark Matter (Phase II) - Tshipise hot spring metaG (SPAdes)... | ecosystem: Environmental > Aquatic > Thermal springs... | reverse complement strand
GAGCCCTTCCGCACGAGGAGTACTTTGCTCCCGGACATCGGGGCTGCCAGGGGTGCGGTCCAGCGCTGGCCTTCCGCCATATCCTCAAGGCGTTGGGGCCCAACACGGTGGTCGCCGAGGCAACGGGATGCGGAGAGATCATCTCCAGCCCATACCCACAGTCGTCGTGGCGGGTTCCCTGGATCCATACCGCCTTCGAGAACACGGCGGCCACGGCGGCGGGGATCGAGGTGGCCTACAAGGTTCTCATGCGGAAGGGACGCATTCCGGAGGAGCGCATCAACGTGGTGGCCATGGCGGGGGATGGCGGCACGGGCGATATCGGCCTGCAGGCCCTCTCCGGTGCCCTGGAACGCGGCCACGACTTTATATACGTTTGCTACGACAACGAAGCCTATATGAACACGGGGATGCAACGTTCCGGCTTGACCCCCTTCGGGGCTTTCACCACGACCAGCCCGGCAGGCAAGGTTTCCAAGGGCCAGTCCACCTGGAAGAAAGACGTTCCGGCGATAGCTGCGGCCCACCATATACCGTACGTGGCCACGGCTTGCATCAGCTACATGAGCGATCTTTACAGGAAGATTTTAAGGGCGGCGGAAGCAAGAGGCCCGGCTTACTTGCATGTCCTTGCCCCCTGCCCCACGGGCTGGCGCTATCCATCCGAGAAGACTATCGAAATCGGACGCATGGCGGTTAGATCGGGCGTCTTCAACCTCTACGAGATAGTGGATGGTAAGAAAAGGCTTACCGTAAAGGTGCGTGAACGGTTGCCGGTGAGCGAGTACATAAAGGCCCAAGGCAGGTTCCGCCACCTGACCGATGAGGATATCGCGTACATCCAGCGGCGAGTGTACGAGGAGTACGAGGCGCTGCTGGCCGAGGCAGCCCAGATATGAGCGAAGCCTGGAATGATAATGAACGGACACCTCCGAACAATTAGATGTAGCCATTAGACCTAATTGAAAGGAGGCGTCCTATGAGTAAAGTGTATGTCGGACTGGAGCTGGGAGCAAGCGATTGCTGGGTGACGGTAGGAGACGAGAAGGGAAAGGTCTTGGCGCACCGTAAGATCGCGACCACGGAGGCCAACCTCATCTCCCTGGCAGAGGGCCTCGGGAAGGAGGCCCTGTTGCTCATGGAGGAGTGCGATCTCGCCCTGTGGGCGAGGAGGGTACTGCTGCCCCATGTCGGGGAGGTGGCGGTATCGGACCCCAAGCGCAACGCCTGGATCTACCGGGACTCGCGCGGGAACGACAAGATCGACTCCCGTAAGCTGGCGGAGATAGCCAAGCTGGGGGCCTATCTCCCCGTCTGGCACGGCTACGAGCAAAAGATGGAGGAGCTCCGCCTGGCGGTTGGGGTCTACGGGAGGCTGCGGGGGGACGTGGCCAGGCAGAAGAACCGCATCAAGGCCAAGCTGCGCCGGCAGGGGATCCTCCGGAAAGGGCAGGGGGCCTACGGGGCGCGGGAGAGGCAGGAGGCCCTCTCCCTCATAGAGAGCCCGACCCTGCGCCAGATCGTAGCCTCCGACTATGAGGTCCTGGACTTCCTCTGCTCCAGGCAGACGGCGGCCCGGACCCGCTTCATCCGCCTGGCCCAAGACATCCCCGTGGTGCGGGCCTTGCAGGAGATACCGGGAGTGGGGCCGTAAGTGGCGGCGGTCTTCTGCGCCTACGCGAAGAACCCCCACCGCTTCTCGAGGCGCTCCAAGCTCATCCGCTTCTCCCGCTTGGGGGTAACCCACTGCGTGAGCGCGGGAAAGCAGCTGAGGCGGGAGCACCTGGACCCGGCGGGGCACGGGGCGCTCAGCAAGTATAGGGGGTGTCCACCATGTTTCTGAACCTGGGCAGGAGGGGACAACCTCTTCAAGCGCGCCTACGAGCAGGCCCTCGCGAGGGGCATCAGTCCCGATCACGCCAGGCTCACGGTGCAGCGCAAGATACTCACAGCCATGTGGGCGGTATGGAGGCAAGGGAGCGCATACGACGATAGCCCGACCGTGAACAGACGGGCTTGACGGCCCGCTTGGGTGGGATGCCGGTGAGCGGGGATCTCCTCTCCCGGCGGTTCGCCCCAGCTATCTCGAGCGGACCGGGTTGCCGGACAAGTCTTCTCTGGGGTCATGTCCTAGCCCCTCGGGGTAAAGGACCAAGGCCTGGTTAGGCCCCGGCACGCAAGCCCCAACATTCCATAGCTGAATCTCCTTCGGGAGGAGGAAAGCTCGTAAAGGTGACTGGTTGAGAAGACCTTTTAGGCGAGCCAGAGGTTTGGAAGGTCCGCACGGCAGGGCAAAGAGGGGCCGAGGCGCCATGGATGAAGGGGAGGCCACCGTTCGGAGGCGTCCTCCCAAGTCAATAGGAAGCGATCATCCCCTCCCCGGAGGGGATGAGGGAGGTATACCCTTGACTCGGGTCATTGATGGTGGCCCCTTGAGGAGATGATATGCAAGATTTCCAGCGCGATTTCGACGGGCTTTTCAACCCCCGCTCGGTAGCCGTGGTGGGGGCTTCCAACCTGCCCGGCAAGTGGGGGTTCAACATGCCCCTGAACATCATCGGGGGCGGCTACAGGGGCGATCTCTTCATGGTCAATCCCCGCGAGAAAAGGGTGCTGGGCTTTACCGCCTACCCCTCGCTCAGGGACATCCGGGAGGAGATAGACCTGGTGGTGGTGGCCATCCCGGCGCACAAGGTGGCCGCCGTCCTCGAGGACGCTGCGGAGAAGGGGATAAGGAACGCGGTCGTCGTCTCCTCGAACTTCAGCGAGGCGGGGGAGGAGGGGGCCCGCCTGGAGCGCAGGCTGGCGGAGGTCGCCAGCGCGGCGGGCATCACCATCGTGGGCCCCAACACCATGGGCATCTACAGCAAGACCAGCTCCCTGTGCTGCCTGGGAGCACCCGTCTATCCCCTGCCGGGGGGAGTGGGCTTCGTTTCTCAGAGCGGTAACCTGGGGGTGCAGCTCATGACCTGGGGATACCGTAAGGGGGTGGGCTTCAGCCGCTTCATCGGCAGCGGCAACGCCGCCAACACCGATATCAGCGACTGGCTGGAGTTTCTGGGAGAGGACCCGGAGACCGACACCATCATTCTCTACATCGAGGGGGTCAAGGATGGGAGGAAACTTCTGGAAGTGGCGCGGCGCGTCACCCCGCGCAAGCCCGTCATAGCGCTCAAGGCAGGGAAGGGGCGCCAGGGAGAGCGGGCGGTCATCTCCCACTCCGGCTCCCTGGCCGGACCCTACGAGCTCTTCCGGGGGGCCATGGAGCAGGCGGGGATCGTCGTGGCGGAGAGCACGGAGGAGCTTGTGGACCTGGCCGCCGCCTTCTCCACCCTTCCCGTGCCCCGCGGGAACCGGGTGGGGATAATGACCCTGGGAGGCGGATGGGGGGTAGCCGCAGCCGATGCCTGCGACCGGGAGGGGCTGGAGATGGCTATCCTGCCACAATCGGTCGTGGAGGAACTGGATGGCTTCCTCCCCAGCTTCTGGAGCCGTCGCAACCCGGTGGACATCGTGGGCAACGTGCGGCGCGCCAACCATTTCCGGGTCCTCGACGCCCTGGCGCGGTGCGAGGAAGTGGACGTGGTCATCAACATGGGCACCCTCATGGGGCGGGACTTCTGGCTGGAGAACATGTTCAGGACCGCCGTGCGCCCCTTCCTGAGCATGCTCTTCCGCCGCACCCGCCTCCTGCCTCTCTTCCAGCTCTCGGTGTGGAAGGGGTTCCGGGAATCGCTCAGGAAGCGGGGGGGACAGAGCCGAGAGGGCAGCGGGGGAATAGACCCCGCCGAGACACTGCAGTGGACGGACACCGCCGTTATCCGCCGCATCAAGCGCCTCATGGAGGAAGAGGGAAAACCCATCATCGCCGTGGCGGTCAACGAAGGGGAGAGGTCCGCCTCCTTCCGCATGCGCAACGCCGGCGTCTTCACCGCCTCCACCCCGGAGCGCGCGGTGCGCGTGGCCGGCAAGCTGGCCGGATATGCGCGTTGGAGGGAGAGGTTGCGGTAAGGCGTGAGTCTGCCTGGGAGGAAAGGGTTGAGGAGCCTGGGAAATCACCCTTCCGGCCGGCCCGTTGACACCTCATGGCGGTAGGTTTACTCTCAATTCTCAAAGCCGCATTACGGCTCCCGATTCCTTGACCTGGGAAAGAAAAACTAAGGAAGAATATGCGGGACATCGCCGAGATATATCGCCTGAACCCCGAGGAGGTCTACTCTGCCCTCGGCACAACCCCCCAGGGTCTCAGCGAGGAGGAGGCCGCCAGGCGCCTGGAGGAGTACGGAAGCAACGAGATCCACGAGATCAAGGGCGTCCCTTTATGGAAAAAATTGATCGTCCATTTCACCAACTTTTTCGCCATCCTCCTGTGGATCGGGGGCGCGCTGGCTTTCATCGCCGACCAGGCGCCCCTGGCCTGGGCCATCTTCGGGGTTATCGTGATCAATGCCGTGTTCACCTTCATCCAGGAATACAAGGCGGAGAAGGCCACGGAAGCCCTGAAAAAGCTCCTGCCCCCCATGACCGCCGTCATCCGCGGCGGCGAGGAGAAGGAGATCGAGGCCACACACCTGGTGCCGGGGGACCTTATCATCCTGCGGGAGGGGGATCATATATCCGCCGACGCACGCCTGGTGGCCAGCGCTGACCTCCGCACCAACAACTCCGCCCTCACCGGTGAGTCGGAGCCGGTGCGTCGTAGCTCAGCTCCCGTCATCGAGGAGAACCTGGCCTTGAGCGATATCCTCAACCTTGTCTTCATGGGCACCGCGGTGACCATCGGCAGTGGACGGGCGGTTGTCTACGCCACGGGGATGAACACCGAGTTCGGCAAGATCGCCGAACTCACCCAGAAGGTGGAGGAGGAGGAATCCCCCATCCAGTTGCAGATGAAACGCATCACCAAGTTCGTGGCCGTGCTGGCGGTTGGCCTGGGGGTGATCTTCTTCCTCCTGGGTCAGTACGCGGTGAAACTCCCCTTCACGGAAAACCTCATCTTCGCCATCGGCATCATCGTGGCCAACGTCCCGGAAGGACTGCTCCCCACCGTGACCCTGGCTCTGGCCATGGCCACCCAGCGCATGGCCAAACGCAACGCCCTGGTGAAGAAACTCTCCAGCGTGGAGACGTTGGGCTCCACCACCGTGATCTGCACGGACAAGACCGGCACCCTCACCCAGAACGAGATGACCGTGCGATCCCTGTGGACCCCGTGGATGGAGGTGGAGGTGAGCGGGGTGGGCTACGCTCCCGTGGGGGACTTGCTGAAGAAGAGAAACGGCAACGGAAAAGGCCAAGGGAAGAAGAACGGCGCCAGGAAGCTTTCCGCCGAGGAGACAAGGCGGCTCGAGCAACCCCTCCTTGCATGCGCGCTCTGCAACAACTCGCGCCTGGTGGAAGAGGGGGATGGCTGGCGGATAATCGGGGACCCCACGGAGGGCGCGCTGTTGGTGCTGGCGATGAAAGGTGGCCTGGACCCGGCAAGGGCAGGCGAGGAGCGCCGGCGCGTAGCCGAGCTCCCCTTCGACTCCTCGCGCAAGATGATGACCGTCGTCTGCGAGGAGGAGGGGGGAAGGAAAGCCTACGTGAAGGGGGCGCCGGGTGAGGTGGTGCGGCGGTGCACCCGCATCCTGACCGCGGACGGGGTGCGCGAGATGCTTCCGGAGGACCGCGACCGCATCCTGGGGGCTAACGACCGCTATGCCCGTTCCGCCCTCCGCGTGCTTGCCCTGGCCACGCGGGAAATGCCCGCCGGGTCTGCCCGCTATGAGGTGGAGGAGACCGAGGCGGACCTGACCTTCGCCGGGCTGGCGGCCATGATGGATCCCCCGCGCCCTGAGGTGGAGGAGGCCATAAACAAGTGCCGCACGGCGGGCGTCAAGGTGATCATGATCACCGGCGACTACGGGCTCACCGCGGAGTCCATCGCCCGGCGCATCGGCATGGTCAGGGGCCAGCCCGCCATCGTGACCGGGGCGGAGCTGGAAGGCATGGAGGACGAGGAACTCAAATCGCGCCTTCGCGACGAGGAGTTGATCTTCGCCCGCGTATCCCCGGAGCACAAGATGCGCATAGCCCAGGTACTCAAGGACATGGGCGAGGTGGTGGCCATGACCGGGGACGGGGTCAACGACGCCCCTGCGCTGAAGGCAGCCGACATCGGCATCGCCATGGGGAGGGCGGGGACGGACGTGGCCAAGGAGGCGGCGGACATGATCCTCATCGACGACAACTTCGCCTCCATCGTCGCCGCCGTGGAGGAGGGGCGGGCCATCTTCGACAACATCCGCCGCTTCATCACCTACATCCTGGCCTCCAACATACCGGAGATCGTGCCCTTCATCCTCATGGTGGTCTTCAACATCCCCTTGCCCTTGACCATCATCCAGATCCTTGCGGTGGACCTGGGGACCGACCTCCTGCCCGCCCTGGCGCTGGGCACGGAGGTGCCGGAGCCGGGGATCATGGATAGGCCGCCGCGCCCCATGGAGGAGAGGCTCCTCAACGTGCGAGTCCTCCTGCGCGCCTACGGGTTCCTGGGGCCCCTCGAGGCCTTGGTGTGCATGATCGGCTACCTCTACATGTTCGGCTGGAGGTGGGGGGCCGAGCTGCGGGCCTTCAGCGAGGCGAACCCCCTGGTATATGCCAAGGCGACCACCATGTCCCTCACCGGCATCGTCATGACCCAGATCGGCAACGGGTTCGCCTGCCGCACCACGCGGGAGTCCATCCTGCGCGTGGGCTTCCACACCAACCGGCTCTACCTGCTTGGGATCGCCAGCGAGGTGTCGCTCCAGGTGCTCATCGTCTACGTGCCTTTCCTCAACCGGGTCTTCGAGACGGCGCCCATATCCCTCAAGGACTGGCTGTTCCTGGTCCCCTTCATCCCCACCTGCCTGCTGGCGGACGAGATAAGGAAGGCCTTCCTGCGCGCCTATTTCAGGAGGAGGAAAGAGGGGGACGAGGGCTGATGGCATGTTGGCGGGTGCGAAAGGGAACCGGCAGGTGATACTATCGAAATTGTGAGAGGTGAAGAGCGAGTGATGCCGCGGCTTTCGGCGCGAGGGGGAGGATGGCGCCGCCGGGGACGGTGGACGGCGGAGAACAAGAGGTGTTTTTCTCGGACGGCGGATGTGCGGGAGCAGCGGGGTGCATGTGCAAAGTAAAATGGTGAAAGGCCGGGGGTGAGAAGATGCACGTGGTCATAGGAGGTTGCGGCCGGGTAGGCTCTTACCTCGCCTACATGCTGGAGCGCGAGGGTCACTCGGTGGCGGTAATCGACAAGGATGCGCAGGCCTTCGAGAACCTCTGGGAGGGATTTTCCGGCAAAAAGGTCAAGGGGGTGGTCTTCGACCGCGAGGCCCTCGTCGAGGCGGGGATAGAAAGGGCGGACGCTTTCGCCTCCGTCACCAGCGGCGACAACAGCAACATCGTAAGCGCCAGGCTGGCTAAGGAATATTTTCGCGTACCCCGGGTGATCACCCGCATTTACGATCCGAGGCGGGCGGAGATATACCGCCGCCTCAGGATCCCCACCATCGCCACCGTGGCCTGGGCCAGCCAGCGCATCCTCAGTTATATCTCCCATGGCGAGATGGACAGCGAATTCCAGTTCGGCAGCGGCGAGGTGGACCTGGTGCGGCTGGATCTTCCCCTCCACCTGGCGGGCAGGAAGGCGGCGGACGTGAACGTCCCCGGAGAGGTGCAGGTGGTCTCGGTGGTGCGGGAGGGAAGCGCGAGGCTGGCCACTCCCGGGACCATCTTCCGCGAGGGGGACATCCTTTATATCGCGGTTGCCAAGGAGAGCCAGTCCAAGCTGGAAAGGCTCCTGGGGTTGAGATAAGGAGAAGGAAGATGCGCGTCATCGTTCTTGGCGGCGGCATGGTGGGTCGCTACCTGCTGGAAGCCCTGCACCGCGACCACCAGGTGGTGGTGGTGGAGAAGCGCCTGGACAGGGTGGAGGAGTTGCGGGAGTGGTTCCCGCAGGCGAACGTCATCCACGGCGACGCTTGCGAGCCCCACGTCCTGGACACGGTGAAGGTGGCGGGCGCCGATGTGGTGGCCGCTGTCACCGGCGACGACGAGGACAACCTGGTAATCTCCTACCTGGCCAAGTTCGAGTACGGCGTACCCCTGGTATTCTCCCGCGTGAACAATCCCAAGAACGAATGGATGTTCACCTCGCAATGGGGCGTGGATGAGGCCATCTGTAGCGCCTCCATCATCGTGCAACTGGTGCAGGAGGAAATCACCCTGGGAGAGATGGTGACCCTGCTCAAGCTGCGTCGCGAAAACCTGGTGGTGGAGGAGGTCCTCCTGGAGGAAGGAAACGCGGTCATCGGGAAAAGCATCGGCGAGTTGGGGCTGCCGGCGCAGACGCTGGTGGCCACCGTGCTGCGCGACCGCCACCTGCTTGTGCCCCGCGGAGACCTGGTCCTGCAAGAGGGAGACAAGGTCCTCTTCTTCTCGGAGGTGGAAAAAGCGGACGAGCTCAGGAGGACCATCGGTCTTTAGCAAGGTGGAAAGCATGCCATGCACGTGATCATCGCCGGTTGTGGAAGGGTTGGCTCCCAGTTGGCCACGATGCTTTCCCACGAGGGACACAACGTGGTGATCATCGACAAGGACCCCGCTTCCTTCAAGCGCCTGGAGCTTCCCTTCAACGGGTTGACCTTGGCCGGGGTGGCCTTCGACCTGGATGTGCTGAAGGAGGCGGAGATAGAGAAAACGGACGTTTTCGTGGCCCTCACCAATTACGACAACACCAACCTCATGGCCGCGGAGATAGCGAGCGACATCTTCAAGGTCCCCAGCGTCCTGGCCAGGGTCTACAATCCGGACAAGGAGCTCACCTACCGGAGCATGGGTATCGCGTACCTTTGCGGGAGCACCCTGCTGGCGGAGGTCTTTCACCGCGCGTTGACCTGGCATGGGACCATGGTCCACGTGGAGAAAGATGGGGGCTGCCAGGTGGTGGAACTGGAGGCGGACCTTGCCGGGGGCGAGTTCGCCGTCGCGGACCTGAAAGGGCTCGGGCAGGCCAGGCTCATGGGCCTCCTGCGCAACGAAAGGCCCGTCTTTTTCACGCGGAGCACCCGTATCTGCCCCGGTGACCATCTCATCATGGCGGTGGATTTCAAGGCGGCGTCACTCGAGAACCTGTTTCAAGCGGGAAGGGGCGAGGCGGTGAGGGTAGCCGACCGTGAGGTGGTCAGGGGCGGAAGTACGGTGAGGGAGGAGAGGGAAAACTGGAAAGTGGTGGTGGCAGGGTGCGGCCGCGTGGGGGCTAATCTCGCGGAGATGCTCTCACTCGACGGGTACCAGGTAGCGGTCATCGACCGCGACGAGAACGCCTTCCGGAAATTGAGCAAGACCTACCAGGGAGAATTTGCCAGCGGCATGGCCTTTGACCTGGACGTGCTGGAGGAGGCGGGGATCGAGGAAGCCGATGCCTTCGCGGCCCTCACCAATTACGACAACGCCAACCTCATGGCCGCGGAGGTGGCACGGGGAATATACGGCGTGAAAAGGGTCATATCGCGGCTTTACAACCCCGACAAGGGGGAGACTTACCAAGCCCTGGATATCGATTACATCTGCGGGACTTCCCTCCTGGCCGAGTATTTCATGCAGCGCATGGTGCCCCACCGCTTGAAGGTGCTTTCCCGGGCGGCCAACAACCGGGTGCTGCTGGTGGAATTCGCCTGCCCGAAGCGCTACCACGGCAGGCCCGTCGGAAAGATGGAGCAGGATGAGATGCTCCGGGTAGGGATGATCACACGGGGAGAGGAAACCGCGCTGGCGTCGGCGGATACGGTGCTGCGGGAAAGAGATGTCGTCGTGGCGGCCATTTTGGCGCCGCGCCTGCACAGGATAAGGAGGATGGCTGGTCAGGAGAGAGCCATGGCTGCGGCGAGGAGAAATGGCGCATGAGGGGACGCGGGGCGGGCATTTCCGCCGGAACCGCGGCATGACGTGTAGGGATGGAGAGAGGCTGGCTGCACGGGCAGGTGAGGAACCGTAAAGATCGTGATCATGGGCGGCGGCAAGGTAGGGTCCTTCCTCGCTGAGGCGCTGGAGGCGAAGGGCCACCATGTGACGGTGATCGAGCGCAACCACGAGCTGTGCGAGAGGATCGCCGTGCGCACAGCCGCGAGGGTCATCGAGGGTGACGGATGCGACCTGCGCTTCCAGGAGGAAGCCGAGGTGGATGCGGCGGACGTCTTCGCGGCGGTTACCGGCGACGACGACGATAACCTGGTGGCGTGCCAGCTGGCCCGCACGCATTTCCAGGTTCCGCGCGCCGTGGCGCGGGTGAACAACCCCAAGAACGAGAGAATCTTCAACAAGCTGGGCATAGACGCCATATCCAGCACCACGGTCATCGCGCAACTCATAGAGGAGCGCACCACGGTGGGGGATATCATTACCCTGCATACCCTGAAAAAGGGGAGACTGGCCGTGGTGGAACTCGACCTTCCCGAGGACCGCTGTCGCTCCTGCGACGTTCCCCTCAGGGATCTGGGCCTTCCCAAGGGCTGCGTGCTGGTCTCCATCATCAGGGGAGAGGAGGTCGTCATCCCCCAAGGGGGGTCGCTGCTGCAGCCCGGGGACACAGTGATAGCCGTGACCGAGCCGGAAAAGGAAGGCGAGCTGAAACGGATCCTCACTGGGGATTGAGGGGCTCCGCAACGGCGGGCGCCCCCGGCTGACTTGCCTTGACGCGCCCTGCCCGAGCGGGGGACCATGAAGGCGGGGGAGCCTTGCTCCTGCCGCGCCGCGCATGTGATCGACCTCCCGGCGGTCCGCCTTCCCGTAACCCTCCTGCGCGTTGTCTTGAACCCCGCGCCGGCATGTAATAAACTTGAATATTTGGTTGGGCGAAGACGAGAGCGGAGCGGGAGAGCGGCCGGTAGCCCGACGGCGCAGCACCTTGTCAAGCAGCCGTCGAAGCAGTAATATGTGTACGGTCCAAAATCTAAATTTTGGAACCTCGAAATATAAATTGCGTAAACCTGAAAAATTGCCATGGCCCGCGCGGGGCAATAGGCCGGTGCCGGTCGAGCGGCACCTGGCCGGGAGAGCTGGTCGTCCCCCGGGAAAGGGAGTTGCCATATGAACGCTGCGGCGGAAAAGCTCAAGCAGGTCAAGGAAGCTGAGGATCGCGCCGCGGAGGCAATCGCAGCCTCGCAGGCCCAGGCGGAGCAGATCCTGCGCAGGGCCCGGGAGGAAGGCGATGCCTTACTGGAAAGCGAGAGGGAAAGGGCGAGGGAGAAGGGAGAGAAGGACCTGCAGGAGAGGGTGAAGCAGGCTAAGGGGGAAGCGGAGGAGATACGCCGCACGTACCGGGAGGAAAAGGAGCGCATTATCGCAGCGGCCCGGGAGAAAAGCGGGAAGGCCGTGGCCTTCCTGATGCGGAAGATGGAAGAGGCCGGATAGGCCTTTCTTTATTTATAGCGAGAGGTTGATAATGGCGGTCGCCAGGGTGTCAAAGACCACCATATTAGCTCCGCGCGACCGGCGGGAGGAGCTGATCGAGCGACTCTACCACCTGGGGGCCATGCACGTGATTGACCTCTCCTCGGCCCTGGACGGGGAAGACGGCTTGCGTGACATGGTGAAACCGTGCGACCTTGAGGTACGCGACCTGCGCCTGGCGCTCTCGAGATGTGAGTTCCTCCTCGATCTCCTGGAGCGTTACGAGGAGAAGAAGAGCGGGCTGCTTTCCGGGTTCCTGCAGGAGAGGATCCACCTTACCTACGAGGAATTCTGCGCCGTCGAGAGGGAGATAGACCTCCCGGCCATTTACCAGGAAATGGTAGATCTGGCCACACGTCTTCGCCATGTCGAAAGCCGCATCGCGGAGATGGGCCGGGAAATGGAGGCCATGCGCCAATGGCGCGGCCTCGCTTTCCCGCTGGGGGCCCTGCGCGAGATGGAGTGGTGCGAAGCGATTTTGGCGGTCATGGGCACCAGCTCCCTTGAGGCGTGGTCACAGGAGATGCGGGAAGCCTGTCCCTACTCCGCCTGGGAGGAAGTGCGCCGGGAGGGGGAGAGGGTTTACCTGGTCGTGCTGGTGCACCGTGACTGCCGCGAGGTGTATCAGGCCCTGGCCCAGCGCTACAGCCTGGAAGAGGTGCTCTTCCCGGAGAAGACGGGAACGCCGCAGGAGGAGATGGAGCGGCTGGAGGAGCGCCTGGCGGCCGAAAGCGCGGAAAAGGAGGCGCTGGAGGAGAGGATAAAGGAGAAGATCCCCCTCAAGCCCAGGCTGCTGGCGCTCGACGACTGCCTGCGCAACCTGCTCATGAAGGAGGAAGTGAAGGAGAACTTCCTGCACACCGAGCGGGTGGTGGCCGTGGAGGGATGGGTGGAGGAGGCAAGGCAGGAGGAAGTCCTGCGGGGGCTGGAGGTACTGGGGTCTGACCTCGAGGTCTCCTTCGCTCCCCCGGACGAGGACGATGTCCCCCCCACCCTGCTCCTGAACCGCAAGCACATCAAGCCGGCGGAGAGCCTTATCCACCTTTTCGGCCTGCCCAACCATGCCGAGACGGACCCCACTCCCTTTGTCGCGCCCTTTTTCATAGTCTTTTTCGGTATGTGCATAGCGGACGTGGGTTACGGGGCCATCCTTGCCCTGGCCACCTGGTGGGCGCAGAGGAAGCTCGACCTCTCGCAGGCCGCCAGGCGTTTTTTCCGTCTCATCGTGTACTGCGGCATAGCCGCCGTCGTGGTGGGAATCTTCACCCGAGGCTATTTCGGGATCGAGAGCGAATCCCTGCCCGGCTTCCTTAGGTTCCCGGGTTCCCTTGACGTGCTCCTCAACCCCATCCCCATGATGCTCATCTGCGCCGCCCTGGGTCTCATCCACATATCGCTGGGGGTGGCCATAGAGATGTACGACAACATACGCCGGAACTCGCTGTGGGTGGGATTCTGCGAGCAGGGAACCACCTTGGTCATGTGGCTGGGGCTGGCGGTGCTGGCCCTGGGGGCTGGCGTCAAGATTCCGCTGGTGCAGACGGCGGGGCTGATGATCCTGGCCGCGGGCGCGGCGGGAGTGATATTCCTTTCCAACATATCCAGCAAGAGCGTGCTGGGAAAGTTCTTCGGGGGCCTCTACAACCTCTATGGCCTCTTTGGCGGAACCATCGGAGACGTCGCATCCTACCTGCGACTCTACGCGCTGGGCATGGCCACCGTCGCCATCGGCAGCGTGGTCAACCGCATGGCGGGAATGGTCCTCGGGATCCCGGTGCTGGGGATCATCGCGTTGATCATCATCCTGGTGGGCGGCCACCTCTTCAACCTGCTCATCAACCTG
>Ga0209721_1002078_pt1 | contig 13336 bp, 14 predicted proteins | sample TshhotsprinmetaG_FD_184139 | JGI IMG/M metagenome (GOLD analysis project Ga0209721, IMG submission 184139) | Hot spring microbial communities from South Africa to study Microbial Dark Matter (Phase II) - Tshipise hot spring metaG (SPAdes)... | ecosystem: Environmental > Aquatic > Thermal springs... | reverse complement strand
AACCACTCCCGGCTAACCACTCCCGGCTAACTGCTTCCGGCTAACTGCTTCCGGCTAACCGCTTCCGGCTAACCGCTTCCGGCTAACCGCTTCCGGCTAACCGCTTCCGGCTAACTGCTGACTAAGGAGGTGAGGAATGCAGGAGATGCCGCCGTATGGGTATGGATACAGTGGGGAATATGGGCCGCGGCCGGCGCCGTCGCTGGAGCAGAAGGTGGCGAAGCGGCTGGGGGTGGCGCTGCTGATTTTCACCGCGGCCTTTGGGCTGACGATGGCGGTGGTGGTGGGGCAGCGGCTGAGCGACCAGGCGCTGGCGGTAATTGCGGGGGCGGTCTGCGGGGTGGTGGCGAGCATCCCGCCGAGTCTGCTGATCATCTGGGTGACGAAGCGAAAGCAGGAGAGGCCGCAGGCCTGGGCGGGGCCCTATCCGCCGGTGGTCGTGGTACAGCCCCCGCTGGGATATCCGGCAGGAGACGCGAATCGGTATCTGCAGCCCCCGATGATGGGGTCGTCTATGGCCCAACCGATCCCACGGGAGTTTATTGTCGTCGGGGAAGAATAAATCACTGGTTGTACTTCTGGCTACCTGACAGTTTTCCAATAGGACGCGGATGGACGCGGACAAGCAGTGTGGCTTATGTTCAAAAGCAGTGCACTTTCTCAAGGACACCTTCACCCCTCCCCCTTGCCCCCTCCCCGTTGCGGGCGGACGGATCGTCCGCCCGCTACGGCCGCACGGGGAGGTAAGGGCAAGGACAAGCCTTGCCCTTACAGGGGTTTCGGGGCGGGCGGCGAAGCCGCCCGCCGCAACCATCTCAGCACTTCACCTCTCTCACCTCAGGGTCCTGGAAGAGAGTCTCCAGCAATTTGCGATGGTTCTCCGGCCGACCGATCGCGCGCAGGGTGACGATGACGGTATCCCCCGTTTTCACCTCACGCTCATAGTGGACCTGTAACCCTTCGGAGTGAAAAGCCTCCAGGAGCGTCTTCCGCCGGGCCGACTGGACGGGGAGAGCGATCTCGTAGGTGATCGTCTTGCGGGTACGGTCCAGCCAGTGTTCAAAAGTGGGGAAGACCCATAGAACCACCAGGGTGAGCGCCGTCGCAATGCCCACCAGGGCATATCTTCCGGCCCCGATGCCCATACCCATTGCCGCCGCCAGCCAGATGGTCGCGGCGGTGGTCAGGCCGATCACCCGATTCCCCTCCCGCAGGATGGCCCCGGCGCCCAGAAATCCGATGCCCGTGACGATGTTGGCGGCGATCCGTGTCGGATTGGTCTCGTTCCCGATGCCGAGGGAAAAGATGGTGAACATCGTCGCGCCGACGGTGATGAGCAGGATGGTGCGGAATCCGGCGCTCTTATCCCGAAACTCCCGCTCGGCGCCGATCAGCCCGCCCACCAGCATAGCCAGCAGCAGTTTCAGGATTTCTTCTGCCAGGTTCATTCTGCAGTCTTCCTCAGATGTAAAACCGCTCCGGGTCTACCTCTTCCCGCAGGATGCGCAGTTCCTCTTCGGTGGGGGGTTCGTTCTGGTCCACGTGGTCGGGAATGATCAACTCAAAGCCAGTGTTCTCTATGACCTGTTCCACCGTCACCCCCGGGTTGAGGGCCCGCAGGCGCATCCGCTTGGTCTCTTCGTCAAAATCCAGCAGCGCCAGCGTGCTGACCACGCGATACGGGCCGGTGCCTCGGGGGAGTCCGGCGGCCTCCCGGGCGCCCAGCCCGGTCAGGTAGCCGGGGGTGGTGATGAAATCCACTTTGGGGACGAAGCGGAGTTTGTCGTGGCGGATGATGATGATGGTACGCCAGCACAGGGAGCCGACGTCGTTGGCGCCGCCGGAACCGGGCAGGCGGGCTTTGGGCGGGTGGTGACGGGGGCCGATGATCGTGGAGTTCAGGTTGCCGTACGGGTCAATCTGGGCGCCTCCCAGGAAGCCGTAGTCAATGAAGCCCCGCGCGGCGGTTTCCATAATATCGCAGATGCCGGAGGCTGCCAGGGCGCGATAGAAGGTGCGCCCTTCACCCACGGCGCGCGGGAGGCGCTTCAGTTGCGCGCCGGTGCCGCCGAACTCAAAAACGGGGATCAGGTTCGGCGCGTGCATCTTCTGGGCCAGACTGGCTGCCAGCATGGGGATGCCGGTGCCGATGAAGGCGGTCACGCCGTCCGGAATCTGGCGCGCCGCCAGACAGATCATCAGTTCAGTGGGATTGTATTCGGTCGCCATCACCGTCCCTCCACTGCGGCTTTCACGCGCTCCAGGCGCTGCCAACCGACCAGTTCCAGATACTCCTGATGGCTGGCGACGCCGTAGACGTATTTGTCCAGATACGCGCGGGTCCCCTCCTCGGTTCTGGAAGCCTCTACCCATTCCCGGATGGCCTCCTCGTCCCGCTCGTACATATGGACCATCTCGCCGGGGTAGGAGCCGAAGGGGGCGTGGGCCACTGCGTCTACCAGATAGTAGGGGATGATGGTCCGTTCCGGGTAGCGGCGGATTTCCTCGGTATCCACGATTTCTTCGGCGCTGATGATGAGCCGCTTGCAGGCCCGCGCCATCTCAAAGGCGAAGCCGCTGATGCCCTCAATCTGGGCGTTGCCGTAGCGGTCGGCGCGGTGGACGTGGATGAGGCCCACGTCCAGGATGAGGGCAGGGATCAGGCAGACTTTCATCCCGGTGAAGGGGCATTCGGCCACTTTGGCCGCACTGTAGCGCAGAGTGTCCGTCCCCAGCATAGAGCGGACCGGGATGAAGGGGACACCCATCGCCGCCGCCTTGAAGCGCCAGGTGATGCCGCCGTTGGACCACTCCACGACTTTCTCCACCCGACCGCTCTCCACCTCCCGGCGCAGGCAGTTGGACGTGCCGTAGACCTCCAGGCCGATGTAGGTGATGTCCAGGGTTTTGACGATGCCCGCGCCCAGCCAGAGGTCCAGTTCCAGAACCCCCTGCCCGGCGACCCGCAGATCCTTTTTGCCCTGACGGATCACCTCCCGGCACAGACTCATTGGCGCGCGGACGGTGCCGTAGAGTTCGGTGCCGATATAGCACCCGTCGTAGACGAAGCGGGCAACAGCCTCCTGTTCGGTCATCAATTTGTCCACCAGACCGTGGGCCTTCTTCTCCCGGTTCCATTCCCGGAACTCGTCCAGGTCTATCGGCTGGAGCAGTTCGCCCATTCCGGATTCCAGGATGCGCATAGGGAACCTCCTGGGATTGGTGGATGTTAAAAAAAACCGCAGAGACGCAGATAGCGCAAAGGGGGCACAAAGATTTTTGTGAACGTCGGAAAAGTTTGTGTGGGGCATCCTCGCTGCCCCACACAAAACTCCCCATCTACTTTCTTCAGGGCCTGCCCCGCTACCGACTATCCACTACCCACTACCCACTACCTGCTACCTGCTACCTGCTACCTGCTATCTGCTACCTGCTATTCGTCCTTTTTCTTCAGGGCCTGCCGTGCCCCGTAGGCGTAAATGGAGCCGGGGAGGGCATCTATGGCCTCGTTGAAGCGACAGACCGCTTCCGCCTCCCGCCCGGTGCGCCGGGCCGCCAGGCCGAGATTGTAGCAGGCGGCGGCCTGGTACTTGGCTCCCAGCCGCACACCGGGATCGGTGACCACCGGGCGAAGAATCTGATAGGCCTCTTCGGCCCGCCCCAACTGGAGAAGCGCCGCCCCCTGATTGATCTCCGCCACCCGGCGGCTAAAAATGTCGGCGCCCAGGCGGAGGGCCAGGTCGTAGAACTGGAGGGCCCGTTCCGGTTGTCCTCGCGCGGCCACACTGTTGCCCAGGTCTATTACCAGGCGCACGCGCATGGTGAGGAGGTAAAGCGCCAGGAGGAACAAAAGGGGGTGAAAGGGGATGACCAGGTTCAGCGCCGCACCGATCCCGGTGATGATCAGGCCCTCCGCAATGAAACGCCCGGATAATCCCTGGTGGCGCAGGTAGGAGAGTCCGTTGAAGCCCAGGATGTAGAGAAAACCGACCAGCAGAGTGAGCAGGGAGGGGTGCATGTTCTATGGCGTAAAAAGTAAAATGTAAAAAACGTAAAGACGGAATGGGGGTTTGCGGGGCGGTTTCGCCGCCCCGCAAACCCCTCTTCTGGTTCTAAGCGATGGCGTTACTGGAAGAGGTAGGTGGCGGTGCGCTCCAGCATCGGCACGCCCTGGACTTCGGTCTCAAAGAGGGGTACCAGGGCGCGCACGTTCGGGAAGAGGTGCCGAATCTCTTCCATGTACTCCGCCTGCATCGCAATGCGGTTGCGGACAAAGTCCGGCGGGTTCTCCCCAACGGCCTGTTTGTCTATCAGCATATTGACCACCACACCCCCCACCGGAATCCCGAACTCGTCAAACCAGTTGATGAACCGGCGAATGACCGCGATGGGGAGCGCCTCCGGCAGGGTGACGAAGAAGAACGCGGTCTTTTCCGCATCGGTCAGCAAAGTCTTGGCATGCCGCATCCGGTCACGGAAGCGAAGCAGGTACTCCATCAACGGGTCTTTCTCCTGCTTCTTTTTGCTGTAGGAGAGGAGTTCCCGCAAACTCATCGCCTCCTGCCGGCTCTGCATCATTTTGTTGACCCACATAGAGTAGACGCTGGACATCCCCAGCAGGCGGCGGGCGTTGGCGGTGGGCGCGGTGTCAAAGACGTAGACCTCGTACTTGTCCTCAAACATAATGTCAATCATATTCTCAAACATCGCCGACTCTTCAAAGGCCGGGTTCATTGTGGCCGATTCTACGAATTCGTCCGTCTTGGCCCGGATGTCGGCGTATTTGAGAAACCACTCAATCTTCTCCCGGATTTCCCGTTTGGAACGCTCAATGGTGTCCTTGGTGTCAATCTCGTAGGCCCAGAGGTTCGGGACCCCCTCCACCGCCGTGGGCTTGCCGAAGACATCCTGGCGCAGCAGGCCGGTCAGGGAGTGGACGGGGTTGGTGGAGGCCAGCAGGGTGCGCCGTCCCTGACGGGCAAACCAGAGCGCTGCCGTCCCGGCCATCACCGTCTTCCCCACGCCGCCCTTGCCGCCGAAGAAGACGTATTTGAGTTTCGGATGCTCCTGAACGAACTGGGTCATGGATTTTTCAATCATTCCACACCCCCGAACATCACTTCGGCCATCCGCCGGATCATATCCAGCCCGGTAATGTCCCGCTCAAACTCCGGGATATAGGCCAGCACCTGGTTGCCGAAGCGTTGCCGGATTCCCTCCAGGTACTTCCGTTGCATCTGGATGCGGTGGCGCAGGTATTCCGGAATCTGTTGCTGTTCCAGTTCCGAAGGGATCACCCGGTTGACGATGTAGCCGGAGATGGGCACCTGGAATTTGGCGAAGAGACCGGCCGCTTTGACCGTGTCCAGGATGATCATCTCTTCGGGGACGACGACGAAGAAGAAGGCCGTCTTCTCTTTGTCGGTCAGGATGCTGGAGGAGGTGTTGATGCGGTAGCGGATGTCCTGCAGTTCGGCCAGGATTTTATCCTCTTCCAGTTCCTCGTCCCGGCGCATCAGTGCGGCGACCTGGGCGTACTCCTGCATCTCCTCCCGGAGTTTGGTGATTTTCTCAATCCACTGGTCGTAGACGCTGGCCATGCTCAGGTAATAGAGAGCGTGGCCGAGGGGGACCAGGTCGTAAATGTAGTAGTCGTAGCCCCCGCTGACCACGATGTCCACCACCTGGTCAAAGATGGCGCTCTCCTCCATAGCCGGCTCCGCCGCGGCGGCCTGGATGTAGTCCTCAATCTCGTCGGGTACTTTCTCCAGGCCGTACATGCTCAGGATTTTCTGACGGATTTCCTCCTGATACTCGCGAATGCGGCGGTCGGCGTCAATCTCCTGGGCAAAGAGCCCAGGGATAATCTCCACCGCTCCCTTCCCGAAGATGTTCTGCTGGAAGATGTCGGAGAGGGAAGCCTGCGGGTCCACGGAGAAGACCAGCACTTTGTAGCCCTGTTTGGCCAGCCAGTAGGCTGTGGCGGCGGAGAAAGTGGTCTTCCCCAGACCGCCCTTGCCGCCGAACATAATGTAGCGGCGTTCCGGATGTCGTTTGAAGACTTCTGCAAGGGACAAGGTGACCTCCTGGTGCGAGTGTGCAAGTAGGCAGGTTTGCAAGTGGGCAAGTGTGCAAGTATGCAGGTAGCGATGTTATGCCAGGGCGTCGGTCAGGTCCCGCTCCCGCAGCATGCGCCGTTTCCAGGTGGCAATCTGCGGGACGACGTAGGGCAGCAGGCGCAGGGAGTAGTAGGGCGGGAGAATGGGGATGCCCAAAAGGTCCCCCATGGTGACGAGGATAAACAGGTGCTCCATGCTGCCCCGGGTCTTCAGGGCGAAGCGGGCCATATCGTGACCGGCCATGCCGTAGAGAACGCTCTTAAATGTGTCCCAGAATCCGCCTCTCCTTTTCTCTTTTTCTGCCATCGCGCTTTCTCCTGAATGGGGTCAATAATAGTGTACATCCAACTTTCGTTCTTGGCAACTTGCCGGTGCAGGATGGGGCCTGTGCAGTAATTCGCCTTGTGTGGGAAAGGGGGTGGAGGTGATGGTTTTGTGGGGGCGGCGAAGCCGCCCCCACAAAACCCGCTTTCCCCTTTTTCACGGGTGCGCCGCTCCCCCGAAATGGTTTGCTGGACAGGCCCACAGGATTGCGCCAGACGGGGTTCCGAATGGTACAGAGTTCTGTTTACCCGATTTCCTGGTCAAACAGGTCGGTCAGGTCCCGCTCCCGCAGCATGCTCCGCCGCCAGCCCTCAATGCGCGGCACCATGTAGGGCAACAGGCGAAGGGTATAGTACGGGGTCAGGATGGGAATGCCCAGCAGGTCGCCGAACACCAGGAGGGTGAACACCCGCTCCACCTCCCCCCGCGCCTTATCCAGTTCCCGGCACCACTCATAGAGGGTCATCCCGTAGAAGATGTCCCGCAGGGTGCAGCCAGCCTCCCGCAAGCGGCATTCCAGTTGCTGGAGCAGTGCTCGCCTGTCCATCGCCTGTTCGCTCCGGAATAACGGGATGCCCTGGATCGTGCCTTGTGTTATCGCCGCCACTGCGCTTGCAGCGATTCGTACAGGCTTATCTGGGCATCCGTAATGGAACGCGGCGTCCTCTCAATCTGCTCTACCAGTCGCTGCATGGTGATTGTCGGACGTGCACCAGTGCGTAGAGCCTCTCGGGCAGTAGCAGCAGCCGCCGCGTTGCAAATCGCCGTGATATCTGCGGCAGAGTAACCTTCGGTGATATCAGCCAACCGTTCAAAGTCCACGTCCTCCGCAACCGGCCTTGCGGATAGCTCTTTGCGGAAAAGGGCCACTCGGGCGGGCCGATCCGGGGGCGGAACGTACACGATGCGGTCAAAGCGTCCCGGCCGAAGCAGCGCCGGGTCCAGCGCGTCCGGCCGGTTCGTCGCCGCAACGACGATAACCCCCTTCAGTTCGTCTACCCCGTCCATCTCAGTGAGGAGTTGTGTGATGATCTGGGTGCTTGTCGCATTGGAAGTTCCCCGGGCACCCGCAATGGCGTCAATTTCATCAAAAAACAAAACACATGGCGCGTTCTCCCGAGCATGGGTGAAAATTCGGCGCAGGTGGGCCTCCGATTGACCGGTGTACTCGCGGAGTAACTCCGGGCCTTTAACATGCAGGAAATGCGCCCCGGATTCACTGGCCACCACTTTCGCCAGAAAGGTTTTTCCGCATCCCGGAGGGCCATAGAGCAGAACCCCTTTGCTGGGTTTGATCCCGTATTCCCGGAGCAGTTCGGGATGCCTCAGGGGCCACTCAATCGCTTCTTTGAGGGCCTCTTTTACCTCATCCAGTCCGATCACGTCGTCCCAGGTGAAAGTGGGCTTGCTAATCACATCCTCCGGTTCCACCTTTTGCGACCGCCGTCCATACTGGCTCGCCAGCGTCTCGTATTCGCGCAGCATATCCAGAGTGACGGAGGGCTTGGTGCCGCCGATGGCCGTTTCCAAGTCGGACATAGTGATCGGTTCCAGTTTGCCCCTGCTGCGCTGCATAGCCCGACGTACTGCTTCTGCACAGACGAATTGGATATCCGCTCCCGTAAACCGCTCAGTACGGACGGCCAGTTTATCCAGATCCACATCAGGGGCCAGAGGCTTGTCCTTTAAATACCGCGCAAAAATCTGCCGACGCGCTTCGTGCCCCGGAGGGCTGATGTAGATCAATTTGTCAAACCGTCCCGGACGCAGCGCGGCCGGATCTATCATCTCCGGATGGTTGGTGGCGCCCACCATCAGGACGCCATCCAGGTTCACGATCCCATCTGTGTATCCCAGAAAAGTTGCCACGATTCCCTTTTCCGGAGCATCGGCATGGGAGAGATCTGTTCGTTTGGGAAGAAACGACTCCAGTTCATCAAAAAAGAGCACTGCCGGGCGATTTTGCCGTGCTTCCTCAAAGATACGCCGCAGGTTCGCTTCTGACTCCCCGTACCATTTGCTGGTGAACTCGGTGCCGCTAATGGCAAAGAACGCGGCTTTCGCTTCGTGGGCGATAATACGGGCCAGTTTCGTTTTCCCCGTACCCGGCGGCCCGAAGAGGAGAATGCCCCGGGTTGGACGAATGCCCATCCGTTTTAGCGACTCCCGCACCTTCGGGTCAAACTGCGACCGGAGGGCATCCATCACTTCTTCCTTGATGTCGTCAACTCCCTCTAACTCATCCCAGGTGTCATCCGGTATTTCTCTATGGGCGATGGATTCCTTCAAGGGTTGTTGCCGGGATGGGGTCAGCACAACCGGCATACGGATGAGCACAGGGGACGTCAGCGCGGCCAGTGCAACGGGTGCTGAGAAGGATAACGCCCAGATGCGCAAACTGACGCTCTCCCGAAGCAGCAACTCGTACAGCGCAACATACCCCGCAAGAAGGATCAATGCACCACCCAGCACGGCGAGGGATCGCATCAGCGCCCGCTGCGGTGAACCGATGGCGAGAATACCCACCCAGGGACGCCCACCAAGGAGGGCGAGGATCTCCGCCCACAGGCATGCCAGCGCGCCCAGTCCTGGGCCGGAACGGGCGCCAGCAAACCCTGCTGCCAGAGGGGCCAGCAGTAACAGCCACCACTCCGACGGGCTGGTCACTGCAACAGTAGTTGCAGCAAGAACCAGGAAACTGTAAGGGTTCAACCCCCCTGCGGCGATCAGGATGAGAGCGGCTAAGGCATAAGCAGCCAGCAGAGTCATAGAATTGTAGGCCACCGGGAGCGCAAACGCAACCAGGGAGAACACCATGCCGCCGAAGGGGTTGAAAAACCACAGGCCAGCAACAGCAAGGACGATCATCCATTGCCAGGCTGCCGGATAATAAGGCAATGTTTTTATGACGAAATGGGCGAACGCGGCAGCCAGCAGGGCAGTAATCCCGCGCAGGACGGGCGGATATTTTGGAGATTCTGAAAATGTAAGCACAGAACTCTCCTGGTCAAGATATGGATGAAGCAGGATTCCCTGATTTACGGCAAAATGGCAAAGACTCGCGCTGGGAACCCGGACCCGTCTTTCGGCTTGGGGAAGGCCACCACGACCAGCGCCCCGTACTCTGGCACTTTGTCCAGGTTAGTCAGGAGTTCAATCTGAAAATGATCGGTGCTCAGAATGTAGGCCTCCAGGGAGTAATCCCCCCGACTGGTAGCGATGCCGGGATCGGTATCCGTGGTCTCGTGGCCAGAGGCGGTGATTTTGCGTTCTTCATAGAGGTACTTCAGTACTTCCATGCTCCAGCCGGGGTAATGGGCGATTCCCATAGAATAAATCTCCATCAGAGAGGGCTCTTTTCGGGCCGGGGCGCAACCGCTCAATACCCCGATCAGAAAGGAACAAGTACCGGGGAATAGACAGCCCGTTTTTTGTGCATCTGAACCTCCTTGCGGTCCGCATCGCGTCGTACTGGTTGCAGGATCACCCCATTACTTCCCGTAGCGCCTGTTCCAGCGCCGCCCGTTCCCATCCCACCACCTTGCGGCCGTCGGGCAGGATGAAGGTGGGATAGCGGCGGACGCCGTAGCGGAGGCACTTCCACAGACCTTCCAGGGACTGCGGGTCCACCACGCGCACCTGGAGGGACGGCCCAAAGCGCAAACTCAGGCCGTTGATCCAGGTCATCAACTGTTCAAACTCGGCCAGGAATTCCGCCGGGTACTCCCGGAGCATCTCCTGCCGCGCGGTGTCTCCCACCACGTCCCCAGAGAGGGCCTCGCAGGCGAGACAGTGGCGGAACGTCGTCGGGATGGGCATAATGACCTGCAAGCGCGGCATAGGGCAGAACTCCACCGGATGCACCTGATAAGAAACGGGAAGGCGTGCTTTGCCTCAGCCTTCCCCAACCCATGCCTGTTGGATATAAAGGTAGGGCGGGTGGGGGGCCCGCCCTACCGGAGACCCGAACCCGTTCGGAACTACCGGGTCGCTTTGGCCAGTTCCGCCCGATAGCGCCGGATCGCCCCGATACCGTCCGCCACCAGGATGGCCGCCAGCACGAACAGGATCAGGGCCAGAACCCCAATGGTCACCTGGGCCGCGGCCCCCTGCCAGTTCGTCGCCTTGGGGAGCATCATAAAGAAGGCCCGATAGGCGGAAAAGAGCAGGGCCCCCATCGTGGTGATAAACATAAAGATAAACGGCCAGAAGGTCCACTGGTAGTTCTTGGCCTTGGACATCAGCCAGAGGGTGATGAGGAGCAGGGCCAGCGAGGCCATCAACTGGTTGGCCGCACCGAAGACCCCCCAAATCTGGATGAAGGGTACGAACCAGATCAGGAGGACGGTGAAGAGCAGGGCGACCAGGGTGCCAACGTGGACGTTGCGGAGGATGGGGAAGCGATCGCCCAGGGCCTCGGCGCTGGCCACGCGCATGAAGCGCACCACCAGGTGCATGATGGTCAGAGCCATCAGGGTGAGGAAGACGGAGCCGTAGGCCACCCCGAAGCCCTGACCCAGGGCGCGATCCAGTCCCCAGTTATTCAGGAAGACCGAGAGGCCCTTGGAGAAAACGGCAGCCGGCGCACCCGGACCACCGGCGTCCCGATAGCCCTGGAAACTGCCGAACGCGACGGTAGCAGTAAGGAAGGCCACGGCAGCGAAGAACATCTCCAGGAACATCGCCCCGCCGCCGACGTACAGGGCATCCGTCTCCTTCTCCAACTGGCGGGCCGTCCCGGAGGAGGAGACCAGGCTGTGCCAGCCGGAGATGGCGCCGCAGGCAATGGTCACAAAGAGCATCGGCCAGAGCGGCCCGGCCGCTTGCATGAACGACGTGTAGACCGGGAAGTCCCCCATCCCGGGGCGCCCGATCAGCAGCCCAAGGACGCCGCCCAGGATGCCGAAGAGGACGATCCAGAAGGCGACGTAGTTAATCGGCTGCGCCCAGCGCCAGATGGGGAGGACGGCACCCAGGTAGCAGAAGATAAGCACCAGCAGGCTGCCAATGAACCCGGCCCGGGTTACGGCCAGGAAAAGGGTGGGAGATATCGTCTTGCCTTCTACCACCTGCAGCCCATAAAGGGCCGAGAAGAAATTCTTCACTGCTGGCAGCGTCCCCAGCCAGATGCCCACCAGCGCCACGACGACGGTGACCACCGTGGTCAGGATGATATCCTGCTTCCACTTATAGGTCATCTGGCCGGCCAGGAGGCCTGCCAGGGTGACCATAATCACGCCCAGTGGCACTGCCGGATTGGTAAGCAGGACGAAGCCCACCTGGATGCCGAACGCCCCCATAATCATCAGCAGGTAGACGTAGATGAACGCCAGCAGGATGTTGCGGGCGCGCGGGGAGATGAGGCGATAACTGAGGGCGCCGAAGGTCTGTCCCTCCTCCCGGACGCCGACGATGATGCTGCTGTAGTCCTGGACCCAGCCGATGAAGAAGACGCCCAGGATGAGCCACAGGAGCGCCGGGAGCCAGCCCCACTGGACGGCGATAATGGGGCCCAGGATGGGGCCGAGAGCGGCGATGGACTTGAACTGGTAGCCGAAGAGAACGTTGCGGTTGGCGGGGATGAAGTCCACGCCGTCCATATACATCTTGGCAGGCGTGGCTTTGGAGGGGTCGGGCTGGATGATCCGCCGGTCAATGGACTTGGCGTAGACACCGTACCCAACGGCAATAGCAACCAGGGCGAGGATCAATACAACAATCGCATTCATCGCTTTGCCTCCTCCTTACCAATGGGAAAACAGTGGATAAAATATAATAATCGGAATAAGAGGTCGGCACAATGGTGATGTTTTCGCCCCCCAACCACCCCCTTTCGGTGAGATACCTGTCACATCGGTTCCGGCAGGTTCTACCGGTGCCGGTTACAGGTTCGGCCGCCAGTTGCTGAGGATGCTCACCGGCAACCCACACGCAATGCACCCGCCGATCAGCAGGCAAATCACGCCTGCGGCGATGCCCCAGATAAATCCGCCCGCTTTCCGCTCCAGTACCGCCTCTTCGGGCTTCTGGGGGGTTATAGTACACCAGCACTTCGCTTCCCTTCGGGAGGCGAGATGGCGCGGCTTCCGCTTTGGCAGCGTTGTTATAGCCTGCGACTCCCCCAAAAGCAATCCGTTTGCCAATGTACCTCTGTCCCCCGACTTTGTATTCGTACTCTAAGGATAATACCCGTAGGGGGTACGGCGGATCCCCGTCCTTTCATCTTCGTCGTAGTGGGTGGACCGCTACTTCCGCTTTGATGATCCGACCGATGGTACTGGGCCAGGCTTGGCGAATCTCCGCTTTCTTCCGACCGCGGAGGCTGTAGACGATCAGGAAGATGCCCAATCCGGCGAGAGCCAGGACGAACACCCCGCCGCAAGGCAGGGCAAACAATAGAGGCAGAACGTTTCCCCGGTTGTTATTGTCTGATCCGTGTGCCGGTGAGAGACAATGGACAAAGGGGTGTTGATTCTCATAAAGTCGTATTACCCGGTCTTTAACAAAGTCTCACAAAGTCGTATCCCCTCCCCTTGCCCGGGTGGGAGTCTGACCGTTCACTCCGAGTTTTCTTTGTTGACTGGGACTCCCTTTATCCCCCTCACCCCCCTTGCCCCCCTCTCCCCCTTGCCCTGCGGGCGGGGGAGAGGGGGGAAGAGAGGGGTTTTTGGGGCGGCGGCGAAGCCGCCGCCCCAAAAACCCCATTTTCATCCCCCCTCCCCGTGCGGCGGTAGGGGCGGACGATCCGTCCGCCCTCAATGGGGAGGGGGGTAGGGGGGGAGGGGAAATGTCAACCCTCCAGAGGATCGCACCCTTCTGGAATCACAAGCCAGCTTCAACCCATAGAGGTGGTACGACTTTTTGAGACTTTGCCAGAAGGCCGTGATACGACT
>Ga0209721_1002076_pt1 | contig 13349 bp, 11 predicted proteins | sample TshhotsprinmetaG_FD_184139 | JGI IMG/M metagenome (GOLD analysis project Ga0209721, IMG submission 184139) | Hot spring microbial communities from South Africa to study Microbial Dark Matter (Phase II) - Tshipise hot spring metaG (SPAdes)... | ecosystem: Environmental > Aquatic > Thermal springs... | reverse complement strand
ACCCTCGAACGCTACCTGGGCAAGTAACCCCCGGTGAATGTGGGATGAGCGAGTAGCTGCCGGCTACTTGCTCATCCCGCGTCTCTATGGTAGGCTAAGAAAGGTAAACACCTCAGCGACAAGGAGACATCTGTGGCTGTTACTGACCTCCGGCGTCAGCCAAATCTTGTGCAAGCAATTGGCGAAAGAATCATTCAAATCATTTTGCTGGTTGCAGCTTCAATTTCAGTACTAACCACAGCAGGAATTGTTTTCTCGCTTCTCTCTGAAACGATTGCTTTTTTCAACGAAGTTTCGATCGTTGAATTTTTGACTGAAACGGAATGGACACCGCTCTTTGCTACGAAAAAGTTTGGCATCTGGCCGCTGGCTTCGGCAACCTTCTTGACTTCGGCAATTGCCATGCTGGTCGCGGTGCCGCTCGGCCTGATTGCAGCCATTTTCTTGAGCGAGTTTGCTTCTGATCGCATTCGCCGCACCGTCAAGCCCCTGCTGGAGATCCTGGCCGGCATTCCCACAGTGGTGTATGGCTATTTCGCGCTGACCTTTCTCACTCCTCTCTTGCGTGGCTTCATTCCCGAACTGAGCATCTTCAACTCGTTGAGCGCGGGAATTGTGATGGGGGTAATGCTCATACCCTTCGTCGCTTCACTCAGCGAAGATGCCCTCTCAGCGGTACCAAATTCGCTGCGTGAAGCAGCCTATGGCCTCGGCTCGACCCGCTTCGAAGTGGCGACGCTGGTAGTTACGCCGGCTGCCATTTCGGGGATTGTAGCCTCGATCGTGCTCGCGTTCTCGCGCGCAGTTGGCGAAACGATGATTGTTGCCATTGCCGCTGGTCAGAATCCACGCCTGACCCTCGATCCCACTGTGCCGGTTATGACTATGACCTCGTATATCGTGCAGGTCAGTCTGGGTGACACGCCGTATGGCACCATCGAATACTATACCCTCTACGCGGTAGGCTTTACGCTCTTCATTTTCACCTTCGTGTTGAACATCTTCAGCTACTGGATGGTGCGGAAATTCCGGGAGGTCTACGATTAATGTCAACACAAGAACGGGCAAGTGTGAATGTGCAGCCGGCAGAGGCGGAGAGAATTGATCGCGGGGCGGGCAACCTGAAATGGCGCCATTTTAAAGGGAACATCCTCACCGTTCTCGGCTGGTTTAGCATCATTTTTGGCTTGGGCACATTGCTGGTGCTCATTCTCGATGTACTCAATCGGGCAACCGGCATCTTTTCTGGCGGCCAAAACTGGTTGACGTGGGAGTTTTTCAACAACTTTGACTCGCGTTTTGCGCAGCGCGCCGGCGCTAAAGCAGCTATCGTTGGCACGCTGTACACCATCTCGCTAACTATTCTGTTCGCGTTTCCGCTGGGGGTGGCTGCTGCCATCTACCTTGAGGAGTATGCAACCGATAACTGGTTCACTCGCCTGGTAGAAATCAATATTAGCAATCTGGCAGCCGTGCCTTCGATCATCTACGGCCTGCTCGGTTTACAGGTCTTTGCGCGCTGGCTGCTGTTTGGACGCAGTATTCTGACCGGCGCGCTGACGCTGGCATTGCTGGTTTTGCCAATCATTATCGTCGCTTCGCGCGAATCGATCCGCGCCGTGCCCTTGAGTTTGCGTCAGGCCAGCTATGCATTGGGCGCAACTCGCTGGCAGACAGTTTGGCACGTGGTATTACCGCAGGCAGTCGGCGGGATTCTGACCGGCAGTATTCTGGCGGTGTCGCGCGCTATCGGCGAAACTGCGCCGTTGATCACAATCGGCGCTTTGACCTTCGTGCCATTCTTGCCCCGTGACATCTTCGACATCTTTACGGTGCTGCCGATCCAAATCTTTAACTGGACATCACGGCCTCAGGATGATTTCCGTTCACTCGCTGCGGCTGGTATTCTGGTGCTGCTGGCAATCTTGCTAACGATCAATGCGCTGGCAATTTATCTACGCAATCGTTACCAGAAACGATACTAAATTCATCAGAAGGTTGGTCATGGTAATGCATGATATAGCTCGCGATAATCCAAACGCGATTGAAGCGCGCAATATGAGCGTGTATTACGGTTCTTTTCGCGCGGTGAAGTCGGTCAGTCTGGCGATCGAGAAGAACCGGATTACGGCCCTGATCGGTCCATCTGGATGCGGCAAGAGCACGGTATTGCGCTCGTTTAACCGGATGAATGATCTGGTTCCATCTGCTCGCGTTGAAGGCGAAGTTCTGTTCCACGGTGAGAACATCTATGCGCCGGGGGTGGATCCGGTAAATGTGCGCCGCCGGATCGGAATGGTTTTCCAGAAACCAAATCCCTTCCCCAAGAGCATCTACGAAAATGTTGCCTATGGCCCCCGCATCAACGGTTGGAAGCTCTCTAAGCGTCAGATGGACGAGTTAGTCGAGCGTTCACTGCGTGGCGCAGCGTTGTGGGATGAAGTGAAGGATAAGCTCAACCAGAATGGTCTCTCGTTGTCGGGCGGTCAACAGCAGCGCCTCTGTATTGCTCGCGCGCTGGCGGTTGAGCCAGAGGTGATCTTGATGGACGAGCCGTGCTCGGCGCTTGATCCCATCTCAACCCTCAAGATCGAAGAGTTGATGTTCGAGCTGCGCAAGAACTACACCATCATTATCGTTACTCACAATATGCAGCAGGCTTCGCGCGCCTCTGACTACACTGCCTTTTTCTTGATGGACAGCGACCGAGCCGGGCAGTTGATCGAGTATGGCCCTACCGCGCAGATCTTCCAGAACCCGAAAGACGAGCGCACCGAGCAGTACATTTCGGGTCGCTTCGGATAAGGTTGTCTGCCGGTCATCGTTGCGATGAACGAATGAGCAGGAATATTCTGCTCATTCGTTTTTGTGTTTGTCGGCGCTGAGGCTAACGGTCACTGTTAACAGCGCGTTGCCATGATGTCGTATCGTGGCTTACCGGTCGGTTTGCGCGCTATCATTGTATCGGCTATAATGAAAAAAAGTGCAGAGGCCAGCGTCCCTGCCGGACACTGGCCTCTCGTAATGGAGAGCGACACCCTAGCGCGTTTTGGCTAATGTGCGCATACAGCGAGTGCAGATCTTCACCTGCACTGGCTGGCCGCCAGGAGCAACCAACGTCTTCTTCTGAATATTGGGTCGCCAGATCCGGTTTGTCCGGCGCTTCGAGAAGCTGACATTGTGACCAAAAGAAGGTTTTTTACCGCAGAGTTCACATTTTGCCATAGGAACACACTCCAAAAACTGTAGCGCATTTATAATCACACTTTGCGAGACTATACCATATTGTATTCTCTTTGGCAAACCGCTCCCGTAGTTTAGGGCAGACCAATGGCACTGATGAAAGTGATTACCGATGGCGCCAGCGACATCCCTTTTGAGGTGGCGCGCGACCTTGCGATTGAGGTGGTGCCACTGTTGGCGCGGATTGATGACCGGCTCTACCGCATTGGGATTGACATCAGCGAAGACCAGGTCTACGATTTGCTCTTCAATGGCCACGATCGAATTGAAATCGTGAAGCCGATGGCAACTGTATTTGAGCAACTCTACCGGAGTCTGCTCGGTCGGTATGACTACATTTATTCAATCCATTTGAGTCACCGACTCGGCTCAATTTTAGGCGAAGTCCAGGCTGCCTGCGCGCGTCTGCCGGCCTCAAATACTCGGATCGAAGTGATCGATAGCAAACTGGCCGGCATGGGTTTGGGATCGGTGGCGATTGCAGCCGCTCGCGCAATCCGTGACGGGATGTCACCGGCGTCGGTCAGCGAGTTGATCGGCCAGACAATTCGCCACACCCATACGGCTTTTTTCGTTGATACGATGGAGTATCTCGAACAGAGTGGGTTGCTTACCTTTAGCGGCTCGCTGATCGGTTCCATGCAACGGATCAAGCCGCTCATGATCCTCGATGAAGGCGAGATTGTGCCTTATGAGCGCACCCGCACCCGCGCCAAGGCGATTGAAGGTCTCTTCACCTTCGTAGAGGATTTTCCGCGCGTTGAAGAGGTTATTGTTCACTACGCCACCACCCCCGAAGATGTCGAGAAGCTGCTCGAAAAGCTCGATCCCATCTTTCCCCGTGATCGAGTGCAGGTGTCGCGGATGGGTCCGGCGATTGCGTCGTGTCTCGGCCCTGGCGCAATGGCAGTGACCGTCTTTGAAGGCTTCGATGAGGCATGACCGAGACTGAGCGACAGCAGGTGACGACGCTCGGTAAGTTGCTGGCTGCCGAGCGTCGTGATGGGTGTGCCGATCGGGTGGCAACCGATGGCCTGATGGCGTTTTTGCAGCAATGGTCGGCTACCGCCGGCAGCGCTGCTCAGTTGCCCGCTGTGCGGCGGGCAATTGGGGCGCTGATCGGTTACGATGGCATGACCCTCGCTGAGCGTGATCAGGCCTTAGAGCGGGCGATCACCGAGTTGCGCTCGCTGTTTCGATCCGGTATGCCGGCGTCGCCACCGGAAGCGCCATCGCCGGTATCGTCTCCGTCGGAAGCGCCATCGCCGGTATCGTCTCCGTCGGAAGCGCCATCGCCGGCGCCCGATCAGGTTCATCCTCCACGCCGCGCTACCCCGCGATCGACCCGATCCAAAGCGACGCAAATGCTGAAGCATCCTTTGACCGAACTTGATCTCGATGCCCGGCTTGATCAGATTGCCGGTGTTGATTGGCGACTGGTTGCGGGTTTTCGGCGACTTGGTGTGGTAACGATCCGCGATCTCCTCTACCACTTTCCGCGCCGTTACGATGATGTCAGCAGTCGGCGCTCAATTAGTGAGTTGCAGGTCGGCGCCGAAGAGACGGTGATCGGTGAGGTCACCGATGTGCGCTCGGTGGGGAGTGGCTCGAAGTTGCGGGTGCGGGTTGAAGTCAGCGACGAGACCGGCTCGATTGAAGCGATCTTCTTCAATCAGCGCTGGATCGCTCAGCAAATTCGAGTCGGTCAGATGATCGCCGTGAGTGGTAAGGTGACGGTTTTTAATGGCAAACGCCAGTTTAACAGCCCGCGTTGGGAGCGTTATACGCCCGATCCAGACGCGCTCTTGCATACCGGTCGGCTGGTGCCGATTCATCCACTCACGCAAGGTCTCCACGAAAATCAGGCCCGCCGCTTGATCAAGCAGGTGGTCGATGCAATCGCGCCGCGCGTCCCCGACCATCTACCGCCGGAACGGCGGGCACAGGCACACCTGTTGTCGCTCGGCGAGGCGCTGGCTCAGATTCACTTCCCTGCCAGTCCTGATCAGTTGGCTGCTGCCCGCCGCCGGCTTGGTTTCGACGAGTTTCTCTTCATCCAGCTCGGCGTGTTGCAACGCAAGCGGCTTTGGCAGCAAGAGCAGGGATTGCCTTTCATTATCGATCAGCAGGTTCACGCCGAATTGCAGCGGTTGTTACCGTTTCAATTGACTGCCGCTCAGCAACGGGCAATCAGCGAAATCTTTGCCGATTTGCAGCGCCCTTCGCCGATGGCTCGTTTATTGCAGGGTGATGTTGGGAGCGGTAAAACCGTCGTGGCTGCCGCGGCGCTGTTGCAGGCAGTTGCCAACGGATTGCAGGGCGCGTTGATGGCGCCTACCGAAATTCTGGCCGAACAGCATGCCAGAAATCTCAAGCAATTGCTGAGTCGAGTGCGGGTGCCGCGCAAGGCAACCGTCACCGATACGGCAGAGCGGTATCAGCAGGCTGACTGGCGATCATTGCTCGACCCTGATGAGGCAGCGAAACTGGCCGAGATCACGCAAATTCTCGGCATGACACCTGATGAGGATATGGGTGGTCAGGGGGTACGGGTAGCATTGCTCACCGGCAGCCTGGGGACGCGCGAACGACGGCGAGTGCTGGAGGGGATTGCCCGCGGTGAGATCGATTTGGTCGTAGGTACCCACGCGCTGATTACCGAGACAGTGCAGTTTCATCGTCTGGGACTGGTGGTTGTCGATGAGCAGCATCGGTTCGGCGTCGAGCAGCGGTTGCGGCTGAAGAATAAAGGCCACAACCCGCACATGCTGGTGATGACAGCCACTCCCATCCCGCGCACACTGACGCTCACCATCTACGGCGATCTCGATGTCTCGGTGCTTGATGAGCGACCACCGGGTCGGCAAGAGATTCGTACCCGGCGTGTCGGTCGCGCCGAACGCGATAAAGTGTATCGCCATATTCGCAAGCAGGTGGCGGAAGGGCGGCAGGTCTACGTGATTTGTCCGCTGGTTGAGGAGAGTGAGCGCGTCACGTTGCCTTCGGCAGAGGAGATGTATGAGCGCTTGCAACACGAAGTCTTCCCCGACTTGCGGGTGGCACTGTTGCACGGTAAGCTGTCAGCCCGTGAAAAAGACGAAGTGATGCGCGCATTTCGCGATCACCAGTACGATATACTCGTGGCGACAGCGGTGATCGAGGTCGGGATTGATGTGCCTAACGCGACAACAATTGTGATCGAAGGCGCGGAGCGTTTTGGACTGGCCCAGTTGCATCAGTTTCGCGGTAGAGTCGGGCGCGGAAGCCATCAGAGCTACTGCATTTTGCTGAGCGATAGCGACAATCAGCAATCGCAAGAGCGCCTGGCAGCGCTTGAACAGACCACTGACGGATTTAAGCTGGCCGAAATCGATTTACAATTGCGCGGGCCGGGTGAATTTTTTGGCACCCGCCAGAGCGGCACACCCGATTTGAAGATGGCGCAGCAAGGCGATACCCGCCTGTTGGTTGAAGCGCGCCGGTTGGCCGAGGCAATTCTAAACGATGATCCAGAGCTGGCCCATCCTGAGCACGAGCTGTTGCGCCAGAAAGTCGATGCTTTTTGGGCTGCGGCAATGCAGGCCGGATGAGGTTGCGTCTGCGTGTTCTATCATGTTCTTGCCGTTTGTCGCATAGTGAGTCTAACCGGATCTAAAGCGATGGAGCTTGCTCATGCCGACACAGACAATCGTCCTTCCGCTTGCGTTCGGCGCGGCCAGAGTGCTGGAGTGGTTGGTTGCCGCTGGCGATACAGTAACGCCTGCCACGCCAGTAGTGCGCATTCTGGCTGGCGATGCTGAGTGGGTGTTGCCGGCGCAATGCGAAGGGGTAGTGACCGGGCCATTGGTGGAGATCGGCGCGCAGGTTGTTGCAGGAACGATCCTGGCTTATTGTAACGCGCCCCGCCGCATGCGAATGACTCCGCTGGCACGCCGGCTGGCGACCGCGCTGGGTGTCGACCTCACCACACTAACCGGTAGTGGGCCGGGCGGTCGTATCGGGAGAGCTGATGTGCTGGCTGCAGTCGTTTCAGACGCCATTCCCGGCAGGTCACAACCGGCGCCGGAAGCGATCACAGAATCTGCTCTGATTGAGGCGACTCCCATTCATTCCGCAGCGCCGGTTTTGCCTTCAGAGAATCCAATCGCATCGGATCGCGACTCCACACCTGCCGTTGCCACCGCCAGCCGACTTCAACTGTTCTTAACCGACCTGATCCCACTGGCCAGCGCCACCATTGCAATCGATGTCCAACCGCTCTTGCGACACCGCGCAGCGCAGGCCGCCGAGTTTGCGGCGCGCGGTCTCGAGTCCACTCCATTGAGCGCCCTGATTGCGGCGGCGGCAGCCCTCTTTCCGCGCCATCCGTTGCTCAACGCTACCTGGACGGATAGCGCCCTCGTGGTGCGGCATCGCTACCACGTGGCTGCCGGTTTGCCTGATGGGCGCTGGGCGCTGATTCCTGATGCTGGCGATCTGACCGAGCGCGGTGTGGCGCGCGCACTGACGCGCGCTGACGCGGATCTTCGTCTGGCAACCTGTGCCATTACCACCGCGAACGATTGGTGGCAGATTGCGCCACCGCTGCCGGGCACAGCCGCGGCCTTGACCCTGAGCGCCGCGCATCCGCAACCGATTGCGCGCGATGAGACAACCATTGTTGTCGGAGCGGTTGCTCATCTCAGCCTGTGCTACGATGCGCGCGTTCTCGATCATCTGGCTGCGATGGCTTTTCTCAACGATCTGTGTCGCCGGCTAGGCTTGGCTATGCCGGGATCTGGCGTATTGTCGGGTTGCCACTAAATATAAGATTGCAACCATCCACTCGCTCATGGTTGCCTCACAATTACGAAAAACCGCCCGATTTTACCGCTACGCTATAGTTGCAGGTGGTATAATCTGGTTGTCAGGCAGGCAAACAGTTAGAACGGCAACAAACCCGAGGGGGTGAGCCATGGCGAGTAAGAAGCAACGGATCGGCGTGCTCACCAGTGGTGGTGATGCGCCGGGTCTCAACGCTGTCATCCGTGCAGTCGTCAAGTCGGCGTCCAGTCTGGGTTGGGAAGTGATCGGGATCCACGATGGATTCGAGGGTCTACTGGGGACGAAGAGCTATCGGGTGCTGACCAACGCCGATGTCCAGGGATTGTTGCCGCGTGGCGGTACGATCCTGCGCACGACGAACAAAGGCCATTTCGGCCCGCGGCGCAGCGATGAGCTTTCCGAGGCTGATCCGTATGTGCGCGCGGTGAAGTCGATCGAAGAGATGGGTCTGCGCGCGCTCATCACGATCGGCGGCGAGGGTACGCAACGCATTGCGCTCGAATTGCACAAATTGGGCGCGCCGGTTATTGGGGTGCCAAAAACCATTGACAACGATCTCGCCGGCACCGACCGCACATTCGGTTTCGATACTGCGCTCCAGGTGGCTACCGATGCCATCGATCGTCTGCATACCACTGCGGCCAGTCACAATCGGGTAATGGTGCTTGAGGTTATGGGTCGGCATACCGGTTGGATCGCGCTGCATGCCGGTTTGTCAGGCGGCGCCGATGTCATCTTGATCCCAGAAATACCGTTTTCAATAGAACGGGTAGCCGAAAAAGTGCATGCCCGCGACGCGCAGGGTAGCGCATTCAGTATCATCGTAGTGGCCGAAGGCGCGCGACCGCGCGGCGGGCAAGAGATGTATATTGCTGATGGTCGGTTGGGTGGTATCGGACATTGGGTAGGCGAACAGCTCGAGCATTTGACCGGCAAGGATGTGCGCGTCGTTGTGCTGGGTCACTTGCAGCGCGGCGGTTCACCCTCGCCATACGATCGCTTGCTCTCAACCCGTTACGGGGCTGCCGCAGTGCAGGCAGCCGCTCGCGGGATCTACGGTGAGATGGTAGCGCTCCGCGGGCAGGATATTGTCACAGTGCCGTTGGCCGAGGCCTGTGGCTATTTGAACCGGGTGCGACCACATAGCGATCTCGTTCTCTGCGCGCGCAGTTTGGGAATTGTGTTTGGTGATGAACTCTGATGCCGCCCTCGCTATCGGCAGCAGAGCAAGAGGTGACGCACTGATGATTCGTTATGAGATCGCCGCTACGACGGTGACCACCGCGCCGCCGGAGCGGGTGCTGGCTGTGCTGGATGATTTTAGCAATTGGCCGCGCTGGATGCCATCACTGGAACGGGTGCGGATCGAGTTGCCGCCGCATGATCGCCCGCGACCAGGTTATCGCTTCAAGCTCCACGGTATGTTCGTGCATGCCGAGATGGAGGTGATTGATTATACTCCCTTAAGCCGGGCGACTCGTTTTCGGATCAGTTTTCCGCCGTTTCAGGGTGTCAACCGTTGTCGGTTGATCCCGTTGGAGGATGGTCGTTACCGTATCGAACGGCTCGACCAGCTTGAATTGCCAGATCTGGTTGCGCATATCATCGATGCAACCCAACGTCAGCGCTTTGAGAAGCTGGCCCTGGAGTTTTTGCACGCTTTGCGCCGTGTTGTAGAGCAGACACCAAATGGAGTCGTCTCACCCCCTTCATCAACTGGCTGATCGGATCGAACAGGCCGGCCTGAGCGTGCCGGCTGCTCTGATGTTGCAAATACTGGCCCCGCTCGACGTGGTATGCAGCCAGGGTGCCCAGGTACTGATGCCGTTGACGCGCGGCACGCGCTTGGCTGGATTGATAGAACCGTTGACAACTCCGGCGCACTGGCCGGCGTTGCGCGATCTGTTGTTACTGCGCTTGCAGCAACGTCGCTAGCCAGAAGCACTCAATGTTCGCGCCTCAACTCGTTGATCAATACGGAGCGTTGCAGGGTAGCCGGTCTCTTTTCCCGGCGGTGAGCCGGGTTTGCCCTGTCAGTGCGCTAATGTCAGGGGTTTGGTCATTGTATGCCACGCGCAGCAATCTTCCGCGGAATTGGGAGACCTCCGCCTCCCTGGCGTATCCCGTGCTCACGAACGAGATACGGCGTTGTGTAGCGGCTATGTGTGAATGGTTGTAGGGCTTCCTGACGCTTTTTTGTGTCTTAAACAATTGACAAAGCCGATCTGGTAGGTTACACTCAAAAGAAAATTGACGGTCTGATTGTAAAAGATTGCTCGCTGCCAGCAAGAAGGGTGCATCTTTAATGACTCTGCCGGTAATCTTCTTCATCATTGCCCTTGCGGTGGTCATTGCTCTGGTTTGGCTCCATCACGCGCAGGTCATCGCCGGTCGTTTGCCCGAACGACGGCCATTGCCGGCGTTGACCGTATTGCAGGCAGCGTTAGCGCGTAGCGCCGAAACGGGTCGTCCGGTGCATCTCTCGCCAGGCGCCAGTACAATCGGAGCCGGTGAAGGGCAGCGGGCTACTACCGCTGAATTGCTGGCCGGGTTAAATGTTGTCCGCCAGGCGAGCGAACAGGCCGCAGCTAGCGGATCAATCATCAAGATCAGTTCGGCTGATGCCGTCGCGCATCTGGCTCTCCGTGGCGCCGCGCGGCAGGCGTATCGCGTCACCGGTCAACCGCAAGCGTTTGATCCCCGTCAGATCGAGTTGTGGGCGCACGCCGACCCGATGGCTTATGCAGCGGCTGTTGCAGCTCAGTATCGCCGCGAGCCATTGGAGGCGAGCGCGATGATCGGCGCTTTCGGTCAAGAGGTGCTGCTGGCAACCGAGACGGGCGTTACAGAGCAATTGCCGCAGATTTTGGGTAGTACCCATCCCTCGGCGCTGGCAGTTATGGCAGTGACGACACCGCATCTGCTGATCGGTGAAGAAATCTTTGCCGCAGAGGCACATTTGTCGTCTGCGCCGGGGCCGCAAGCGCGTCTGCGCACGCACGACACCTTGCGTGTTGCTATAATCTGGTTACTGATATTTGCTTTTGGATATGGCCTGATCCGCGCGGCGCTTGGATGGCCAGCCTTGCCGGGATGGTGAGTGCATGTCGTCTCCGTTACGCAATCCTCGTCAGTTAATTGCTGCGCTGATTGCCGGTGTCAGCGGCTTGATTGTGCTGCTTGATTTTGTCGGCGCCGGTCCTGCCGTCGCCACACTGGCGGCAGTGTTGGTGCAGTGGGCAGCGCTGATCACGGCAATCGCTGTTGTCATCGGCGGGTTGAGTGTCTTGCGCGCGCATGTGAGTCGCTTGCGCGCGCGCGTGCCTGACGCCGGGTATAGCGTTGTGCTGATCACCGGTATGGTGATTGTGATTGTAGCCGGGATCTTCTATCCGACCCGCGCGGCAACCGGGTTGTCGCTACCAGCAACCCTGGCGGCGCCGACAATCCGCGCGGTTTTTCGGTTGGTTTACGAGCCGCTTGCCGCTAGTTTGCTGGCATTGCTCGCCTTTTTTGCGCTGAGCGCTATGTTGCGCGCTTTACGCAGCGGACGCACCGAGGCAGTGATTGTGGTGATGGTAGCATTGTTGGCGTTGATTATTCAATTGCCTCCGCTGACGCTCATCCCGCTGATCGGGCAGACAGTGCAATGGCTCAACGATTACCTTGTTGCCGCTGGCGCGCGAGGTCTTTTGCTCGGTTCGGCAATTGGTGCGTTAGTGGCTGGTGTGCGTCTGCTCATTGGCTTTGATATGCCGTATGCCGATCGCTGAGTGGATCCGCGCCGGCGCCTGATAATGCCACTATGGAACACTTACCGCCATGGCTTCGAAATGTGCCGTTGCCGCCACCACCATCCGATGATGATACGCCAGAATGGCTGCGCGGTATCGATAGCATATCTCCACCACCGCCACCGGCAGTCGAAGCGCCGCCGGACTGGTTGACATCGCCTGAACCGGAAACTGGATCAACCGATGTGCCTGATTGGCTCGCCGAGCTACAGGCGGAAGTCACCGATCCGCTTGCTCAACCTGAGTCGGCAGCATGGCTTGGTGACGATTCGTCAGCCGCTCCCTTTGATCGCCCCTCAACCTTTGGCGCGACAGGTTGGTTGCAGAGCCTGAGTGGTCAGCCATCCGATAGTGAGTCTCAGGTGGAGCCTCCAACGACCAGTTCACGGATTCGAAGGCCGGTCGGCCCAACTGACTGGCTGCGCAGTATTGGCCACGAAGAGGTTAGTGAATCGTCACAGGCCGCCGCTGCTCGAGAACCGACACCGCTTGATCCGGAAACCGGAGTGCCAGATTGGTTGCGTGAACTGAGTGAAGAGGAGATTTCTCAGGCTTTTACGGCGACGCCAGCGGAGTCGTCGTTGCTACCTGATGAACCGGTTGTGTCTGCGGCGACGAAAGATGAACCGGCACTTGATAGCTGGCTAAAAGAGCTGGAGTCGCTTGCGCCAACCGTCTCTGCTTCTGAGTCTGATTGGATGGCTGATTTAGCTACAAACGATGAGACAGTTGTGGCGCCCAATTTGCCGGAGTGGAGGGGTGCGGATCAAGTGCCACCCGATCGTCCTGTTCAGCCTGATCTGCCGGCATGGTTGCAGAATGTTGCTGGTGATGAACCTCCGGCTGCATCTGCTTCAGTGCGTCTCGACCTGCCTTCCTGGTTGCTTGATGATGACCTGATTGCGCCACCCTCAACGACAACGCCGCCAGTTGCTCCCGATGCGCCAACATTGCTGGCTGATAGCAACGCGGCGTTGCGCTCTGCCGATACACCTCCAACCGATCTTCCGGTCTCGTTGAGCGATAAACCGGAGGTGACTGAGCAGCCGCCTGCACCCGACATTGATAATGTGCCGGATTGGTTGCTGGAAGCAGAACGTCAGTTGAATGAGGCAGCAGTATTGCCAGAGCCGGTATCGACATCGCTTCCGTCAACAGGTGATATTCCAACCTGGCTGCGAGAAGCTGATGCCAGTGATCTGAGCGCATGGGAAGCTGCCGACTCAGAACGTGAGCCATTGTCAGCAACCGCAGCGTCGCCAGCGGCGAGCAGCGACGTGCCGGCGTGGTTGCAAGAGGCAGAGGCCCCGGCGGGAGGTGAAGCGCCGGATTGGTTGCAGTCAGCGCCAGCGGCGAGCAGTGACGTGCCGGCGTGGTTGCAAGAGGCAGAGGCCCCGGCGGGAGGTGAAGCGCCGGATTGGTTGCAGTCAGCGCCAGCGGCGAGCAGTGACGTGCCGGCGTGGTTGCAAGAGGCAGAGGCCCCGGCGG
>Ga0209721_1002074_pt1 | contig 13359 bp, 15 predicted proteins | sample TshhotsprinmetaG_FD_184139 | JGI IMG/M metagenome (GOLD analysis project Ga0209721, IMG submission 184139) | Hot spring microbial communities from South Africa to study Microbial Dark Matter (Phase II) - Tshipise hot spring metaG (SPAdes)... | ecosystem: Environmental > Aquatic > Thermal springs... | reverse complement strand
TACGCCGAGGGGTCGGCCACAACGCGGTAGCCCTGGGCCACCTCGTGGGAAGAAAGCGAAGTCCCACACCGGGGGCAGTAGGGCAGGATCTTGTAGCCCCGGTAAAGAAGCCCGGCCTCATGGATCCTCTTGATGGCCCACCACAGGGTCTCGATGTACTCGTCTTTGTAGGTGATGTACGGGTGTTCCAAGTCGATCCAGAAGCCGAACCGGCGGATCATGGCCTCCCAATCCTTGATGTACCGGTTGACGGAGGCTTTGCACCTCTGGACGAAGTGTTCTACCCCGAACCTTTCGATTTCGGCCTTGGTGGAGACCCCCAGCTCCTTTTCCACCTCCAGCTCCACGGGCAGCCCGTGGCAGTCCCAGCCGGCCTTGCGGGCCACGTGGTACCCCCGCATGGTTTTGTAGCGGGGGAACAGATCTTTGTACAGGCGGGGGAGGAGGTGGCCAAAGTGGGGTTTGCCGTTGGCCGTGGGTGGCCCCTCGTGGAACACAAACCGCGGGGCGCCCTGCCGCTTCTCCACGCTGTGCTCGAACGCTCTGGTTTTCTCCCAGAACTCCAAGACAGCGGCTTCGCGCTGCCCCGGATCCTTTTCCAGTTTTCGGAACCCCAAAATCCCCTCCTTCACCAGGCCCACCCACCATCACGAAAACTTCTTGGGTTTCTTGCCGGATCCACTGCGGTTGAAGTCGAAGCTAGGCCTGCCCCGTGCGGGGCAGAATAATCAACCGAGCCAAGCGACCACTAAGCATGATCGTCCCCATTATAGCCTTGTTTCTCCCCGAAAACCCGGGTGAAAGCGGCCTCCGCTTGGGTAGAGAGTTGTTCCAGGCTGAAGATGGACCGCACCCTGGCCGGGGACAGGTAGCTTCGGATCACGGGATCTTCCAAGACCAGCTCTGCAAGGTCCCGCTGTTCGGCTTGGGCCCGGTGGGTAAGTTCCGCGACCTTCTCGTGGGCGGCCCGCCGGCCCATCCCGGCCTGCACCAAGGCCAACAACAGCCCCTCCGAGAAGGGAAGACCCTTGGCCTCCTTCAGCCGCGCCTCCATGCGCGCGGGAAAAACCCGAAGCTCGCCCACAAGCTGCCGGGCCCGGTCCAGCATGTAATCGACCAAGATGAACGTTTGGGGAAAAAGCACGCGCTCCACCGAGGAGTGCGACATGTCCCGCTCATGCCAGAGGACGTTGTTTTCCCAGGCCGGAGCCAGGCTCGCGCGCACCACCCGGCTCAGTCCACAAAGCCGCTCCGAAAGAATGGGGTTGCGCTTGTGGGGCATGGCTGAGGAGCCCTCCGGTCGGCCCTCTTCCACTTCCCGCACCTCGGACCTGGACAAGTGCCGCACCTCCAGGGCGATCTTCTCAATCCAGGAGGCGCACGAAACCAGGGCAAACAGGACTTCGGCGTGACGGTCCCGGGAAACGACCTGGGTGGTCACCGGGCACGGCTGCAGTCCAAGTTGGCCTAGAGCGCGGGCTTCGGCCTCTGGAGGGAAAAAGGCGTGGGTGCCCACCGCACCGGAGAGCTTGCCCACGGCGATGGTCTCCCGGGCCCGCCGGAACCGCTCCTCCACGCGCCGGCCCTCTTCAAACCAACCCAAGAGTTTGAGGCCGAAGGTGGTGGGCTCGGCCCACTGCCCGTGGGTTCGCCCCATCATCACCGTCGTTCTGTGCCGCCACGCCAATCCTTTGAGGGTTGCCTGGAGCTTCTCCAGCTTGAGCACAAGGAGGTCCAAGGCTTCGAGGAGAACGAGGGCTAGGGCGGTGTCTTTGACATCGGAGGAGGTGAGGCCGTAGTGGAGCCAGCGGCCTTCCGGTCCGATCTGTTCCTCCAGCGTCCACAGGAAAGCCACGAGGTCATGGCCCACTTCCCGCTCCAGTTCCAGAATGCGCTGGGGCCGAATTTGGACCTGGCTGCGAATTCGGTGGGCTGTACCGAGGGGAACCTTGTTCAGGTCTTCCAGGGCCTCCAAAGCGGCCAGTTCCACCCGCAGCCACAGCTCGTACTGGCGCTGCAGGGTCCAGAGGTCCTTCATCGGTGAGAGGGCGTACCTTTCCCACATGGTCGGGGAAAGGATAGAGGACGTCCGCGTTCTTGCCAACTGGGACACCGGGGGAGCCTATAATCCAGCCCATGGCGATGTGGACGGAGTTGGACGCTCGATGCGTGAACGCCGTGCGGTTTTTGGCTGCGGACATGGTGGAGAAAGCCCAGTCCGGGCACCCCGGGCTGCCTTTGGGGGCGGCCCCCATGGCCTACGTGCTGTGGAAAAAACACCTCAAGCACAACCCCCAAAACCCCTCTTGGCCCGACCGCGACCGCTTTGTTCTTTCCGCCGGCCACGGTTCGGCCCTTCTTTACGCCCTCCTCCACCTCACTGGCTACGACCTGCCTTTGGTGGAACTGGAGAACTTCCGGCAGTGGGGCAGCCGCACCCCCGGGCACCCCGAAGCCGGGCTGACCCCGGGGGTAGAGGTCACCACAGGCCCCCTGGGCCAAGGAATCGCCAATGCCGTGGGTATGGCCATGGCCGAAGCTCACCTGGCCCATGGGTTCAACCGCCCCGGGTTCACCATCGTCGACCACTTCACCTTTGTTCTCGCCAGCGACGGGGACCTTATGGAGGGGGTAGCCGGCGAAGCCTGCGCCCTGGCGGGCCACCTCCGCTTGGGCAAGCTCATCGTGCTCTACGATCACAACGGAGTTTCGCTTGCCGGGTCCACGGAACTGTGCTTCACCGAGGACGTACGCCGCCGGTTTGAAGCCATGGGCTGGCAAGTGATGGAAGTACCTGACGGGAACGACCTTGCCTCCATCGACCAGGCCCTTTTTCTGGCCAAAGCCGAAAGGGACAAACCCTCGCTCATCTGTGTGCGCACGGTGATCGGTTACGGCGCGCCCACCAAGGCGGGAACTTTCCACGCCCACGGTTCACCCCTGGGGCAAGAGGAGCTCAAGGGGGCGAAGCGGGCGCTCGGTTGGCCCGAACATCCCCCGTTTTTCGTCCCCGAAGAGGTCCACGCCCACATGAATGCCCGCGCAGAAGGAAAACGGAAAGAAGCAGCCTGGCAAAAGCTTGTGGACCGCTACGCCCAGGTTCATCCGGACTTGGGGAGCGAGTTCCAGCGTCGAATCCAAGGCACTCTGCCCGAGGCTTGGAACAAAGGCCTACCTGAGTTTCCTCCCAGTCCAAAGGGCCTGTCCACCCGCAAGGCCTCGGAAACGGTGCTTCAGGCCCTGGGCGAGCGCGTTCCCGAACTGATCGGGGGGTCTGCGGACCTGAACCCTTCGTGCCTTACCTGGCTCAAGGGGAAGGGCGATTTCCAAGCCCCTGGGGAACAAGGCAAGGCGCAGGGGGCGGTGGGCGGGGGTTGGAATTATGGGGGACGAAACCTGCACTTTGGGGTGCGGGAGCACGCCATGGGGGCCATTGCCGTGGGGATGGCCCGCCACGGGGGCCTCCGCCCCTTTGTGGGCACGTTCCTTGTGTTTTCCGACTACATGCGGCCGCCCATCCGCCTGGCGGCCCTAAGCGAAACGCCCGTGGTTTTCGTGTTCACCCACGACTCGGTGGGCGTGGGGGAAGACGGCCCCACCCACCAGCCCGTGGAGCACCTCGTCAGCCTCCGCGCCATCCCCGGCCTGGTGGTCCTTCGCCCTTCCGACGCCAACGAGACCCGCGAGGCGTGGATCACCGCCCTGGCCCGAAATGGCCCCACCGCCCTTGTCCTCACCCGCCAGGACCTCCCTGTGCTCGACCGCTCCACCCTGGCCTCCCCAACCGAGCTCCACAAGGGCGCCTACGTGCTGTGGAACTCCCACCCGGAGACCCCTGAGATCATCCTCCTTGGGACGGGTTCTGAAGTGCACGTGGCCTTGGCTGCCGGGAAAAAACTGGTGCAAGAAGGCCGAAAGGTGCGGGTGGTGGCCATGCCCAGCTGGGAACTGTTTGGTGAGCAGCCGGAGAGCTATCGGGCGAGCGTGTTGCCTCCAGGGGTACAGGCCCGGGTGGCGGTGGAGGCCGGGCGCACCTTGGGCTGGCACAAGTTCGTGGGCCCGGCGGGAGAGGTTGTAGGCATCGACCGGTTCGGCGCCAGTGCCCCTGGGCCGGTGGTCTTAGCCCAACTGGGCATGACGACCGAGGCCGTGGTGGAGGCCGCTCACCGGGTCTGGGCCCGAGTTGCTTCCTCCCAAGGCCAGCACTAACATCCCGTAGGGGCCCGTAGCTCAGGGGTAGAGCAGCCGGCTCATAACCGGTTGGTCGCAGGTTCGAGGCCTGCCGGGCCCAAACATGAAGAAGCTTTTTGTGCACGTGGACGGGAGCTCGCGGGGCAACCCCGGGGAGGCCTCGGTGGGGGTGGTCATCACCGACGAGAAGGGCCGCGTGATCCAGCAAGTGGGCAAAGTGATTGGCCGGACCACCAACAACGTCGCGGAGTACAAGGCTTTGATTGAAGGGGCCCGGCTGGCCGTCCAGCACGCCCCGGACGATGTGGTGTTCCTCACCGATAGTCAACTTCTGGCCAATCAGATCAACGGCGTGTACAAGGTTCGCGAACCCCATCTGGCCCACTTGAACCGGCTGGCCTTGGAGGCCCTGTCCCGTCTCCCCAAGTGGCGGGTGAACTTCGTGGAGCGGGAAGGGAACAACAGTGCCCATCGTCTCGCCGAGGCCGCGTTCTTCGAACGCAACCGCCAGGAACGGGAAAGAAGCCAACTCCTCCGGGAGATTGGCATCTTGATCGAAAGCCTACCCCTGGAGGAACTGCGCAAGGTCCACGCCCAGGTCCGGGCCCTCCGCTCTCACCTTCCTTAGCATGCGCATCGTCCTGCAACGGGTCCGTGAGGCCCGGGTGACGGTGGAGGGTGAGGAGCTGGCTCGCATCGGACGGGGTCTGCTCCTCCTTGTGGCGATCGGCCCCCAGGATACAGAGGAGGACCTCCAGTTCTGGGCCCGCAAGGTACCTGACCTGCGCGTTTTTCCCGACCAGGGAGGGAAGTTCGACCGTTCTCTCCGCGACGTTCACGGGGAAGTGTTGTGCGTGTCCCAGTTCACCTTGTACGGGGACTGCCTGCACGGGCGCCGCCCGGACTTCACCCAAGCGGCCCCTCCGGAGAAGGCGGCCGAGCTGTACGAACTGTTCGTGCGCCTCCTCCGGGCCGAGGGCCTCCCAGTCCAGTCCGGCAGGTTCGGGGCCCGAATGGAAGTGGCTCTGGTCAACGATGGACCTGTCACCTTGATCTTGGAGCGGCCGCGGGCACAATAGGGACCCGAGTTCCAAGGAGGACGCTCATGGCTGCTGTACCCAAGTCGCGGAAGTCCCACCGGGAAGTACGTTTGCGCCGGACCCACTGGCGCGCTTCCCTCATGCCGGCCACCACCTGCCCCCAGTGCCAGGAGTTCCGGCTCCCCCATCGCGTGTGCCCCCACTGCGGGTACTACAACGGGATGCAAGTCCTCCAGGTCAAGGAGAAAGAGGCTTAGGGTACGGGGCGACCCTCCACAAGAAGGATGGGGAGGGTGAGGACGAGGAGCGCTGCCCCAGAGAGGAACGCGGCGGGGAAGCCAATCCACTCCGCAAGGAACCCCCCACCCAGCGAACCCAACACGCTTCCTAGCCCGGCCACCGCGTTGTAAAGGCCAAGTCCCTGCCCTTGTTGTCCGGCCGGGGACAAGCGGGACACCACCGCCGTCATCGCCAGGTGGAACATCGCCCACGTCGCCCCAAACAACCCGAACAGCGCGGGAAGAGCCCACTTGGCCCCCGAGCCCATGAACACCAGCGCGCTGAACATCCCCGCTCGGCTAACAAGGGCCAACGAGGCCACAGGACGATGGCCCCACCGGGCCACGGCCTTACGGGCCCAGGAGAAGGCCACCACGCTCACCCCGTGGTGGGCCACATACAGGGCAAACACAAACTCGTTGGGCCACAGCAACTTCTGGCGGACAAACACCGGAAACGGGGCAAAGACCATGGAGAACCCCACAAACGTGAGGAGGCCGGCGTAGTACACGAGAATCAGATCGGGACCAAAGACCGTCTTGCCCTGAAGAAACCGGACCACCTGGGAGGGCCGCAGCACCTCATACAGCTGTACCGGGCCGTACCGCAGGATCTCGTACAGGTAGCCGCCCATCGTGGCGGCGAACTCCCGGAAGGCCGGTGCCTCCACCTTGCCCCCGGTGTCCTTGATGCTCCGTCCCGCCAAACCCGTAGCCACCAGGGCCAAAGTCGCGACCACCACGCCGAGGGACCGCAGACCCCACGCCTCCCCTGTGAGCGGAACCAGAACTGTGACCCACACGGCCCCCAGGGCCAAGCCCAGCGTCCAGCCCACCCCACAGTAGGCGTTGAACCTCCCCAGTTCCCGTTCCCACAGTTCCCTGGGCAGAGACGAAAGGAGGAACAAGATCGCCATTTGGGCGCTGGCCATCCAGGTGAAGGCCACCCACACGTTCAGGGGGTAGAGGGGACCGGGACGCCCCACCAAGGGAAGCAAACCGTAGGCCAGGGCGAACCCGGCGAAGCTCAGCACCACGAACGGCCTCCGCCTGCGCGTGCGGTCAGCCAGCTTCCCCCAAAATAGGCTCGCCAGCACGTTGGTCAGACTCCCCACCGCCGCGAGGGCCCCCACGTCCGCCGCTGTCCCGCCAAGGAAGTAGGCGTAAAGGGGAAGCAGGGCTGAAGCGGCCCCCATGGCCATGTTCCCCACCAAGAAAGCACCGTACCAGCCCGGGGCCCTCATACCCGGGCGATGAGCCTCACCGAAACCCGTAAGGCTTCAGGGTCCGGTATCTCCAGTACCAGACGGCCGCGGTAGCCCACCCGGTCGAGCTCACCCAAGAACGCCAGCCAGGGAACAGACCCCCTTCCCAAGCCCAGGTGCTCGTCCCGCTCCCCCTGGTTATCGTGGAGGTGGACGTGGAGGAGTCTCCCCTCCAACGCCTGAAGGTACGGACGGAAGTCCCCGTTCACCGTGCACAGGTGCCCAAGGTCCAAACACGCACCCAAAGCGGGGAGAGCATCCAAGACCCGCCGGTGTTCTTCCCAGGTGAGGACAAGGTCCCGTACCCGAGCCCGCTGCTTGTTCTCCAGAGCCAGCCGCACGCTTGTTCCCTCCACCTTGGCCAGCAACAGCTCCAAACAGAACATCATCCGCTGCCACGCGGCCTCCACAGCTCCGTCCAGCTGGGCATAGTCTTCATGGACATGGCCAGGGTGAAGGACCACCAAGTCTGCCCCCACGTCATGGGCGAGGTCCAAGGACGCGGCTACCTCCCCGAGGCTGGCTGCGGCAAGGGCGGGATTGGTCGAAGTGAAATTGACATCGTAGATGGGGGCGTGGACGGTCAACCACAGCCCCAGCTCCTGGGCTTGGTGCCTCAGCCTGCTTCGCTCAGACACAGCGAGCTCGGGGGGGTAAGCGCAGAGGGGATCGGCCCGAAGTTCCACGCCCCCCAGGCCCAGCGCCCGAGCAAGCTCCAGCCACTTGGGCAGGTTCATGCCCGGGAAAAGGAACGTGGAAAGACCGACGCGGGACAGGTCCATGTTTTCAGTCCATGCGCAGGCCCCCGTTGGGGGAGAGCGTTTGGCCTGTGATGTACCCCGCTTCCTCGCTGCACAAAAAGGCAATGGTGGCCGCCACCTCTTCTGGCTCGGCTGGGCGGCCCAAGGGGATTTGGGCGCGAATCTCGGGGCCCCGCGTGGCCAGGGCCTCGCGGTTGATGTCCGTAGCTACGTAGCCTGGGCAGACAGCGTTCACGGTGATGCGGAAGGGAGCCAACGCCAGGGCCAAGGAGCGGGTGAGGCCCAAGAGGCCGGCCTTGGCCGCGGCGTAGTGCACCCCATGAGGGGCCCCGGTGAGGGCCCGCAGGGAAGACACGTTCACAATTCGACCAAACCCTGCTTCCTTCATGTAGGGAACGGCGGCCCGGGCACAGACAAACGCGGCGGTGAGCCCTACCCGGATCATCCGCTCCCAGTCCTCAAGGGACACGTCCTCCCAGGGGACCCGCTGCACGTAGCCTGCGTTGTTGACCAGCACGTGCAGTTCGCCCAAGGCATCAGCGGCCTCGTGGATCACGGCCCGCGCCCGTTCCAGGTCGGCCAAGTCCGCTTGGATGAGCACAGTTCGGGCCCCCAGTCGCTGGGCTGTGGCCGCTACCTCTTCGGCCGCTGTGCGCTGGGTCCTGTACGTCAGCGCCACGTCGTACCCTTGGGAGGCGAGCTTGACCACGGTAGCAGCCCCGATCCCCCGCGACCCCCCCGTTACCACTGCACACCTTTTCATGTTCCCACCTCAGGTTCCAAACAACCGATCCCCCGCGTCCCCCAGCCCAGGTCGGATGTACCCGTGCTCGTCCAGCTGGCGATCCAGGGCGGCCGCGTACACGGGCACGTCTGGATGGGCCGCATGCAGGGTCCGCAACCCCTCCGGAGCCGCCACCAGACAAAGGAACCGCACGTCGCGCGCTCCCTTCTCTTTGGTCAAAGCCACCGCCAGAGCGGCCGACCCCCCTGTGGCCAGCATCGGGTCCACCACGATCGTCAACGCCTCCCCCAGGTTGTTGGGAAGCTTGACGAAGTACTCCACGGGTTTCAACGTGGCCCTGTCCCGGTAGATGCCGATGTGCCCCACCCGGGCGCTGGGAACAAGGGCCAACACCCCATCCAACATGACAATCCCGGCCCGGAGGATGGGCACCAACACCACGGGCCGCGCCAGCTCCACGCCGGAGGCCCGCTCCAGGGGCGTCTCCACTTCCACACCCACCACCGGGAAGTCCCGTGTGATTTCGTAGACCATGAGCGCGGTGAGCTCCTCCAGAATCTGGCGGAACTGCAGCCGATCCGTGCGGCGATCGCGCAGCTTGGTGAGCTTGGCCTGGATGAGCGGGTGTTCCACAAGAACAAACTTGCTCATGCTGGGCGGTTAGCGTACCCAGGCCCGCCGCCCGGTCAACCTACATTGTCCAGTTTCGGAATACCGTTGACACACTAGGCCTCCTGGACGGATGCGTCAGGCCACGCCCCAGAACACCTCCGCCGGGGTGCGTCCCTGGGTGCGGTACCCTTGGCGCGCTGCCCGTTGTAGAACCCTAGAACCGCGTCGAGAGGCGGCGGGCGTTGGTGGGCCCAGGTGAACTACCTCCGCCGGAACGCCACCCGCCCGTGTTCGTGGGCGATCGTACCCTTCAGTCGCTCCACGAACCCGTTCGTCCCCGCGTGCCCCGGCTTGGTGCGGGCATCCACGATCCCCAGGCCCTCCGCTCGGCGGAGTGGATGGAGCCGAAAACCGTGGACCTTGGCCTCGACGGTCATCGGGTCACTTCCCAGGTTTGTTCCTTGACCCCTAGTGAGCTTGCCGCGGTGCCCCCCCCTTGCTCCCCCTCCCTGCACCCCCCTGTCACACTTCTTTGAAACTCGACAATCTACCCGGCAGGGTAGTTTCCCATCTCCGCTTCGCCAATCCGGCGAGCTTCCCCTCGCCCAGCCGCCGACTTCAGAAGCACCTTGGCTATAGGTTCGCTCTCCACCTTTTCTTCCATTCGTGGCGGTTTCTTCCTTTGTTCGCCTGTTCTCTTGCAAGAGGCCGGCGCCATCTTAGGGACACAAGGAACGGGACAATACGTAGGCCCCCAAGGAGCCGAGCGATGTCTCGTCCAGGAAGACCGACGAGAACGCCAATCCCCACCATTTGACGTCGCACGGGCGAAAACGCCGGCCAGACCTCCAGGCTTCAAGAACCGAGCGCGCTTAGGCTTCTCCAATTCGAACGGGGAAGCTTTTGGAGATGTGAAAGTCGTGGCCCCCTTCCTTGGCTCCGGGGTTAAGCGTGGGTTATGAGCCCCAAGAGCTCCTTGGCATTTTTCAGCGCGTCTCCGCCCGTGTTGTTGAAGTACGAAAACACGTTCACGTTCTGCCTGAGCCAAGATGAAATCCGACGCCCCCACTCCCCAAGCTCGTCTCGGCTGTAGGTGTAAAAGTACAGGTCCGCCCGGCCGTGGAACCGCACGTAAGCAAAATCGGCAGTGGGTTGCTCCCCACTGGGCCAGTCCGGAGCGTCCACCGCGCATAAAGCCATGTCTTGCTTCTCCAAGAGCGCGTAAACCTCGGGGACGAACCACGAGGGGTGACGAAACTCAAAAGCTTGGCGCACTTGGGGAGCTACCTCCCCGAGAAGATCGCAAAACGCCCGAAGTTTTCCCAAATCGGCCTTGAACTGCGGAGGGAACTGCCAAAGAACGACCGCAAGCTTTTCCTTGAGCTCCTGGGCATGGGCGAAAAGCTGGCGCGTTTCTCTCTCCACATCCCCCAATTTCTTGAGGTGGGTGATCCTCCGATGGCCTTTGAGGGAAAACACGAAATCCTCGGACGTTTGGGCACGCCAGTTGGCAAAGCTTGTGGGCCGGGGAAGCCGGTAGAAGGTGACGTTGAGCTCCACGGTGGAAAAGTGTTGGGCGTAGAAGGAAAGCCAATCCTTGGAGGGCAAATCCGGGGGATAAAAGGAGCCCCGCCACCCTCCATAGTTGTACCCGCTCGTACCGATCCAAAGCCTTCCCGGCATGGGCTCACCTCGGAGGGCCAGGCCAAGCTTGGCGGATGCGGAAAGCAAGGGCATCGAGTTCCTCCCGGGCGGGAATCTCCCGGGGACCCACGACGAACCGGAATCCATCGCCGAAGAAGCGGGGGACCACGTGGAGGTGCACATGAGGCACTTCTTGGAACGCGGCCTTGCCGTCAGCCAGCCAGAGGTTCACGCCTTCGCATCTTACTCCCGAGCCGCGCAGGGCCACGGCCGTGCGCTGGGCCACGGTCCACATCCGCCGGCCGGTTTCTTCGTCCAGCTCGGCCAAGGCGGCTGCATGCTTTTGGGGAACAATCAAGGCGTGGCCAGGGTTGATCGGCCGGATGTCCAGGAAGCCCAAAACGAGCCCGTCCTCGTAAAACACGCTGGCGGGGCTTTCCTTGGCCACGATCTGGCAGAACACGCAACGCTCCATGCCCGGCCTCCTTGTGCAACCTGTACCGGCCCCGACACCTGCAGCCGCACAAGCCCTTGGGCATTCTATACCCTGGCCTCAGCTGGGAGAAGGCCCCCTGGCGCAGCGGGACGCCCTCGGGCCCCATGCAGGGCCGGCGAAGGGCGACTGCCCCAACCAGCTGAACCTGCCCTGCGGGGAAGACGAACGCAGCCTGCGGATCGCGCTCAGCTCGACTCCGCGCAGGCGTTGACTCTCTTTCCCTTTCGTCCTGCATTCCACCTAGCCCTCGTACTTGAGGCACGTCCTCAGGGGTTGACGATGGGCGGGGATTTGCTCCGTTTGGCATGGTACACAGCGGTCCGAGCGGCCTTGCTGGTGTTGGCGGTGGCAGTCGAGGTGCAGATCACGGTGGTGATCGCCGCGATGGGCCGCCAGCTGGACAAGGTGGGGGAGGTCCTCGTTCGGGGGGAAGCGGCGGCTATCCTGGAACCCCTGCGCAGCCAGCTCAAACCTGAAAAGTACCGAGAGATGTACAACACCCTGGTGGAGCAGAAGCGCCGGGAGTGCGGACTGGACAGACCCTGGGCTCATCGGAGCTTGCGCCACTTGGTCCACGCCATCATCCTCAGCTTCACTCCCTCCAGTGAGGTCCGCCACATTCTCCTCGAGGCGATCCCTGACACCTTCGCGCCATCGTCCTCTCTCTCAGCTGACCTTCCCTTTCACTGCTCATTCCTTGCCCCTAAACCTCTCCAGGCATTGAGAAAGAACCTTCGATGGCCTCGTGGTGCCCTTGGCCCCCCCTTCCGGTCCTCCCGCTTGGTTCTCCGGGATCGTCCTCATCGCCTCATCCTCGCGGGTGTCGCCGTAGGGGAGCACGGTGGACGTACCCCCTGCCCAAGGAGCCTTGGCCGTTTTCACCTCCCTGGTCCCCCACCTCATCCTTTCGGTCTCCGCCTGGTTCGTGGGCGGAATCTTCCAGGGAAGTTCTCCAGGCGGACCTTCTTCCTCCTCAGCTCGATGGAGGACTGCGTGAAGGTGGCCAAAGACACGCCCCGGCGGATTCTCCAGCGGCGGCACGTGTTGCGGCCAGCCTTCCCACGGTCATCACTTCCTTCGGCCAGATTCTCATCAGCTCCTGGATGGGATCAGTGACTCTGGAGATTGTGTCTGCGTGGAGCGGGCTCGGGACACTCGTGTACAAGGCCATCGGCCTCACCGACGTTCCCGTGATTGTGGGCGCCGCCGGGGTGTACGCCTAGCGCCTTGGGCCGTCCGTGTTCTTCTTGGACCTCCTGCACACCGTTTTGGACCCCAGGGCAAGGTGGGGGGGGGAGGCCCCAGCGCAGGGTAGCCCTCTGGACCGTCACAGCCCGGAGTCGGGAATCTCCCCACAGGGACCCGGCGAACGGTGAGTTCGGCTGTGCCTGCGGGCCTTTGACCGGCCAGGATGCGGGTCCTTGGGTCTACGCCCTCGGCGCTAGCGATTCAGGCGGTAGCCCAACGTACCCAAGAGGGCGGCCAAGGGTGGACTCAGCCAGAAGGCGCCTTCCGTATTGAAGGTGGCCGCGATCCCAAAGCCCAAAGCCGTTCCCGCTCCTGAACCCACAAAGCCCAATACGACGTTGCCCTCCAATCCAAGCAACCGTCCGCTGAGGGCCACCCCCAGGCCGGACCCCGCGGTGGCCCCGAGGGCATAGCCCGCATAGCCCATCACAATCCCCGCCAAGTGCCCTCCGATCGTGCTCCACCCCGCCCAGCGGGCAATGGCCGTCCCCAACTCCGCCCCCAGCGCGCCCCCGATGTACGAGGTGACCGTGGCCACCGACACCTGAACCACCAAAGCAGGGTCCACGGGCTGAGCGGCAGCCGCCCACCCCACAAGCCCCACGCACACCACAGAGACGAAGACTCTTGCCATCACGACCTCCTAGCCTTGCAGTCTAACCCCGAGAACGCCTGCCGGCCACGAAAGTTGCTGGCCTTGGGCTATTGCGAAACAATCAGGGACCGTGGAGCATAGGTTCGCCCGTCACCATGTCCTTCCCGAGGTGGGCCCCGAGGGGCAGGCTCGGCTGGGGAAGGGCCGGGTGCTTGTGGTGGGCTGTGGAGCGTTGGGCACCCACACCGCCGAGGCCCTCCTCCGCGCCGGCGTGGGCCACTTGATCCTGGTCGACCGGGACATTGTGGAAGTGCACAACCTCCACCGGGTCAGCTTGTTTACCCCCGCCGAATTGGGTCAGCCCAAGGCCTGGGCCGCGGCCGACAAGCTCCGGGCCATCGCCCCCGACGCCGTGGTGGAGCCCCTCGTCGCCCACTTCGACGGGGAACTCGCCGAAGAATGGGTGGCCAAGGTGGACGCGGTG
>Ga0209721_1002073_pt1 | contig 13359 bp, 15 predicted proteins | sample TshhotsprinmetaG_FD_184139 | JGI IMG/M metagenome (GOLD analysis project Ga0209721, IMG submission 184139) | Hot spring microbial communities from South Africa to study Microbial Dark Matter (Phase II) - Tshipise hot spring metaG (SPAdes)... | ecosystem: Environmental > Aquatic > Thermal springs... | reverse complement strand
CAGTCCCTTGACGTGAGCATTACAAAGAATATCGAGGAGAATACCTATGTCTCCAACTCAAAGACACTCGATGTGAGCATCGATGCAGACATCAAAATAAAGGGAAGTGAAGGGTATCGGAGGTGGAAACACCTGACTGTTGATGGTCTTGCATCTGCTGAAATAAAGAACAACCAGATACTCAAAGAGAACATGGTTATTAACGAAGAGAACCCCAACACTGCAACTATCAGCGGCCATGCACTTGAGGGAGCTGAAGGCAACATAGGTGTTAATGTGGCTGCAGGCGACAACAATGCTCAGGACAACCTTGCAGCCATAGCTGCATCAGAACAGGAAAACTCCATGGCAGATGCCATGATATTCAAGGAGCAGTTGAGCCTGTTGAACTTCACCTGCAATAAGGGAAGGACAAACAGTGCCTCTCTGGACGGCAGTGCCCTCATGGGTGCAACAGGAAATATTGGTGTAAATGTTGTGGCAGGAAACAACAATGCCCAGTCCAACATGACTGCTATTGCTGCAGCGCCTACAAAGGTCGGCATAGCAAAGGTTGGCATACACCAGGAATCAGCAGGAAACATGACCATGAATAAGCCTGTAAAGGTGGAAGAAGTGCAAATAATACCGGTAAGGCTTGGTCTCTCTGCAACCCTTGATGGCGGTTATATCGGTGGATATTATGGAGTTGCAGGCGGTAACTACAGCGGCTCAGAAGGCGGAACATACAGAGGAACAACGAGCGGAGTGAGCTATCGGGCAAACAACTTCTATCCGGATATATGGACGGTTAATAGGGGGTACGAGCCACATGACCAGCATCCACACAGCCCCAGTGAGATCGGACACCTTGATATGGATAACGCGACACAGGGAGCTATTGCCAATCCATACAGAGAAGGTGTTGGCGGCCTTGCATTTGACAACAGAGGCACAGAAAGCGGAACCTACTCTGGCTCAGAGAGCGGATCATATGCTGGATTAGAAGCCGGTATTGAAGGCGGATATCTCGGCGGCTCAATACTCGGCACGGTTAGCGGCAACATCCCTGTTGTGATCAGGAGGAATGTTAACATGATAAACACTGCATCCTTAGGCGGAAATGCACTGAGGGGCGCAACAGGAAACATCGGCGTTAACATCGCAGCAGGCACAGGCAATCTCCAGGCCAATGCATTGGCAGTGACATATATTGCACCTGTTAATGGCGGCGGCAATGGCGGCGGCGAAGGTTTAAAGTAAAAAACTTGTTAAGGCACTGGCGCTCTGCGCCGGTGCCTTTCCTTTTTAAAAACCATGGCAAGTGGTGAAGACATGAGATCAAAGGTCATAAAATACAGCATTTCCATATTTTTAGTTTTGTCTTGCCTGCTCTGTTCTGCGGTTATGGCTGCTGATCTTTCTGTGAAGGTTCCCTATGGCAGTACCATCAATAAACAGGTTATGAGCATGAAGGAAATGAAGTTCAGGAATATCATACGCCAGGAGACGGATTTCAGTTGCGGAGCTGCATCCATGGCTACCATAATGAGGTATTTCTACGACGATGCCAATGCCTCTGAGAATGAGATTGTGGAGTGGTTGTTAAAAAACGGCGATGCAGAGAAGATTCAGGAGAGGGGCTTTTCCCTTCTTGACCTCAAGATATATGCCCAGAATATAGGCTACAAGGCGGACGGGTATATGGTAAAGCCGGAGCAACTGCCTAAGATAAAGATTCCCACCATAGTGCTCATGAATACAAACGGCTACTCCCATTTTGTTGTGCTGAAAGGGGTGCTGGATGGCACGGCATATGTTGCCGACCCTGCCATCGGAAACAGGAAGATACCTGTGGATGAATTTCTTGCTGCATGGAATGGGATAGTATTTGTGGTTCATGGAAAGGAGATGTCATCCACCTACGGCAGGTTTGATGGACCTTTGAGCGTAAACAAGGCTGAGATATGGAGGTTGAATGATCTCATGATGAGAAACCTATTTATGAATGCCTTTGAGTTTAGAAGATAGGAGGTTATGTATGTGTTTAAAGAAACTAAATAAGACCATGGTTCTGCTTATAGCAAGCGCGGTGCTTTTATCCCTGTCCCCTGTGCTGAGCTACGGGTTCGATGGATTGGGACTGAACCCAAAGACCATCGAAGGTGTCTCATGCTCCCATACATCCAGAGCGAGGATATCCATAAGCGGTTTTACACTGCTTGAGGCCATAGTTATAGGCAGAATAGTAACGGAAGACGTCAAGAGGGATGTTGTTACCCCTTTTATAAATTTCAGATATGGCATAGCAAAGGATCTCCAGTTTGAGGTCAAAGTGCCGTGGATGTATAGAAGGGACAAAGAGGTCTGGGTTGCGGGACCATCTGGTACGGATGAAATGGAAAGAACGGTTGATGAAGGCAATCTGGGCGATATAGAGGCTGCACTGAACTATCAGCTTTTAAGGGAAAGAGGCGCATGGCCGGATATTGTTTTGAATATAAGAGGCAAGTCCACAACAGGAAAGGACCCTTACGGGTTGAAGACAGAGTTAATAGAGGGAAAACAGAGGCTTGTGGAGCTGCCCACAGGAAGCGGGCATTACGGCCTTTCTGCAGGTCTCACATTTGTCAAATCAAGCGATCCTGCAGTGCTTTTTGCGACCCTTGGATATTTTTATAACTTTGAGAGGAACGTGGGTGTTAAGGGCGGTGTGGATTATGGAAAGATAAAGCCTGGAGACAGTCTTGAACTCGGTCTCGGCATGGCATATGCACTTAATGAAAAGCTCTCCACCAGCATTTCCTACCAGCAGAGATTTACATTTAAGAGCAAACAGAATGGAAATAAAGTTACAAATTCCGATGTTAATGTGAGAAGCCTGTTTTTCGGTGTCAGCCATGCCCTGGGCGCCAAAATTTCCTTGAGTTTTTCCGTGGGTGTAGGACTTACAAAAGATGCGCCTGATGTAACAGTGGAAATGAGGGTGCCTTTTACTCTTTAAAAAAGACGAAGACTTGGGAATCTATTCATACTGATAAGGAGGATTGCCTAATGAGGTTGTTAAAGATATTATGCCCGCTTGTGTTGTCCATTTTATTAATTGCAGGCTCTGCATTTGCGGCACCTAAGATATGTTTTATAAGCATCCAGCAGATTATCGATGAGTCCAGGGCCGGCAAAGATGCGCAGGCAGAGATGCAAAAGCTCCGCAATGAACATCAGAAAATCCTTAAACAGAGAGAGGACGAACTGAACAAACTCAACGAAGAGCTGAAAAATCCCGGCTCTGCCGACCAAAAGATAAAAAAGCTTCAGCAGGATTATCAGAAAAAACTCAGAGAATATAATGACTTAATAGCCAGGCTGCAAAAAGAGGCAAGACAGAAAGATATGGAACTCACAGAGAGGATTGCATTCAAGGTCAGGGAGTTGGCCGGCAAGATGGCAAAGGACAAAGGGATAGATTATGTCTTTGAGCGTGTTGGAAGCAGCATCATAGTCTTTCCTCCTGAAAGCGATATAACAAAGGAGGTCATAAAGGGATATGATGATGAGTATTCAGGAAAGAAGTAAATGTGATGCTATATTTTTAAAAGGTGTTTAAAAATTTTCATATAGGAAATGAGGGCGCTGCTTCCGGTCTCTTTTTTGAGCCACAACCTCACTGCGATTTCCTGCACTTCGGGCCTTTTATGAAGTGCCACGAACTTTTCGATTTGGGCATCGCTTTTAAAAAGGTAATTTCTTATCTTGCTCATGAGCAGAAATCTGGTTCTGAATCTGCTGCTCCACAGTTTTTTATAAAGGGCAGGTTTGCCTTCGGCTATTGCCCGCGCAGCGAATTCTCCTGATTTCATTGCATAGTAAATGCCTTCATATGTTATCGGCATGACTATGCCCGCAGCATCCCCTGCAAACAGGATATTGTTGATGTTAAAACGGGTCCCGTTCCATTCCGGTACTTTGAACGCCCGTGTTTTCCCAAAAAATTTTTCAGCAGCAAAATCTTTTAAAGGCATGCCAAATCTCCTTCTGATAAACGTGTCCAGAAGAGGAGTGAGTTCTCTCGGATTTGCGCTTCCGGTTCCTATGGAGGAATAACCGCCGGACGGGAATACCCAGGAATAAAACTGCGATGCATGGCTTGATCCAAACCAGAACTCGCAAGCGTCGAAATCATCGGATGTTATATGTGCGCTTATGGTAGAAAGACAATCGGGCTTGGTGTGTCCGATGCTGGATCCGGCTCTGAACGTTATTCCGTCGGATGCTATCACATAATCCGACTTTATTTTAATTTCCTCGTTGGTGGAACTTCTTCTTGCTGTTGAGATGATTTTCTTTCCGATTTCTTCGAACCGCGTAAACTCTGCCTCCACTACCGATGCACCGCTGTTTTTAGCGATTTCCCTCAATTTTGCATCGAACGCGCCCCTTCCCGTAATGCAGAGATGTCCGCCCTTCAACTCGATCTCAACCTCTTCTCCCTTCGGGGATACTATCCGCATTTTCTTTATCTTTTTCTTGACAACGTCTTCAGGGATGCTCAATTCATGCAGGGCTGTGGAGGGGATCCCGCCTCCGCATGGCTTTACGTAAGACAGGTCTCTTTCTAAAAGGACAGTGTCTATACCGCTGTCAGCTAAAAAACGTGCAGCCGTAGAGCCTGCAGGTCCGCCGCCTATGACAAGGACATGAGTTCGCAGCATAATAAGTTAGCAGCCAGTTACCAGTTGACAGGAAAGACTTCTGGCCACTGGTGACCGGCTACTGAATATGATTACTTCTTCAGCCCTCTTACCGTCAACACAGGGCATGATGCATTTCTTACCACCCTTTCTGCAGTGCTTCCGAACAAGACCCTGTCAATACCTTTTCTGCCGTGAGTTCCGATAACGATGAGGTCGATGTTTTTCTCCTCGGCAAACTTCAGTATCTCCTCATACGGTATGCCTCTGATGACGGTATATTCCACATCCTTTAAGTCCATTCTCTTGTCTGCACCGAATTTCTCAAGCTCCTTCCGTGCGCTTGCATCAAGCTCCTTATACATCTCGTCAACAGAAATATGGGGCACGTATAGTCCCGATGCCGTTGCTATATCGTATACGACATGCAGCATGTGGAGCTTTGCTCCATAACTCTTTGCCAGATCTACAGCGTAAGGCAAGGCATTTAATGCCCCTTTAGAAAAGTCTGTTGGGAAAAGAATCCTTTTGATCTCCATAATATTAGACCTCCTTGAGATATTTGGCTGCATCCTCCGGGGATGTAGTCAGTATATGAAATTCCGAGTCCCATTCAAAACCGCTTTTTGTTACGAGGTGCGGCATCACTTCCATATGCCAGTGGAAATCCTCTCCCAGCGTATGCCAGTGATCTTTCCTCGGCATCCTGTTCGGCGCTGTATGCAGCACATAATTGTACGGTGGATTTTTAAAGAGGGTCCTCATTTTTTTAATTGCTGTCATCAGTATCAGGCTCAAGTCTTCCAGCTCTTCGTCGCATATATCCTGAAAAGCGCAGTTGTGCCTTCTGGGCATTATCCAGTATTCAAATGGAGACCTCGGTGCGAATGGAGTAAATGCAACGAAGTGGGTTGTCTCCATGATTACCCTTTCACCGGTTCTCAGTTCCTCGTTCAGTATATCGCAGAATATGCACCGCTCTTTATAATAAAAATAGGCCTTTGCCCCATCGAGCTCTTCCTTGATCCCCTTTGGTATCACGGGTGTGGCAATGACCTGGGAATGGGGATGGCGGAATAATTCTCCGGCTGTCTTCCCGCAGTCCTTATAGATAAGGGTATATCGCAACCGTGGGTCTTTTTCCAGTTCCGATACGCGGTTCTTGTAAGTTGTTACCACCTTGATTACTTGCGAGATGCCCAAATCCTCAGGAGGGGTATCATGCTTTGGGGATTCTATGATTATCTCATTGGCGCCTATGCTGTTCATCTTGTCATACATCCCGGCCCCTCTTCTTCCCAGATCGCCTTCTATTTGAAATATGGGATTGATTCTCGGAACTACCCTTGTCTGCCAGTTCGGTGCATTGGGAGGAGTGCCTGTTTCCCTTATGGCAAATATTTCAGGCGGGGTCTTATCTTCTCTCCCCTGACACAATATGCAGTTGCTGCCGTCTGTATCCTGAATAATGTGTTCGATATTTTTCTCAAAATAGAAGGCAGGCGGTTTTGAATCTTTAAGCACAGCTACCCATCTGTTAAGTATGGGGTCTTTTCTTAGTTCGTGCATATCTGCTCCTTAATACCTGAATTGAGCGACTTTAATCTAAAGATATATGTCAGGTGCTGCGAAAAGACTTTAAACCACGCACTGCTAAATACATTTATCTTGTATCCGTCATCTACTACATTGAATACTTGTTGGATGATATATTTATTATCTCTCATATACAATTAAACCAACACTTTTTAAAGTCTTTGAGCAGTGCCTGACATATATAAATAAATCAACCTTAGTCCCTCAAAGGTTAGGTTGGGAGCCAGGCAGTGATCCCTTTTAATCAGAGGAGACACGAGTTTCGCATGTCCGCCTGTCAGAACTAATTTTAACCTAAAACCGAGTTCTTTCTCTATACTTTTTATCAGTGCTTCGACTGCACCTGCAGTCCCGTTTATAATCCCCGAAGTCATGGATGATGCTGTATCTTTCCCCAGCACTGTTTTTGGCCTTTTGATGGAGACAGGAGGCAGTTTTGCAGTCCCTTCATGAAGGGCATGATGCATGAGGTCTATTCCCGGCATTATAGCCCCTCCCAAAAAGACAGGATGGTTGCAAGATTTTTTGGGGCTGACAACAGTTATTGTGGTAGCCGTGCCCATGTCCACAACTGCAACGGGTTTCTTATAATAAGAGAAACCCGCCACGGCATCGGCAATCCTGTCTGCCCCTATTCTTTCGGGATGCTTCACGTCAAAGGTAAGACCACAGGGTATTTTATGACTTACTATTATTGGTTTTCTGCTGCATATGTCTTTTATTGCCTCAATAATCGATCTATCGGTGGACGGGACAACGGATGAGACTATAGAATCAATTCTGGGTGAATGGGTGAATGGGTGAGTGGGTGAATGTGTGAAATGCTCTATAATCTCAGCAATTATTTTTTTATATGCCTCTGCCGACTGTATCGGATGAGTTGGAATTTTTTTGATGAACAATTTTGTGTTTTTTATCGGGTTTAGAAATATGCCGAATCCAATGGTGGAGTTCCCGATGTCAACAGCAAGCAGTATGCTCATCTGAGTATTGTCACATCTCCTGCGCTTATTTTTTTCACTGTATTGTCAGGGAGCTTCAGCATCAGCATTCCTTCCTCATCTATAGTTCCTGCAATTCCCGTAAAAACATTGTTTCCCACGGCCACTTTCACGGCGCGGCCTATGGTGGATGATAGCTTCAGCCACTCCTCAATTACAGGCTTTTTCCCGCTGTTCAACAGCATGCTGTACCACCTGTCCAGTTCCTTTATTATTTCAATGGCAATAAGGGTTCTTGATTGAGCATCTCCTGATTCATTTTTAATGGATGTAGCACATGCCTTAATTTCATCGGGCATGTCGCCGGCTTCGAGATTTATGTTTATCCCTATGCCTATGACTGCATGGAATATCCTGTCCATATCAGCCTTTATTTCTGTTAGTATGCCGCCCAATTTTTTGTCAGAGACCATTATGTCATTTGGCCATTTTATGGCAGCAGGGACGGATGAAAGCCGTTTTATTGCGGATGCACAGGCAACCGCCGACATGAGTGTCAGTATCGCTGCGTCCCTCGGCAGGATTACGGGTCTTAAGATAATGCTCATATAGAGATTTTTCCCTTGAGGCGACAGCCATTTCCTTCCGAGCCTCCCCTTGCCGCCTGTCTGTGCGTCGGCTATGATGACCGTTCCCTCGGGATACCCCTTTTCTGCAAGTTCCATAGCGTATGTATTGGTAGAATTTATGGTGTCGAAAAATATTATTTCCCTTCCGATAATCATGGACCGGCCTGAAATAGAGTCTCTTATTTCTTCAATGGATAGATCGGGCGATTTTAGTAATTTATATCCCTTTGCAGGCGACGCCTCGATTGTATAGCCTTTTTTCCTGAGGATGTTAATCCTTTTCCATACGGCTGTTCTTGTGACTTTCAGGGTATTTGCTATTTCTGCACCTGAAATAAAATCTTCTTTTTCCTTCAGGAGCCTTATTATTTCCTTATTATTATTCATAGGCAATACCGCTAACCCATTGGGTTATACCTAAAGTGAGTGCTTCTATTTTAGAAATATATGTCTGGTGCGGCGAAAAGACTTTAAACTCCGCACTTGTAGAGACATTTATCTTGTATCCGTCATCTACAACATTGGATACTTGTTGGGTGATGCAATTATAATCTTTTATATACACTTGAACCAACACTTTTTAAAGTCTTTGAGCCGTGCCCGACATATATAAAATGCCTAGTTTGGATTATCTTTTTTCCGGCCACTCGCATTCTTTATATAGAACACACTCTCCGCATTTAGGATTCTTAGCTGCGCATGTCTCCCTTCCATGCAGTATCAATGCAAGGCTGAACGATGTCCATTTATCATTTGGTATCTGTCCCATGAGTTCTTGCTCTACTTTTTCCGGATTGCTTGAATGTGCAAGCCCGAGGCGGTTGCTTACGCGCAGGACATGTGTATCAACAGGTATAGCCTGTTTTCCGAAAGAGCTTCCGAGTATGACATTCGCTGTCTTTCTGCCAACTCCCGGAAGCGTTATGAGTTCCTCCATTGTTTGAGGAACCTTACCATGAAAATCCTTTACGAGTTTCTTGCAGCAGTCAATGATCATCTTTGCCTTGTTTTTGTAATATGTTATTGAGCTTATCTCACGTTCAAACTTGGTGGCGTCCGCCTTCGCGTAATCTTCGGGTATTTTGTATTTCTTAAAGAGTTCCTTTGTCACGGCGTTTACCTTTACATCCGTGCATTGTGCCGACAGTATCGTGGCAACGAGGAGTTCAAAAGGATTTGTGAAATTAAGGGCGATCCTCGGATGGGGATATTTCTTTAGAAGCAGTTCTGTTATTTTTTTAGCGTTTGCCATTATTCCTCATTTAATATTGCAACCTCGATTCTATCCTTTAATCCTTCTGCAAAACGCTTTGCATCATTCTTATCTCCCACGATGGAGCCGTAATGCATTGGTATTGCGATTTTCGGCTTGATATCGAGGGCTGCCTGAACAGCCTCATCTGCTGTCATGACGTAGGTTCCCGAAACCGGAAGCAGTGCAATGTCCACATTTTTGAATGTCTTCATTTCTGGTATGTAATCTGTGTCGCCTGCAATGTATATCCTCTGTCCACTTACGCTGAAGATGTAGCCGACCCATCCTTTATCCTTTGTATGGAACTGTTTGTTTGTGTTATATGAAGGCACGGCTTCTATCTCGATTCCGCCTACATTTATTTTATCGCCCGGTTTTACAATCTTAATATTTCCCGACAACTTCTTTGCACAGTCCGATGTTGTAACAATTATGGTATTTGGTGTTTGGATCTTTTTTACATCATCTGGAGAACAGTGATCGTAATGCTCGTGCGTTATCAGTATTATATCTGCCGTGTCCTTCTTTTTAATCTTGAACGGATCGGTGAAAATAACCTTCTCGCCGGTTATTTTAAATGTGTCATGTCCAAGCCAGTGAATATTTTTGATCATGATTTTTGCCTCCTTTTTTCTGAAAATATTGTTGCTGGCATTGTGAAGATAAAGGTGACTATTAATATTCCTGAAAATAATTTCTTCATAGCCCCCTCCCGTGTTTTGTAAAGATTATATCATAAAAATTCCCACTTCCATAATTCAGTAATGATGTATATAGGGTATGCTTCAAAAGCCTTTACAAAGTGTTGTTCTTTATTCATGCCAGAGATTATTAATGATTCATCCATGCGGTGAGCAATGTTGTGGATGACGGGTTCAAGACAAAATGAGGATTAATATCCTGAAGTATAAAGTCTTTTCAGCACACCCTATGTACATTTTTTTCAAGATGTCTGGCTGCGGATTATGGCACTTTATTTTTTTATAATTCGATATGTTATATTTGTCTTTCCCAGCTTATCGGGTTTGTGTATACAATACACTCTTAAAAGACTTGACAAAAACAGAATTCTCTGGTAAGCTTAACAGGTTTTTCCGGTAAATCGGAAGTTTTTCGCTGGTAATAATTCATGTGTATTAAATTTAATGGAGGCCGTGAAAGAGAATGCCTACGATTGCACAACTGATTAAGAACGGCCGCAAGAAGGTCGAGAGAAAGACGAAGAGTCCGGCCCTTAAGAACTGCCCGCAGAAGCGCGGCGTGTGCGTGAGGGTTTATACAACCACGCCAAAAAAACCGAACTCGGCATTAAGAAAGGTTGCAAGGGTCAGGCTTACCAACGGCATGGAAGTTACTGCTTATATCCCCGGCGTGGGACATAACCTGCAGGAGCATTCAATAGTATTGATAAGAGGCGGAAGGGTTAAGGACCTCCCCGGTGTCAGGTATCACATCCTGAGGGGTACCCTTGATTGCGCCGGTGTTGCAAACAGGAGACAGGGAAGGTCCAAGTACGGGGCAAAGAGGCCCAAGTAAGAGGATAAGAAAATGGCAAGAAGAAGAGTATCAGTAAAGAGAGAGATATTACCGGATCCAAAATACAACAGCAAGCTGGTAAGCAGGTTTATCGGCGTTATCTTAAGGGATGGCAAAAAGTCGACTGCCGAAAGGGTATTCTACGGAGCGCTGGACATCCTTAAGGAGAAGACCGGCTCCGATCCTTTAAAGGTATTTAAGACAGCAGTTGAGAATGTGAAGCCGCTCCTCGAGGTCAAGCCGAGAATGGTTGGCGGCGCAACATACCAGGTTCCGATGGAAGTAAGGCCTCACAGAAAGGTGGCCCTTGCATTGAGATGGATTGCAGATTGCTCAAGGGGGCGCAAGGAAAAGACAATGCGCGAAAAGCTCGCCGGAGAGCTTCTTGATGCTTATAACAATACAGGCAGTTCTATAAAGAAAAAGGAAGATACCCACAGAATGGCAGAGGCGAACAGGGCCTTTGCGCACTACAGGTGGTAAGGAGATTTTAGTCTGATGTCACGATTCCCATTAGAAAAAACACGCAATATCGGTATTATGGCTCATATCGACGCTGGTAAGACCACGACTACCGAAAGGATACTTTACTATACGGGCGTTACATATAAAATCGGCGAGGTCCATGAGGGAACCGCTGTTATGGACTGGATGGTGCAGGAGCAGGAAAGGGGAATTACCATAACATCCGCAGCAACCACATGCTCATGGAAAGACCACAGGATAAACATAATTGACACGCCAGGACACGTTGACTTTACTGTCGAGGTTGAGCGTTCATTGAGGGTTCTTGATGGTGCGGTTGTAGTATTCGATGCAGTTGCAGGCGTCGAGCCGCAGTCAGAGACCGTCTGGAGGCAGGCCAATAAATACGGCGTTCCGAGGATTGCCTTTATGAATAAAATGGACAGGGTCGGCGCCGACTTTTTTATGGCAGTGGATACGATGGTCGAGAAATTGGGCGCAAGGCCTGTTCCTGTTCAGATACCCATTGGAAGCGAAGATAAACTGAGGGGATCTATAGACCTTGTGACTATGAGGGCATTCTTTTTTGATGACGAGACACTCGGTGCAAAGTACGTTGAGACTGATATTCCCGAAGAATATATCGTCAAGGCAAAGGAATACAGAGAAAAGTTATTAGAGGCAATCGCCGATGTCGATGAGAATATAATGGAAAAATACCTCTCGGGAGAGGAGATATCCGTTAATGAAATCAAGAACGCCATCCGCAAGGGTACGGTAGATATGAAATTTACACCTGTGCTCAGCGGCTCTGCATTTAAAAATAAAGGAGTTCAGTTGCTCCTCGATGCCATAGTGGATTACCTGCCTTCTCCGCTGGAGATTCCTCCTGTAACAGGAGTAAGGCCATCGGATGGGGCAGAGGTTGAGAGGAGGGCATCTGACGACGAGCCATTTGCAGCCCTTGCCTTTAAAATAATGACAGACCCATTTGTTGGTCAGCTTACATTTGTAAGGGTTTATTCAGGCGTACTCAGTGCAGGCTCTTATGTATATAATTCCACAAAGGATGTAAAGGAAAGAATAGGCAGGCTCTTCAAGATGCATGCCAATAAGAGGGAAGAGATAAAGGAAGTAAGGGCGGGCGATATAGCGGCTATTGTGGGATTAAAAAGTACATTGACCGGAGATACCCTTTGCGATGAGAACAACCCTGTAATTCTTGAATCAATACAGTTCCCGGAGCCTGTTATGGCAGTGGCCATTGAACCAAAGACAAAGGCAGATCAGGAAAAGCTTTCTGTTTCTCTGGCAAAACTTGCCCAGGAGGATCCATCTTTTAAGGTCTCTTATGACGAAGAGACAGGACAGACAATAATATCAGGAATGGGCGAGCTGCATCTGGAGATAATTGTCGACAGGTTGATGAGGGAGTTTAAGGTTGGTGCAAATGTGGGCAAGCCACAGGTTGCATATAAAGAGACCATAAAGAGATCGGCAAGAGTAGAGGGTAAATTTGTAAGGCAGTCAGGCGGTCGCGGGCAGTATGGCCATGTCTGGATAGATGTAGAGCCTCTGGAAAGAGGAAAGGGATTTGAGTTTGTCAATAAAATAGTTGGCGGCTCTATTCCAAAAGAATATATCCCGGCAGTAGAGAAGGGTATAAAAGAGGCTATGGACGGTGGCGTGCTTGCAGGCTATCCTGTTGTGGATGTTAAGACAACCCTATTCGATGGTTCCTATCACGAGGTTGACTCATCAGAAATGGCCTTTAAAATAGCAGGCTCCATGGCATTTAAGGAGGGCGCAAAAAAGGCACAGATTACACTCCTCGAGCCTATAATGAGCGTGGAGGTCGTTACTCCGGAGGAATATATGGGCGATGTTATCGGAGACCTTAACTCAAGGCGCGGGAAGATACAGTCTATGGAAAAGAGGGGAAATTCCCAGGTGATAAAGGCAATGGTACCCCTTTCAGAGATGTTCGGATATGCCACAGACCTGAGGTCAAAAACCCAGGGAAGGGCTACATATACAATGCAGTTTTCCCATTATGAAGACGTCCCTAAAGGCATAATGGATAGTATTGTTGCAAAGGTAAAGGGCGAATAATTTTATAAAGGAATTATAAGAATTCAAGAGGAGGAGTTATGGCCAAGGCAAAATTTGAGAGGGTAAAGCCGCATGTAAACGTGGGAACCATAGGGCATGTTGACCATGGAAAGACCACATTGACAGCAGCAATAACCAAGGTATTGGCAATAAAA
>Ga0209721_1002071_pt1 | contig 13365 bp, 17 predicted proteins | sample TshhotsprinmetaG_FD_184139 | JGI IMG/M metagenome (GOLD analysis project Ga0209721, IMG submission 184139) | Hot spring microbial communities from South Africa to study Microbial Dark Matter (Phase II) - Tshipise hot spring metaG (SPAdes)... | ecosystem: Environmental > Aquatic > Thermal springs... | reverse complement strand
ACGGCAGCCAGCCGGTGCGCACAGACGTCTCGCCGTCGCCCGCGATGCGCACGCGCGCGCGGCAGCGCTGCGCGTCGAAGTCGGTCACGGTGCCAAGCCGCACCGCGCCGCCGCGGCCCCAGTCGGCAGCGTCCAGCGTGAGTGCGTCGCGGTCGATGGTCACGGCGGCGCTGCCAATTAAGCGGCGATGGTGAGCTTGACCACGGCGCGCGGGCGGGTGCAGATCGACAGCGGGTTGCTCTGCGCCTCGATCAACTGCCCCTTGCCCAGCGGCGTCGGCTCGGTCTTGGCGTACAGCGGCAGGCCCACCGTGTTGGCCGCTTCCACGTAGTTGGCCGGGGCGTAGCGCGTGATGAACATCTGATCCACACCCAGCGGGAACAGATACGCCTCGTTGTCGGCGATGAAGGGCGCGCCGCCAATCGAGCCGCGGAACTGCTCCCAGGTCACGCCGCCAAACGGGACGCCATCGCGCGGGTCGTTGCGCAGCATCATCCCGCCCTCGAAGAACTCGTAGCTCTTTTGCACCTTGGCATGGCCGATGAGCTTGAAGAAGAACTCCTTGCCGCAGAAGGCATGGAAGCCGCTATTGGGCTCTGCGCCCAGCGCCTCTTCCACCTTTTCCAGGGCGGCCAGCACCTCGCCGCGCAAATCGGCGTTGGCGTTGTTCAGGCTCAGGGCGTGCGTGTTTTGCGTGATGCCGAACTCGGTGAACAGGTTGCTGATCACCGTCGTGCCGTCGGCGTCCAGAATCTGGCCCTTGATGGCCCCGACGCGCTGATACTCAATCGTGGCATCGATGCGGCGGCGCATCTTGGCCAGGCGCCGATCCACGAAGGCGCGCATCGTCTCCACCTCGGAGGCCGTGCCAAACGCCCGCAGGTTCTGGATGTCATCGGCCGTGATGGTGTCCTGCGTCGGCAGGTGCGTGGTGCTGAAGGTGCGCACCGAACGCGTGCTGCCGCCAGTGGCCACCGGCGTGGCGCTGCGCGACTGGTTCGGGATCAGCGCCAGGGTGTCGACGTCCTTTTCGACCTTGAAGGTGGTGGTCAGGATGCCCTCCTCCTCAAAAAGCCCAAGCTTTCGAATACGGCTGGGCAGGGCCGGGGCCTCGTTGATGGCGGCCGTCAGGCTCGACAGGCTGAAGGCGTCGTGGTTGAAGATGGACGTATCCATGGGTACTGGCTCCTTGGGTTACACGCGTGCGCGCGGGTTGATGGCCCGCAGCGCCAGGCGGGCCAGGGATTCAGAGGCGGAAGACGAGTGGGCGCTGGCCTGGTCACTCGCTGAAGATGCGATGCTTGGGTTGATTGGCGACGCCGATGTGGGTGCGGCCTTGAGCAGCACGTCGCGCACCGCATCAATGCCGTGCTCGCTGGCGAATGGCAACAGCGCATCGGCCAGCATGGGCATGCGGGCGGCATCGCACAAAGTGCGCAGGGCGCCGGCTATGGCATCGACCTCCGTTTGGGGCTGCTGCGCCCCTTGGGAATCGGTCGGCTGCTCTGACTTAGGCGTTGGCGGCACTGGCACGGCCACAGACGCCTGAACGCGGGCCAGCACCTCTGGTGGAATGGCGCAGGCCTGCGCCAGCGCCATCGTGAGCGCGGCCGCCGGGTTTTGCTCGAGCAGTGGCTCCACGCGGTCGGCAAACCCGGCGTCGACGGCTTCTTGGGCCGTCATCCAGGTATCCTCGGCCAGCATGGCTTTGAGCTCATCTTCGCCCTTACCGGTGCGGGCCTTATAGGTGGCAATCAGGGCCGACTCAAAGCGCTCTAGCATGTCCGCCTCGCGGCGCAGCTGTTCGGCATTGCCGGCGGCAAACGTCCATGGCGCGTGAACCATCATCAGCGCGTTGGCTGGCATGACGATCTCGTCGCCCGCCATGGCGATGATGCTGGCGGCGCTGGCCGCGATGCCGTCCACGCGCGCGACGATGCGCGTGCCCTGGGCCTTCATGGTGCGCAGGTGATTGAAAATCGCCAGCGCATGGTCCACTTCGCCGCCGCGGCTGTTGATGGTCACCATGATCTCTCGCGGATCCGGCGCCCCGGCGAGCACGCTCTCCAGGTCGAGGATGAACTGGCGGTCCGTCAGCCCCCATTCGCCAATATAGCCACGCACCGCCACGGACACGCGGCGGCCATCATCAGAGGCTTGGATTGAAAACCACTTTTGCTTGGGCATGCACCCTCTCCACGGTTTGGGATGGGTGCATCGTCGCGCATGGGGGCTTTTTTCGCCTGCGGCGCTTTGTCACTGGCCATCAAGGCAACGTCGGCGGCTCCTCGATGCGCTCGTAATCTGGCTCGTGGGCGGCACCAATACGAGGCGCAAAGCCAAGCCACAGCTCTGCCGGTGTCGTCCCTGGAGGCTCTATTTGGCCAACGTGCAGATCAATGGCGAACTCCACCGTCCACACCAAATAGCCCTCGAGCTCAGGCACAAAGTCGCCATCACTGGCGCGCGCCACACGCACATGCCCGGCATGGCCTGGCAAAGGCCGGTACGTCTTGTCCAGCGCATGCAGCACATTGGCCGCCAGCACGCGGATAAGCATCTGAGCGTTGGCCTGCTCTGGTGCGGCAATGATGCGCAGCGCAAACCGGCAATCAACCGCCGTTCGTCCGTCGCCCAACTGGTCATCAAGGCGCTCCATGTCCTCCAATGACAAGGCCGCCACTGGCAACGGCAAACGCGCATCCCACCGCGGATACGCCTCCACCGTCACGCCTGGCAGGACTTGGCGTAGTCGCGCCAAAAGGGCGTCGTGCAGCTCGGCAAGCATCAGCGACTCCGCCCAGGCTTGGCCACGCCGACCGCACGCAGCACCTCAAAGCGCAGCTCCTGCAGCATCAGCTCGCGGTAGCGCACTTGCAGCCTGGGGATTTGCTGCTCGAACACGCGGCGGCCAATCTCTTCCCACTCCACCCGAACGCGCTGGATGGGCATCCGATTCGGCGTCGTGCGCTGGTAGAGCTTGCCCGCGTAGGCGCCTCGCTTGGGCATAAAAGCGTCAGGAAATCGGCGTTTACCAACGGCATATCCCTTGCGCAACTGGCGCGGCTTGCCGAGCGTGTCGGCTGCGACAGGATTTAGGCCCAGCCAAACCTTGTAGGCATAACCGCTGTCCGCGCTTTTGCGGCGCCAGCCTTTGTCGTAAACCTTGCCGCGAGTGACCTTGATCAGGCGCTTCGGAAAGCGCGCTTCATCGGCCACCTGCCGAGAGATTTGCGTGTGCATCCATCTGGCCGCCTTGCTACTGGCGCGCCGTGCGGCGGCCAGTAGGCTGGCCTCAGATAGCTCCTGCGCGAACTGCCGCAGGGCACGATCATCGAAGTCTGCCTTCAATGCCAACATCAGCCAGCCCCCCGAAGCACCAGCATCACCCAGCCATCTGTGCGCGGATGCACATCGGCCACTACCCACTGCACACCATCACGGATCAACGTGGCGCCCCGCGCCACATCCGGGTGTGCAGCATCTTGCGGATGCAGCAGCGCGGCAGGCTCGATGATGCCCTGTCGCAGCCCGCCTAGAGTCGGGGCGGCCTCTGCCACGGTCCATACCACCCGCACCGGCCTGGTGCCGAGCATGGCCGGCACGCCGAGATGCTGCCGCACGATGTCGCGGGCGGCAGCCACGCGCTGGGCGAAGTCCGGTACCTCAGGCATCGCTTACCCCCGGCACGTCGTCAATAGCGGATGACAGGCCCATGCGGCGCTCGCGCTCGGCATCCGCGGCACGCTGGGCATCCACCTCCTCTATATCCAGACCGCGCTCGAGCAGCACCTGCGACCGGCTCTTGAGCCCGGCCTTGATGGCCAGCGCATCGGCCTGCACGTCTTGCACCGGATGAATGTACGCCCACGCCTCTGGAACGTAGTGGGTGCGCAGCAGATCCGGCAGCGCCCGGTTGGATGGCAGCAGACCCGCCAGCACGGCCGAGCGCACCCATGCTTCGCGCACCGGGCGCACCAGACGGGGCACCAACAGCGAGTGCGACCACTGCAGCACCTGACGACGGTATGCGGTCATGGCCACCCGCGCCGTGCGATCGTTGATCTGCCCATAGTCGTCGCTGATGAGGTGGTACGGCACCCCAAGCGCGGCGGCGATACGACGTAGCTGCTCACGCGCAAACGCCTCATACCCGTCGGCCGCGGGCGGCTGTGCAAACTCCACATCCTCGCCCGGCAGCAACTCCTGCATCGTCCCCGGCTCCAGCTTGATCGGATCAGGCGGCGGCTGGACGGTGGTGTCCATCGTCAGCGGATCGGGCGCTGGTTTGCGGATGAACGCCAGAAACAAGTTCGCCAGCTTTTGTCGCTCCAGCACTGCGTCGTCGAACTGATCCAAGTTGCGCAGCCGCACCAACACAGGCGCCAGCCAAGACTCTCCGCGCAGCTGGCCAGGCCGACGCGCCATGAAAAGGTGCGCCACGCGATCGGCGGGCACGCGCACCGTATCCATGCTGCTGATTGAATACTCGGCCGGATGATCCTTGCGCAAGTGGTACGCCACCCGGCGGCCCAGGCTGTCGATCTCGATGCCATCGACGATGCGGCGTCCATCCGGCGTCATCGTCTCACCCAGCGGCAAGTGATCGCACTCCAGCAGTCTCAGCCGCATCGGCACCCCGCTGGTCGTCTCGCCAGGCTCGATCAGCAGCAGCGCTTCTCCATCGATGATCATCGCGCGCACGGCGGCGGCCTGCAGGCCATACCAATCGGTCGCACCATCAAAATCCGCATCCTGCGCCCAGTCTTCCCACAGCCGCACCATGCGGGTGCGCAGGCGCTCTGGCAAGGCGCTGTCCGGGCGACAGCCAATGCCGCCCGCCACCACGTCGGCCACCAGACGGTCAACAGCGGCGCGGGCGATTGCATTGTTGCGGTACAGGTCGCGGGCGCGCAGGCGCAGCGTTTGCAGGCCATAGCTCTGCGCCTTTGGGCCCGCGCCACTGGGCAGCCAACCGGCCAGGCGGCGTTGCGCTGCCGCGCCCTCGAAGTGCTCCGTCCCTTCTGCGCGCGCAGAGCCAAACAAGCGCTTGAACCATCCATTGCCCGCCATCACAGCCCCTTGCTCGATTGGTGCGCCTGTAGGCGGCGTCCGGTGCCAAGCTGTCTGGCCACCTCGTCGCGCAACTGCCTCAGCTGCGGCAGATTGATGTCGTGGTAGCGCACCACCTGCCCATCGATGCGCACTTCGGCCACGCGCTGCCCGGTAGCCAGGGCCAAGATGGCGGCATCGATGGCGGCCAAATCACTCGCGGTCATGGCCATCACACCTTACGTGCGCGCGACACGGCGCGCTTGACGGCTGCGCCCTGCGTTGATTCTGTCTTGGCCGCTGGCACCGAGTCGGACGTCGCATCGACCAGCTCGGCGATGCCGAGCTTGGCCCACTCAAGCGCCACCGCCTGGGGCACGTGCGCCAGCGCGCCGCGCTCAAAGCGCTCGTCGTGCGCGTGGTGTATCCGCAGCATCTTGACCTGCAGCAGCATCCCGCATCTCCTTTTTGTCTGTCTTGGAGTGTCTCGCGCCTTGGTGCCTGGCGCCTGCGGCGCTTTGGCGCAACAGCCCGTCGATGATCTCGACATCAAACAGCGGCAGCTGCCCCGTCTCTCGCGCCACATCCATCACCGAACGCCGCAGCCGCCGCCGGTCTCTGCGTCTTCGTGCCTGTATCGCCAGTGCACGGGCAAACTCCAGTGCCCGGTACAGCGCTCGCAAACTGATGCCCAGCGCCTCGGCCGCCTGCTGGTGTGTGGCCCCACCCTGGAGCAGCTCTAGCGCCTGTGCGGCGTGTCGGATGCGCCAGAACACGCTCAACTGTGGCACATGCAGCGTGGTATCCCCGTGCAGCTCTGACAACGCCAGCGCCGCCCCGTATCCGGCGCCCGTTGCCTCGAACAAGCGAGCGATGGCATGCCCGCGCGTCATCTTGCTGGGCACGTAGATGTTGACGCCGCCGTATGCGGCCGACAACGCCAGCGCAGCGGCCGGGCCAATGTCATCTGCCAGCTCAGCCCATGTCTGCGGCACGCGGGCGGATTCAATCAATGCCATGATCCTATACCCTCCCTCTGATCCGTCGCGGCACGGGCTGCGCCGGCTGCGCGGGTGACGCAGCGCTCGCGGGCTTACTCGGATCGCGCCACACCACTTCGCCCTTGGCGGCGCGCTCTGCCCTGGCTGGCAAATCAACAGCCAACCGCAATACCGCCAGATTCCCCACCAGGCAGTCCAGCGCTTCGTTTCTTGGGCGCACCTGCACCCACTCCTGCACTGGGCGCGTGCCCCGGTACCGCGTCACCAGCTTCTCGGACGCAACCTGCAGGAAGTACTCCTCGTCAAAGGTATCCTTCAGTGGCCAGTGGATACAGCCCGGCCCGCCCATGTCGGCGCGCTCGATCGATTGCTTGATGCGCGCAAAGATCAGCGCCTTGGCGTTGTCCACGCCAATCGGATACACCACCGTGCCGCCCTTGCGACGCTTGCGCAGCCGCTGCGCACGGGTGCGGGCGTCTTCGACGATGGCGCGCTGCATGCCGGCCATCCCCTTGGTGGCATACGCCCAGCGCCGCTGGGCCACAAAAGCGTGCACCTGCGTGGCATTGAAGCCCACATCCACTCCCAACGCATCCAGCCCCAGGCCCTCCACCTCGTCGGCCAAGTCCTGCCACACCGCGTCGGAGGCCGTATCACCGGGCAGGATGACGTGATCGTGCACCCAGGCCTCCTCTCCCGCGGTCCAATCGACCACCGTCATCTCCAAGCGGTCTTTCTGCACATCGACGAACGCCGTGCGCGCCAGCGGCTGCAGCGCCGCCGGAAACTCGCGGCGCATCGACAGCAGCGACACGCTCTCCAAGCTCTCGCCTTGCTCGCGCCACACCTCGCCGAGCGTGGTGTTGTAGAAACGCTTGAGCTTGGACGTGTCCCCCTGCGCAGACTCCCACTGCGCCCAAATCTGCCCCCAGTCAAACCCCATCCCCAGCGGGGAATACAGGCCGCTGAGCGTGTAACCGTGCACCGGGCGCCCGGGGTACTTGGGCACCCACTTGCCGCGCGCCAACATCTGCGTCTTGTGGTGCTCTTCGATATGCGCGCCGCACTCGGCGCACACATACACCGCCCGATTGCCCACCGGCAGCACCGACAGCCCAAATCGCCCGTCATCGTGCTGCCAGCGCAACACCTGATACTCGCCGCAATGCGGGCACGGCACGTGATACTCGCGCTGGTCGCTGGCCTCATACTCGGCCTCGATGCGGCTGGCACCCGCCACCGTTGGCGTACTCACCAGCAGCACCTTACGCCGCACGAACGCCTTGGTCCGCTCGTCGATCAGGCCCAGCGGGTCGCCTTCCTGCCCAACCTCCCACGGGAATCGATCCACCTCATCACACAGCACGTAGCGGATCGGCATCGAGGCCAGCGAGGCCGGGCTGTTGGCGCCCCCCAGCACCAGCACGCCGCCAGGGAAGTCGATCATGTCCTCGGAGTGCGCCGCGTCTCGCGTGCGGCGCGACCCCAGCAAATCCCGAAGCACCGGCGTCTCGGACAAAAGGGGGTCCAGCCGCTGCCCCTTCCAGCGCTTGCGCACCTCCAGCGTGGGCACCACCACCAGCATCGGCCCTGGGGCGTGCGCCATCACATAGCCAATCCAGTTCAGGCCGACCTCTGTCTTGCCAAGCTGCGCGCCAAACTTCACCACGACCCGCTGCACCGGGCTGATGGCGCTCAAGTCGTCCATGATCGCCCGCAGGTAGGGCGTGCGATCCGTGCGCCAGCGGCCTGCCAGCGCGCTGGCCTTGGTGGACAGCACCCGGTGCGCATCCGCCCACTCTGACACTCGCAGCAGCGGCCGCGGCTTGATCGCCTCGGCCAACGTGCCATACATGTGCCGCAGGCCGCGACCCACCTGCACGCGCGACACCCTCCGCCTCGTCATCCCCCCATCAGCGCACTGCATCGCTCACCTCCCGCATGCGGCGGCGCATCAGTGCCGACATATCGTCCAGCACCTCGCGCAGCGTCTCGCGCACCGCGTGCCGGATCGCCGCCGCATCGCCCCGCAGCGGCAAAACCGCCTCCGTCAGCGAGTCCTCGGCCTGCTCCAGCTTCACGCGCAGCGTATTGCCCAGGTCAGCCAGCACAAAATCCACCTCTTGCCGGTCCAGCAGCAACCCTGCCTGACGGTCCACCTCCATTGCCGCCAGCTCCGCCTTGGCCTCGCGCTCGCGGGCCATCGCCGCCCGGTATCTGGCGGCCACATCATCCTTGTCCGCAGCGCCGCCCAGGGTGGCATCTAGCGCATCCTCGCTGCGGCCATCTATCGACTCATCAGCCTGTGGCTGGCGGGCGCCCCGCTCCATCTCAAACGTCGCCTTGCGTGCCTGGTGGTGTGGGGCCAGGCTCTCCTTGCGCCGCACCATGGCCTGGCCGGTCTCCGCATCAATCAGGCCATCGTCCGTCACCACCAGACGCCCGCGCTTGATCCACTTATTCACCGTTGATGGGTTGACACCCATCATCCGGGCGAACTCAGCCTTGCTGACGTACCGGACATGCTGCTCTTTTCCCATCAGAAACACTCAGCCTGTGGATATGTGACGCCATGTGACGCTTGATATGACGCTAAAACCCCATGTAACCCGTTGATGTGACTGATGTGACGCATGTGACGGATAACACGCACACGCGCGAGGCGCACACGTGCCATTTGCATGCGGTGCGATCGCGTCACGCGCACGCGCGCCCGCGCGGAAGAAGCGTCACATGCGTCACATGCGTAACATTCTCTATTTTTCAAAGACTTACGCATAACCCCATCCGTCACATCAAGCGTCACATCAGTCACATCAACGGGTTACGTGCGGCTGGACGATGCCAGCGCCGCCTCGAACGCGAAAAAACCCGCCGTCAGCCACTGCCCCGTGCTCTCGAACCGCTCGCGCGACAGCCGCTGCTGCGTCTGGTTCGCGCTTCGGTCGCGTGCCAACGCGGCCGCCATGTCCTCGTCGCTTGGGATCACCATCTTTCGGCTCTTGACCGTGCGGTCGTTCAGCGTCGTCCAGGTGCTGCACGCCTGTCCGGCCTTCCACCCCGGGCGCTTGCCCAGGTAGCCGATCAGCTCTTGCAGCCGCCTGGCACGCTCGCCATGCTGGTTGCACCAGCGCTCATAGGCCTGATACAAATGCGTGCCAAGGCATGGGCACACCGGCAGCGGGCCGCCGTCGCCCGCCTCCACCTCCAGCGCCAGCCAGTCCTCCACAAAGCGCTCTTCGCTCGAGGCGCTTTGCTGCACCAAGTCGCGCTTGGCCTTCGTCATCGGTGGCCTTGCCCACGGGTGAAACCCCGTCAAATCCACCTTGAGCAGGTAGTCGTACAGCGCCTCGATGCCGCCGTCCGCAATCTCGGCGTTGACGGCCTCATAGAACGCCTCGTCCAGCTTCGGCGGCGACCACAGCACCAAATGCCGCCGGTCATCCTTCTCCAGCACCAGCGGCATGCGCTCGTTGGAGAGAAAAACGATGTTCATGCAGTTGCGCTCGGTATGCGCTGCGATGTTCTTTGGGTTGACCCGGATCGTGTCGCCGGTGATAAAGCCCTTCAGTCGGTTTTTGATGTGGAACATGTCCGACCTGGCCAACACCTCGTCGGCCAGGATGAACAACTTTTTCTCGGCCCAGTCGCTGTTGAACTTATCCTCGAGCGCCTCCTGCCCAAGGACGCGCGCGTACTCGCCAAAAATCTTGGCGTACGCCTCGAAAAACTGGCTCTTGCCCGTGCCCTGCGGCCCGTGCACCACGATGGCAGACTGCATCTTGGCCCCCAAGTGCTGCAACGGATACGCCAGCCACTTCACCAGCCAGTCAAACACCTCCTGCGCCTTCGGCTCTGCGCTGCACAGGTGCCACAGCAGCTCCAGCAGCATCGAGCACTCGCCAGGCTTAGGCTTGGTCGGCAGGCCGCCAAACAGATTGCACTTGATCTTCGGGTCCTTGCCCGACGGGTCAAATCCGATCTCCGTGTCGCGCACCACGCGCCAGTTCGGGTGTGCGCGCATATCCTCCCAGCCGTGCCGCGGCAGCAGGTTCAGCACGTCATCCCGGTGCACGATTCGCCGCTCAAGGCTATCGAACAGCACCTTGCCGCCCATCCCGTAAATCCCGATGTAGCGCGCCACCGCATCATCAACCGTCAGGCGCGCCACCATCTCGCCTTCCCCGCCCCCCCGATTGAAGGAAGACCGCGCGGGCGCCGCCTGCCATCCAAGCTCAGCCAGCTTTGCCTCCACCTGCGCCCTCACCAGCGGCAATCCGCCGTTGGGGAACAATGCCAAATCGTTGAAATCGGTCAGCTTCTTGCCGCCCCGATCCCCTGGGAACTTCGGCGCCAGCCACGCCCCACCAACTGCCAGCGCCGCCGCGGCTGCTGCGCGCACGCCGGGGTTGTCGCGCTCGTGCGACTGCCCGCAGTGCGAGCACGTGGGCTGCGACACATCCGTCGGCTTGCCGCAGGCTGCGCACCGCTGCAAGTAGTCGTCATCCGCGCACACCAGTATGTGCTCCACGCGGTAATGCTTGCGGATCGCCTGCGCCACGTGCAGCAGATTGCCCGCGTCAAACGCCACCACCACGGGCAGGCCGGTCGCCTCGTGTAGCGTCGCGCCCGTCGCGAACCCCTCGCACAGCAGTGCCGTGCACCCGCCCGTCAGCGCCCCGATCTGAAACCAGCGCCCCGTCTTGGACAAGCCGGCTGGCCAATACTCCTTGTCACGGCCAGTCTTGGCCACCCGAGGGTGACTGCGCGGCAAGATGAACTGCAGCCCCTTGACATCGCCGCGCGCGTCCATCATCGGCACCACCACCGCGCCACTCGGCGTGTAGCGCACCCCATGCGGCTGAATCCCCTTGCGCCGCAGGTAGTCCACCTCCACCCCGTCGGGCGGCTCTTTCAGCGCCTTGGCCCAAACGGCGGCTGCCCGCCTGGCCGCCCGCGCCGCCTCCGCCTCGCGCTGCGCCTTGGCTCGCTTGCTGTCCTCCAGCATCCGGGCGCGCAGCGCGGCCCGCTCGGCACTGCTCAGCGCCACATCGCGGCGCAACTCCACCTTGCGTGCGTTGCGCTCAGGGCCCTGCCACACCCCATAGCTGCCGACCAGATACCGGCGGCCATCGTCTGCCTGCCACTCGTGCAGCACGTACCAGCCCCTTTTCTCGCGGCTATCCGCCGTGCGCACGCGGTGTACGCGGCCGTCTGCTATGAGCTCTGTCACCTGCAGCCCCTCCGACTGCAGCTGCGCGAGCACGTCGTTGTAGTTCTCCATGATCTCGCCCGTGGTATTGCCTATGCAGCCGCCTCATTCCCTAGCGCAATTTCGCGGGTCGTTGCGCCCGCTAAGTCGCAGACACGCCAGGGTCCCCGTCCACCTGGATGCTTGAGTCGACTTGCCCGCACATTGCTGCCGTTCCATTGCCAAAGCGCAGCGCGAAAACACTGTCCCACAGTGGGGAGCGGGGCACCGGCGCGCGTGACGCTATGCTCATCTCGCATGGGCGGGCTTGCTGGCGCGGTTCATCGCTGCGACGGTCTCGCCAAGCTTGGCCAGATGCGCCATCAGTGAGGCCCGGGCAAGCTCTACACGGCGCAGCTCGTTGTCGCTGATGCGGCCATCCGCCGCGGCATCGCACACCTCGCGGCACAAGTCCGCAAAGTCGCGGCTGCTTTCAGCCAGCGCACGCATCAAATCAGGATCTGGCAGCCTGTCCACATCTGGCAGCGGCACCGCCATGTGGCCGCACGCCTCGGCGAAGGCGTGCAAGATGCGGTAATCACCCGTCAGATGCGTGATCTTGAGCGCATCCATCAGCCCCAGCTTAGCGCTGCCCGTGGCCGTCAACTCCTGGCACAGGGTTACGTTGCGCTTTCGCCCCGCCGGGGTAGTCGTGCACGACGTGATACGCCGCGTCCAGCGGTGTCATAGGTTCAACCTCGCGTTTTGATGGACGATGGGTGGTATGGCCGCCACACTGGCGGCCATGGAAGAAAAAAAAAGCCCACCGACCCAACCCGTGCGATTCGATGGGTGGAGGAGGCGTCCCGCGCAGCGGGCCGGGTCAGCGCGGTCAGCCGCGCCGGCGTGGTGGAAAAATGGAGCGTTGGCCGCATCAGGCGGACTCCACGGGCTGGTCGCGGCAGTGTTTTTCGGGCGCCGGCCACTCTGGGTCGGCCAGCTTCTCCGAGAGGTACACGCGCCAGCCATGCGGGAGGCTCTTTCGGTTGCGCCACTGGTATGCGGTGATGTAACGCACACCGAGCACGCGCGCGAGCGCACGCACGTTTCCGCAGCGCTCGACAGCGTCATGGATGATCTGTTCGTCGGTCATACCGCTATTTTTACCCGAGTAAACGGCGGATGTCAACTCCCGTTATGTTGACAAATGTTAGGATGAGCCGTGGCTTTAGGTCGAAACATCAGACGCATCAGAGAGGCCCTTGGAATCAAGGGCCCGACTGAGCTTGCGAGGATGTGCGGCGTCAAAGCGATGACCATTTACCAGCTCGAGGAGCGAGACAGCGAGTGGTCAAAGTTCGACACCAAGATCGCGTCAGCGCTTGGAGTCCCGCTACATCTTCTAAGGGAAGGAACCGACGCCGACATCGACGCATGACTTGCGCAGCGCAAAGAGGGCGGCGAGGCGCCGTGGGAGGCGCCCGGCCCAGTCGCTGCGCCTTCGATCCAAGCCGCCCTTCCCGTAGTGCTAGAAGCCATGCGTGCGTGTCCGCACCGCGAAGAGCTGCGCACGCTGATGACGCTGCTCATCGACATTGACGCCGAACCCTACCGCAAGCGGCTACTGGAACTGCTGGACACCCAGTCCGTGCCGCGGCTGCCGGCGCAGACCAAGCGGCGCGAAGACGCCGTGCAGGAGGAATCACCCCATGCAACTGCCGTTGTGGGCCGTACAACTGGTGCGCGTTGACCCGTGGCCGCAAGAAGAAAGCGCCGAACTTTGGGCAACCGGCGAAGACCACGCCGGACAGCGCTGGGCGCTGCGCAGCACCCGCGGCCATCGCGCAGACGCACCACTGATCGAATGGCTTTGCTACCGGCTGTGCGACCTGCTGCACATCGCCAACCCCGGCTACGCGGTGTGCCAGACAAGCGAGGGCGAACTGGTATTTGGCTCGCGCTGGGCCGATGATGCGTGGCAGTATGCCCCTCACTGGACAAAGCGGCCGCTTTTTCGCGATCGAACTGGCCGCGAAGGTCGGCCAAAAAGGCTTCGACTTCCTTGCACTTGAAGTTGTGGCGGGAGAGCAGGAGCGCAATCTCGGCCTTCCACTCACGGGG
>Ga0209721_1002070_pt1 | contig 13371 bp, 19 predicted proteins | sample TshhotsprinmetaG_FD_184139 | JGI IMG/M metagenome (GOLD analysis project Ga0209721, IMG submission 184139) | Hot spring microbial communities from South Africa to study Microbial Dark Matter (Phase II) - Tshipise hot spring metaG (SPAdes)... | ecosystem: Environmental > Aquatic > Thermal springs... | reverse complement strand
AAAAGGCATCTTATCTTACAACCCACTGGTGGCAATGTCGGCATCGCAACTACATCACCAGACCATCTTTTAACAATTGGTCAGGTTGGTTGGGCTACTTCAACATATCGACTCGGTATTTATGGTTCAGCCAGAGCTAGCGGTTCTTTTGACTCGGGCGGTCTTGATATTGCTGAGAGATTTTTAATTAATCCCCAATGTAAAGATAATAATAGTTGTCCAGAGGCCGGTGATTTAGTCTCAATAGTTGAAAATAATGTTATTCAAAAATCTTCAATTGCTTATGAGTCAAAATTAATTGGAATAGTTTCTGAAGGTCCAGGCTTTATTTTAGGCGGGGGATTGGATGCTGACTCTTCAAGATTAGTGGCTTTAGCTGGTCGGGTGTCAGTCAAGGTTTCTCTGGAAAATGGTCCGATTGCAATTGGTGATTTGTTAACCTCTTCTTCCCAACCAGGAGTGGCAATGAAAGCGACAAAAGCAGGAAGAGTAATTGGTTTAGCTTTGGAACCTTACAATGGTGAAGGAATTGGTAAAATCATGGTCTTTGTCAGCCCCCACTGGTTCGTTGGCTCGCTCGCCGAAGACGGCTCGCTCGCCAGCAGAGAATCAGCCGAGAGCCAACCTCTGACCACTGGCTTTATTGAAAAAATCAGGCAAGCTTTAGCTTCCCTCGGGCTTTTGATTGAAAATGGAATTGCCAAAGTGAAAAGATTAATCGCTGAAGTCGTCCAACTTGATAAACTTGAGATGCGTGACCAGGCCACTGGTGAAATCTATTGCACCTGGATTGAAAATGGCGAATGGGTAAAAGTGAAATCTTCTTGCGAAGATTTAACTAAATCCGAAATTCTAAATCCGAAATCCGAACCAAATTCAAATGACCAAAATTCAAATGACCAAAACTTAGAAGAATCAACCGAGCAGCCTCCAGCTGAAGAAACTCCATCTGAGGAAGAAAACTAATAAAAATTAAGACTATTTTTAAAGAGGAGATAATTGGACATGCGATGTCCAAAATACATCCAAAATACATAATGATGCCCAAAAATACATAATTGGACATGCGATGTCCAAATTGAATTCAAGAGATTAAAAGGGTAAATTTACAGAGTTTACAGAGGTCTGTCCTCAGTCAGAAATTCCCGCGATCGCGGATTTTTTTGACTAGAATTGGGGTTGGTTTTTATTCCAGGTCTGCCCCTAAAATTTGACACTCTTTTCAAAAAGAATATAATAAAAATATATGAGGAAATATCTTAATAAAAAATCTATCTGGATTCAAACTAATTATGGCTCTCATCTCTGTGTTTTTGAACCAGACGAAAAAAAAGGCATCATTGTTACTGTGCCAGGCTTGCCAGGTGTAATTACTTGGGGAAGGAATCTTATTCAGGCAAAGAAAATGGCCAAAGAAGCTATTGAGCTTTGCATTGAATCCCTAGTAGAAAAAATACTTCTTAAGAAAGAGAGAAGAACTCAAAAAGAGCTTGCTTTGAGTCAAAAATGAGTATTCTTCCAATCCTTAGACCAAAACAACTTTTGGCTATCCTGCTTAAGGCAGGATTTAAAATTGTCCGCCAAAAAGGAAGTCATATTCGGCTTGAACACCCCTTGACAGGTAAAAGCACAACAATTGCTCTCCATGCGAAAGATTTTTCACGGAAAATGATCTCAAAAATTTTAAAACAAGCTGGAATCTCTATTCAAGAATTTCTCCGACTTTTAAAAAAATAATGAGAATTAATTGACAAAGCCACTGGCGAAATCTATTGCACCTGGATTGAAAATGGGGAATGGGTGAAGGTTAAATCGCCTTGCCATTCAATTGATCCCGAACCAAAAGCACCAACTTGCCTTCCCAATTGGTCTTGCACTGAGTGGCAACCAGCTCCAGAAACCATTGCCTGTGGAGAATCTTTCACTCAAACCAGAACTTGCGCTGATTCAAATAATTGTGAAACCCAAGATGGAAAACCAAGCGAATCTCAAGAAATTATCGGAGTAAAAGATTGTTCCCCTACTTTAAATGAATAAAAAACTTAAACTCCTGTTGCTGAATTACTCAAAACCCGGGATTTGACAAAACTTCTCAAAAGAATATACTAAAAAATATATGGAGAACTATACTTTTAGAATTGTTATCGAGCCGGATGAACCAGAGGGATATCATGGTTTTGTTCCTTTACTTAAAGGAGTTCATACTTATGGAAAAAGCATTAGAGAAGTAAAACGAAATTTAAGAGAAGTAATTAAATGTCATCTCCAAGGCCTGTTAAAAGATAAGGAAACCATTCCTCGAGAGGAAGATGTTTTGGAATTAGTTCAAACTTTCTCGGAAAAGGAGCTAAGCCTAATTAAGTAATGCCAAAACTCCCTATTATTAAATCAACCGAAATAATCCGAGTTCTCAAGAAACTTGGATTTTTAAAATACCACCAGGTAGGAAGCCACGCCCAATTTAAGCATTTTGACGGAAGGAGAGTAACTATTCCCATTCATAAAGGAAAAGACATTGGAAAGAAAACTTTAAAAGGAATAATTGATGACCTCGATCTTAGTGTTGAGGAATTCATTAAAATTTTAAAGAAAGAGAAATAATATTAAGATTGAAAATGGCAAGTGGGTAAAGATTCTTCCAGAGGTCAGACCTCTGTAAGTTTTGCAGAGGTCTGTCCCCTGAGATAAAAGTTAATCAATCAGAAATTTCCGCGATCGCTGATTTTTCTGATTGGGGTTAAGGATATTAAACAAGCCGGATTGATTAAAGCTATATTCTTTCGGGTCATTTTAGACTACCTAATTCGCAAAATTGACATCCTTTTCAAAAAGAATATAATAAAATTGTATGGCAAAAATCATTACTATTCCAAAAGAAATAGCCAGAAAGGGCGATTTAGTTTTAATTTCTCGGAAAGAATACGAGAGACTTTTATCTATTTTTAAAATTATCCCAAAAGAGCAAGTATGGTTTTGGACAAAAGAGTGGCAAAAAAGAGAAAAGGAAGTTGAAGAAGATATAAGGGTGGGGAAAATATACGGTCCTTTTTCTTCAGGGAAAGAGTTAATTCAATCGCTAAAATCTAAAAGATGAGCCCTCTTAGAAATCTCAAAGATAAACACTTTTATAATAATAATCTTAAACCGAGCAGAAAACCTAGCAAGATTTCTAAGGGGGTGAAAATTTTTTATTCCGAATCGTTTAAAAAAGATTTTCAGTCTCTACCAAAAGAGATTCAAAAAACTGCTGAAAGAAAATTGAAACTCTTCGTTAAAAATTTTCGCCACCCATCGCTTCGGGTAAAGAAAATGGAAGGTCTCCAAAATATTTGGGAAGGTAGCATTAGTAAGAGCTACCGTTTTACTTTTTTAATAAAGAATAATATTTGCATCCTCCGGAGGATTGGAACTCATGATATTTTGAAGAAGGAAAAATAACCTTAGAAATCTAAAAATTAAAGACAAAATTCCAAGAACCAATAACCAAACAAATCCAACCCTAAAAGAGAGCCTTCGGCTCCCTCCGGGAGAGGAGGCCAAAATCTCAACCTCGAACAAGAACAAATTTCTCCGGAATTTAATCTCGAAGTACTGCAAGATGACTCCGGGGCAGGTGGGCTAGATGACCACAATCTGACTTGTAATTCAACTAATTTAGATTTGTGTACTCCCAAAGAATTATGTGAAGAAGCTGGTTTATATTGGTATAATGAGATCTGTAATCTCAAGCCCCCAGCTTGCCTTCCCAATTGGTCTTGTACTGAGTAGGAGCCAGCTCCAGAAAATGTTGTCTGTGGCGAATCTTTCACTCAAACTAGAACTTCCACTGATTTAAACAATTGCCCTACTGAAGAAGGAGAACCACCAACTGAATAAGTAGGCCACTGACACCAAAGATTGCCAATAAAAAAGAGCTTACATCTTCCAGAGGTCAGACCTCTGGAAGGTTTACAGAGGTCTGTCCCCAAATTTGACACTAATTCCAAAAAGAATATAATAAATATAATTTAGATGGTGAAATTGATAGAAAAGAAAAATTTAATAAAAATTGGTAAGGAGCCAGTAGTAATTTTGCCTTTAGAGAAATGGAAAAAAATTGAGGAGACTTTAGAGGATTTAGAAGATGCAGTTAGATTTAATGAAGCAATTTCAGACCCAAAAAATCAAAAGCTTATTCCTTTTGAAAAAATAAAAAAGAAATTGAAGCTTCCCTAAATGTTCGAGGTGTATTTTCGACCAAGAGCTCTTAAAGTTTTGGAAGTAATCGAAAGAAAAATTCAGTTAAAAATAAATTCTGCTATAGATGATTTGAAATTAGGAAAATTTAATCTCCCTGATATTAAACGTATTGATGGTACTAGATTTGGATATCGCCTCCGGATTGGCCGGTGGCGAATTTTGTTTGCTTTATTTCAAAAAGAAAAACGAATCGAAATTGTTGATATATTTTTAAAGAAAGGTAAAGAAGATTACACAAAAAGAATGAAATTATTACAATAAAATCAAACAAGCCTTAGGTTAATCTCGGACTTTTTCATTACTGGTCTTGCTCTGACTGGCAGCCAGCTCCAGAAACTATAGCCCGTGGTGAGTCATTCACTCAAACCAGAACCTCTGCCGATTTGAATAAGTGTGACACCGAGGAGGGCAAACCATCTGAACAACCAGCCACCGGCACTCAAGATTGCCCAACCCAATAAAAATTGACAAAAGCTTTAGTCCGGAATATGCTAAACTTATATGGTAAACTCAATTAAATATTTAGAAAAGTTAGAAAAAGTTGAGAAAGAACTTCTTAAACTAAAGAAGGGCGATTTTGGTTTCCCCAAAAAAATTATCTCTCTTAAAGGAATTTTGAAAAGGGTAAAAATTACTGAAAAAGAGATTGAGAAAGCAAAAAAATCTTTATTCAGGAAAAGAGAAAGTTAAACAATGTTACTATATCGTTGATACCCATTCATTTTTGTGGTATTTGATGGATAGCCCGAAGCTTTCTCAGAAGGCGAGGGCAATTTTTAATTTAGGTGACCAAGGGAAAGCCACACTTATTATCCCTGCCATTGTTTTATTAGAATGTATTGATATTTTGGATAAAAAGAAGATTGATTTAAATTTTGAGGAAATTATTTTCAAAATTCACCAGGCCAGCAATTTTATACTTTCAGAGATTAATTGGAGTTTAATTCTGGAGGTAAATAGAATTAAAGGGCTTAAAGATCTCCATGACCGAATAGTAATTGCTACTGCCAAGATTTTTGGAGGAGCTTTAATTTCAAAGGATAAAGAAATTAAAAAAGTTTATAAAAATACTATTTGGTAAATATTAAATAAAATATTGCCAGGAGTGAGCCTTTCACCTAAACAGAAATTTACAGAGGTCAGACCTCTGTAAATTTTACAGAGGTCTGTCCCTAAAATTTGACACCATTTTTCAAAAAGAATATAATTAAATTGTATGAAGAAAGCTTCAATTCCAATAATTGATATAAAAAAATACGGAGGCAAGCAGGTAGCCATTATTGATGGTAAAATTATGGCTTCGGGAAAAACTTTGGAAGAAGTGATTAAACGAGTTAAAAAACTGGCTCCCTCAAAACCTCTTCAGGAGGTCAAGATTTTTTCTGTGCCAAAAACTTTATCGGTTATCTATTATGTCTAATTCATTTGTTTCTCCCTATGGCATTACCCTGAAAGAAGATGGAGAAATAGATACTATTCCGGTTGTGGAAGTTGGATTTAAAGATAAAAAAGGCAAATGGTTATCGCTTTTTTTAATTATTGACTCTGGCGCGACAATTTCAGCTCTACCTAAAAGTGATGCCACCGTCTTTGGAATCAATGTTTATAAAGGAAAACAGATAATGATTTCAGGTATTGGAGGAGAGAAATTGATTGGCTGGCAACATCAAATTACTACCCGCTTAGGAAAAAAAATTTTGAAATTTCCGGTGGTATTTTTAGAGAGTGATATGGCTCCTCGAGTTTTGGGCCGAGCTGGTATTTTTGAAAATTTTCTTTTGGTCTTTGAAGAAAGAGAAAAGAGAACCTTTTTCATTAGTGAGGACCAAAAAGAAGCCGGAATAATTCATAAAGTTCTGAATGAAATTTGACAGACAAATTAGAGAATGCACTGATTTGAATAACTGTGGCATCGAGGAAGGAAAACCACTAACTGAAGATCAACCACCGGCACCAAGGGTTGCTAATAATAAAAAAGGAGCTTAGATCCTTTCTCTAAGGTTTCACCTTACAAATTAAAGTCATTGGTAGGCAAAGTAGAAATTTACAGAGGTCAGACCTCTGTAAAATTTACAGAGGTCTGTCCCTAATCAGTCAGAAATTTCCGCGATCGCTGATTTTTTTGATTGGGGTTAAGGATATTAAACAAGCCGGAGTTGATTAAAGCTATATTCTTTCGGGTCATTTTAGACTACCTAATTCGCAAAATTGACTCCTTTTCAAAAAGAATATAATAAAATTGTATGGCAAAAATCATTACTATTCCAAAAGAAATAGCCAGAAAGGACGATTTAGTTTTAATTCCTCGGAAAGAATATGAAGAATTTTCAGAATGGCGAGAAGTAATAAAATCATTTAGACTTTTTGCCCCAACTATTGCTCAAAAAAGAGATTTAAAAAAAAGCCCGCCAAGATCGGATAGGTATTATTAGAGCAATTGAAAGATTACCTCTTAATCCTTATTTGGGCGATATTGAGAAGATGAAAGGTGAAGAAAATACTTGGCGCCGGCGAATCCAAGAAATGATTTATAACCAAGGGCAAAGGGAGTTGCTTTTCAAGAATACCTTACTGGAGCCTGGCTGGAGACAATCTATTTAGAAGTTTTCTTTAAAATTTGTTTACTTATTACTATTATGATATTATGAAAGGGGCAATTTATTCGCTGATCTTTTTAACCTTTTCTCTAAAAATGTGCCTAAATATTTTTATACTGCTCAATCTTTAACTGGCGAAAGTAAATCCGGGATTTTGGAGGCAAAGGATGAGCATCAATTGGCCAGAACCCTTAGGCAGGAGGGTTTGATTTTAATTAGGGCTGAGCCTGAAGAAAAATTAAAGGAAAAGAAATTTAAAATTTCCCTTCCTTCTCTTGGGGTTTCCCTAACCGAAAAAATTTTCTTTACTAGAAATTTACAAGTCATGATTTCAGCTGGCCTTCCCTTACCTAGAGCTTTAGAAACTTTAGCTAATCAGGCCAAAAGTCAGAAATTTAAAATGGCTTTATTAAGGATTAGAGATGAAGTTATTAAAGGGGAAAGTTTTTCCGACTCCCTAGCTAAATATCCAGATATTTTTTCCGAACTATTCCAGAGCATGGTTAAGGTAGGCGAGGAGTCAGGGACCTTAGAAGAGGTTTTGAAAACTTTGAGCCGGCAAATGGAAAGGGAACACGATTTAAGATCGAAAGTCAAAGGAGCAATGATTTATCCAGCCATAATTATTTTAGCTATGATTGGAATTGGCATTTTGATGCTGGTGATGGTTGTTCCAAAATTAGCTGAGACTTTTGAGGAACTGGCAATTGAACTGCCAATAATAACTAAAATAGTTATTAGTTTTGCCAATTTTTTAATCCAGAAATGGTATCTGGTAATTATTATTCTCTTGGCTATTATTTTTCTTTTCTGGCAGGCAATGAAAACTAAAACTGGAAAGAGAATAATTGATACCTTTACCTTAAAGATTCCGATTATTTCCTCAATTGTTCAAAAAACAAATTCAGCTTATACTGTCAGAACCTTGAGCTCTTTGATTTCAGCTGGAGTGCCAATTGTTAGGTCTCTGGAAATTACTTCCGGAACCTTGGGTAATATTTATTATAAATCAGCTATTGCTGAGGCAGCCGAAAAAGTGAGAAAGGGAGAAAAAATCTCAGAAGCTCTGAAGCCATATGAAAATATTTATCCGCCAATTGTCATCCAGATGATTGCTGTGGGTGAAGAAACTGGCGAGACCTCAAATCTTCTTGCTCAGTTAGCAGAATTCTTTGAGGAGGAAGTCTCTAATGCGACCAAAAACTTAGCCTCAGTCATTGAGCCAGTCTTAATGATTATTATTGGGGCAGCGGTTGGTTTTTTTGCCATCTCAATGATTCACCCAATGTATGCCATGTTAAGAGCACTATGAACAAGGGTTTTACATTTATTGACGTTTTAGTAGGCACAGCACTGGTGGTAATTGTTTTTTTAGGAATCTTCGGTGCTTATCAATTGGGGTTAAAAGTAGTTGGTCAATCTAAAAACAAAATCACTGCCACTGCCATTGCCAATGAATGGCTCGAAAAAATTAGAAATTTGCCCTATCAATCAGTAGGGACAAAAGGGGCCAGCCTTCCTTTTGCTGTTGGAATATTGGATCCAGTAACAACCACGATTAGAAATAATGTTGAATATAAAATTGAAATCTGGGTTAAATTTATTATTGATGAAGCTGATGGAATAGGAGCGGCTGATTCTTGTAACTGGGATTATAAAAGAGCTGAGGTCAAGGTTTCCTGGCCGGGAAGATTTGGGGGAGAAGTTAAATTGGTAACTGATATTTCTCCCAAAGATAAAATTGAAGAAATTCAAACTTGTCAGGCCCAGCCAGGAGGAATTCTCTCGGTTTTGGTCTTTGATGCTTATGGAGTAATGGTTTCTTCCCCTTTAATTGAAGTTTTAGATTCTCAAACTGGTCAAAGAATAGATTATGCCGCTCCCCTAATTGGAAAATATGATTTTCCCTTAGCCACCTCAACTTATAAAGTAATTGTTTCAAAAGATGGCTATTCAAAAGAAGAAACCTTTGGAAGTGGCGAGGTTTACCAAGGAAAAACAATTATCACACCTGAAAAACCAAATCCAATAGTTCTTTTGGGCCAAATCACTGAGATTAGTTTTTCAATTGATAGATTGAGCTCTTTTTCAGTTGATACTCTTTCTCCTTGGGGAAGCGACAATTTCTCAGATACTTTTTTAGATGAAAGCAAAATCTCTGAAAAATCAAATGTAATAGTCACTGGAGGAGAAGTAAAATTAGCTACCTCCACTGAAGAGGAAGAATATTTACCCTCAGGCTATTTAATTTCTATTCCAATTTCGGCCCCAAATTTAATAAAATGGGATAAATTTTCTTTTTCAGATTCAGAACCAGCGAACACTGATTTAAAATATCAAATTTACTATGCCTCGGGAACCGATTGGGTTTTAATTCCCGATACTGATTTACCAGGAAATTCAGTTGGCTTTGATTTATCCCCGGTTGATTTATCAAATTTGGCTACCACTATCTATTCTCAATTAAAATTGAGAGCAAATTTTTCTACTAATTCAACAACTAATAGCCCAACCCTTTATGACTGGCAAGTCTCCTGGATTACTTCTTTACCCACCCCTATTGCCAATGTCACCTTCAATTTAGTAGGATCAAAAATTGTTGGCTTAGATATTGATGACAACCCGATTTATAAAAATTCTATCACTACTACTTCCGATTCAGGCGGTCACAAAGATATTTCAAATTTAGAATGGGACAATTATACCTTTTCAGTAGACCCGGCTACTAGCTTAGATTTAGTTGAAACCCAACCCTCACCTCAGCCAATTGCTTTAAATCCTGATACTAATTTAGCTGTCAAATTATATTTAGATGCCGAAAATTCCCTTTTATTAACCATCCAAGATGAGGAGACTTTAACACCCATCTTCTCTGCTTCAGCCAGATTATCTAGCCCCGGTTTAGGTTATGATAAAACTCAATATACTAATGAGGAAGGCCAGACCTATTTTATTCCCTTAGAAGTTGGAAGTTATAATTTAGAGGTTTCCGCTCCCGGATATTTGGCAACTTCGACTACCCTTTTCATTAGTGGCGACAAAACAGAAACCCTAAAACTCTCCCCTACCGAATAAAACTTACAGAGGTCAGACCTCTGTAAAACTTGCAGAGGTCTGTCCCCCCTAACTATGCCAAGAAAACCACGACAATTTATTGAGGGAGAATTTTATCACCTTATCTTAAGAAGGCTTGAAAATGAACCACTTTTTGTAGATATTGATGATTATTATCGGGGAATTTTTTCACTTTATGAATTCAATGATGCAAAGCCAGTGATAATTAGAGAGCGACGGGCAGCTCGGGATAGATTTAAAAAAATCATTCGCGAAATTGAAGGTGAGGAAGCGCCGATAAAAATTGTTGAGCCAAGTAAACCTTTGCTCATTGTTGATAAAAGAGATTTATTAGTAGAAATTTTGGCTTTTTGTCTTATGCCCAATCATATTCATTTATTAGTCAGGCAACTGAAAAAAGGGGGAATTAGCAAATTTATGCAGAAATTGGGTAGTGGTCTGGCTAGTTATTTTAAAAACAAATATGGAGTAAAACTTAAGGGATATTTCTTTCAAAATAGATTTACCGCAATTCATATTCAAAGTGATGAACAATTAAGAGCAGTTTTTGTTTACATTCACACTAACCCTATTTCACTTATTGAACCAAAATGGAGGGAAGTAGGGATCGCCAAGCCAGAAAAGACTATTAAATTTGTGGAAAATTATAAATGGTCGAGCTATCAAGATTATATTGGCAAGAAAAATTTTCCATCACTCACCAAAAGAGAATTTATGTTAAAAGTGATGGGTGGAGAGGCAGGCTGTAAAAAATGGGTAGAAGGCTGGATAAGACAAAAAGGAGAAATCAAAAAACTAATGGAAAAATTTAGAGATCTTAGTGGGGACAGACCTCTGTAAAACTTCCAGAGGTCTGACCCCTGCAAGTTTTCCAGAGGTCTGACCTCTCTAAATTATGCGGAGTTTTACTCTTATTGAAACTTTAGTTACGATTTTTGTCTTTAGTTTGGCCATGGGAGCGGTTTCTGGTTTTGTTTTAATGGCCTATCGGACCCAGATTTATACCTGGCAGCAGTCAATGGCAATTGATGAGGCAAGGAGAGGAATTGAGACAATGGTTAAAGAAATCAGAAAGGCCAGACAAGGGGATGACGGTTCTTATCCAATTGAAAAAGCTGATGATAAAGAATTTATATTTTATTCAGATATTGATGGTGATGGGAAAACTGAGAGGGTGAGATATTTTTTAGGGACAGTCAATTGGGGAAAAGAAAATAAAGAGTGTCAGACTTCAGTTAAGGGAGGAACTTGTGAGGTTAGCTTTTCCAATTTTTTAAAAGGAGAATTAAAATCAGCTCAGGTAAAGGTTTCGGTTGAGGGAGATTTTGGTTCTCCACCAGAATATGCTGAGATTTTTGCCGATGGAGAAAAAATTGGTGAAATTTGCCGAGCTCTTTGTTCAGATTGTCCAGGAACTTGGGAAGGGACTGAGACTTTTGATGTTACTTCTCAGGCCAGAGATCATTCAATCTCTTTTTTAGCTGATGCTACTTTCCAGGTTGATCCTCAATGCCCCCATTCAATGAAAGCTAAATTTGAATTTTCCTGGACTGAAGAATTAGCCGGTTTAGCCCATGAATTCAGAAAAGGAGTAATAAAACCAGTGGTTGGTCCAGCTGGTCAAATTTCTTATCCCTCAGATCAAGAAAAAATTTCAATTTTAACTTCTTATGTCAGAAATATTCCCCCAATTTTTGAATATTATGACCAAAATGGAAATAAAATCACCGATTATCCGGCGAGATTAAAAGATACCAAATTAATGAAAGTCTATTTAGTGGTCAATGTTGATCCCAATCGGCCACCTCAGGATTTTGAGTTAGAATCTTTTGTCCAACTTCGAAATTTGAAATCAGATTAAACTCGGGGACAGACCTCTGCAAAATTTACAGAGGTCAGACCCCTGTAAAACTTACAGAGGTCAGACCCCTGTTTGTCATATTATGACCAAAATGGAAATAAAATCTTAGATTATCCAGCCAGATTAAAAGATACAAAGTTAATGAAAGTATATTTAGTGGTCAATGTTGACCCTAATCGGCCACCTCAAGATTTTGAGTTAGAATCTTTTGTTCAATTAAGAAATTTAAAAGTAGAATAAAATGAAAGGAATAATTACTACTTATGTTTTGGTTTTTGGAGCAATATTTTTGATTTTGCTTTCTGGACTTTTAGGATTTATTTTATTGCAATTGCGGCAATCAGCTCAAAAACTGGCCTGGAATGAAAGCCTCCAGATTGCCGAAGCTGGATTAAATTATTATCGATGGTGTCTAAACAATGAGGTCGAATCAAATTGTCAAACTGAAAAGGATTATTATGATCCGGCTGGAAATTTAATTGGCCATTTTTCTTTAGATCTTACTTCAACAATTTCTTGTGGTCAGACAATTCAAAAGAAAATTATTTCAACTGGCTGGACAAATAGATTCCCGAATTTAAAAAGGATGGTCAGTGTTTTCTATGCCCGGGAGTCAGTGGCCAAATATTCCTATATTTTAAACGACAATGTCTGGGTTGGTTCTGATCACATAATCAGAGGACCTTATCATTCAAATGGCGGAATTAGATTTGATGGGGAAAATCAATCAATTGTCAGCTCAGCTAAAGAAAAATGGGTTTGTACTAAATCTTTTGGTTGTGGACCAGTAGGTTTTCCCGGGAAAGGAATAGGACTGGGATTATGCCCGGAAAGAGCCGGTTGTCGAGTTGAGAAAAAGCAATGTATTTGTCCAGGAGTTTTTACTACCACTGATAATTCCAATCCCGATTTATTTTCTTTTCCAGTTCCTCCTTTTGATTTCAATGCCATTACTGTTGATTTGGCTCAGATAAAAAATCTCAGCCAAAATTATCCCCAAGAAAAATACTGGCCTCCTTCAACCCAGATTGACTCTCAGGGAAAAGGCTACCATTTGAAATTCAAACCAAATGGCACTTTTGAGGTCTGGATAATTACCGGGCTTTCTCCTACTTTAGCCTATTCTTTAGAGGAAGGTTGGCATTATGATTATTTCACAATTACCAGTGAATATTTATACAAAACAGTCACCATTGACCCCGGCTGTCCTTTAATTTTTTTTGAGGACAACCTCTGGCCAGAGGGTGTGGTTAAAGGAAAAGTAACTGTTGTTTCAGCAAATCTTCTTGACCCAACCAAAGATACTGATATTGTTTTACCAGCCAATCTCACTTATACCACTCTCGATGGTTCAGATGGCCTGACTTTAATTGGAGAAAGAAATATTTTAATTGGTCCCCAATCTCCAAATATAATGGAATTAAAGGGAATTTTCATCGCCCAAAAGGGCCGTTTTTCCAGAAATCATTATCCTGGGAATATCAGAGAGAAATTAGAGATTTATGGTTCAGTTATCAGTAATGGCCGGGTAGGAACCAAATGGACTTCCGGAGGTCAGGTTATCTCAGGATATTTAAAAAGGGAAACCTATGTTGACCC
>Ga0209721_1002069_pt1 | contig 13372 bp, 12 predicted proteins | sample TshhotsprinmetaG_FD_184139 | JGI IMG/M metagenome (GOLD analysis project Ga0209721, IMG submission 184139) | Hot spring microbial communities from South Africa to study Microbial Dark Matter (Phase II) - Tshipise hot spring metaG (SPAdes)... | ecosystem: Environmental > Aquatic > Thermal springs... | reverse complement strand
TGAGGCATGTCCCGGCTATAAAGGCAGATAGGAATATTAAGAAATATGAAGCTCTATGAGGTTAGGAATTTCTTTTAAAACCTTTAGAAACTCCGTTAATTGTGCGTAATCCTTATACCTGAGCGATACCTCTTGTTCGACGATGTTCTGTTCCTTCATAAATTTAATTTTGGCATCTAAAACTTTGATGTTATAGCCATCGATAAATTCCGCTATTTTTAATTCCTCCGAGCCCTTTATCTTGATTGTCAGGATGGAATAACGGTTTTTCGGAAGTATATCCTCGATATTCTTAAGGACTGCAAGGTTTACAAGTACGAGAAAAGTTGCAAAGCCGGCTGTAATGTATTCCCCGAATCCCACTGCCATACCGATTGCACTGACCATCCAGAGTGTTGCAGCAGTAGTCAGTCCCCTTATTGATATCCCATGTCTTAATATTGCACCTGCGCCAAGAAAGCCGATACCAACTACAATCTGTGCTGCAATTCTTCCAGGGTCTGTGTATGCGCCGTAAATTTTATAAACATGAACGGAAGCAATAGTAAATAGACATGAACCGAGGCAGACAAGAAGCTGCGTGCGGAAGCCTGCAGTCTGTCCGCCGATCTGCCTTTCGATCCCTATAAGTCCGCCGAGTGCTGCTGCAATTAGGAGTTTAAAAAAGTTTTCCAATATTGCCTCCAAAACAAATGTTAGGTTAATTATACTATATTTTTCCATACGTTGACTTAGCTGAATTTAGGCAAGTATAATCATCAGTTATGGAAGAAACAAATGAACTTATAAAACAGCGTTTTAAAAAGCTCGATGACCTGCGGAATATCGATATCGATCCGTATGACGGACGTTTTGACCCTGAATCAACCGCTGCAGAACTTCATGCAAAACATGGGGATTCTGATAAAGAGTCTTTAGAGTCCAATAATATAAATACCTCTGTTGCCGGCAGGATTATTGCCATGAGGGACTTTGGTAAGGCATCCTTTGCCCACATTCAGGATGCTACAGGCAAGATTCAGATATACCTCAAAAAAGATGTTATCGGCGAGAAATATTCCCTCATTAAAAAGCTCGATATCGGCGACATCATAGGTGTCAGCGGCAGACTGTTCAGGACAAAGACGGACGAGCTCACCATCGAGGTCAATGACTTCATTTTTCTGAGCAAATCCCTGAGGCCATTGCCTGAGAAGTGGCATGGTCTTAAAGATATAGAACTCAGATACAGGCAGAGATATGTTGACCTTATTGTCAATCCCGAAGTGAAGGATGTATTTGCAAAGAGAAGCGCTATTATGAAGGCAATGAGGGATTTCTTCGAGTCCCACGGCTTTATCGAGGTCGAGACACCCATGATGCATCCCATTCCCGGCGGAGCTGCTGCAAAGCCGTTCAGGACGCACCACATAGCCCTCGGTATGGACTTATACCTCAGGATTGCACCGGAGCTTTATCTCAAGAGACTCCTTGTGGGAGGCTATGAGAGGGTTTTTGAGCTGAACAAGAATTTCAGAAATGAAGGCATATCCACAAAGCACAACCCTGAATTTACAATGCTTGAATTTTATATGGCTTACAAGGATTATAACTTCCTGATGTCCTTTACGGAAGAGATCTTCTCATACATTGCAAATCGTGTTCTCGGTACACTAAAGGTGCCTTATGGAGATACAGTAATAGACCTTACTCCGCCGTGGCCGAGGATTCCGATGCTCGATGCCCTGAAGCAAAAGGGAGTGCCTGATGATGTGATAACAGACCCTGAAAAGGCGAGGAAATGGGCGGAATCAAAAAAGATAGATATAGACAAAGGAGCCTCCCATGCCAAGGTGCTGGATGAGATATTCAAGGAATTTGTGGAGCCGGAATTGGTGCAGCCTGTATTCATAATAGACTATCCTGTTGAGCTTTCTCCACTTGCAAAGAGGAAGAGGGATAATCCGGAGCTTGTGGAGAGGTTCGAGTTATTTATAGCATCGAGGGAAATAGCCAATGCATTTTCCGAATTGAACGACCCCGTTGATCAAAAGGAGAGGTTTTTAAAGCAGGTGGAGGCAAAGAAAAGGGGAGACGAAGAGGCCCACTGGATGGACGAGGACTTTGTAAAGGCGCTGGAGTATGGCATGCCGCCTGCCGCCGGCGAGGGAATAGGCATAGACAGGCTGGTCATGCTGCTCACCAACTCCCAATCCATAAGGGATGTAATACTTTTCCCGCAATTAAAACCAGAACAATAAATGAATCTACCTTATCAATTATTCATTGCCTTAAGGTATCTGAAGTCGAAAAAAAAGCATAAAGGCATCTCTTTCAACACAGTCATATCCATCAGCGGCGTTGCCGTTGGTGTGATGGCGCTCCTTGTTGTGCTTTCTGTTATGAGCGGTTTCCATGAAGACCTGCAGAAAAAGATACTTGGAGCCAATGCCCACGCAGTAGTTCTCAGTTACAAAGGCGGGATTGAAGATTACAGTTCAGTGATGGAGAAGCTCAAGAATGAGCCCCATGTTGTTTCTATGTCCCCCTTTGTCCTCGGACAGGTAATGGTATCTTCGGGAAGAAGGGCGCACGGCGTTTTTCTAAGGGGGATAGAGCCCTCTTCTGAATTAAAGACCACGGATATTTTGAGGCATATCAAAGAAGGCAGCATTGAAGAAATAACGGGTCGAGGGTGGATAATCCTTGGCAAAGAGCTTGCTTCGATGGTAGGTGTTATTGCAGGGGATACTGTTAATCTGATATCTCCTGTTGGTGAAATAGGGCCGTTGGGAATGCTGCCGAGGGTAAAGCAATTCAGGGTTGCTGCTGTATTTGAGATGGGCATGTTTGAGTATGACACAAACCTTGCTTTCACAGACATAAAATCCGCACAGGAGTTTTTCGGCTACGGCAGCGCTGTCTCCGGAATTCAATTGCGCCTTGACGACATTTACAAGGCGTCGTCTGTCCGGGATTCTGTAAATAAAAAGATCGGTTTCCCTTACTATGCGAGGGACTGGATGCAGATGAACAGGAATTTATTCTCTGCACTAAAATTGGAGAAGTTTGCAATGTTTATCATATTGATACTTATTGTGCTGGTTGCTTCTTTCAATGTCGTCAGCACACTGATGATGAATGTCATGGAAAAGCAGAAGGAGATAGCCATATTAAAGGCAATGGGTGCGAAAAATCAGGGCATTATGATGGTTTTCATGATTCAGGGATTACTGATAGGGATAATCGGCACTGTGATTGGCGTGACAGGAGGGTATGTCCTCGGAAAGATAATAAACAACTATGAGATTATAAAGCTCCCTGCAGATGTGTATTACCTGAGCAAACTTCCGGTCAAGATGAAACTCATAGACTTTATTGCTGTATCGTTTTCAGCAATTGCCATAAGCTTTCTTTCAACATTATACCCTTCATACTATGCAGCAAAACTAAACCCTGTCGAGCCATTGAGGTATGAATAAAGGCAGGCAATAGGCAATGGGCTATAGGCGAAAAGACAAAAGGCAATAGGCGAGAGGCAACATGTGTAAGATTATTAAAAAAATTATTTGTATAGTAATAATCGCTCTGGCATTGTTCATCGGCATCACTATCTGGGGCAAGGGCGGCGATAAGTTTAGATGGATTGGCGAAAAAACAGGCGGGATAATCAAGAAGGGTGCGGATAAGCTTGGTGAAAAGACGGATGAGATTAAAGAGAAGACAGGGACCATAAAAGAGAAGGTAAAGAAGTGGACAGGCAAAGAAAAACCGGAAGACTCCAGCCAGAAATGAAGACAAAGAATTCAATGAAGGGGGTTTTCACAAGGGGGACTGCGTCCCCCTTGTGCGTGAAGAAATGAAAGAGCTTATAAGTGTAGAAGGACTTGAAAAATCATTCTATATGCCTGCTGGAGAGCTGAAGGTCTTAAAAGGAATAGATGCAGTTTTCAATGAAGGAGAGGTAGTCAGCATTGTTGGCGCCTCTGGAGCTGGAAAGAGCACTTTTTTACATATCCTTGGAACCCTCGATAAACCGACATCCGGAAAAGTTATATATAAAGTCGATAGTCAGAAAGGGGACTGTCCCGGATTTACGGACGCAGTCGTAGAATCGGGACTGTCCCCGTGCAGTATAAATCCATTCTCTCTCAGCAATGGAGAACTTGCGATTTTTAGAAATAAGGTAATAGGATTCATTTTCCAATTTCATTATCTCCTTCCTGAATTCAGCGCCATAGAGAATGTGATGATGCCGGGAATGATAGCCAGAAGCCAGAAGCCAGAAGCTAGAAGTCAGAAGGAGATATACGAAAAGGCAGAAAAACTTCTTGATGAGCTTGGTTTATATGCAAGAAAAGACCATAAGCCAGGTGAACTATCAGGCGGAGAGCAGCAGAGGGTTGCTGTTGCAAGGGCATTGCTCCTTGAGCCGAAGGTTGTTCTTGCCGATGAGCCAACAGGAAATCTCGATGCGGCAACAGGAGGAGACCTCTTCAGGCTTTTGATGGATATAAATCAAAAGCACGGCATAACTTTCATCATTGTAACCCACAATGAATCCCTATCAAAGAGATGTCACAGGACACTGGAGATGGTTGACGGGAAGTTGCACAGTAAATGAGTATATGGGTAGATGAGCATATGAGGTATGGGTTAAAAATATTCCATTCACTCGTTAACTCATTCAGGCATTTACTCATTCACTTAGAATCAGTTATTATATAACCCAAATTTTTTATCGGAGGTTTTGTCATTAACAAAGAAGAATTGGAGATTCTCCGCCACAGCACATCCCATGTAATGGCTCATGCTATAAAGGACTTATTCCCCGATGCAAAGTTAGCCATAGGACCTGCAACCGAAGACGGCTTTTATTATGACATCGATAGAGATGTTCCTTTTACTCCCGAGGATCTGGAAAAGATAGAAAAGAGGATGAAGGAGATTATCAAAAAGAACAACCCCTTTGTCCGCAAAGATATCTCAAAAACAGAGGCCATAGAACTATTTAAAAAGATGGGCGAGAACTACAAAGTAGAGCTTTTGCAGGAAATACCGGATGAGACGGTATCTATATATGAAGAGGGTGGATTTGTCGACCTCTGCAGGGGGCCTCATCTTCCAAATACAGGAAAGGTCAAGGCATTCAAGCTCTTAAGTATTGCCGGCGCTTACTGGCGCGGCGATGAAAAGAATAAGATGCTCCAGAGAATTTACGGAACTGCCTTTGACAATAAGGATGACTTGAATGCATATCTGAATTTCCTTGAAGAGGTCAAAAAGAGAGACCACAGAAAATTAGGCAAAGAATTGGATCTCTTCAGTCTCAGCGATGACATAGGCCCAGGACTCATCCTGTGGCATCCCAACGGTGCGATTATAAGAAAGACCATCGAGGATTTCTGGAGAAACGAGCATATAAAGGCTGATTATAAGATTCTCTATACGCCGCATATCGCCAAGTTGAATCTATGGCAGAGGAGCGGCCACTGGGATTTCTACAGGGAAAACATGTATTCACCCATGGAGATAGACGAGGTTGCTTATGAATTAAAGCCGATGAACTGTCCATTCCATATAGACGTTTATAAAAATTCTTTGAAGAGTTACAGGGAATTGCCAATAAGATATGCAGAGCTTGGCACTGTCTATAGATATGAGCGTTCAGGGGTTTTGCACGGACTTCTCAGGGTAAGGGGCTTTACACAGGATGACGCCCACATATTCTGCAGAGAAGACCAGATAGAGGATGAAATACTGAACATCCTCGATTTTACGCTCTTTATACTCAGGACATTCGGATTTGACGCATACGATGTTTATCTTTCAACCCGCCCTGAAAAATATGTGGGAACTCTGGAAAACTGGGAAAGTGCAACCAATGCCTTAAAACATGCCCTTGAGAAAAAGGGTTTGTCTTACCAGATAGACCCCGGGGAAGGTGTATTCTATGGACCCAAGATAGACATAAAGATAAAGGATTCACTGAACAGGTCATGGCAGTGCAGCACCATACAGGTTGACTTTAATAATCCAGAAAGGTTCGATGTCACATACAGGGGAAGCGACGGCAAAGAGCACAGACCTATAATGATCCACAGGGCATTGATGGGCTCATTCGAAAGATTTTTCGGCATTCTTATAGAGCATTATGCAGGAGCGTTCCCTTTGTGGCTTTCACCTGTGCAGGCATCGGTATTGACCATAGCAGAAAGACACGATGATTATGCAAAAGAAATATATAAAAAACTTAGAGAATCTGATATAAGAGTTGAGATTGTTCTTGAAAATGAAAAGATAGGATACAAAATACGAGAAGCAACTGTGAGAAAAATCCCGTATCTTGTTATAATAGGCGACAAGGAAATTGCTGAAAATAAAATAACGGTCAGGAAGAGGAACGGCGAAAACATCGGGCCATTTACAATTGAGCAATTTATAGATATAATCAAAGACGAAATAAATACTCGCAAATGAGTAAATGAGTGAATGGGTAAATGAGTGGATGAGAGTGAATGAGTAAATCTACTCATATGCCCATATACTCATTAACCCATTAACTAAATGTCGGAGGTAATAGCATAAGTAAGGGCACTGTAAGAGTTAACGAGGGGATAGGGGCACGAGAAGTAAGACTCATCGATGATGAAGGCAAACAGCTCGGAGTGGTCTCTGTTCAGGAAGCTATCCGTATAGCACGGGATAGGGGTTATGACCTTGTCGAGGTTGCCCCCAATGTTACGCCGCCTGTCTGCAGGATAATGGATTACGGCAAGTATAAGTACCAGATGAGTAAAAAGCACGCAGCGCGGAAGACCATTGATGTCAAGGAAGTAAAGATAAGGCCCCAGATAACAGACCACGACCTTCAGCTAAAGGTCAAAAATATCAGGAGATTCCTGGATGACGGCGACAAGGCCAAGGTTACCATGTTTTTCAGAGGGCGTGAGATTGTGAGGCCGGAATTGGGAATGAAGTTATTTGACAGGATACAGGAACTGCTTACCGGAAAGTTTCAGGTAGAACAGCCGCCTAAGCTGGAAGGCAAAAGCATTACTATGGTGATAGCGCCAAGCAGCAAATAGAGAGGAGGATAGAAATGCCGAAGCTTAAGACGCACAGAGGCGCTGCCAAGAGGTTCAAGGTGACAGGCAGCGGAAAGATAAAGAGATACAGGGCATACAAGAGCCATCTCCTGACAGGCAAGCCTGCCAAGAGGATGAGGAATCTCAGGAAGGGCGATTTAGTGCCTGAGGTCCAGCAGGAAAACATCAAGAAATTATTGCCCTACATGTTTTAGGATTAAATAGAGGCGTGCGGCTTGTCCGCACGCCTCTATTTAATTAAATCAGACTTGATGCCTGTATGGCTAATCTATTAAACTTTATATTTTTTGGAAAAACTTTTAAAGATTCTGTTCCGAGAAATTCAGGGTAGTAAAAGGAGGATACAATGCCCAGGGCAAAAGGTGGTTTTAAGACAAGGAGATACCATAAGAAGGTCATAGATATGGCAAAAGGCCAGTACGGTGGAAGGCACCGTGTTTACAAGGTCGCTGCCCAGGTTGTTGACAAGGGTCTCCTCGCAGCCTATAAAGATAGAAGGCTTAAAAAGCGTGAATTCAGGGCATTATGGATTGCAAGGATCAATGCCGCTGTCAGGTCCCTCGGTATGTCTTACAGCCAGTTTATGAACGGGTTGAAAAAGGCAAACATTACCTTAAACAGAAGAGCCCTTGCCGATCTGGCATACAACGATCCCAAAGCCTTCAGCGAACTGGCAAATCAAGTAAAAGGTTAATGGGTTAATGGGTGAATGAGTTAATGGGTGAAAACTCATATGCTCATTTACTCATTTACATTCTAAAGTCCTATGATCGAAGACCTGAAACAGACATTCCTTGAAGAACTGAAGTCCGTAAAAAATCTTGCTGACTTATCCAGTCTCAGGGTCAAATATCTCGGCAAAAAGGGGATTATAACCTCGGAACTGAAATCCCTTTCGAAAGTCCCTCCAGAAGAGAGGCCGTCACACGGCAAAAAGGTAAACGAAATAAAACAATTCATCGAAACAGAACTCGATTTGCAGGAGTCCCGATTAAAGCAAGAAGAATTAAAGAGACAACTGCTTTCAGAGTCCCTCGATATTACGTTGAACGGTAAGTTCATTTCCTTTGGCAGAGAGCATCCCATAAATAAAGTCCTTTCGGAGGTAACGGATATCTTTGTTAAGATGGGTTTCAGCGTTGAGGAAGGACCGGAGGTTGAACTGGATTACTATAACTTCGAGGCACTGAATATTCCCAAAGACCACCCTGCAAGGGACATGCAGGATACATTTTACATAAGCGATGACATCGTTCTGAGAACCCATACCTCTCCTGTCCAGGTAAGGGTTATGGAGAAAAGGAAGCCGCCTGTGAGGTTTATCGCTCCCGGCAAGGTTTACAGGTGCGATGCAGATATAACCCATACACCCATGTTCCATCAGGTGGAAGGCCTGATGGTGGATAAGGGGATAACATTCAGCAATCTCAAGGGAGTTCTTAAGGCGTTCCTCCATCAGATGTTCGGCGCAGATACGCCGGTGCGCTTCAGGCCGAGCTTTTTCCCATTCACAGAGCCTTCGGCAGAGGTTGATATTGGATGCATATTGTGCAATGGTGTTGGATGCAGGGTTTGCAAAGGGTCTGGATGGCTCGAAATCTTAGGTGCAGGAATGGTTAATCCGAGGGTCTTCGAATATGTGGGATACAATCCGGAAGAGTATTCGGGTTTCGCATTCGGCATGGGAATAGAGAGGATTGCCATGCTCAAGTATTCCATAGACGATATAAGGTTATTTTTCGAAAATGATATCAGGTTTTTGAGGCAGTTTTAAATGCGCGTCCCCTTTGAATGGTTAAAAGAATTTATCGACATTAAGGAGTCGCCTCATGAGGTTGCCCACAGGCTTACCATGATAGGTCTTGAGGTAGAGGCTGTCGAGCAGGTGGACAGTGATGTTGTCTTCGAGGTAAATGTCACTCCAAACAGGCCTGACTGTCTGAGCATTATCGGTATTGCGCGGGAGCTTTCTGCCGCATATAAAACCCCTCTTGTATTTCCTGAGCACGATGTCCTTGCAGAAACCGGGGAGCTTGATTTTAATGTTGATATTGTCGATGCAGAACTCTGCCACAGGTATGCAGGAAGGGTTGTGAGGAATCTCAAAATAGGCCCTTCACCTGAGTGGCTGAAGAAAAGGCTCAAAAAGTGCAGTATAAGATCGATCAATAATATTGTGGATGTCACGAACTATGTGCTTCTGGAATTGGGTCATCCCCTCCATGCCTTTGACCTTAAAACTATTAAAGGCCGCCGCATTATGGTCGGCACGCCCAATAGGGTCAAAGGTCAAGGGACAAGGATCAAGTTTAAAACCCTGGACGGTATCGAGCGTGAAATGCCTGATGACTCTTTACTCATATGGGATGCTGAAAGACCGATAGCAATTGCCGGCGTTATGGGCGGCATGGAAACAGAGGTTGCAGATTCCACCATGGACATATTTATCGAGAGCGCCTATTTCGAGCCGGTGTCTGTAAGAAGGACATCGAAGGCCCTCGGGTTGAAGACAGAATCCTCTTACAGGTTCGAAAGGGGAACGGATATAAAGATGCTCAAGAAGGCCCTTGACAGGGCAGCATATCTGATGAAGGAAGTGGCGGGCGGCACTATTTGCGGAAAGATAGATATTTATCCAAAGAGATACAAACCTGATGAGATAAATGTCAGATACAATAAGGTCAATGAGACACTCGGATTGAAGCTGACCAAAGAAGAGATTATAGATTGTCTCGATGGATTGGGTTTCGAGATGAAAAAGTTGGCAAACAGCCTGAAGATAAAACCTCCGGCATACAGAAGGGATATAAAGAGGGAGATCGATGTTATAGAAGAGGTTGCGAGGATTTATGGCTACGACAGGATTCCTGCACAACTGCCCAAGGCAACCATAGGCATAGAGAGGCAAGAGGCAATAGGCAATGGGCAAGAGGTTAAGAATAATATAAAGCAGGCCTTTTTTAAATCAGGCTTTACAGAGGTAATCAATTACAGCTTTATGGGCCTGCAGGACATCGATCTGCTTGGAATCGGCGAAGACGATGAAAGAAGAAATCTCGTGCAGATAAAGAATCCATTGAAAATAGAAGAGTCATTTATGAGGACAACTCTGATGCCGGCATTTATAAAAGATCTGATTCACAACGTATCACACGGCAACAGGGAATTGAGATTATTCGAGATAGCAAGGGTGTTTATAAAAAGCAGTCAGGTTGAAGAGTCCGGTCTCCCGGAAGAGCGTGAACATCTTGCCGCCCTTTATTACAAGGAGAGAAGCAAGGCATTGTACAGGGATGATACGCCGGATTTTTATATCGTCAAAGGTGTTATCGAAGCTATTCTCAACGACCTCAAGATTTATGACTACTCATTTGTCAGGTCATCGGAGCCCTTTTTGCATCCCGGGCAGTCTGCAGACATATTCATAATGGACAGTAAAATAGGATATGTTGGCGCCCTTTCTCCTGCTATTGTGGATTCTCTCGATATAAAGGCACACAAGCCTTCTGTTATTGTGATGGAGATAGACATAGACAGCATAATCCCGTATGCAATGCAGGTGGTGAAATACAGGGCACTGCCAAGGTATCCATACATAGAAAGGGATACGGCGATAATAGTAGATTCCTTATTTGAAGCAGCGATGCTCATGAAATGGCTAAAATCATATCCTTCGGACCTTATTGAGGATATTTATGTCTTTGATGTCTATCAGGGGAAGAATATTCCTGAAGGCAAAAAGAGCATTGCGTTTAATGTCAGATACAGGGCATCGGACAGGACACTGAAGGACGACGAGATCGATACCCTGCACAATAGCCTTGTCAATTATATCCTTGATAAGACAAAGGGACAGTTACGACAGTAAATGAGTATATGAGTTAATGAGTGAATGGGTTAAAAGACCTTATATACATTTACTCATTCACCCATTCACTCATTAACTAACCTTATATCCCGCTTTTTCGATTGCTGCTATGATGTCTTCTTTTTTCGCTTTTGATTCGTCGAACTGAATAGTGGCGCTGCCCACAGCCACATCGGATTTTGTAACGCCTGCAACTGCATCGATGGCCTTTTTCACCCTCATCACGCAGTGCTGACAGCTCATGCCATCGATCTTCAAAGTAGTCTCTGCCATTTTATAAGTCCCCTTCCTTTTCTATTCCGACAGCGCCTTTTTGATAGTCTGTGCGATTGAATGGCGTGTGAACGGCTTTTGCACAAACCCTGCTGCGCCGCTTTTTAGAAGCTTATCTATACCTGCAAAACCTTCATGACTATAGCCTGAACAGAGTATTATCTTTATATCGGGCTTTATTGTCTTCAGCGCCTGAAATACCTCGCTGCCCCCCATTTTTGGCATTATCATGTCAACAATCACGAGGGATATCCTGTCTTTCATGGTTCTGAAGAGGTTTATGCCGTCGCTGCCGCTTTCTGCAAGCAGGACAGCGTATCCAAGGGGTTCCAGCATGTCCTTGCATAGTTCCCTGACGTCAGCCTCATCGTCTATCACGAGGATAGTCCCCGAACCCATTATGTCTTCGGCTTCGCCTGATTCCTCCATATCAGCGGTTTTTGTGATGGGCAGGTATATATTGAACCTTGTCCCTTTGAACGGCTCGCTGTAGAGGTTTACGTATCCTCCGTGATTGCTTACTATAGAATGAACTATGTAGAGCCCGAGCCCTGTGCCTTTTCCTGTCTCCTTTGTTGTGAAGAACGGATCGAATATTTTTCTCTGTGTCTCTGCGTCCATACCTGTGCCTGTATCGGAAACGGATAATTTTATGAATTCGCCTTTGTCAGAAGGTATGCCGTTGGCAGCGCCGTTCTCTGTGCCCACCACATCTGTCTCTATGATCAATCTTCCCCCATCCTGCATGGCATCGCGGGCATTTAGGGCAAGGTTCATGATCACCTGCTGCATCTGTGAGGGGTCTGCCATTATTTTTGGGACGTCTTTTTTAAGATTTACTACAATCTCTATGTTCTTGGGAATGCTCCTCTGAAGGAGTTCCATGGAATTGTGGATTATTTCGTTTATATTGACAGGCTTTGCCTCCATCTTCTCTTTGCGAGTTACCATAAGGATCTTTTTTGCCAGATCTGCGCCCTTCTGTGCTGCATTGTTAATGATGGTTGCAGGTCTATGGAACGGCTCTCCCTCTTTTGTCATGCCCAGCATAATCTCTGAATACCCGAGTATTGCTGTCAGGAGGTTGTTGAAGTCATGGGCTATCCCGCCTGCAAGTGTACCGATTGCCTCCATCTTCTGCGCTCTTAAAAGCTGTTCATATAGCTTTTTCTCCTGTGTTACATCCCTCTGGATAGAGGCATAGTGGACATCTCCTTCTGCATAAATGGGGAAGATGACCGACGATGTATAATATATCTCCCCGTTCTTTTTCCTGTTTATGAATTCTCCCTTCCATACATCTCCTGCCTTGATGGTATTCCACAGGTTTTTATAAAAGTCTTCATCGTGGCAGCCGCTCTTCAATATATTGGTCTTTTTGCCAATGGCCTCTTCCCCTGAATAGCCCGTAACTGTTTCAAATGCAGGGTTGACGTATGTGATGTATCCATCGGCATCCGTAACTACAATTACATCAAAGGCAGAGTCTATGACCTGCTGGAATCTTTGAAGCTGCATTAAGCTTTCAGCCTTATTGAGTGCTATTGCTGTATCGGCGGAAATGGTCTTGAGGATGCTCTCGTCATCGTCAGTAAACCCTTCGGGTTTATTGCCGAAATATAGAGCGCCGACCGGCCTCCCTTCACCCGAAAATATGGGATATGCCAACAGATTCCTTATTACAGGATGGCCTTCGGGAAATGAGCCGCTAAATGCAGGATGCTCCGATACATTGTCTATGCGAACCGGTGTAATGGAAAGCCGCATAAATGCCAGCAGCCCTTTGCCCTCGGGCAATGCATCTCCGGTTCTTGTTGTTGTGCCCCTTGTAATGAGTCTTTTGAATTTCCCTTTGTCGTCATAAAGGGCAATGCCAGCAAGCTCTGCATTTATCAACTGGTTGGCCCTGTCGATAATAAGGTTGAGTATTTCGTCTATCGAGAAATATTCGTGTATGGATACGGCAATGTTGTGAAGCATCTGGCACTGCGCTGTCTTTTTGTTGAGCCTTTCGAATGCATCGTTTATTGCCGAACCAATCGTGTCCAGTTCTGTTATGCCTGTTCTATTCACCTCTTGACAGGCCTGTATATTGGATATAATAGCTTTTATGGGCTTCTGGAGATTTTTCCGCATGACAAGA
>Ga0209721_1002066_pt1 | contig 13401 bp, 14 predicted proteins | sample TshhotsprinmetaG_FD_184139 | JGI IMG/M metagenome (GOLD analysis project Ga0209721, IMG submission 184139) | Hot spring microbial communities from South Africa to study Microbial Dark Matter (Phase II) - Tshipise hot spring metaG (SPAdes)... | ecosystem: Environmental > Aquatic > Thermal springs... | reverse complement strand
CATATACTTCTCAAATTCCATGGTGAAACTGCCGCGTCCGCTGGTCATCGAGCGCAGATCGGTGGCGTAGCCGAACATTTCCGCCAGCGGCACCAGTGCGCGGATCGCCTGGACGTTCCCCGGCCGAGGCTCCATCCCTTCCACCTGCCCCCGGCGCGCCGAGAAATCGCCGACCACATCGCCGACATACTCTTCCGGCACGGTGGTCTCCACGCGCATCACCGGCTCCAACAGAATCGGGCCGGCCTTTTGGGCGCCTTCCTTGAACGCGATGCTGCCTGCGATCTTGAAGGCCATCTCGCTGGAGTCCACTTCATGGTAGCTGCCGTCCACCAGCGCAACTTTGACGTCGACCACCGGATACCCCGCCAGCACGCCGCTTTCCATCGCCTCGAGGACGCCTTTGCGAACCGGCTCGATGTATTCCTTCGGCACGACGCCGCCGACGATGCGATCTTCAAAGACGAAGCCTGCACCGGGCGCATTCGGCTCGATCTCCAGCCAGACATGCCCATATTGGCCGCGACCGCCGCTCTGCCGCACGAAACGCCCTTCTGCTTTGACGGCGCGCGTGATGGTCTCTCGATAGGCGACCTGAGGACGGCCGACGTTGCACTGCACGCGAAACTCACGCTTGAGGCGATCGACAATGATGTCGAGATGAAGCTCGCCCATGCCGGCGATCACCGTCTGACCGGTCTGGTCATCGTACTGCACGCGGAAGGTGGGGTCCTCTTCAGCCAGCTTGAGCAAGGCATCGGTGAGCTTGTCTTGATCCGCCTTGGATTTAGGCTCGATGGCGATCTTGACGACCGGCTCGGGGAATTCGATCGACTCCAACAGGATCGGCGCCTTCGGATCGCAGAGGGTCTCGCCGGTGTAAGACTCTTTGGGCCCCACAATGGCGGCGATGTCGCCCGCCGAGATCTCTTTAATGTCTTCCCGCTTGTCGGCGTGCATGCGCACCAGACGCCCGACGCGCTCCCGTTTCTTGCGGCTTGAGTTGTAGACGGTTTCCCCTGCACGCAGGACGCCGGAGTAGACGCGCACGTAGGCAAGTCTGCCGACGAAGGGATCGGTGACGATTTTGAAGACCAGCGCTGCAAACGGCGCATTGGGGTCGGCCTCGCGCACCTCTTCCGCCCCGGTGTCCGGATGAACGCCGCGCACAGGCGGGATGTCCTTCGGGCTGGGCAGGTAGCGGATGATGGCGTCGAGCAGCAGCTGCACCCCCTTGTTGCGCAGCGCCGTGCCGCACAGCACGGGCACAATTTCGCCGTTGATCACCGCTTTGCGCAGAGCCCTGTACAGGTCTGCATTGGTGATCTCCTCACCCTCGAGAAACTTCATGGTCAGCTCATCGTCTGTCTCGGCGATGCGCTCGACCAGATGTTCTCGCGCTTTGGTCGCCTCCTCGACGTACTCGGCGGGAACCTCGGTCACCTCGGGGGAAGCCCCAAGCTCGTCCGTGAAGACGTAAGCCTTCATCTGGATGAGATCGATGACGCCCTTGAAGGAGTCCTCGACGCCCAGCGGCAGCTGAACCGGCAAAGGGTTAGCGCCCAGACGATCGATGATCATCTGCACGGTGCGCTCGAAGTTCGCCCCCACGCGATCCATCTTATTGACAAAACAGATCCTGGGCACATGATAGCGATTCGCCTGCCGCCACACCGTCTCCGACTGCGGCTCAACGCCCGCCACGGCATCGAACACGACGACGCCGCCGTCCAACACGCGCAGGCTGCGCTGCACCTCGGCTGTGAAGTCGATATGCCCCGGCGTGTCGATGATGTTGATCTGACACTCCTCGCCGGTGATGCTATCCTTCCAGGAGGTGGTGATGGCCGCCGCCGTGATCGTGATGCCGCGCTCGCGCTCCTGCACCATCCAGTCCGTCACAGCCGTGCCTTCATGCACTTCGCCCATGCGATGGATGCGTCCAGAATAAAACAGAATCCGCTCCGTTGTCGTTGTTTTACCGGCGTCAATATGGGCAATAATGCCGATATTGCGCATTCGTTCAATTGGATATTCGTTCGCCATAAAAATTACTTCCTCGTTATCCCTGAAACTTGACGCAAAAGGATGCGGCGCCTGAACCTGCTTGCATCCGCTGCGTATGATCCGCTGTATGACGTACTATCGTCAAGGCGAAGGGAAGCGGTTAGCTTGCAGGTGGGCGCCGCATCAACTCAGGAACACCCTGATTTGTGCAGATTGACACCCACGCTCTGACGTGTGTAGACGCCGTCTTTTACGCCAGAGTTTGTCTTAGTAGCGGAAATGTGCGAACGCCTGGTTGGCTTCCGCCATCTTGTGCGTATCCTCGCGCTTTTTGATGGTGGCGCCTTCGTTGCGGGCTGCGTCCATCAGTTCAGCGGCCAAACGCGCCGCCATATCGCGGCCGCTGCGCTTGCGAGCGCTTTCGATCAACCACCGCATCGCCAACGCCTGCCGTCGCGCAGGACCGATCTCCATCGGAATCTGATAGGTTGCACCGCCGACGCGGCGAGGGCGCACTTCCACCAGCGGGGTGGCGTTTTTCAACGCCTCCTCGAAGACCTCGATGCCAGGGCGCTTGGTGCGCTCCTCGATAATCTCAAAGGCGTTGTAGACAATGCTGGCGGCCAGGCTCTTCTTCCCGCGCTCCATCACTTTGTTGATAAATCTAGCCACCACTTCGCTATGATAGCGCGGGTCTGGCGTCACTTGACGCGGTTCAGCACGATTTCTTCGCATGGTTTCACTCTTTTCGCTTCCGCTCCCACCGATTCCTGCCACTCACTTCAGACATCTCGAGATCGTTTGGACGATCCATCAAGATGACGACAAGAATGCAGGCTTCTTTCTATTAAGATACAGCGCAGACGCTCGATACGAGCTCTACACAAAAAGCCCAAAGCGAGAGACTTCTCAGGGTCGTCCGCTACTTCTTCGGTCGCTTCGTGCCGTACTTGCTGCGCCCGCGCTTCCGCTTATCGACGCCCTGGCTGTCCAGCGCGCCGCGCACGATGTGATAACGAACGCCGGGCAAATCCTTCACGCGACCGCCGCGCACCAACACCACGCTATGCTCCTGCAGGTTGTGCCCCTCACCCGGAATGTACGCCGTCACCTCGATGCCGTTGGACAGACGCACGCGCGCCACCTTGCGCAGCGCGGAGTTTGGCTTTTTGGGCGTCGTCGTGCGCACCTGCGTGCACACGCCGCGCTTTTGCGGGTTGCCCATCTTCATGCGCCGCGTGCGGCCGGTCAATGTATTTTGGGTGAAACGCAGCGCCGGCGCTTTTTCCTTTTTCACAACTTCTTTGCGGCCCTTGCGGACTAACTGATTAATGGTCGGCAAATGTCCCTCCACTCTCTGGATTGCAATCCGTCCCACAGACGGGTCTCACCTTGGTCGCCTACGTCATCAGCCGCCAATCGGCTTGTCGTCAACAGATGCAACAATCAATACAATACACCATGAACATAATGCCTTCCAGGCGCTATCTGTGAGCGCCGAAAGACATCCTCTTTTCGTCAACTCAGGGCAGAACTACGCCTTTCGCAGTCAAATCTCTCGAGCAAAATCTTTGACCATAGAAACGCTGCGCAGGCTCGTCAGACCCACGAACAGCAAATATAACACAAGGGAAAAACAACGGTCAAATCATTGGCCGACAAAAACTCAAAACAACTCTATTTCAAGAGACGCATCCGTCAATCTACTTCAGACTCTCTGTTTCCCCAGGGGATCGGCGCCATCGTGAGGCGCTCTCCGTCCAGCGTTCGATACATCTTCAAAAGGTCTGCGGTCAGACAGGAATGCACAGGGATGACGCCCAACAGATCGCCGACCCGAATGCGCTCCGTCAGCGCTGCGAAGGCGGCTTTCTCCGCATGAACGACGCCATGCTCCTGCGATAGGGAGCGCACCCAAACGTCAGGCAACGGGGCGCTCCACCCTCCCTGCTCGATCAAGGCGACTGCGCCGAAGGTGAGACGTCCATCGCGCTGCACCAGGCTTTCTTTCGAGAGATGAACAGCCCCTCCGTACAGGATGATGTCATTGCGCTCCGGGTGGATGGAGACCACCGGACAGGCCACGACCACCGCCACCTCCTCTGGGGTGCATGCGCCGATTTCGACCTGCATCCAATCATAGAAGACGAAATTGCCGGGGCGGATTTCATCCACAGCGTCAAACCGCTCGAGCACGCTGCACGCAGGCGTGTCCCCAACCGAGACCTCAAGATGCTCAAAACCATGACTTTGCAGCCGCCGGCGCGCCGCAGCCAATCGCTGCGCCGTCAGCGTGTACGCATCTACGATCTGCGCTTTCGAGCGGGCGGCGTACGTTCCGCCGTCATGGGTGAGCAGGCCTCGCAGCTTCATGCGCTCACACTCGCCGATCTGTTGCGCCAGCGTCGTTAGTTCGGCGCCATCCCACTGCACGCCGCTGCGCCGATAGCCGGCGTCCACCTCGATCCAGACATCCACCGGAGCGACCAGATGTTCTGCAAGGTAGGCAGCCGTCGTCGCATTCTCCACCAACAGGTGCAGGTGCACGCGTTGCGCCAGCTCGTTGATTTTGTGAATCTCGCGAATGTTGGCGGGAAACGCGATCAGGATGTCCTTCCAACCATGCGCAGCAAAATAACGGGCCATTTCCACCGAGGAGACGGTGATGGCGTCCACGCCCACCTCGCGAAACCACTCGCCGATGGCGGCGGACTGATGCGTCTTGAAATGAGGGCGAAAGCGAACGCCGCTTCTCTGCGCCTTTTGCGCCATGGAAGCGATGTTGCGCCGCGCGCGGGAGACATCCAATAATAACGTTGGCGTATGGATGTCGTTGTAGAAACCAAAGGGAAAAGCCATCAACCATGCTCCTTATTTTAGACCTCAAAATCGATCCGGGATGGCGCAGATAAAAAGCCCGGAGCAAACGATGCGCATTCCGGGCTTTTTGCAAGTGACTATCGCTTCTTCTCTCGTTCGACTCGGCGATTGAACCGGGTTGACGAGGAAAGGATGTCAAGCTCAAGAGCAAAGATTTATTCAGTTGTAGATAAAGACAGATTACATCGCACCGACCTTGATGGTGATGGTGCCTTCTCCGGTCGTCACCTCGCCGGCGACGCCGAAGCCAGCCAAGGCGCTGTTGATGTAGCTGCTCACCAGATCCATCAGCGGGCCGCTGATCATCATGCCGTTGGCGCCGGCTTCAGCCAGATTGACCATGACTCTGCCGCCCTGCACCATGACCTGACCGGCGACGTCGATGTTGCGACCGCCCAGAAGCACGCCGTCCTTCAACGTAATGCGCGCATGAATTCTGTTGCCGGGTTCAAGCCAGACGGTGATGGCTTCCACTGGCTGGTTGGGGCCGGTGTTCTGCTTCAACAGTTCCGTCAGGAAGCTGCTCAGCTGGGACTCGCTCCAGGTGACTTCACCGGTCATCAGCCCCATCAAACCAGCGTTCTGGCCCTCAAGCGCGGCGTCAATGCTGATCGGCACGCTGCGCGCCGGTGCAGGCACATCTCCCATCGTACAGCCTGCGAGCATCGACATGAGCAATACGGCCACCAGCGCGACAACCCAAATCCTCCGGTTAAGCATAGAAACCTCCCTTTGTCTTGGAAATCTGGAAATATGTATTGGACTTTGCACAGCCCTCGTGATGGGAAATCAACAGCATACTAATTATACTGTATTCTTACCATCAACAAAAACTGTTTTCAAACACCTTTGTTCGCCCTAGAGCGCTGTTGTAGGCCCCATAGCGCTATGTCGAATTGCCGCAGGGCTGCCTGGCGAGTCTTTGCTTTGTTCCGATCTGTGCAATTCCAGATTATATCAGTAAGGTGGACGCAGTGCAAGCCAATGAAAACGACGGATAGCCGACGATTTTGCGTCACGCCTTTACAACCGGTGAGGCGGCTGTTGCAATTCTATGTTGACGCCTTGAATATCACGCCTTCACCTCGGTTGATGGGGAGGCTGCGCTCATGCCGGCTTCATAGCCATCCAACACGGCGTAGAGCACCTCGTCCAGAAATTGATTGAGCAGCCGTTCAACTCGAATGTCATCCGAATCCGGAGATTGTTCGTTGCTGGCGCGCACCGCTTCGATCAATTGCCGTCGAAAAAATTGAACTGCGCGGCCGGTCTCCACCAGAGGGATGCCGCTCGAAGCTGCATCGACCCCATATTGTCTTCCCAGCTCGCGCGCAGCCTCCAGCAGTTGATTGCGCTGTTGCGGCTTCATCACATAGGAGATGGCAAGCGAGAAAAGCATGCGCCCTCGCTCCCGTCGCGCCTGATCCACCGCTGTATTGTCCGGGTGATGCCAGCGCTGAACCAATGCATCTGCGCGCTGCAGCTCTGTGCGCACGCGATCGACGGCGATTTCAACCAAATTGTTGCGCGTCGTCGCCGGCATCAATCGGGCGCGCTCGTCCAGAAAGCGTCGCAAATCATTGAGGCTGAAGCGTCGATGTCCGCCAGGCGTGCGAAAGACCGGGATTTCCCCGCGATCGGCCCATCCGCGCAGCGTCGTAAAATGCACCCCAAGGAATTCGCTTGCATCCTTGAGAGTCAGCCATTCCACTTTGCTGCGAGGCGACATCGAAGCCTTGTCTCCAGAACGTCTACGTTGTTCATCTTCCATACCTTCTCGATTGTAAAAACTTGTGAGACGACTGTCAAACATCTTTCAAATATCTGGTTATCTGGTGATTGACAAAATATCCTGGTGGTTGACCAACTCGCCCTGACTCTCGCAGCGTTCGGCATTTCCAGACAGATTTGTCAGGTTCGCTCTTCTCTGACGAAGATCGTCATTCAGGCGTCAAGCCCCCTTCCGACGCTGATAAACGTCTGCCCTGTATACTGAAAGTGCAATACGAATCGTTAAAAAATCGATATAGGGAGGCAACGCCTATGCACACTATTCGGTCTCCGCCCAGGCGTCCGATAAATGACGACGGAGAGCCAAGCTAACGCAGTGTCAGTAGACGATGATCTTCCACATGGCGGATTCCTGCAAAGGGCTATACAGTTCAACCCGCTCAGGAGAATTCATGCCAAACTACCGACTTACGCGCCATGCGCTCAATCAGATGGTGCATCGAGGAGTGAGCTTAGGGGCTTGGCTATGCGCCACACTAGATGGCGAATGGCACGATGACGGGAAGCGCGTGAAAATTGTTGCTCGTAACTGGTATGCATCCAGAAAGCGGGGCAAGGCTTGCGATTTGGTCGTTGTTCTGAACCACCAACAGACTGTGTGCATCACAGTAATCCGTGACCATCGCAGGCGGGCACGGCGTTGGCGTTGTCAGCGCTGAGTCGTCCGAGGTGTTAAGTAGTATGGGCGACAATAGTCGCCCATACTACCACGTTTAAAGAGTTGCGTTGTGGGTAGATGAAAAGCGCCATGCAGAGGGTTGGCCCCAAGCTCGCCGGCGGCGTCGGGCAATGCCCGCTCGGGTCGGTGTATTTCAGCGGATTAAAGCGCACATACGCATAGCGATGATAGTCCAGCGCATTGCCCGGCTCGGGCACGATGCTGTCCGGCGAGAGGAAGCGCCCCAGCGCCGGCTCATACCAGCGGGCGTTGTAGTCGTACAAACCCCGGTCCAGGCCGCCCACGGGGCTGGGCGCACCCACGCCAGCTTCCATGCGCTGGCTCGTGTAGCGATACCCCGTCTGCAGGGCCAGCGTCGCGCTGTTCCGCCAGGTGTGGCGCACGTCGCCGTAGGGCAGGCACAGGTACTGCCACAGGGCCGCGCCGGCCCCGCTAACGACCACGGCCGTAGAGCCTAGGTGGTAGCGAAGCGGGCCGGTGGCTTCAGCTACCGGCTATGTTGCGGAGGCCCCTCTGGGGCTGGCGCCAAGCCCGCAGGGCCTTCCACCCCGTCGCCCAGCCGTTTACGGCCGAACCGCCTGCGAGTTGCCCGGCTCCGGCACGAGAGAGTCGGGCTGGGTGAAGCGACCCCAAACCGATGAGTAAAACGAACACGCAAGAATGCGAATCTTACGAGTGAGATCTATAATAGTCTTTGACGCTCTTTATGAATTCTTCAGTTTGCCACTCATACCACTCATTAAATTTTCGACTTCTCTTAACAAACTCAGGACTTTTGTAAAATGCGATGACTCTCTGTAATGCGTTTTTAAAATCAGCAGGATTATAGAAACGATGATCTGACCAATCTGGTCCTTGATATTTTGATGGGGGAGCATTTTCAATGAAATCTATTATCGTGCTTATAGAATGAGGTCGGTTAAGTTTGTTACTAGGATCTTCGACAGGTAGAATGATACCATTTGCGAACTCAATGCCATCTCGAGGCGAGGTTTCAAATCGAATACCGACTCCCTCCACATTGATCAATATATCACATCCGTATTGATCAGCCTTGCAATCCTTCACAAAGCCGTGAAATTCATCAAATAAGAAACCAAATTCTCTGTCAATCTTCTGAAAAAGCTCTAAACATTCAGGGCATTTGTTATGGATAAAAACTACACTATTCATTGGCTATTCTCCTGGCAGAAGCCATTGTCCTTCTATTTTATATCCTTTTGAGAGCAGATAATTCAATTCTCGCCGTAAATAAGTATTGGCAAATCGAGCTTCCTCAAGTACCTCCTTGATATTTGCTTCGACAAAGAACTTATCCCCTCTGGCAATAGCATCATCGAGAAACTGCCTGTTCACCTCCCACGGGTCAATGCCTGCCTTCATCAGCGCATCCCACACATCGTATCCAGGCGAATTCGGCGTGCTGAAGTAGGTCGCTCCCATCTCGTGAGCTTTCTCGATATAGCTCTTGTAGCCTGGCTCAGCCCGGAAACGACCCAAGACCGTCAGGCCGTTGCGCGGCCCCTGGGCGGATATCTCCGCCAGTTGGCGCACCAAGGCGCGGCCTTCGTCGCTGTGCGTGCCGACTTGGGCCAACCGCTCGACCAACCGGGTGCCTGTGCGAGCGCTGTCGGTCAAGCGCCCGGCGACTTTGGCTGCGCCGAGCAGGTCGTCAGCATGAGCAACCGCCTTGCCGCCCTTCATGGTCACGCCGGCGAAGGCGGGCACGCCGGGCAGAATGGCGGTGGTCACATCCACGGCCAGGGCCAGGCCGTTCTGCCAGGTCAGCCCTTCTTCGCGGATGTCATTGAGCGTGAGCCCGATGCTGAAGATATCCCAGGCGGTCTCCAGCCAATGCCCGCTGGGGTCGGTGTACTTGAGCGGGTTAAACCGCACATACGCATAGCGATGGTAGTCCAGCGCATTGCCCGCCTCCGGAACAATCGCATCCGGCGAGAGGAAGTACCCCAGGCGCCGGGTCATACCAGCGGGCGTTGTAGAAGTACAGCCCCAGCGCCGCCTCCTCCCGCTGGCCCGTGAAGCGAAACTGTATGACCAAAAGCAGACGATTCTTACTTACTCGACGGGAAACCGTTTCTTTTTTCTCGCGTCTTTTTTTCTAAAGACAATTCGTCTCCATTGCTCAGGCACTACCAGTACAAAATTAAGTATCGCCAGACAGTTTACCAGCAAACTCAAAAGCAAAGACAATACGAGGGGTTGAAAATGGAAAGCCCATACATTAACAGGTGTCGTTACTAATATCGCAGCAATGATCAAGTTCTTCTTCGCTCGTTCCCATGGTTCGAAGTCGGTTTTTCCCGTTTGAATTAATAATCTAATACCGAGGCCACACATAATAAACGCTATGAACCACGTAAGGATGATCAACCAAGTCACAGCCTCTAACTCCTCACGGCGTAACCTTGCGAGAATCCCAGAGTAACTGTGCTAAGCTAGCAGCCAAATTGAGCCATGGGTTCTTCGTAGATACCTGAACCGCTGTTGTTAAGCTGGTCATATACATATCTTCACGAGATAAATTGCCATTGAATGCCTGAATTCCAGCCCAAAATACTCCAGCGCCGGTTGCTAGGGTGCTTGCACCTCGTCCAACACCAAAGCAAATTCCGACAGCAGAGCCACACGCTGGCGACGCCACTATGAGACCGGCTCCCGCTACGCCGATCGTATCGATAGTTTGAGCCACACAGTCCTGATGGCGGCAGTCGGTGTAACGCTGGTTGTAGATGCTGGTGAGGGAGCGGTCGCTGAAATACTGGGCATGATGGTAGCCTTCCCAAGACCCCATCTGCGCCATGTGGGCGAAGGTGCGCTCGTCCCACCACGGCGCAGTCGAGGTGTGCGGGGCATTGGCGCCGAAGCGAATCTGCGGCTGTTCGACCACAATCTTACCTTCTTGGGTGGCGAAGCGTCCGCTCACCCAGGCTGTCTGGTTATTGTAAACAACGAAGGTTTCAACGAAGTCGCCATCCTCGGCCATGAGCAAGACGTTGAGCCAGCCCCACAGTCCGGCGTGCGAGCCGCCTTCCTGGAAGTGCGCCTCCACACACGCCCACGTTTCGCAGCCGAAGTGGGTCATCAACGCCTGATCGGAGTAGCGGCCGGTCGGGTCGGTGTATTTCAGCGGATTAAACCGCACATACGCATAGCGATGGTAGTCCAGCGCATTGCCCGCCTCCGGAACAATCGCATCCGGCGAGAGGAAATGCCCCAGCGCCGGGTCATACCAGCGGGCGTTGTAGTAGTACAGCCCCAGCGCCGCCTCCTCCCGCTGGCCCGTGAAGCGATAACTCGTCGGCGTCGTCCCCGACGCAAAGCGGGTGACGCCGAAGGGACGATAGCGCAGATCGCCCGTCCTGGTCGTCCCGCTCACGGTGTAGGCCGTCCCGCCGAGGTGGTCGTTCAGCAGCCAGTAAAGCGTGCCGCCGTCGCGCAGGGCGATGCGCTGGTCTAACTTTAAAATTAAAATTACAGTGCATCAAGAATTTGAGCAAGATTGCACAAAAAGAATAGAAACAGAATTGCTGCAGCTATGAATGTAAATACCAAACCTCGACGGAATTTCCTTACACGGTTCTCTTTGGGAATATGCCCGGCAAATTGCGAAATCCAGTCATCCTCCATCCATTGGTCAATCTTCGGAGCGTTGCGATACCAATAAATACCCCAAATCACAAAAAATGCAGCGCCGATTCCGGCAGCAATTAAGCGAGGCAAAAGCTCTTTCATCTCTTCGCTCATCGGGCGCCTCTTGAACGATAGACCAACTGAGAATAAGTGGCGGTTGCGTGAATCTCCAGTCCCAATCCTGCAGCGCTTTGGCCTACCGCTAATCCGTGCCAGTTGCGTCCGGCTGCATTCTTTCCAACGATCCACTCCGATGACAACCCCGTGATTGCCTTACCAGAACCGCCAAATTGAACTGACCATGCTGCCATGTCGTCGACAGTTGCGCCATGCACTGCTATTCCGGCAATTCCTGCAGCGCTAAAGTTCACCGTCGAAAAGACCGCATATCCACCACCGCCGGCAGTCAAATACCCTGCCATCTCTCCTTGCTGGTCGACAAATAAATCCACCGACGCCTTGCCGCCCAGCGCCACAACGGAGCCGGACGCCCCCAAACTCAATCCACAGACGCCGCCCACCGCCTTGGCGCATACGGACATCGCTTCGCCTAACTCCGTCTCCAGCGTTCGCCGAAAGTCAATTTCGCCCTGCTCGGTGTAGTGCAGCTGCATGGTCGCAGCCTTGCTCAGTAGTTCGGTCAACGCAGCAAGTTTGGGATCGACCTGTGGCTCAAACTCCATGTCAGGCGGTGTGTACGAGATGCGCACGTATTTGCCCGCCAGCGGGTCCCATCGACAATGTTCATAACTGCAAGGATCATTGGGCATGTGCGGCTCATGTCCGGTCGGGTCGTTGAACTTGAGCGGGTTGTTGTTGACGTAGGCGTAGCGGTCGAACATCCTGGCGTCAGCGGGGTCAGGGACAAGGATGTCTGGTTGAATAAACCGCCCCAGCGCCGGGTCATACCAGCGGGCGTTGTAGAAGTACAGCCCCAGCGCCGCCTCCTCCCGCTGGCCGGTGAAGCGATAGAGGGTCGGCGTCGTCCCCGACGCAAAGCGGGTGACGCCGAAGGGGCGATAGCGCAGCTCGCCCGTATTGATTGCGCCCCCCAGCTGCATATGACGTGGCATCCTGTGGATGGTTGGTGGAAAGCCATTGTTAACGTTTTCTTGTTCTTGCCTTCGCCAATCTCGAATATATCCACACAAGTTGTATAGAAACCGAGACATTAGCCAACAGTATGATGAATGATAGGATAAAAGGTAGCTTATCGATCCCGAGTAATAAAACCATCCATATTCCTTGTATGAAGCCAATATTCGCTCCTAGAAATATCAGAAACTTCCTGGAAAAGAAGAATTTGGAGTAGATAACCACAAGGATTACGTGCAGCATAAAGGCAACGCTTGCAGGCAACAAGAAATCTAGTAGGCTCATCGGGCGCTCCTTGGCCCCCACCGTTTTTCGTCGTCAATGATCGGGTCCACCAAGTCGTAAGTGAGACTCGCAACACCTGTGACTTCGCCACCTATCGGAAGAATGCTTGAAATAAAACCAGCCAGATTTACGGCTAGATCAAGATCAGAGGCTTCTCCGGACGCCCATTGATACGAGGTATACCCAAGCGATACGGAGGAAACTGCGAAATCTGCGCCTTTAATGACACCGACAGCAACCAAGCAGCCGCCTTCTGTCGCTACTGCGCAGCCCACCAGCGCAGCGTCGCCGACAGCGGAGAGCAGCAGCGACCCCACGTCAAGCACAAGCGCCGGACAATCCCAAATGTCACAGCCAGGGAAGGTCAGCGACTGGTCCGGCGGCGGATGCCACTGCACGGGATGGACGGGCAGCCCAGCCCGGCTCGCCCATTCGTTGTGATACTGCTCGGCGAAGGGTCGCAGGTAGTCGGCGTCGGCGAAGGGTTGCGACGCCACGTTGACCAGCCACGCCTGCGGCGAGACTTTCCAGTCGGCGGCGAAGCGACGGGCGAGCGGGCCGTCGCCCAACCCGTAGCCGTAGATGGCGTAGGCAAGCTGCCAGCACTCTGCGTCGTTCTCCCAGTCCGCTTCGCCGTTGGCGAGGGTGGCGCAGTGGCCGGATTCATCCTCGTATTTCAGCGGGTTAAACCGCACATACGCATAGCGATGGTAGTCGAGCGCATTGCCCGCCTCCGGCACGATACTGTCCGGTGAGAGGAAATGCCCCAGCGCCGGGTCATACCAGCGGGCGTTGTAGTAGTACAGCCCCAGCGCCGCCTCCTCCCGCTGCCCCGTGAAGCGATAACTCGTCGGCGTCGTGCCGGACGCAAAGCGGGTGACGCCGAAGGGGCGATAGCGCAGCTCGCCCGTCCTGGTCGTCCCGCTCACGGTGTAGGCCGTCCCGCCCAGGTGGTCCGTCAGCAGCCAGTAGAGCGTCCCGTTGTCGCGCAGGGCGACATAATATAAAAAGGA
>Ga0209721_1002064_pt1 | contig 13428 bp, 15 predicted proteins | sample TshhotsprinmetaG_FD_184139 | JGI IMG/M metagenome (GOLD analysis project Ga0209721, IMG submission 184139) | Hot spring microbial communities from South Africa to study Microbial Dark Matter (Phase II) - Tshipise hot spring metaG (SPAdes)... | ecosystem: Environmental > Aquatic > Thermal springs... | reverse complement strand
TTTTTTGCGCAACCATCCACAGAGATGCAGGGATTTTCTTTGAGAAGTTGAATCGCCTCTTCATCTCCTTTGGTCAGAAGGCCGAGGCAGAGAGTCCGGGCTTCATTGGGCCGACGACGTTCCACCACCTCATAAACGGCTTCGCGGCAGATGGTCCCATAAGCCTTTCCAATGCCACTACATGGAATCACAATAATGGGTTTCTTCATTTTCAATTCCTCAAGGCCCTTTATCAAATTCTCTGTCGAATCGCCTCTATCAAGGTATCCGAGTCAGGAATGGAGTCAAAGACAATCTCCTCATTGATCAGAATAGAAGGGACATTCGGCTTACGATCCAGTTTCTTCCTCACCTGTTTAAACCTTTCAAGCCCTTCAGGGCGTGATATGTCCATCATTGAATAAGTCATCTGGTCTTTAAAAATAGGGGAGACCTCATCCAGGGCCTCCATCGCCAGTTGGCAGAGGATTCAGTTGGGCCAGCCAACAATCTCCACAATGACCTTTCTGGCACGGTCGCCCATTTTTTCTCCTCTTTCACTTGCCGTCTAATTTCGGGCTCCGGATGCCGCTGTAAATTGTTTTGCGGGTGGGAGAAGCCCTATAACCTTCAGCCCTTGAGGGTTCCCGCATGCCTCTGACCGGAGCAGCCTTTGATAGTAAGGGACAGTGTCCCAAAAATGTTCAGAGAGATTGGCAGGACCAGATAACCCGAGAGAAAAAATCCAAGCTCTTCCATAAGGATCTTCTTGAAAAATAGCAGGATCATCGATCACCGCCCGGTTTAAGTTGGAGATCACTCCAGCTTGGGGAGTGTCTATGTATTTCACCTTGCTCGTGACAGCGAAGGCTACCGCCACCCACTTGGAGACGAATTGTCCCTCTTCAACGAAAATTCCAAACTCGTAACACCTCCTGCCAGAATGACCCCAGCCTGTGTTAGGCCGAAGACGAGTAGTTTTTTCTCCTTGGTATGAACCCAAAGTTCAATTCCCGGGAGGTAATAACGATCTTCAGGGATCTCTATTCGATGTCCATTGAACCCTTCAATGATGAGCATTTTGCCATAAGTCCCTTTTAAACGTTAACCTCTCGGAATTCGACTGCCACCTGATCTCCTTTTGCTTCGATGATAGCATATGAACCTTTATTTCCGTCTGCCGGATTTATTTTGCCGACATTAATAAAATGGCGATTCGGCAGAATTTTGTATAAAGGTTCTTCGGTATGGTTAAAAACATAAAGGTTGGCCCAAAACTGCTTCGCGAGTGTTTCAAAGGCCGGGGCAACAGATCCATCCCTCAGGTAATTAGTCAAATAGATGATTGCGTTGATGTCAGCCCCGTACTTATCGTATTCCGAGTACCCCGGAATCTCCTCCATGGCTCCCCCATGGAAAGCGAGTCCCCTTAACCGCCCGAGCCGAAATTCGAGCAGGGTAGGCAGCTGACAGAAAAACTCTTCATCATGTCTGGGACTCTCTTCTTGCCGGTTCATTTTAAGGTCAGAAGGGTCTTGCAGGAGGATGACGTTCGCCTTAACGAGTAAGGAAATAGTCTCCTCGCAGGAGAATGGGCTGCCCGCAAGACCGCCGAGACAGATGAGGCGGTCAATTTTTTTATCGAGTAGTTGGTCCAGAACTTTTTTTAAAATTTGTGGATTCCCATGAATGCCCGAAAAAACACCTATTCTTCCCCATGTTTCCTCGACCGTGAGAATATTCATCTCCGCGACTGGGAGGCCTTCTTTTTGGTCCAATTCGAGTGCCTTGGCTACCTGGTCAGGGCAGGAAGTCCCCTCACGACAAGGGATGCCTTTGAGCAGGGGAATCAGTTCTGGAATGCTCCTTCCCTTAAGGAGCCTGGAGACCAGTTGGGCATTTCCCGGACAACCGCCCCCCAAGAAAGTCAATTCTTTCAGAATACCCCCTTCCATGTCCAGATGGATTTCTTTCGGGCAGACGCCGGTGGGCTTAAACCGCTTCTTCATCGTGGCATTCCATCTCTTTTCCTTCCAACACCCTTTCAATGGTTCTTTTCAGGAGGTGAGGACCAGGGATTCTTTCAAAGGCTACCCTTTCATTTATTAGGATAGAAGGAATAGGGGGAGCCTTCCCCAACTTCTGAGTAAGTTCCAGATATCTATGCGCGCCTTCTCCCTCTTTTAGAAGTACCACCCGCCACTCCACGACCCCTTCGAATAAGGGAGCGATTTCGCAGACCGATTTAATTGCATATTCACAGGGAACGCAATGGGGACCCTCGGATATCACTTCGATAAGGAGCTTCTCTCTCTCCGAAGGGAGCATAACCAAATCCTATTCCAGGAGGATGATGCTATAGTGTTTAAAATGATCGTTGATGTGTTGAGCTATTTTGACTTCCTTTCCAATCCGCCGTAAGGTTTCGAAGATGTCAATGGAGAAAGATTCTACCGAAGGCCGCTTTTCTTTAGGAAACAGACAGTTATCCGGATAAGCGCATTTCTTACAGAGGGCGCATGATTCTGGAGTAAGGCCAAAAATCTTATGATAACCAAGAAGGAAAAGCTCCCGTTCAATGGCGACCGTGCCTTTCCAGAACTGAACCTGTGTCCGCCGCTTTTTTGAATTGTTTCGATAGAAATGAGGATGATCCGCTTCCCCGCTCAAAAGCAGGGCGTTTTTATACTCCCTTAAGATTTCCTTCGCCTCCTTTACGGTAACCGTGGCAGGAGGGCAACACCAATTTGTATTGTAATGTTCACATCCATAACGACATTTAAGACGCACCCATTGGGCCACTACGATTTGGGAGGTCTTTACAGGATAAACCCATTGAATTCCGTGGCGATGGCACAAAGGAGATATCTTCTCCTCCAGGCCGGGGAAGTCTAATATTGGTATCTGCCTGAGCAAGAGATCCCTTACCATTTAGGCCTTATGTTTTTGGAATAGCATCCAGGATATGCTGGATATGGGGAAACTTGTCCTTCATGTGAGGGAAATGCATCGATTCCATGAACTCCCTCTGGAAGGTTGGGTCAACTGCAAGTTCCACATACTCCACCTGCCTGGCAATGATATTGGCTTCATCCCGCTTGGCTTTGTTTAGCAAGGCAATTCGCGCGCCATCGCCAGCGGCATTGCCAACCGCATAGACATTTTCCATTTCGCAATCTGGGAACATCCCTATAACCATTGCCGATTCCTTATCAATATAACTTCCAAACGCACCTGCTAAGATCACCTTTTCAAGTTTTGTAATACCCAGTTTTTTCATCATCAACTTGGCTCCTGAGTAAAGGGCACCCTTGGCGAGTTGAACTGCGCGAACATCTTTAACGGACATGGTAATATCCCGACCAATGGAAGTTTCCTTGGCCCAGGCGATTACGAATTCGGCAACGTCATTTTCCTTTCGGATCCTGGGCGATTTGATATTCATGTTGATATTCCCATTCTTAAGGATTATGCCTGTCCTGAACATTTCCGCAACGGCATCGATAATTCCAGAACCGCAAATCCCTTTGGCCTCGGGGTTTTCAATTTCTGTATTCCATCCCTCTTTGCCGATGACCTTAAATCGAACCTCTTTGGTTTCAGGATCAATTTTAATCCTTTCAATGGCTCCTGGTGCCGCTCTCATACCAAATTTGATGTGAGCTCCTTCCAGGGCAGGTCCTGTGGCACATGAGGATGAGATAAGTTTCTGCCGGTTGCCTAACACCAGTTCTCCATTTGTCCCGATATCGATAATTAGCTCCATATTGTCCTGATTATAAGGCTCTTCAGCGATGAGTACCCCCACATTATCTGCGCCCACAAAACCTGCTTCAATGGGGAGGATATGGACATAAGCTCCTTCCGAGATATTCAATCCCAAATCTCTGGCCTTCACATCAATCGAGCGATGCAGAGTTGGGGGAAAAGGGGCTACTCCAATGTGCTCTGGATAGATGTTCAAAAAGAGATGGTGCATCGCCGTGTTACCGACGACGGTCAGTTCACAGATATCGTCCGGAGTAATACCACCTAGGGTGGAGACATTCTGAATGAGTTTATTGAGGCCTTCGATGATTGAGCGATTGAGTTTTTCCAAACCATCCTGATGCATCATGGCATAGGTGATCCGAGACATCACGTCTTCTCCGTAAGGAACCTGAGGGTTCATCATGGAGTCCACAGCTACAATGGACCCTGTCGTCACGTCACACAGGTAGGCGGCTACGGTTGTTGTTCCAATATCAATAGCCAACCCGTACCCTTTTTCCACAAAGCCAGGTTCTACTTTTACCACTTCCTTTTCATTCCAGATCGTCACCGTCACATTCCATCTACCCTGCCTGATCCGGATAGGCATATCTTTTAGAACGAAATAGTCGATCTCCAAATGATCCAACCCATAAATTTTTTTCATCTCCTGGGTTAGTCGCTCCCAATCTCCCATGGGGTCGTGCAGTGAAGGAGGGGGGAGTTCCACATAAAATTTTCTGATCGCCGGGTCCAGTTTGATTGCCCGTTCTGTGGCGGCTTTTCTGACCACCTGTTTTCCTGCACGGCTTTCTTCAGGAACGAAAACTAAAATATCTCCGTTGATCGCCGTTACGCAGCCTAATCGGTAGCCTTCAGCCTCTTCCTCAGTCTTGATGAATTTCAATTCTTCTTCGGTCAAGCCGAGAGGGGTCAAATGCTCCATCTTCGATTCAATGCCATAGCGTTCAAAGAATCCCTCTTCAATCCTTACCTTGCATTTTCCACACTTCTTCTTCTCGCCGCAGACAGCTTCGATGTCCACGCCTAATTCCCTTGATGCCTCAAGGATGGTCTTCCCATTTTCTATCTCTCCCCTCCTGCCCGAAGGTTGAAAAATGACCTTATGTTTCATTGAAATTCCTCCTTTTATTTAAACCTAATGATCTATGATTTCTCTTCCTTCTGATACTTGCTTCTTCTCTGAACTCTCGCTCCGGCTCCACAGTGGTCCGACAATCCACGGAGCAGAGCCTCTTTATAGGCATCAATGTCAAGGAATATCTTTTGAAGGTCTATCGGTTCTCTTGGAAGAATAAAAAAGAAAGGATTTTCGTAACAGTGGGTTTCCAAAATGGACGCTTTTTCTCCTTTGATGTTTTCATTAATCCAGGTGATACGTCCAGCAAGAGGGGACTGGATGTTAAACATGGCTTTATAAGTTTCTATGAACAGGACATCGTCCCCTTTCTCCAGTGAATCTCCTACTTCGGTGAGGTATTCTAAGTATGTAAATCCGCTAACCAAGATCACGCCAGCGTGGGTGACACCAAATGCCAGCTCACCATCCCTCCCTAAGGGGTGAACCCATAATTCCTGGGGAGGATAATAAAAAAGGTCTTCCCGGAGATCAACCTTCTGACCATAAAACCCATCCAAAATCATCCTTCGCTTCCTCCTGAGAGGATTCGAAAGATTTCGACCCGATCTCCAGGCTCGATCATTTTTTGATCAATCTCGGTTCTCAATATCATCTTTCTGTTGCAGGCGAACCAGTAAGGGCTGCTCTCTTTTATATGAAGATCTTCTAAAAGATCTTTTAAAGAGATGGGTCCTTTTATTTCGAAACGCCTCAAAGATCCTTCAAAAAGCACTTCAACGAAGCCTGCTGTCATGCCTGAGTTTCTCTCTCTTCAAGCCTCGGCAACTGATTCATATCCTTTGGCCTGTAAACTCCAGGGGCCACCTTGAGATAACCAAGGACCTTCTCCACATCCACTCCATAATCGCAAAGGGTCAGGTCCCTCGTTTGAATCTTCTTAGGATGAAAGTGGTAAGCTGAACTTTCCTTCATTCCTTTTATGATCGTCTCTGCTCTTTGTGCGACTTCTTTAGCCAGACGTTGTCCCGATTCCTCCAGTACCTTTCTTTCCCTTCCAGGGTATAGACCTGTTTCAGCAATGATTTCTGGGATGTAGATTCTGCAAGCCGGTTTGACCTTGAGTAACCAGAAAAGGTTTGAACCACACTGGTGGGCGCACCCATCCAAAATGATCGTTGGATATCTCTCGACTATTTCAATCTCATCCGGCATGCCTCGTATGAGCCGGTGCATGTCAAGAATTTCTACATCTGACTCAAGGAGTTCTTCCTCAAGAAGATAGCCAGCCAGCCGGGTCACGCATGAAACGTGTAACCCGATCCCTCCACAAGAATAGATGGCAACCTTTTCCACGCTCATAGATTCCTGTTTATCCATCCCAAAGTGGAGGCATGGACCTTGGCCGATAGATGGCGGGTTCTATAAGGATGTAGTCCAGAGATTCCACTGCCTCGTCAGAGTAATCGCAAAGGTTCCGGCCCGTAACTTGGACCTTTCGATTCTCGAAGTGGTAGTTAGCGTCTTCTAACATCCATTTGGCCGCCTTTGCCGCACGTCGGGCCACCTCCTGAGCCAATCGTTCACCAACAGGGTCTAAAATCTGTCGATTTCTTCCGGGAACCAGACCTGTCTGGCTGACGATGTCAGGAATATAGATCCTCACAGCGGGTGGGATACCGATGAGGGCCATCAGGTTTGATCCACAGCTCTCCTCGTGGCAATCGATCACCACCGTAGGGTTGTTTTCAACCATCAGGATATCTTCTTCCACCCCCCTCAGGAAGGCAGGCACACACATTAACATCGTCTTGCCCGGAAGGAGGTCTTCGTTCACGATGTAAGATGCAATCCTTGCGACGGTCGATTCTACCTTCTTCATCCCTCCACAAGGAAAGATGCAAATCCGACTTACAGCCAACTACCTCTCCGCCTCCTTTCAGTTAACGTAAGAATGATCAGGGAGTGGCTCTTAATTGTTTTTTGGCATGCATCTCTCGAAGCCTCGATATCATTTTGATGGCTTCCTGAACAGCATTGCCGGCGTTTTCCGCATAGCCATCGGCGCCGAAAACATCCGCAACCTCTTTGGTCAGGGGCGCGCCCCCCACCATAATGGCCACGTCCGGATTACGCTCTTTAATCATTTGGATGACCTTTTTCATCCCCATCATGGTGGTCGTCATCATGGCCGATAGGGCGATGATGTTGGAATCAGTCCTGACCTGCTCTTCTGCAAACTTCTCTAAGGGCACATCAGCCCCAAGGTCGTGGACCGTGAAGCCAGCCACATCGAACATCATCTTCACCAGGTTTTTTCCTATGTCATGAACGTCTCCCTGGACGACACCAATCACCACCTGTCCTTTGACACTTTCTTTCATTTCTATTGCCTTGAGATGGGGGCGGAGAATGTTGAGCCCTGCATAGAGGGCGTCGGCACACATCAGGATCTCCGGGACAAAATACTCCTGTTTTTCATAGAGTTGTCCCACGATCTCCATGCCTGCAGCCAGCCCATTCATGATGGCATCAAAGGGATCGAGACCCTCCTCGACTGCCTCATTGGATGCGGCAATCACTTTTTCTTCGTCATAATAAACCACCCCATCGCTCAGACGCTTTAAGATTTCATTTCTTTTCGCTTCGTCTACCATTTTCATCCTCCCTTTTTCTTTTTTGATCCATATTCTCTGGTCGTTTCGACCATGGCCTTCATATTCTCGGCAGGAGTTCCGGGCCAGATGTCACATCCTGGCCAGATAGCATCCACCCCACCATCGATGGCCGCCTTCACTTCCTGGGCCACGTCTTCAGGGGAGCCCTGGACCATCACCTTAAAGGTGTTCAGATTTCCAAATAGGAGATTTTTGGGTGGGGGGCCAATCTTCTGCCTGGACATGGCTACATCATTTTGGTGTTCAACGCTGACAGCATCATATCCGCATTCATGCATAAAATGGATAATTTCATTCGTTTTTCCACAGATATGGAGAACGACGGGCGACCCTATCTCTTCCCGCATCTTGATCATGAATGGCTGGATCATCGATTTCCACACTCTCGGGCTCAGAAGATCCACAGGTGTCCCCATTTCTCTCACAGTGATGAAATCTGCACCTGCCTTCTGGTAGAGTTTGGCCTCAGCGATGAGGAGATCCCGGAGCGGAGTAAGAAACTGGACCACCTCGTTTGGTTTTTTAAATGTATCCTTGAGGAGCTTATTCAGATCGGTCACTTGGCCGGCCAGGGTAAAAGGTCCCAACACCCATGACCCTACAGCCACCTTATCTCCAATCTCTTTTTTCAAAATGCGGATAGCTTCCATAACGATGGGAAAGCGACCTGCATTTTCAGGATCTGAGGGTAATTTGATGTCCTCAAAAGACTTAATAATCTTTTCTGGAATAGAAGGATAGAGTATGTCTTCGGTTGTATAGTATTGAACTTTGCTCCCCAGAACTTCAGCGGCTACATTAAAGTCGAACGGGACGATGGCGCAGTCGTAACCAAAGAGTTCAGGGGTCGCTTTAGCAGCGTAGGCCATCTTTTGGGCATCCTGGTGAACCTCGTTGAAGTGAAGGCCATATTTCTTCAAACCGTCCATCACAATATTGCCCATACCGCTGAAACATGGGATATAGTCCACTTCTTCATGCTTCAGCAGATTGAGGACTTTCTCTTTAGAGCTTAATCCATTTCCCCCCATAAGGCCGAGACCTCCTTTCTCTGATATCCGAGGACAGGCGGAGGACTCTCGTCCTCCGCCATGACTTTCTTTTAGACCTCAATCGATTTTTGGTATTCCTTCCAGAGGGCGTCTGCAAACTCCTTAGGAGCCCTCTTGGCCAATTCCTGAATCAACTCCTCATAAGTGGGAATGATGCTCTCAAAAACCAATTCTCTGTTAATGCAAATGGTAGGGAGCACCCGGCCCTTCAATTCTAAGAATTTACCAATGCCTTCCTTCCCTTTAATATTCCATTCTTTATATTCGATCATGTCCTGGATGTGTTTGGGAAGAGCGGACACCGCTTCCAGCATGTACTGACAGGCGGCACATTGATAACTATCTAAGGTTAGCACATCAACCACCACTTTATCAGCCATGGCTTTCCCTCCTTTCCTTTAAAATTAAACCTCAGTGAGATGAAAATTTTATCTCAAATGAGGGATATGAAACCTTTTGGAACTGTCGTCGGATACTTGGCATAGAATTGTTCATACCAGGCTTTTGCCTCAAGAGCTTTATCCACGTTCTCGACCGGAACGTCATAGGGCATGTCTCAGCCAGGGGCAAAGGTATAACCCGTATACCCTCCGGCGGCGAGACTCACGATGGCATCTTCCTTGGGGTTGATGATTCCAAGGGAGAGGGCCAGAGTAAGCTTGAGGTTTCCACCGAAACCGAGGCCATATTTTACAGCCAAATCCCTAACGTAGTTCAAGTTGAGCTGTTCATCAATGGCAAATCCATGCGTCCCAACCTGGCAAACCTCTTCAAGGACTTTTGTTGCATCGCCACAGATGAAGAAGCTGGAGGTGAGGCCAGCATCATGGATCACTTTGATGGCCTCCTGACACGCGGGCGTGACAAATTCCCTGAAAGTTTCCGGTTTAATCTGGGAGGCAACAGGGTCAACGATAGCGATGATTTCACATCCGATGTCCCGATAGATTCTTGCCGACTCCGCTCCCACCTTTCCTGCGAAGTCAATAATCTCTTTGGCGAGGGGTTTGTTCTTGTAAACGTCGGTGAAGATTTTTACCCCTCGAAGATGGGAGGCAAGGGTGAGGGGGCCACAGAAGAGTCCCATCAGAACCCAATCCCCTTTTTTAGCCATCACCTTCTTGCCCGCCTCTACAATGACAGGCCAGCGGCCATCCTTGGCCGTGGGAATCTTTAGATTCGCATCTTTTAATGACTTATCCTGTAAAGGATGGCTTACGACAGAGGGCGGATTGTCCGGAACCCACTTTGCTTGACATCCCATGGATATGGCCTCTACACTTAGATCAAAGACCAGAGGGATTCCATCTGCCTTATACCGTTCGGCCGCGAACAAGACACCTTTGGCAATAAGATCAGGGTTTTGAAGATATTTGTCCGCTTTCTCCCCGATGAGATAGGCGGCATGGACCCCTGCATAGGGAACCCAAGGAACTCTTTCAGTACGCTTTCCTCGATACGCATCAATCAGCAACTGTTTAGCCATTGATTTCCCTCCCTTCCTTAATATTCCATCGAAGAATTGACCTTTCTTCTCAGGGCATATATTACCCTACCCCCTCTGACCCAGCCTCCTCTCCCTGGGAGTCTTTTTGGGTAAAGGCAAATTGTGGCCTATGATTCCTTGATATTTTTTAAAGTATTGTCTTAAACAGCCACTGTCACTACCCGGTAGCAGCGGAGGCATCGTTCGGCTTCAGCCACCGCTTCCTGCACAGAAAAGCCTTGTTCCACTTCATCGAAGGAAGATGTCCTCTTTTCCGGCGGCAACTTCGTCACCTGTATACGATCCCGAAGTTCTGAGACTTTTATAATTTCCTTCGGATCGTAAACTTTCAGCATTTTGAAGAGTTGATCAAAATAGTCGCTGGTCTCAACTTCGGGAGAAAAACCATTCAACAGACGGTCAATGGTGAAGGCGGCTCTCTTACCCATGGCCGAAGCTTCTATCAGAGATTGCGGACCCAAAACTGCATCCCCTCCGGCCAATAAGGTCGGATCGTCGGTTTGCAGGGTGAATGGACTTACTTTCATGGTGCCCCACTCAGAAAGAGTACAGACACATTCAGGCCCAAGGCACGCCCAGTCCGATTCCTGTCCCAAAGCAAGAATAACTCCATCAACTTCTAAGAGGAACTCCGAACCTTCAACAGGTATCGGTTGGGGACGCCCGCTTGCATCCGGTTGGCCCAGAGTCATCTTTATGCATTCGATGGCCATTATCTTTCCGTTTTCTCCGATAATCCGCTTGGGACTGGTTAGCGTCAGGATATTGATCCCTTCTGCCTCACAGTCCTTAATTTCCTCAGGGTGAGCAAGCATTTGCTCCAGGCTCCGGCGGTAGATGATAAAAGCATCTTCGGCTCCTAACCTTCGAGCTGTTCGAACTGCATCGATTGCCACATTACCACCCCCGATGACAGCAATCCTTTTCCCCAAAATAATTTTTTCCCCCAATCGGACTTTTTTAAGGAAGTCCAGCCCCGAGTAAACCCCTTTAAGGTCTTCTCCTTCAATCCCCAGTTTTTTGCATTCATGGGCGCCGATGGATAAAAAAATGTATTCATACCCTTCTTTTCGGAGTTGTTCGATGGTCATATCCTTACCTATTTCCGTGCTCGTTTTGATTTCCGCCCCCAGTTTTTTAATCGCCTCGATCTCAGACTGAACGATATCCTGTGGCAAACGATATTCAGGGATTCCGACCGACATCATCCCGCCAGCAACAGGTTGTTTCTCGAAAATCGTAACTGCGAATCCTTTTCTGGCCAGGTGATAAGCACAGGTCAGACCGGCAGGACCGGCTCCGATAATAGCCACCTTGCCTATGTTTTTTGAGGAAATAATCGGATTGGGTGGTTTTTTCGGGCTGGACAATTCCTGATCAGCGACAAAGCGCTTGAGCAAACGGATGGCAATTGGCTCATCTACATTGGCCCTTTGGCAGTGGTCTTCACAAGGATGATAACAAACCCTGCCCACGACACCTGGCAAAGGTAAATCCTCCCGGATTACATCAAGGGAATCGGCAAATTTGGCCTCTTTAATACGTTCGATATAGTTTGGGATATCAAGATGAATAGGGCAGGCATCCATACAGGGCGCGGTCAATTTAGAATAATATGCACCCACTTCCAACTTACCTTTTCCACTGATGGCCTGTAAAAAGTCCTCCTTGAAATATTTCAGGGCATGGACGATAGGAACAGGGCCGTGCTTTCCGATGCTGCACTTTGAATACCCGATAATCGTATTTGCCACTGTTTGTAAAAACTCAGGGTCATCTTCCCGGGCCTCTCCTCTAGTGAGATCCCTGAAGACCTCTAACATCTCCGTGAATCCGGTCTTGCAATAATTACATTTGTCACATGCATTGGTATGGTCGGATACTGCCTCGATGTAAGCCCGGCAGAGATCCAGGATATTTACTCCCTCAGAACGGATAATAATACCTCCCCAACCCATTATTGCCTTGATCTTTTCTCCGGGCTTGAAATACTCCGGTAATGTAACCTGATTGACCGGTGTAAAATCCTTTAATTCCTTTCCACGATTATCTATTATTTGCCCTTGCCATGAACTAAAAATTATATCTTTCACGAATTCTTTACCCCCATTGAACGAGACTACCCTTGTATTTTCTTTAATTCACCCGCCTGATCCCAACGAACCCTGAGCTGTTCAGCAAAATCGTTATACTGCTTAAATAGAGGATGGTCTGGGCTTTTGGGAAGTTGTTTGGTCTCTTCAAAAACCGCTGTGGCCAGAAAGGAATCGGCCATCGCTACCGCAGGCATGACCCGTTGTGCTCCGGCCATGGGACCGGTAAAGACCAGATCGTGGTAATAAAAAGCGGCTAAAGCTTCTAATGCGGCATCAATCGCAGCCCAACCCTTAAGGTCTCCTTTCTCCTGGAAGCGCTTAAATTCCATATAGGAGCCGTTACTTGGCGCTCCGGCCGTGGCAAATCCCCATCTTTCTTTAATCATCCGGTTAGCAATCCCGCAAAGGGCGGTGGCAGGCCCATTTAGCACTGATGTGTCAACGATAATGCTTTCAAATTTTGCTCCGACCTTTTCTATGGCATCGATCAGTTTTTCGGCTCCTTTAATTCTGCCAGAGGGCATTTGATCGTTTACGTCAAAGGCCACCAGAACGACATGCTTCACTCCGATATTCATAATTTCTTTGATCTCGGTTTCAATATTTTCCTCAAAGACAGTCAGACTATTATAGAACATGCGGTCAAGCAACCCCTTTTCCGCACAATAGGACGCCCCCTGAAGTTTCGTTTCCATACCGATGGCATCTATACAGAAAGCCATTTTGCTGTGTGAAGTTACAAAATCAATATAAGTGTTAAATTTTTCTCCTGGGCTGGCTACAATGTCCGCCATAGGGATAGCCCCGGTTTCTTCCCATAAACGGTCACAGGTTTTTAACAGCTCTTCCGCCCTTTGTTCATTAAACCCTCTTCTGCGACTGCCTTTATCAAAAAGCTTGTCACTTTCCTGAAATATGGAAAAGCAACAAACGGTGGGATATTCTCCAGGTTGTCCACCAAATTTAACTCCACCGATTTCACATACCATTTGGTCTTTGGAAAAACGAAACATAATTATCCTCCTTTCACAAATCAGAGAACACCAATATCGTGAGACAAACTTTTGTGTTAAGTTGATTTACCCGACCCTGAAAACCCAAATATACTCGGGTGTTTTAGATTTTCAACAAAATATTATACTGGACTTTCCCCAGAATTTTTTACGAGAATTCAACCGCAAAAGGGAATAGGAGCTGACCCGTTCTTGGTTGCTTGGTGAATTGGGGAAAGATTCCTGTTTGCGAACTGAAAAGTATTTTATAGATT
>Ga0209721_1002063_pt1 | contig 13432 bp, 13 predicted proteins | sample TshhotsprinmetaG_FD_184139 | JGI IMG/M metagenome (GOLD analysis project Ga0209721, IMG submission 184139) | Hot spring microbial communities from South Africa to study Microbial Dark Matter (Phase II) - Tshipise hot spring metaG (SPAdes)... | ecosystem: Environmental > Aquatic > Thermal springs... | reverse complement strand
GGCGGCGGGTGCAACTTCGCCCTGTCCTGCGACATTATCGTTGCTTCAGAAAAAGCAGAGTTCATCCAGGTTTTCGCCAGGCGAGGACTCGTCGCGGACAGCGGGGGGACTTTTCTGCTCCCGAGACTTGTCGGGCTTGCCAAGGCAAAAGAGCTGATGTTTTTTGCAGAGCCACTAAAAGCGGAAGAGGCATATAGGCTGGGCGCGATATACCGGGTGGTTCCTCCCGACAGATTGATGGATGAGGCGATGGCGGTCGCAAGGAGGCTCGCGGAAGGACCTACACGCGCGATCGGCATGACGAAAATCATGCTCAACCGGTCTTTTGAGTCTGACCTTGAAAGCGCTTTGGACAGGGAAGGGACGTACCAGGGAATAGCCGTTGGGACTTCTGATGTCCTTGAGGGAATCACCGCGTTTCTGGAGAAGAGAAAGCCTGATTTCAAGGGGAAGTAGGTATTTACTAAATTTTGGTCGGTTGTTCATTGCCGCTTTGTTGAGGTTTTTTGAAGATGGGCGAGGTCATAAGGGTTGAGGATGTAAGCAGAACTTATTTGATGGGTGAAGTGCGGGTGCCAGCACTCAGAGGTGTTTCCCTTACCGTGAATGAAGGCGATTTTCTGATCATCACTGGCAGAAATGGCTCCGGGAAATCGACCTTCCTGCACCAGCTCGGGCTTCTCGATCGCCCTGATACCGGTCGCATTTTCCTTAGGGGCAGAGACGTGACAAGCATGCATGAGAGAATGAGGGCTGAAATTCGCTTACGGGACCTTGGCTACATTTTCCAGGAATTCGCTCTCATAAGCGAGCTTACGGCGCTGGAAAACGTGATGTTGCCCGCGATGATGCTTGATGGCACCGCCAGCTGCAAAAAGAGGGCGCTTGCGATTCTCGAAATGCTCGAGATGGCATCTTTAAGGGACCATCTCCCCTCCCAGTTGTCCGGCGGTGAGCAGCAGAAAGTGGCAATCGCTCGCGCTCTGATGAACGACCCTTCCCTGATACTCGCCGATGAACCCACGGCAAACCTTGACAGCGTGTCAGCCGCTGAAGTCCTCGAAATTTTCCGCATGCTCAATTCTCGAGGAAACCACACAATCGTGATGGTGACTCATGAGCAGGAGGAGACTGTTTACGGAAACAGGGTAATCAAGCTTTCAGATGGCAGGATTGTAAGCGAAACAGCGGGGAGCGCTTTTCTTTAAGCATCGGAGAAGAAATGTTTGGCTTTACCCAAGTCTCGATTGACAAAAAATTCTCAAAGCTGAGTTCAAGAAAGAGGCGAGAATTCCGTTCTTCCTTATCTTGAGACATCTCAAGCGAACGAATAAGTGGACGCTCGCGTTTATAATTTTTCTCATGTCGGTGGCTTTCATAAACCTCGTTTTCATAAACTCGCTCTTTCAGGGAGTGATAGAGACAGACCACAGGCAGCTTATCAGCACCACAACGGGCAACATTATGCTTTCTCCCAGGGAGGAGGGGGCGCTCTTCGGAGGGGTCGAGGATGCCGTGGCAAAGATCTCGAGAGTGGAAGGAATAACAGGTGTCTCGGACCAGATTGTTCTCCCAGCCGTGATTGAGCGCGAGGAATCCAGAAAAAATATCGAGGTTTGGGCGGTGAATCCATCCAGGGAGAAAAGGGTTACCGTGATACACGAGAAGGTTATTTCCGGTTACTACTTCAGAAGAGATAATGAGCCTGGGATTTTGATAGGTAAAAGAATCGCGTATGACGAAAAGCCTGGCGGAAGGTCTCTTATTGTAAAAGAGAGCAAATCGGTGGCGCTGCAAATCGCCGGGGAAAGTATTGAGCTGCCGGTATTGGGCGTTTTTGAAACGCTTTCTGATTACGCTGACAGCAGGGCTTACCTACCGCGTAGCGTCATTGAAGACATGTTTCCCGAATATCGGGATAAAGCAACTCGGATTATTATCAAGGCTGCCAAAAGGGGCGGCGAGGAAGAACTTGTTAAAAAACTCAAAAACACCGGGCTGCCTGGCAAATTCGTGACGTGGCAGGAGGCTTCCGAGCGCTCTGAGTCCCTTACCGAAAGCTTTGTCACGATAAACGCTCTTCTTACGTCTGTGGGTTTTATGATAGCCGCGGTGACCATTTTCATAATCATGTATGTTGATATCACTCACAAGAGACTTGAAATCGGCATATTACGTGCTCTTGGGATAAAGTCTCATATTATAGCGACAACCTTTGTTCTCCAGACGATTGTGTACTCGCTGTTCGGCGTCATGGTCGGCGCGGGCTTATTTTTCGGGATAATCATGCCCTATTTCAGGTGGAAACCTTTCATAATCCCGATAGGGGATGTCAAGCTTGCGGTTGTTCCCGCAGATTTTATTTCCCGTGCTGTGGCGGTGGTGTTGGTGGCGATTGCCTCAGGGCTTATTCCAGCAATAATAAGCCTCAGAAAAAGAATTCTCGACGAAATCCTTGGCAGGTAAGACGGATTTCCTGTTATCCACCGCTTTAAAGCACTTTCCATCTTATTTCCCCAAAGCCCGTTTTCGCCTCGCCTGCGTCAAAAAATACCTGTCGAATCTTTCATTTTTCTTTCTAAAGAATGCACCGCATAATGTCGATTCCGCTAATAGAGAAGCGGATTTTCGGGGTGGTCCTTATGAAAGAGCGAATAAAAAAATTTTTGGGAGGACCATGCGGTTTTTCCCTTTTTGAACTCATGATTGTATTGCTCATAATAAGCTTTCTGGTTAGCATTGCTGTTCTCGTGATGATGAGGCCAACCGATAAGGCTGAGAGGACCGTCGCTAAGGCTAACGACAGGATCGGATAAAGCCTTCTGCAGTCGGTCTGGTTGAGAATTACGGGAAACGGAGGGGACAGATACCGCGACCCGAAGCCTCCCGAGGGTTTCACAGCCCCGGCAGACGTGGATGCGGAGTACCTTTCCGCCGTTGAGCCAAGGGTTAAGTTCTGGCAAGCCAAAAGAGTGGGAAATCGTTTCATGATCGCAGGTGTTTATATAGACGGCAGACTTATCCCCGGAACAGGCACCTGGGAAGATCCGGTGAGCGACTGGAATCTGATTTACAAGATGATAGGCGTTTCGTTTGTACATTACTGGGACCCCGAAAGCGAGTCCTACAGAAGGAACGACGCTGGAGCGCAAAATAATAGGTACCGGCATCTCATGACGCTTGTCGTCACCAAAAACGGAGAAACATACTGGGCGACATATCGCACTGGTGATATATTGAAATCAGGCACGTTCAGAGATCCTGGATGGGATGACGGAAGTGGTAGACCGTGATGAGGCGTTGAGCCGGGAAATTTGGCATGAGCTTACGGCGCAACGTTCATTCTCTCAAACTGGATTGTCGCCACAAAGTAGCACACAGCTCCCACCGCGATCAAAACAAGAACATCCGTTGCTGGAGGAGTACCCGTCTTCAACACTTTGGCAGGATCATAGAAGTTGAAAATGGAGATGAACCTCAGTCGGTGGATGGGTTCAGCGACGTCCGTCGCGAATTTGACCATGTAAAAAACAAGGGTCAATCCTATTGCCGCCATCGTTCCATGCTTCGGAAGTACGGACGTCAAAAGCAGAGTATAGCCGCCGATGCAGAAAAAAAGCGAAAAGGCGACGGGAATGTACGCGGCGAAACCAAGGAAAGAGACGCTCAGTTTAAATATTGCGCCAAAGACGAATGTGGAAAGCACAATAGAAACCACGATCGAGATGATCCCGGCAAGCATTACGAGAACTTGAGTGGATATAACCTTCCAGCGCTCCACAGGCTGGGAGAGAAGAATTTCCAGAGTCCCTTCTTTCAATTCACCGGATATTATGCCTCGCGTGAAGCTAAAAACGTAAGCGCCGATAATCACTATTGCGATAAGACCGAGGAACTCTATAGTGACGTAGTTGTTGAAATCCGCAATGTTTATTTCTGAGGCGCCGAACAGTTTGAGGATTTCCTTGGGATAGCTTTCTATGAGTTCTTCTATACCCTTCATCTTCTTAAATGATGGGAATATAGCGGAAAGCATTAGCATATACGAGCATACGCCGGTAATGTAGTACAGAGTCGATTTCCACTTGTCTTTTATCGTTTTCTTCGCAATGTTCCAATTAAACATAGGGTTCATCCCGACCCTTCTCGTAGAATTCAATGAAAACGTCCTCAAGGCTTGCGTGAGAGATACTAAGATCGCTGATGCGATGTTTTGAAAGTAAAGCGATAAGGGGATTCAGATTGCCGCTTGTCTTAATCCTCGCTCGATTGGCGCTCATTTCAATTTCGATGATCCCAGCGATTGTTTCCAGTTGGGGTGGTATCCCATTCTCAAAGGTAACCTCGATGTTTCTGATTCGCTTGTTCCGCAAGTCTTCGATCGACTCCACCGCGACAAGGCTTCCGTCCTTTATGATTCCCACGCGGTTGCAGACTCGCTCCACCTCCGGCAGATTATGAGAGGAAAGCATTATAGTAGTGCCGTTATCACGGAAATCATTTAGTATTTCGTAAAGAAGATACTGCATCAGCGGGTCAAGACCGCTTGTCGGCTCGTCCATAATCAGAATTCTTGGCCTTTTCATCAGCGCGAGTATGAGCGCGAGCTGCTGTTTCATCCCCCTTGAATACTCCTCCGTGCGGCGGTTAAGGTCAAGTTCGAAACGGGAGGCGAGTTTCAAGGCAAAAGAACGGTCGGCATGACCGAAACCCGCCACGAAATTGATATGCTCGATACCTGTGAGCCTTGCGTAAAGCCTGGTTTCACCGGGCAGATAGCCCGTATCTCTTGCTATTTCAACCCGCTTGGACCAGGAGTCCTTTCCAAGCACGTATGCTTTACCAGCGCTCGGGCGAAGAAGTCCAACGAGAAGCCTCATTGTAGTTGTCTTCCCCGCACCGTTCGGACCAAGAAAACCGAATATTTCGCCTGAGTGAATGCTCAAGTTAAGATCACGGACCCCGGTAACCTTCCCGTAGTATTTGGTTAAACCTTCAGTTTTGATGACTTCCATATTTTCTCGCTTGTCCGCTTATGACGTGAATATGATATAACACCTGTAAGATTATACCCTTGGGAGGCCAAGTTCATTTCGCTGGATAATTGAAGACTGGACTGCGGCGCATATGTTAATGATAATTGAATAAATTCGGTCTTGCGGCAGGCACCCTATTTCTCTTCTCATCGATAAGTAATAAAGTTCCGCGATAATGTTCTGCGGATCATGGTGAGAGTGACAGCAAAGAGCGTCTGAACCGATGTGGTGAGAATCAAAGGCGCACAAGCGGTTCAGATACAGCTTGGCTTCTTGAGAAAAAGGCATCAGATGCGCAATCCTTGAAAAGGAGAAGGTCGAGTCTCTCGGGAAGAAGATCGGACCTTTTTACTTTTAAGAAGTGACTTTAGAAGGATTCGGATTTCTTACCCTCCCGATGAGGAGATCACCCACAGAGAGGAAGATTTTACAACATAGTCTCCCGCGGGGAGGCGGTTGAATCTTTAAATTTTCTCCACCTGCGTGCCTGATAGACTGCTGTCCATAAGAAGGTTTGCCGGGTAATAGAAAGACGCTGGCGCGGAACTTCTGGAGAAGACCACTTTTAAGGACATACTCTTGTGGCGAGGGATTCGGTGTGGTGTGGTGGCGACAGCAAATAGCCAAAGCGGTTCTGAATAGATCCAGGTCCGCGGAAAGATTTTTTATTGACCCCTCAGGCATAGATGGCGCCTTGGGGTGTGTCCAGCCCAAAATTCGAGGGTATGAAAATGACATGAACGGGTCGAAAGACACGATTTTTGTCTGCATGGAAACATGGGAGGATGTTGAAGAGAGGCAAATTTCAGGGATAAACGATTTCGTGAATTATCAGGGATGATTTGCGCAGTGTCACCGTTAAACGACAATTGTGAAAATGGGAATGGCCAAAAGTAGCGAAGCCGCAAGAAGGCGGCATCAAAGGTTTGTGAAAAAATTTGCTCCTAAGAGTAAGGTTTCTTCAATCACGAACGGAAGGATAACCTATAGAGGACAACCTTTCTCTTTTCGATAACTGGATAATGACAGTCGGCGATACTGCGTTTCAAAACAAGGCGTATTTGGGCCAGATGGGTTACTTCAGGTTTTATCCCTTACAAAATATTTGCCGATGTCGTCCGGAGCTCGCTTGAGAAAGACTACGTAACCCGTGAACCCCTACGGGACTATGACGGTTCCAATTTATTTAACAAGTGACTTAACCCCTCTCGAATGATTTAAGGTTTGCGCCCTATGGGACTACGACAAGCTTAATTTCTCCGACAAGGGTGTCAAGTTCTAGTAAATCATGGCGACTTATCCGGTCGAAAATATACATTTCGGGACTGACCATGTTAGGCTTGTGGCAGGTTCGCGCAAATCGTGGCGACTTACCCGGTTGCGTTGAAGGCTACCACAGATGAGATCGATTACCTTGCGGGGCTCCCCCAGGCTTGAGAGCGCGGAATCCTCCGTTGCGCTCGGGCTAAATTATGAAATGGGACAAGGATTGGCGAATCTTGAGGCGCTCGGTTATATCTTGCAAGGTGTGGCATCGCGGAAGATTCTTTCGCAGCTTTTCGGGGAGAGTGTATTTGCCAAAACGCTCGGAGTTTTACTGAGGAAGTACGGGGAGGATTATCCCATATGTAAGCGGCGAAAAGTATTTTCGTACACCGGGGGCGCAGTTTTACTGAGGAAGCATATGGAGGATTATCCCCGAGCACCCTGTTGATTTTTCTTGCATGAAGGAGAGTGCACAAGCTTTGTAGGGCCGGGCTGATGCGATTCGTTATTTATATTTTGAGAAGGCATCTTTGAGGTGAGGGCGAATCCCATGTCTTGATCCAGGCATTATTCTACCTCCCGCATCCCTCTTGGTTATTGACCCGTAGTTTGACCAAATCAGGATGTTTTCAGACTATGCTAAATTAGAGGCTTCGCGAATCTTAAATTGTTTTTCTTTTCCTTGATACTTGATGTTTTCGCCGGATTAAGGATAATTCTTATTGGACTTGCAAAGGGGGTATAGCTCAGTCGGGAGAGCGCGGGCTTTGCACGCCCGAGGTCGGCGGTTCGATCCCGCCTACCTCCACCATTTTTTGTTTTTGTCGATTTCAAGTTAGCGTCCGAGGAATTGAAAACCGTCAAAGAATGTTAACCATCTTTTTGCCCCAGATGTGTCAGTTAGAAAATTTAATTAGTTAAAAGGGTTCAAGGCGTCGCGCTATATTATCAAAAGGGGTGGGGGCAGATGGAAACGATTGAAACAGACGTTGTGATAATCGGGGCAAGTACCAGCGGTTCATACACCTCTTGGCTCCTTGGCAAGAAAGGCGTCAGGTGCGTGATTGTCGAGAAGGAAAAAATTGAATCTCTGGGGAGAGCGATCGGACCTTTTCACGTAGAGGAAGTGGCTCTGGAAAGATTTGGGCTTCCTTACCCTCCTGATGAGGAGATCCTTCACATCGAGAAGAACAGCACGACCTGGTCCCCGGGCGGGGATGCCGTGGTAGAGTTCGAGTTCCCCACACTGGTTCTCGATAAGCCCCATTTCATAAGAAGGTTTGCTGAGTACGCGAAAGATGCCGGGGCAGAAATTTTAGAGGAAACCTCCTTTGAAAGCATTATTTGGGAAAAGGGAATCCCATCGGGGGTAATCGCGGTAAAAGAAGCCGAGGGCTCACCGGAAAAATTCCACATCAAAGCCAAAATCCTCATTGACGCATCGGGCATAGAGGGTGTTCTAAGGTGCGCCATGCCAGGCTCACCCTGGTTTGAAAACGATAGGATTTCCGATAAAGACACGATTTTTGTTTACATGGAAACATGGGAAGATATCCAAGGAAGGCTCAATCTTGGCTTTAATAGTTTTATCCATTATCAGGCCTGGTGCGCTCCCGGACCCGGCGATACCACTATTGTGGGAATCGGAATGGCGGGAAGCAGCGAAGCGGCAAGGGAACGTCACCGGAGGTTCGTCGAGAAGGTTGGGCTCAAGGGAAAAGTACTTTCGAGCACGAATGGAAGGATTCCCTACCGAAGACCGCCGTTTTCATTGGTTGATAACGGGGTTATGGTGGCGGGGGATGCGGCGTTTCAAAACAAGCCGTTTTCCGGCGAGGGCGTGACTTCCGCTTTTACCGCGTGTCAGATAGTCGCCGATGTCGCTTATTCCGCTCTTGAGAAAGACGATGTAACCCGAGAATCTCTCTGGGATTACAACAGGCTTTACTTCTCAGGACAAGGCGCGAAATTCGCTCAAATCATGGCTACCGTTCCCGCGACGATGAAAGCCACCGAAGATGAAATGAATTATCTGCTCAAGACCCCCGGTTTCATGACCGCCGAGTCATCTATCGCGCTTCAGCGCGATTATGAGACTGGTGGCGGCTCTCTGGATCTCAATGCCCTTTCATATCTTGCGCGCTGCATCGCCTCGCGGAAGATTAGTCCGCGTCTGATAGGGGAGATAATATTTTCGGGGTTTCTCGGGTCCGCCCTGAGGAAGCACTATGAAAACTATCCAGAGCACCCGGCTCAATTTTATTCATGGAAAAAGAGGGCTGAAGCCCTCTGGCGTCGAGCTGAAGCGATCCGTTATTCATACTTCGAGAACGCGCCGCTGACATGAAAACGGCTGTGGGGTTTTGAACGGACCATTCTTGTTCATCGGTTAGCCTGGTTTTCGCTATTCATTCGGGCGCTTTCGGGTTACTTTGTGATTGCGGATATGGAAAAATTCTTCCGCAAGACTCTTCGGGGTAAAGCTCCAGTATATTTTTATTCGCTTCCCTACTTGCTGTTTTTACTACATTTGAAGAGGATTCCTGACGAACCCACAAAGGCGGTATTGCTCGTTCTGGCGCGGACCTTTCGCGCTTTAGAGGTGTGGCTTGACGCTGCTTACTCCACCACAAGAACTCTATCCAAAACCGGCAAAGCCTTTGATTTTGCTCTGCCCTAAGATGGTGGAGTTTCACAACATCTTTTATTAGCGCCTCCGCGACTGAGCGTGCGGAAACATCATGGCACACAGGGCGGAGTGAAAACGCGAGAAAGAGTAGTTATCCAGGCTCATGGCGAAGATAAAACCATTTTTGTTGCTCGCTAATGCGCGAAAACGCGAGAAAAATTCGTTATCCGCACAGGGAATAGAGAACGATACCGGCAGATAAAGGTTGAAAAATCGTTTTGTGAGGTTACGTAATAGATATTCGCGCCGGATTCGCGATTCTCTTTAGCGCCAGAGCCTGATAATTAGAATTAGGTGAAAACATGCATTTGTAGTAATCTGGCCGATAATCATGGGAACCCTTGATTGAAGCAGGGATTGAGCGTTAGCGTTTAATAGTAAATCTAGCCATAAGCCGCGATGGCTCAAAACCTGAGCGCTCAAATCTTCATCTTAAAGGCACGGACGGCGGTTTAGCCGCTTTAACGCCCTTCAGTTATCCAAGCTTTTCTGCTGGATTCTTCTCATGGTTGCTCATCTTGGTTAAATCATGGGTGAGTATACCAGTGTTTTGTATTACCGGAATTATTCACCGCCTCACATTAACGATATTTCCACGAAATATTCTTCTTCGCGTAATTTGACCTGAAACTCAAACAATTAAACACGGCAATCCTTTGTCGTTTTGTAAAGCGCGTGCTGATTAAGCATTTTCGCATATCATTTGTTTTACCTGACGGATAAGGCGTTTTAGTCCAGGAAGGGGCAAGGGGCTTCTTGCCCAAGATGAGATATATGCTTTAAAATCGCGGCTGGATTTTTTTCAAGGAGGTGTGAAATGGCGTATAGAAAGCAAGTGGTGTCCCTAATCATTGTTGTCTTACTCTTCTCGGCCTTCGCAGTGGTGAATGTCTGCGGTTGTGGTTCCGGGGAGAAGAAAGGTGCCACGGAGACGGAAAAAAGCGCAAAATCCGGCGCAAAGGAGGAGCCCACCACGCAGACGGGGCAGTCTCAGAACTGCGTGTTTTCCACAACCGTGAGCGAGGATACCAAAACTGGCACCTTCACGGTCAAGACCACCTCACAGGAGCTGTCCTACAACGTTGAGGGGGGAGACGACGCCAGCGTCACAATAACTGTACACTTGCATCCCGATGGGAAGATGCGGGCGGGCGCAAACGCTTTCGAAGCCGGTCTCCATAAAAAAACCATATATCTTGAGCCCGGCACATATTATATGAACATCATGCCGAGCAAATGCTCGGTGAAGGTGGAGGTTTTCGACTGAGCACAAAAGCGAAATTCATTTCGGGTTTAAGGAAGGTGGGTGCTCTTGGGAAAACTCGAAAGTAATAGCGCCTACAAAAGCGCAATTCTTTACGGGTACGAGGAAGGTGGAGCTCTGCCTGGTGCCGGTAAGCTCATAGCGCGAAACTGAATAAGTCATGTGGCTTTCTGGTGGCGGCGGTAAGGCTGTTGAGGAAATTTGCCTTTGCGAGCTTTCCATGGGTCAGCGTTTTCTCTCTTCTTTCTTCCCAAAATCTTTTTACACGCACCCCGCTGCGAGGGCAGTCGGTTTTAGCGGACCACGGTGCTGGTGGGCGTTACAACGGATTGCCGAATCCTTTCCCTTAGGGTTAGACGGGCACGGAAAAAATATTATTTGGAGTCGGGAAAAGCGTTCCGCGCGAAGGTGGACAGACGTGTCTTGGGGCAATTCACGCGTATCTGCGGGTGAATTTCCTTCAAGGATCACATACTGCACGGTCATGTTTATCCCTGTGCTTTGAGAACTAAAGCTTTAACCTCTTGCGCCTTCTGGATTTTGAAGATGTTAGCGCTCTGGTTAACCGACTGTGTGGCACCTTTCAATCTTGGTAACGGCATAACGCTCAACCGAATATTTCTTACCCTTAAAAGGGCGCCTGTTTTATCCCAGAACCACCAATTCAAAACTTGTTCGGAGGCTAAATGGCGCAAGGGGCGCTAAATGTTATCAGATACGCCAAGTTCCATTGGCCGAAATCTCCTTTTTCACACATTCACGGTGTCTTGAAGACGTAAACCTTACCCTCTTCCAAAAGTGAAAAGAGGGTTCCGTCCTTGGCGATCGCGGGCGGGGTGAAGTTCTTCGAGCCTCCAAGCATCGGCTGCCTTCCGTCCATGGAAGCCAGGGGTTGTTCGCGTCGTAGCGCCATTTTCCTACCCTTCCGGCGTTAAGCAGAAGATTCTCGATTTCGTTGTGGCCACGTAGAGCAAGCCGTCTTTTCCAATCGTGGGACTGTATACCGATGAGCACTCGTTGGTTTCTTCGTCCGTGGTGAACTCCCAGAACTGCTTTCCTGTCGGATCAAGCGCGACCACTACCCATCGAGAAGTCCCGGCATAAATGGTTCCGTCGCGACCAATGGTTGGGGTGTGTATCATGTACATCTGTCCGCCTGAACGGGTGTACTCCCACTTTAGCTTTCCGTCCGGTGTGACCGCGTATATCTTTGTCTGCAGAGGCACCGAATAGTTTGGTATCTGCTGCCAGGTGCTGGTTATTCCCGGCGTGACCGGGCTAACAGCGTAAATCGTGCCGTCATCTCCTATGGAGGGGGTTTCCAGGGTGTTGGACCAATTACTGAGACCTTGATACTAAGGGAGATCGCCAGCCGGCTTGAATTCCCACTTTTTGTTCCCATTTTTATCCAGGCATTAGAGAACAAGGGTCGAGGCGCCGCAGTAGAGATTTCCGCTTTTGTCGATTGATGGGGAGCGGATGTTGCCCGATATATTGAACTCCCACTTCGGATTACCTTCATCGGAAAGGGCAACTATCCTTCCGCCTGTGCTTCCTACGTGAATCGTTCCGTCCTCGGAAAGCGCGGGATCATCAGTAGTGCTTCCCACATCATAAGTCCACTTTTGTTTCCCCTGGGGGAAAGGGCGACCACCTTGTTGTCCGCGCACACGTATATAGTGCCGTCCTCCGCCACGCGGCACGATGAAACCGTGGAAGCGCTCAAGAGAAACTCCCAAGCGACGGTCCCGTCCGTGGCGTTGATGCTGACAACTTTATCCGGAAATCCAGCAAGGGCGTTGCCGTCTTTTCCTATGACTACCCACGAGGACATCGATTTTGTGCCGCCCGAATAGGTACACATTATATTCGCTGCGCTCGGACCGCTTAGAGGGCTTCTTCCGGTGCGCTGATTGTCGTAGTAAACGGCTGATCATTCAAGCGAGTTTGGCTCCTTTTTGCCCCTATCAACGGTTCTTTCTTCTTCAGCCTTCTTGGCCCCCACGCCCGACTGAAATAATCGTTATCAGCGTCAGAATGACCAAAAACGCGGCCGCCACCAGATGCCGTTTGTTACCTTTTGTAAGCGACATGATGCTACACTTCGGATCAATTTGCTCCGAAAGAATATTTCTATCGGCCATGTTTGAACGTTTCTTAACTTTTCAGTCTCATCAGGGCCCACGTTATCCTGCCAACTTGTCGTAGATCATATCCTCTTAGGCTAAAGCGCTTGTCGAAGCTTTAAGAATTGAACAAATTCCAGCGGATTTTAAAACTATTCAGAAAATGGCGCGCTTTTAATATATTTATCTTCTTTGCGAAATAAGCGTCGATGAAGAAGGGTAAATGCAAGAATGAAAACTACTAAAACTGGTTAGGCACTGTGTTGTCTCGAACATAGCATCAGCGCACGCTTGACGTGTGTTTTTCCTCTGTCTTCCCTGGTATGAGTTTGTCTCAACGGTACTTGCACACCCAGAAGACGGGCGTTGACAGCGCCCGCTGCCAAGCGATAATTTCATAGTATCCACATGGGGGTATAGCTCAGTCGGGAGAGCGCGGGCTTTGCACGCCCGAGGTCGGCGGTTCGATCCCGCCTACCTCCACCATTTTTCGAATGATTTCTCGTCTGCACGCCAACCGAAAATCAAAAGCGAGGTTCAAATGTTCTCCTCGCTGACGAACTCAACCCTGAACCCGTCTGGATCAAGCTTAGTTTCCACAATCCGAATTCCCATCGCGCGCTTATCGGTGAGACCAAGCTCGTTTATCTCTTTTTTGAAATCCTCTATGGTTTGCGGTTCGTCTGGGAGAAGGACGGTCATGGATCCACCGCTCCCTCCCGCTCCGTTCACTTTCCAGCCCAAAGCGTCGTTCCGCTTTGCTATCTCGATGACGAGGTCTGCCTCTTTTGGGATCAGCTCTGGGTGAAGGCTTCTCTGAGCTTCGTTGTTTTCTATCATCACAGAGCCGTAAAGCTCAAGGTCGCCTAAAAGAAGCGCTTGTAACCCTTTGAAAGCTGTCTTCCTCAAGGTTTCGATCTCAGGCGTATCCAAACCCTCCGACTTGAGTTTTTCTATCACCCTCGTGTGGACTTCGCTTGACTGATGAGCGGACCCCAGAAAGACTAAAAGCAAAGTTCGGTCGAGGTTCTTTACAATTTCTTCCGGCAGA
>Ga0209721_1002058_pt1 | contig 13456 bp, 7 predicted proteins | sample TshhotsprinmetaG_FD_184139 | JGI IMG/M metagenome (GOLD analysis project Ga0209721, IMG submission 184139) | Hot spring microbial communities from South Africa to study Microbial Dark Matter (Phase II) - Tshipise hot spring metaG (SPAdes)... | ecosystem: Environmental > Aquatic > Thermal springs... | reverse complement strand
AACTCATCAGCAAGTCCACTCCACCCATTAAAATTACCACGTATAACTACTTTGTCTGTCAATGGTACAAATTCACCCTTCAACATCTTAATCCGCATGTTTACATTAAATGTCACCTGAGCTTGAGTTGTTAAAATAGAATCATTATCAAAATAGAAATTATATGTTCTATTACCTTCGGCTAAGACGATACTTCTATCTGGATCACTTTCCCATATATCTGAACCACTTTTTACAATAACGAACTTAAATTTAATTGTATCTCCAGCAACAAAGTAATTTCTACTTATAGTATAGATTGAGTCGTTATCTGGATCCACAAGTCTGTCAAGATTTCCAGTCCAGTTATTAAAATTTCCACGAACAACTAGCGTATCATTGGCCGGATTAAATAAACCTTTAATTGTTTTTACTCTCATATTAACATTAAACGTAATGTTGGCATACTTTTGGGTTCTGTACCTGGCTAAACCATTATTTGTACCAAGTAAAAACAAATCGTAAGTTCCATCTGGATTTTTCTTGTAACCGACATCTCCTGTTCCATTAACATTTGAATTTGTTCCAAGTGATGGCGTGACAAAGACGAGCCTTGCATTACCTACTCCATCCGTAACATCAACAAATCTTAAATTTTCATTACCTGCTCCATAATTAAAAGCAATCATAAATTTTCTCGAACCATCTTCGATGTAATCGATTCCTGTACTTCCAGTGGCAACGATTGAACCTGGTACGGTTCCAAGCAAAGTTCCCGTTTCAGAGTATTCTTTTATGTTTCTCCCCGCAGAGTTATGATAAAATCCTGCAACACCAGGAGCTTTAGGTGCTATGCATGGAACTGTTCCCGCTGCTCCGTCACTTAAAACTATTTCGGTTGGAGTAAATGAATTCCCATTGTCAGTTGTAGTGAAACGATAAACTCTATCACTTGATGCAGCAGCTGCATAAAGAGTAAGTGTGTTATCAGATGCCCGACCAACAACGCTTATCATGTCACCTAATCGAATTGCAGAAGGTGCTGTAAATTCAATAGCAACTGTTGGTTGTGATGTTAATGAAGCCCAACGGTAAACTTTAAAAGCTGTAGTGTTTGCGTTTGTTGTTAAGTTACACGCATATATTATTCCATCGTCGGAAACTTCTACATCATTTAGAACAAATGTACCACCCGAAACTCCAGTTACATCAAGTGTACCCAGGGAATCACCATTAATTGGATTAAGAATTAAAATTTTAGGAAAACCTAATCGAGATACTAAAAGTAATCTTTCTTCGCCACCAAAGACTCCATATGAAAATCCGCGCTCGGTATTTGCTGTGCTCACGTAAGTAGGCAAAGAAGATTTTGCTTGAGATCTCTCCCATATGGTTGTGTATCTGGGTGATAGCTGCGCACTTAAAATTGCTACCAGCGCGATCAACCACGAGAAACTTAGTGTAACCTTTTTCATATTTTACTCCTTTTTTTGATTATTCAGTTTTAAATTAAGCCATTTTCTTAATTAAATAAATTAACGTATATAAACCATTTTCACTGTTTTTTTCTGATCCATTAAATTTAGATAGCAAAAATAAATTCCAGAGGATACATTTAAAGTGGCAAAATCTATATCGTAATAATTTTCACCCTTACTTGCTATAAAATCACCTGAATCGTAAACTAATCTACCAAGATAATCAAATATTTTTATGTTAACATTTTTTGATTTATACAGATTGAAAAAAATTTTCGTGCTCGAATTGAATGGATTTGGATAATTCAAAATTAAAGACTTATAGTCATGACCTTTTGGAGTTTCTGGTTTAACATCAGTTACTAGTACTCCTGGTGAAAGTTTTCTGTTTAATAGAAGCATAATTACATCTGAAATAATGTATTTACCTTTCTCAAGATTCAAATTATCAAGTTTAAGCACTCTTCTATTGCCTTTTTGTAAATAGACATCGCCTAATTTGTACCACCCAGCATTCGAAGATTTTGATTGGTCAACAAAAACAACATTCGAATCATTTTGCGAATATATAGTGTATCTTGCTCGCGTTGTTGCTATAATATTTGGAACAATGTACACATATAAATGATACCAAGCATCAAACGGTACTTCTGCAAAATATTCTAACGATGAGTAGGTAGTATCATTTGTCCAACTGATACCACCATAGAATCCAGGAATAGATAATATAGACCAATTACCTATTCTTATTGTACTTTGAGAAGTATCATCCTTGATAATTCCTTTTGGTCTAAAAATATTACCATTTCTATGAGGGGGGATAGAAACTAAATTATAAAGAGATTTTTTTAGTGTATCTCCTAGGCGATTATTATTTGCTCGTAATCCTTCATAAAAAAAGAAAGATTCACCCATTACATTTCTTTGTCGGTTATATTTGATTGAATTTAGAAGATAATCTGGTGTTATCAGATAATTACCTAATTTAATGAGAATGCCTGAGAAAAATTTATTTCTTTTAGAAAGTGGAATGTGATTTAGTTGATTGTTTAGTTCAGAAACATAAGAGTAGTAATCATACCGATAAATTTGTGGGATTAATTGATCGATGTAATTCGAATCAATCCAAGTTTTTGAATCTTGTAAGTAGTATTCATAGCCCCATGGATAAACGCTTGGTGCAGAGGAAAAAATTAAATAGTTTCCTTTACTTTTAACTGTGTCATATAATTTTTTAAAGTATTGATTCATTTTGTTTGCCCGCCAACGTTTCCAATTTGGATCATGATAATCGTAAGGTGGGTTGTTATTATTATTTTCTCTTTTATAAATCAAAACAGTTACAGAATCATATCCACCTTCAACTGGCATTGCAGGAAGTCTATCATCAAATTGAATTCCATCAACATCATAATTATTAATGACTTCCATTACAAGCGAGGTCATAAAATTTTGTACTTCTGGATTTATTCCTGACATCCAGATGAATTGGGGAAAAACACTTTCTCTCGTAGCAAACTTTCCTGTTCTATCCAAACATGCCCAGTGCGGGTATTTTTTTATAATATGACCTGAATCATTTTGATTTTGAGCATACCAAGAAGAAAAACCAAACTCAAACCAGGGGATAACTTCCATTCCATTTCGATGGGCTTCAATTATAACCTTCTCAAGTGGATTTCGTCCTGCAAAGGACGGATGTATTTGCACACCAAAATGTTGATTCATTACACTACTGGGATAAAGTGTATAACCTTTATTCCATACAACAGGATATACTGTGTTTATTCCTATAGAAGCTAAATAATCCATTGCTTCTTGAATTGCCCTATCACTAAACAAAACGTTACTATCTACATTTGTAATCCAGACTGCTCTTAATTCTTGTGATAAAATATTCGAATAAAAACTGAAAATCGGTAAGAATAAAAGTCTTATAAAAATTTTCATACATCTCTCAAAATTTTTCGGGGAATTTTATTTTATCTGAATATAATTTTTTGAAGAAAGCAGGATAACTCTTCAAGCCTTCGAAAAAAAAGTAAACTTCACCATTAATATCTTTTTTTCTATTTTCATTAACCTTCTTTTCTATCAATTCTTCCGGTGCTATATATTTCCCAACCTTTAATAAAACTCCGGGATAAAATTTGTAAAGAAATTCAGATTTAATCTGCCCTTGAGTAATATCATCTAAAAGTTTTTTGTAGTCCTCGAAATTGTATCGATAAAGTTGTGGTATGATTAAATCAACATATCCATCATTAACCCAAGTTACCCAATCCTGTAAATATTCTTCTTTACTCCATGGATAAATACTCGGAGCCATCGAGACAATTATATCTGATTTAACTGACTTTACTTCATAATAAAGTCTATTCATAAAATCATTCAATTTTTTTGCTCGCCAATCTATCCAGGAGGAATCACGAAAATTCTTTGGTGGTAGTTTTCCATTATGCTCTTTTTTGTATAGGAAAACTGTATATTGATCATATCCACTTTCAACTGGCATTGCAGGAAGTCTATCATCACCTTGAATTCCATCAACATTATATTTACTTATAACCTCTTTGATTAGCGATAAAATAAATTCCTGAACTTCTGGATGAAAACCATTAAGCCACTCAAAGCCATTCTTCGAAACAAGTTTACCCCTTCTGTCCTTTGAAGCCCAATGTGGTTTGAGTTGAATAAGCTTTCCACCTTTTTGTTTATAAGACGATGCAAAACCATACTCAAACCAGGCAAAAACTTTAATATTCCTTTTATGGGCTTCTTCTATTAAAACTTCTAAGGGATCAATATTCTTTAACATCGTGTCAATTTCTAAACCAATAAGATTTTTCATAATCTCACTTTTATATTGAGTCATACCTTTATTCCAGACAACAGTAAAAATTGTATTAAAGCCAAGTTCATCTATCATATTGACTGCTTCAATGATTTTTTCTCTAGAAGTTAGTACGTCACTATCTACGTTGGTAAGCCATACACCCCTAATACCAACTTGAGCTTGAATTTGAAGTGTAAAAACAAAAGAGCACAAAAGAAAAAAATAATTTTTTATCACTTTCATGTTATTGAAACTTATTATTACACGTGATGTTAAAATGTGCAAATTCATATTAATTTAATTGCTCGTTGATCGTAGTTTCATTTATCATTTTCCATCACAGCAAGAGCATTCTGTTACCAAATCTAAAATTTTACTCAACTTCCTTTCTTAAATTTATGCCAAAAAACGATTTGTTCATCGATAAAAAAATTAGGATAAGAAAAGTGACTAAAGTTTTATTTTCCTTCTTCAAATTATAATTTAGGTTTAATGCATAGTTGAAATTTCAATGACTTATTTTTGATAATCAAAGAATCAATTTCACATCTGCACCACAATTTTTAAAACTTTACTCTTACACCAGCTTTAAGTTCAACCATTTGAAATGCACTTACATTTTCTAAATCAAGATTTAGTGTAGCCCATAATTCACCAATTATCACTTTATAACTTGCACTTACATCAAACCAAATTGGATCAATTATTTTAGCGGAAAGATTCATTCCCACATTAAACCCACCACTCCAATCTAATTGCTTTAACGCAGGTACCTGTAAAATAACAGCATCATAAGTAATTCCAAGTGTATCGATTCGCAAAGTATCGAAATATGCACTTCTGAAACCTTCCCAACGATAAATTCCAAATCCAAAAATTAGATTAGATTTCATGAAATTGTTTCCAAATAGTCGATAACTACCATTAGCCGATGCTCCATAAATTTTAAGATGCATCTCCAGTTTCGGAATGTCAAAGACACGTGTTACTTCACCACCGCCAATGTTAACTTTTCGTTTAATTGTTAATCTCTCCCTGTTCTCCTTTTGAAAACTAATGTACTCAATCATGCTAAATAACTCCCAAGCATCACTGGTTTTGTATCCGTAAAAAACATTCCCACTAAAAGCAGGAAGAAATCTGACTGATAAAGAACCAACTGGTACGTAATACGATGCTGCTACACCTGCAGAATTAATTTTGTTCTGAGCTTCCAGACAAAATGAAAAAAGAAATACAAACAAAACTATTGAATTAAAAAAAATATTTGTTTTCATATTTATTTCAATATAAAAATGTTAGACAAATTTTAATGTTGAAGTAATCAAGAATTGGAAATTGATCAAAGCCAAATTTTCGGGGAGTTTTGAAAAAGTAGAAATAACCAAGAGAGCTTCCCACTGCAAAAATGTCGGATGGTTGATAAGCTAGTTCAAAGCTTGTAAAAGCAGAAAAAGGATTGCCATACTTATCTTGAGCAAAATTACGATAACTATATTCGAAAGTGTAATCTAATTCTTGAAACTTCTTTCGCCACACTTCTTCAAGATATAATCGACGAGTGTAGAAAAATATTCCTGCACCAATTTGTGGTCTTATATAAAAATTAGGAAGGGGTGAAATATCCACCTTAAATGAAATAGTTAAAGGCATAAGATCCATTTTTTGAACTGGATTAAGATAAGCTGCAAGTGTACTATCAGCCCGTAAATTATCTTGAATGATTCCACGATATCTTTCCCAGTAAAATCGCCAGTTCCATTGTTCGATTGCCTTTTCCTGTTGGAGACTAAATAAAGAATAACCGCCCGTGAACGTAATCAAAAAGTTTCTAAATAACTGAAACGAAACGTCAACTCCACCACCAACTGCATCAATCTTAGTTACTTGCAATCTTTTTTTAGTTGGATAAGAATAATCAGTATAAAACGCAATAGAATGAAGTCTTATTTGAGAGAACAGTTGAAATGAAAAGATAAGTAAAAGGATTGCTGTCAACTTTGTTTTCGTCATATTCCAGCCTGCAAGGTTAATCTTAAAATATTTCCTAATCTTCCATAATTCGATAAAGAAAAATCAAGTGAGAATGGTATTAATTGTTCCATATTAATTCCAAAGCCAAAGGAATAAGTTTCTTCGTCATATAAGAACTTGTAGCCGCCACGAATTAAAAAAAGATTTTTCCAGGCAACCTCAATTCCAGTATTTATTTTTTCATCACCATCATTAGGATGGATTGCTGAAAGTAAAGTTGTAATTCTATAATCTGATTGATAATCACCAAGAATTTCAGCTGCAGCACCAAGTTTCAAAACTGTAGGCATTTTGAATGGATCGTTAATGAATTTAGCATTTGTCCCAAAATTCTGAAGAGTTGCGGCAATTCTGAGTGATTTTAATCCAGTGTAATAAACAATGCCACCATCAATTACTATGTTTTTAGCATTGTAGACGTCTATGTTTTCACTAACATATTTAAGAACTACACCAAAAGAAAATTTATCCGTTAACATTCGCGAGTATCCAGCAGATAAAGCAATTGATTTTGGATTGAAAGTGCCAATAACATCATAAACACGCTGTCCTGCTACTTTTTGTGTTTTGAACATTTCACCATAATCAAAAACAACGGCACCAACACTAACAACTCCAAAATCAGAATTAAACAAGTAACTTGAACCATATTGTTTGATTTCTGCAAAATAAGGTGTATAAGAAAATGAGGCTGAATGCTTCTTGTTTGTAAATCCTAAAATTGCAGGATTTACGAAAATACCAATTGAATTTAAATCTGATAATGCAATTCCCGATTCACCTAACGCTGTAGTTCTTGCATCCACAGGAATTTCTAAAAAGACGAAACCAGAAGTAGCAGTCTTTCTAAACTCTTGACTCTGTCCAATGATAGTCCCATTACCTATAATCAAAAAGATTAAAAAAAAGTAAAATGTTAATTTGAGTATAAGTTCTTTTTTACTTTTCAATGAAATACTATTTAATGTTTCAAAATCTGTTTGTGTGGAAAAATATCTTGTCATTTTGACCTCATCTAACGATTGCAAATTTTCCAACCTTCTTACCAACTCCCGGAGCATCGATATGATAAAGATATATACCGCTTTCAACATATTGACCGTAATCTGTCACTTGATTCCAGGCAACGATTGCACCCGTTCCTTCTGGGACATTAATTGTCTTTACCAAATCTCCCCGTAACGTATAAATTCTTATTGTACATGGATTAGGAATGTTTACAAATTGAATTTCATCACCAGCACCAGGTTGTGAAAATCCTTCTCCAATTATAAATGGATTAGGGACTACTAGCACTTCATCTAGCTTGTTTAGTGCGGGAATGGTTGATTTGAAGGGATAAATAGTACGATTCGCAAAAATTGACGATTCTAAAGGTGGAACACGATTAGAATTTGTTTCAGGAAATCTTGCCGTTGGATCAATCGACCAAAAAGCTTTTCCAGTATCAAAGGCAGTTAAAGCGTAATAATAATTTGCACCTATTTGAACAGTAGAATCGATAAATATGTACTTGTTCTTTTGTGGATGGAAATATTTTGGATCACCTTTTCTTATTTCGCCAATTAAATCCCATGGACCAATTGGCAAATACCACGAACGGTAAATTCTGTAACCTGCTAAGTCAAAAGTTCTATCATCAGGATCTGAAATTGCTTCGGCCTCTGTTCCCCAAGTAATGACGTTAGCAACGAACTTTTCTCTTTCTCGATAATAATCTACTTCAAACTTTGGAGCGGCAGGTGGGTCAGGATGATTAAACCCTCTACCTGCGAGCCTTTGATTGTAAGTAAATTTTGCTTTATCAGCTGTAGCTTGAAAAATTCTAAATCCTTGGGAACCTAAAAAAAATGGCTTGTAAGAAGTATCGATTGCAATTTTGTAATCCACACCATCTACAATCTCAGCTACTGCGATTACAATGGAATCGCCAGGCGCCAAATTCCACGGACCTAATGACATTAAAGACCACATTCTACTTCTTCTCATGTAAATAGTATCTGCAGGGCTCGAAATAAAGTTTGCTGCATAAGCAGGATCTTGTAAAACTTTGTAACGACCTTCGAGTGTACCAATGTTTGTAAATGGGCCTGAAAGGTCAATTGAATTACTTGCTGCTGACCATCCAAATTTAGAAACTCGAGTAGCTTGACCAGTTAAATCAGGCGATGAATAAAGTAAACGCACTCCTACAAAACCTGGAGCAAGGTACTCACCAGTAGGTTTTCCATTCACTATTGGTCCTTGTGTATAAGATATTCCAAACTCCTCGTTTGCAGGAGTATCAAGAAAATCACCTGCTCTGCCCCATATCATTTGTCTTGAAGCATCATAGAAAAACCAAGTGTTTCTTGCACCGGCAGTAAGAGATGGAAAAAGCACATTCCAACTCCTAGAGTTTGAATGAAGGGCATAACATAAAAGTACATAAACACCATATAGAGAATCTGGAACGGGTCTATTAGGGGCAATTGCTTTTATTTTATTCGAAATATTTTTAATGACATATTCGTAGATAATGTAATTTTCATCTCGTTTTGAACCTGACCATTGATGAGCAGTGCGTCTAACCTGAACGGGCAATTGTCTTTCAATATCGTCAGTTTTAGTATAATTAACGTTGTATTCCCAGATAGTTTCTATAACTTCTTCACCATCAAGTGGATTCTTTTTTAACCAGAAGTTTTCTCCATTTTTATAAAGATGTTTGTGTCTTGTTACAATGTATTTTGCACCTGGCTCGTTTGAAACCGTTGTGGCATACATTGACCAATCTTCTACAGCAAGAATTGAATCGGGAGATTTCTTTGCTCCTATCCAGATTCCACCAGTGACAAGATGAGATGGCGGGCCACCAATATTTTCTCTAATCCAACTCTCATCAAATCCGGGCCAATCCAATCCTATACCTCGTCTTCCCCAATTGCCAAAATTTGGACCTATCTTTGCAAAGAAAACACTATTCCACAACATTCCACGATTAAAAATCAATGCAGGCGATTCAACTTCTTGCGAATACATCATTAGCGAGTTACAAAAAACTAGAATGAACATGAAAATTCGTTTCATAAATCAACTCATAAAAAAAATTAATTCTTTAATAAAATTTAATCTCAATTGAAAAAATTGAGGCTCATATTTTTTCATCTCACTAGCTCTATATCAAAACCTTCTTGGAATACATCATTAATCATTTACTAAAACCCAATTCCCAACGTGAAGAAAACTTGTCTTGGAATATTTCTATATGCTCTGTATGGAGCAACAATATAACTCAAGCGATTTGGATCAAGCCCAGGATTATCCATTGTAAATCCATTTTCAACCCAATTTTGAATATCATCTTTAGTATCCATCGGTGTAATCCATCGATTATTAAATAAATTCATAACCCTAAGTCCTAAAATCATCCGAACACTCGAAAATCTCAAATTCTTAATAACATTTAAATCAAAACTAGATTCAAGAGGATATCTTCTGTTGTTTACAACATCACGAAGATCAAAAGTTTTTATATAAGTGAAAGGAATTCCCGATTGAGCTGTATATGTTAAACTGACGTTCATATTTTCAAACGGTCTAAATCCTAAAATTGAAATACCTTCATCATCGTATAAATTATATTGAAGCAGTCCACGGAAGCTATGAGTTCTATCGGAACTGGATAAAAACTCACCAGTAAAGTTTCGTTGTTCATAACTTCTGGCACTGTTTGGATAAATCATTACAGGTCCATAATTACCTTCTGTTGTCTGCGCAAGAGTATAGCTTAATCTGTAAGTCCATCTATCTGGTAATATTTTTTCAAAATTTACTTCAATACCTATTGATGAACCAAATGCATTATTTTCATAAGTTGTATAGGAATAAAGGGGAATGTTATCGTCTGTAAATCCAGCTGGACGATTTCTGCTTCCGGTGAAAGATGCAACTCTTAAAAGACCAATTTGTCGAACCCTATCATTGTAAAAAAGTGCTAAATCCAGACGATGTTTTTCTTCAATCACTTGTTGTAAGCCAAACTCATAAGAAATTGTTTTTTTAGGTTCAAGATTTGGATTACCTCTACCAATCCATCCTGATTCGGTTCTTTGAGAGAGCGCTTGAGAGAAGATAGGCATAGATGCAAAATGCCCATATTGAATACGAAATGCCGTGTTTTCACTAATCGGAAAGGAAACACCAAGTCTTGGAAGAATTATATATCTTGTTTTCGAATCTTCAGTTTCAGGAATACCTCTCGAACCTGGCCCACCAGCTCCTTGATAAAAAACATTAAATCGATCTTTTGGTACTCTTGCTTGAAAGTTATACGCTTCAGCTCTTACACCAATGTTTGCAATCATTCCCTCATATTCCATCTTGTCTTGAATGTAAAAACTTAGACCAATTGGATATGCTCGATAGTATTCGGCAAAACCAGAACGAACTAAATATGTATTTGCCTGGAAACTTGAATTCACGCCATTGTTAACCATGTCCCAGTAATAAAATCTAATACCCGCTTTCAGAAGATTAGTTGGAATAATTTGATTCGTATAATCAAAGCTCATACTCCAATGGTCTGTTCGATTGTCTTGATAATAATTGGTACTGAAATTAAACGGTTGACGGAAGTAATTATTTTCCCACCAGATTCCATCTTTTAAAACAGTGCCACGTGGATCTCTCAAACTATCAAGTCGATCTGCTTCTACTCCATAACCAGGTAAATATTCATAAGGCAAAACATAAGTTTCCTTTTGATGGGATACTGTAGCTTCTATAAAGGACTTTGGATTGATTGTGAAAACCCAGTTTATGCTTTGACTAATAGTTTGTTCTGTCCTTACAGGATCAAGTTTAACATAATACTTTGTAGATACACCTGGAGGTGAAAATGCAATACCGCTCCATCTAATGTCTTCCGAACCAGACCAAATTCCACCAATATACTTTTGAAAAGCTAACATTAATCTGATTTTATGAGCTTCTAAAGGTTTGTAAGTTATGTTCATTACATAATTCTGGTAGACTAAATCTTTTTCAGGAGTCGGAAGTCGAGTTGGACTTTTTCTATATTCACCTGAAAGAAAGAACTTTAATAAATTTGCATCCTTTCCTAATGGTCCACCAAAACCAAACATCACTCTGGAATACCATCTCTTTCTGTAATCATAGACCCCCATTGGATTATCATCACTTGGTGTGTGATTTTTAACCCATACACTGTGAGCCCAACGTATTTCTTCATCTACAATTTTATTCCACATGGCTTGTGCTATCGAATCGCCTGATTTTGCTTGTTGAAGTAATCCTTTATATCTTATATCGAGTTTTAATTCTGTTATAATCAAATCTTTCATCTTAAACCAATTTTCTAATGGGCCCCATTTACGCCACTCATAATTATTCAGGTCATACAAATAAGGTCCCCAGTGATATTGCCCAGGTGGTCGAATTTCAGTTCTTATTTCTCCATTGAATTTAGCAGAGCCTTCTTTCATTACAACTTTTACAACACCCGCTTGAGCGTTACCATACTCAGCAGAAAAACCACCAGATATCATTTGCAATTGTTGCACACCAAGCGGATTAACATCATATTTCCAGGAGTTATTTGCTTTATTTGTACCAAATGCGCCAGGCGCAGTAGTGGAAGCATTTATTTGTTCCACACCATTTATTTGAAAGTTAATTTCATATGCACCAGAACCTCTAACTTGATAATCACCTTGCGCGTTTTTAATAAAGCTTGAACTTAGATCAATTACACCACGAATTCCTTCAATTGCTGCAATTTTAATTTGTTCATCACTAACGGTGGTGGAAGTGGAAGTCTGGTCTTTTATAATCTTGGGTTTTTCTGCAACAACAACCACATCTTGAATTTGAATTGAAACGTCCTTTAATCTAAAATTGACTTCAGTAGTTCTATCTATAAAAACTTCTACATCTCTTTTTGTAACTTTTGCATAACCAATCATACTTGCAGTTACATCATATTTACCAGGTTGAACATTTAAAATCACATATCGACCACTTAAATCAGTTGTTGCTCCGATAAATAATCCTTCCAGAAAAACATTTACACCAACGAGAGGTTCATTCGTCCTATCATCTAAAACTTTACCAGTAATTTTGCCCTTGCCACCTTGAGCTAGCAGTAATGATGTCATTAAAACAATACCGATTAAAATTTGTTTAACCATAATCATAACCTGAACAATTATTACTTTGAAATTAATTTTTTTACAAGAGCAATAATGTGATCGTACAGTATATACTCAAAAAATCAGTTCAACATTTATTACTGACAACTTCTAAAACTTACACTCTCCATCAATATATAATCAAACTTCAGAAAATTTCTTTCCAATCAAAGTATCAAACAATCTCTTATGATGTTCAAAGAAAAACCATCTGGCTTATTTCATATATACCATCTTTTTTGTGATTTTACCAAAATCTGTAGTCAAAGTATAATAATAAATTCCACTTGGTAAATTACCAGGTCTAAATGTGTAATGATATGTACCTGCAATTAAGTATCCATTAACCAAAGTATGCACTACTTCACCAAGAGAGTTCGTAACAATTAACTTAGTGTTAGTACCTTTTGGTAATGTAAATGAAATATGAGTTTCTGGATTAAAAGGATTTGGATAGTTTTGATGAAGGTTAAACTCTTTTGGAATTGTAGTATTATCATCGGCAGAAGTACCAAAGACAAACTTATAGACACATTTTTTAAATAGATCTGTTACGTAAGCAGTGGATCCATCAGGGGAGAATGCCACATCGGCAGGAGCAATCATTGGAGCGCCATTTGGATCGGGGTTTCTCGAACTGTTCTGGGATGGAAGTTCATCTACATCAAGTGCAAAAGAACCAATTAGCTCAAAACCCACAACCCATCTTCTCAAAGAATCAGTACCCGCTACCCAAAGTCGGTTATTATTATCAACAGTGATTCCATAAGGAATGGAGCGATCGAGTGCCAGAAGAGCTTGACCATCAACAACCCGAGCACCAGTGTATGTGCCTGGACTTAACTGTGTTCCCCCTGTCCAAACAGCAATTCCACCAGAAATTGCTGGTGGATTTGAATTTCTACTCGTATACCAGGGTGTTTCTGGGTTGTTATAAT
>Ga0209721_1002057_pt1 | contig 13456 bp, 13 predicted proteins | sample TshhotsprinmetaG_FD_184139 | JGI IMG/M metagenome (GOLD analysis project Ga0209721, IMG submission 184139) | Hot spring microbial communities from South Africa to study Microbial Dark Matter (Phase II) - Tshipise hot spring metaG (SPAdes)... | ecosystem: Environmental > Aquatic > Thermal springs... | reverse complement strand
CCCTGAAAGTCTGTTTTTGTTTATTGTATATTAGCATATGTCAAAGTTGATTAGAAGGCTCGGCGTTCATACATCCATAGCAGGCGGTGTTCATCTGTCCATTGAGAGGGCAAAAGAACTGGGTTGCAATACCGTTCAGATATTTTCCCATAATCCAAGGCAGTGGATTGTGAAAGAAATACCGTCGGATTCAATTCTGCAATTTAAAGAATTGCGAAAGTCCTACAATATAAATCCGGTTTTTATTCACACATCATATCTCATAAACCTTGCTGCCTCGGATAAAAACATACTTGAAAAATCAATAGAACTGCTAATTCAAGAAATGGACATCGCAGACTTGCTGGATGCCGATTGCGTGATACTCCATACAGGCAGCGCATCGCAGGATTCAGAAGAAGTCGGCCGTAAAAGGGCTATAGAGGCACTTAAAAGAGTCGCAAGAAATAAGGTATGGAGATCAAAACTCCTTCTTGAAAATACTGCCGGAGAGAGGGGAGACATATCATCACACATAAAAGACATTGCTGAGATTATAGACGGGACAGGCAGTCCTCTGATAGGAGGCGTGGTAATCGACACATGCCATGCCTTTGCAGCAGGATATGACATAAAAAATGAAAAGGGTTTATCAGGGCTTATAAAAGAGATAGATATATATATCGGATTTAACAATGTAAAACTCGTCCATCTCAATGATTCAAAGAAAGGCTACAGCTCCCATGTTGACAGGCACGAACATATCGGACATGGTGGCATCGGCAAAGAAGGATTGAAAAAATTCATAAACCATCCTGCATTTAAAACCATTCCCTTAATTCTCGAAACGCCGAAAAAAAGCGAAGAGGACGATCCGAGAAATCTGAAGATTGTGAGAGCTTTGTTATAACTGAGAAGCAGACATGGATAAAAAGCCTTTATCAGCGATACCTTAGCGCCGAACCCTCGCGCCGTTTAAGGGCAACTTCAATATAGCCTTTACATTAAACAGTATAAACAGGCAGATAAATAATTTTATCGCATTGATAAAGGCTTTGAAGCCGTGACTGCTTCTCAAAACACATCGCTGAGGATTAACCAACTATTTCTGTCCCTATTCCTTCTTTAGTAAATATTTCCAAAAGCAGGCAGTGCGGAATCCTGCCATCAACAATATGTGTCTTTTTCACTCCGCCATCCAGTGCGCGGGTGCAAGCCTGAACCTTTGGAAGCATACCTCCTGAGACAGTGCCTTCATCAATGAGCTTTTTAATGCCTTTTTTATTTACAGACGATATTACATTATCGTTTTTATCCTTTATTCCTGGCACATCCGTAAGCAGTATCAGCTTTTCGGCCTTTAAAGCAGAGGCTACCGCTGATGCAACATAATCGGCATTGATGTTAAATGCCTCACCTTTACTCCCAACGCCGATAGGCGAGATAACAGGTATAAACCCGTCCCGTTCAAGGGAATTCAGTATCTCGGGATCGACCAACTCAACCTCACCGACCAAACCAATGTCAATTATTTCTTCGTCTCCTGTATCGGTAGCCTTCTTTATGACCTTCTTCTTCGCCTTTATAAGTCCTCCGTCTTTACCGCTCAATCCCGCCGCCTTGCCGCCGTGACTGTTTATCAATGCAACAATCTCTTTATTTATAAGCCCGCCAAGGACCATTTCAACAATATCCATCGTCTCTTTATCCGTCACGCGCTGGCCATGAATGAATGTGGGCTCCTTGCCCATTTTCTTCATGGTTGCGCTGATTTTAGGGCCTCCGCCATGAACGATAACAGGCTTGATGCCGATGAAGCTCAAGAGAACCACATCCTGCGCAAATGAATCCTTCAAATCATCTTCAACCTGAGCAGCCCCGCCGTATTTGATGACAAAGGTCTTGCCGTAAAAATTCCTGATATACGGCAAAGCCTCGATTAAAATATTCGCCTTTTCAATAAGCTTTTTCATGATTTATTTCCTTCAAAACGGCATGCACACTATCTTCCCGTCCTATACCCTTGCCTTTGGCTCGGCTACCTTTTCGCCGCAGATCTCACATCTGATGCTTGGATATATCCTTCTATCCTGCCTCTTTATCATTTCTATATCTGCTGCTCGAATTTCGTTATCAGCACATTATACCCCTCGCTGGCAAGGGCATTCCCTGTTTTCTGCGCATCTGCTTTGTTATTAAACTTCCCGACCCTTACCCTATAATACTTAGCGCCTCCCACATTGGCCTCAATTATATAAACATTCTTATAATTCAACTCCAGCGCCGTCTTCAGCCTCTTTGCATTTGACTCGTCTTTAAAAGAGCCGACCTGAATCGTCAAAGTGCCGCTGGATACCCCGTATCTAATATACTTCACATATCGCAAATCCCTTCCCAAAGGCTCTACCATTACGACACCAGTGCCCGGCCCCACAAGGTCTATCTTTTTTGCCGCTGCATAAGAGAGGTCAAGGTCACGGCCGGGAATAAAGGGACCTCTGTCATTCACGATACATTCTACATCCTTGTTGTTCTGGGGGTTAACAACCTTGAGTTTTGTTCCGAAGGGATATTCCTTGTGGGCGCAGGTTAAAGCATACATATTGAACAATTCCCCTGATGATGTCGGTCTGCCATGAAAATCAGGGCCGTACCATGATGCCACAATCCTTTTCCTGTCACCTTTGAACGCCTCAAATCCCTGCGGCTCTTGTTCTTTTTCGACTTTCTTTTCAGGAGGCGTAGCCGATGGTGTTACAGGTACAGTCTCATATCGTGCAACAGTGCAAGAAGAAAGGCAAAAGGCGATAGGCAATAGGCAATAGGCAAGGTTCACTACCCTTCGCCTTTCGCTCTTTGCCCTTTGCCCTTTAAAGTATATACCTGCTGAGGTCTTCATTCTTCACCACATCTGAAAGTTTCTTTCTTACATATTGCCTGTCTATGACAATCTTTTCATCCTTCATTTCAGGCGCATCAAAGGATATGTCCTCAAGAAGTCTCTCGATTACTGTGTGAAGCCTTCGTGCTCCGATGTTCTCTGTCTTTTCATTAACGGTAACAGCAATGTCTGCTATTTCATCGATGGCATCTTCTGTAAATTGGAGTTTTACATCCTCTGTCTCAAGAAGTGCCGTGTATTGCTTTATCAGCGCATTATGCGGCTCTGTGAGTATTCTTACAAAATCATCCTTGCCAAGGGATTCAAGCTCAACCCTTATAGGAAACCTTCCCTGAAGCTCTGGAATAAGGTCAGACGGCTTTGCTATATGGAAAGCTCCTGCAGCAATAAAGAGTATGTGCTCTGTCTTTACAGGGCCGTGCTTTGTGGCAACTGTCGAGCCTTCCACAATCGGCAATAAATCCCTTTGAACTCCCTCTCTGGACACATCAGGCCCATGCCCATGGCCCCTGCTTGCAACCTTGTCTATCTCATCTATAAAAACAATCCCTGCCTGCTCTACCCTCTCTATGGCCTCCTTTGTAACCTTTTCCATATCTATAAGCTTGTTTGCCTCTTCCTGTGTGAGCATGGCTAATGCTTCAGGGACCTTAACCTTCTTCCTCTTTGACTTCTCGGGTATAAAACTTCCGAGCATCTCTTTGAGATTAATTTCCAGTTCTTCTAATCCTACATTGGATATAACGCCAAATGGCACCATCTTTTCTCTGACCTCGATATCCACATATCTGGAATCAAGTTTTCCTTCCCTCAGTTGCATCCTCAGCCGCTCTCTTGTATCTTTGTAGCTTTCCTTCTCTTCCTCCTCTGGAGCAATTCCCCTTGAAGCCCTCGGAGGCGGCAATAAAAGGTCGAGGACCCTGTCTTCGGCAAGCGTCTTTGCCTTCTCCTGCACCTTTTCCATATGCTCTGTCTTAACCATGTTCATGGCAATTTCGGTGAGGTCCCTTATCATTGATTCCACATCCCGGCCCACATAGCCCACTTCTGTAAACTTTGATGCCTCTATTTTCAGGAAAGGCGCATTGGCAAGCCGCGCAAGCCTTCTCGCAATCTCGGTCTTACCGACGCCTGTCGGGCCTATCATGATAATATTTTTAGGCAGCACCTCATCCTTCAGGTCAGGAGAGAGCCGCTGTCTTCTCCATCTGTTTCTCAGAGCTATTGCAACTGCCTTTTTAGCGTTATCCTGACCAATGATATACTTATCCAGCTCTCCTACTATCTTTTTAGGTGTAAAGTTATCCATTCAACTCCTCTAATGTTATATTCTTATTCGTGTAAATACATATATCCGCTGCTATATCCATAGCCTTTTTTACTATCTCCGCTGCATGAAGGTCTGTAGTTTCGTACAATGCCCTTGCTGCTGCCTGTGCATAGGGACCGCCGGAACCGATGGCTACAACACCGCCTTCAGGCTCGATAACATCGCCTGTGCCTGAAAGAATGAGTGTATGTTCGTTATCGGCAACAATGAGCAGTGCCTCAAGTCTCCTTAGAATCTTATCTGTCCGCCAGTCCTTTGCAAGCTCTACAGCAGCCCTCGTGATATTTCCCCTGTATGATTCGAGCTTCCCTTCGAATTTCTCAAAAAGCGTAAGGGCGTCTGCAGTGGCTCCGGCAAAGCCTGCAAGTATTTTATCATTATACATTTTTCTTGTCTTTTTGGCATTATGCTTCAATACCGTATTCCCCATCGTCACCTGCCCGTCGCTGGCAATGGCAACCTTCCCGTTACGCCTTACGCATAAAATCGTTGTCCCGTGAAACATAAATCCTCCTTCGTTTTGGTAAATGAGTAAATGGGTAAAAGAGTTAATGAGTTACCCATTTACCCATCCACTCATTTACTCATCACTCCAAATGGATGTGCCTTATCATAAACATCTATCAAATGTCCTATATCGAGATGTGTGTACTTCTGTGTTGTCGAAAGTGACGAGTGCCCCAGAAGCTCCTGAATCACCCTCAAATCCGCACCCCCAAACAAAAGATGGGTTGCAAATGTATGTCTTAATGTATGCGGGCCTATCTGCCCATCGATGCCGATTGCGCGGGCATATTTAACCACAATCCTTCTTATCTGTCTGTCTGTCAGTCTTTCGCCATACCTGTTCAAAAAGAGTGCGTTATCGCTGTCGGAAATCGATTTCTTCTTCTTGTAAAGCTTCCTTTCGATCAAATAAGATTTCAATGAATCCATGGCCTTGTTGCCGACAGGGACAATCCTCTCCTTCTTACCCTTTCCTTTAACCCTTACCATTCCTTCCCTCGTATTCAGGTCATCGATATTAAGACCGGCCACTTCGCTGACCCTCAAACCGCTGGAATAAAGCAACTCCAGAATTGCCCTGTCACGCACCGGGAGGAGTCCTATTCCTTCGGGTGTCTGAACAAGATTGAACGCATCATCCACGGACAGGAAATTAGGCAGGTGTTTTGATGTCTTTGGAGCAGGGACAAGCTTGGCCTGATTGATCTTTACATAACCTTCCTGATAGAGGTAACTGAAAAATGACCTCAATGTTGCAAGCTTCCTTGAAACAGTGGTTTTTGATTTTCCTTTATTTATCTGTTCAGAGATAAAGCCCCTTATATCTATCATATCTATATCTCCGGGTTGCGCATGGCAGTATTCGGAGAAGTCCTTTAAATCCCTCTCGTATGCCCTGAGTGTATGATTTGAGACATTCCTCTCTATCCCAAGGTATTTCAAAAATTTTTTAATATATGCATCTAATCCTTCGTCTGCCATAAATCCTTAGCCTCGCCTTTAATTTTATTAATATTATTAATATACTCTGTCCATTCCTTTAATGCAATCTCCGCAAGCCTCTGCCTTCTGAGCCTTTTATCCCTCATTCTTAAAATATCTCCATTAACCTGCATCAGACCGAAATTTATATTGCTCGGCTGGAAATGTTCCGTGTCGGATTCTGTTATATGAGTAATCAGAGAGCCGTGAGCAGATTCCCTCGGCGGATAAGCAATCTCTTTCCCGATTATCCTCCTTGCTGCGTTTATTCCTGCTATCAAACCCATTGCCGTTGACTCTATGTATCCCTCAACGCCTGTGATCTGTCCGGCAAGATAAATGTTGTTTTTTTCTTTTAATGTAAGGTCTGCATTCAGATGCCTCGGTGAATTTATGAATGTATTACGGTGAATGCTCCCGAATCTCATAAATTCTGCATTCTCAAGACCGGGTATCATCCTGAATACCTTTTTCTGTTCAGGCCATTTCAGCCTTCTCTGGAAGCCGACCATATTGTAAGCGGTCTTTTCCATGTTTTCGGGCCTCAACTGAACAACGGCATATGGTATCTTTCCTGTCCGCGGGTCTGGAAGTCCCACGGGTTTTAAAGGACCGAAAACAAGGGTATTCCTTCCTCTTTTTCCCATGACCTCCACAGGCATGCAGCCTTCGAATACCTTTATATCCTCAAAATCCCTTGCAGAAACTGTATCCGCTTCCATTAACGCATCATAAAATTGATTGTATTCGTCTTTTGTCATCGGACAGTTCACATAATCGTCACCTCCTTTTCCATATCGTGACGAGAGACAAACCCTTGAGTGATCAATACTTTCAGCATCGATTATGGGCGCTATCGCATCGTAGAAATGGAGATGTTCCTCTCCAATAACAGACTTTATGGAATCAGCCATTGAATTGGATGTAAGAGGGCCTGTGGCTATGATGGCTACAGTGTCGGGAAGTTCTGTTATCTCTTTTCTGACGACTTTTATATTTGGATGGCTCTCTACGATCATGGTTATGAATTCCGAGAAGACATTCCTGTCAACCGCAAACGCAGAGCCTGCCGGCACCTCCGATTCCTTTGCTGCCTTCATTATCGGGGAATCTGCGATTTCCATCTCTCTCTTCAGCAGACCCGGGCCGGTAATAACCTCTTTTGACCTCAAAGAATTGGAACAGACAAGCTCTGATAGCGAAGAGGTCTTATGGGCCTCTGTCATCCTCTCAGGCCTCATCTCAAAAAGCAGGACATTAACACCCTGCCTTGCAGCCTGCCATGCAGCCTCGCAGCCCGCAAGACCGCCGCCTATAATAATCAGTTCTTTCATATAAATGTTTTTAATATATCTAATTTTCAATTGACACGGTCAATATACTACTGTTATAAATAATAACTCATGATCAATAAAACAGAAAAGATATGGATGGACGGCAAGTTCGTCAACTGGGATGACGCAAAGATCCATATAATGACCCATACCTTGCATTACGGACTCGGTGTATTTGAGGGCATACGCTGCTACAACACGCCGAAGGGGCCTGCAATATTCAAACTCGATGAGCATGTCAAAAGACTCTTTCAGACAGCACATATATTTCTCCTAAGCATACCCTTTACCGAAAATGAGATCAAAAAGGCTATCATCGACACGGTTAAAGTAAACAAACTAAAAGAGTGCTATATCAGACCACTGGTATATATCGGATACGGAGCAATGGGTCTTTATCCAAAGGGCAATCCTATAAATATCGCTATTGCTGCATGGCCGTGGGGTGCATATTTAGGAGAAGAGGGCATTGAGAAGGGAATAAGGGTCAAGGTGTCCTCCTTTATAAGGAACCATGTGAACTCAAACATGTCCAGAGGCAAGGTAAGCGGCTACTATGTCAATTCACAGATTGCAAAGAAAGAGGCCATATCCAGCGGTTATGACGAAGCTCTTTTGCTCGATACAGAGGGATATATCTCGGAAGGCAGCGGCGAAAATATCTTTATTGTGAGAAACGGCGTGTTAAAGACAACCCCGCTGACCTCGATTTTAGAAGGCATAACGAGGAACAGCATCATCACAATAGCAAAGGATCTCAAGATAGAGGTCAGGGAAGATAGATTCACAAGGGATGAGGTCTATATAGCCGATGAGGCATTCTTCACAGGGACAGCAGCAGAGGTTACACCCATCAGGGAACTGGACGGCAGGACAATCGGAGACGGGAAGAGGGGCAAGATCACGAAAAAATTACAGTCCATCTTCTTCGATATAGTCAAAGGCAAGAACAAAAAATACAACTCATGGCTTACCTATATTAGGTAATCGATATATTGCAAATAAAAAAGGTGACCTAAAATTATCTTGACAGGTCGCCTTTTTTATTTGCCTTCCAAAATTATTTCTTATGGCATTTTGCACAGTTTGCTGCATCGCTTGACTTAAATGCCTTTGTGCCGTTATGGCATTCGCCGCAGTTCTTGCCGGCGTTCATGTCTGCCATGGTTATCTTGACAGTGCCCTTCTTCATCGGGAATATCTTTGTGTGGCAGTCATTGCATTTGAGTCCTTTGTCTGCATGGCTCTTGCCGTCAAATACGACCTTTCCCATTGGACCGCCTGCGTACTCACTAGTCTTGCCTGCCGAAACTGCCATTGCGCTGCCGACAAAAACAACTGCTATCAGGATTGCCAATACTGCTGTTAAAATTCTCATATGTTCACCCCCTTTCTTTTATTCACTGTATAAATTAAGCAACTAACATGCCATGCATGTTAAGCCTTATTTTCAAAACGCATGTGCCTGCTGTTTTCCAATTTGAGGATTTTCTTTCCCCTTTAAGGAACTTTTAACTGGGCATTAATATATATGAGCCGATAAAATTTTTCAAGTATTTTAGCCTAATTTCTTCTTCAGCAGCTCGTTCACCATCTGGGGATTTGCCTTGCCCTTTGTAGCCTTCATAACCTGCCCGACAAAGAACCCCACCAGCTTTTCATCTCCGGCCTTATAACGCTCGACCTCTTTCTGGCTCTTTGCGAGGATATCGTCTATCGCCTTCTCTATCTCTCCTGCATCGCTTATCTGGACAAGTCCCTTTTCTTTTACTATCTGCTCAGCGTCCTTTCCGCTCTTATACATCTCCTCAAAAACGGTCTTTGCTATTTTGCCGCTTATAGTGCCGTTGTCAATGAGCTTAAGCATATCCACAAGCTGTATTGGTTTTAAAGGACACTCCTCAATCCCCTTATTTTCTTCATTGAGAAGCCTCATAAGATCACCCATCATCCAGTTGGAGACTGCCTTGGGCTGCCCCCCTGACTCGACAGCTTCTTCAAACCACTTTGCAACAGCTTTTTCAGAGGTGAGAAATTCGGCATCGTATTCGGGTATTCCGTATTCAGAAACAAACCTCTCCCTCTTTGCATCAGGCAGTTCAGGGAGTTTAGTCCTGATTTCATCAATCCACTCCTGACCTACAGTTATAGGCACGAGGTCCGGCTCAGGGAAATACCGATAGTCATGGGCTTCTTCCTTCCCCCGCATAGACTCTGTTATCCCCTTATTTGAATCCCAGAGCCTTGTCTCCTGTATTACCCTTCCGCCTTCTTCAACAACCTTTATCTGTCTTTTAATCTCGTATTCCAATGCCTTTTCAACGAACTTAAATGAGTTGATATTCTTTACCTCTGCCCTTGTTCCGTATTCCTTCTGCCCGACAGGCCTTATCGAGACATTGGCATCGCATCTCAGAGAGCCCTGTTCCATGTTGCCGTCGCATACGCCAAGGTATCTCAGAATGGTTCTCAGCTTCTTCATATATTCGGCAGCCTCTTTAGGGCTTCTTATGTCCGGCTCGGAGACTATCTCCATCAACGGAATGCCTGCACGGTTTAGATCAACAAAGCTGTAATTGCCGCCGCCTTCATGGATATTCTTGCCCGCGTCTTCCTCTATGTGGATCCTTGTGATGCCTATTCGCTTTAACTCTTCATCGACTACGATTTCTATATACCCTCCCTCGCATATGGGAAGCTCGTACTGGCTGATTTGATAACCTTTTGGCAAATCCGGATAGAAATAATTCTTTCTCGCAAACCTGCTGTAAGGGGATATTTTACAGTTCATGGCAAGCCCTGTCTTTATTGCGAATTCGAGCGCCTTTTTATTAAGCACAGGAAGCACTCCAGGCATGCCTATACATACAGGGCATGTCTGCGTGTTTGGCTCAGAGCCGAATCTGGTTGAACAGCCGCAGAATATCTTTGTATCCGTCAGCATCTGGGCATGGACTTCGAGACCTATGACCGCTTCATATCTATCCATCATAGAGATGGTCTCCTCAAATGCCACTCTGTGCTCTGCTCATAGGCATAGGCAAGCTTGAATATTGATTCTTCGTCAAAATGTTTACCTATAATCTGCAAACCAACCGGCAGGTTGTCCCTTGTAAAACCGCATGGAATGGAAATGGCAGGCACGCCTGCGAGGTTCACCGATATTGTAAATATGTCCGAAAGATACATCTGAAGCGGGTCTGTAGCCTTTTCGCCGATCTTGAATGCGGCGCTTGGCGATGTGGGTGTAACTATTACATCCACATTTTTGAATGCATTGTCAAAGTCTTGCTTTATCAATGTCCTCACCTGCTGACCCTTTTTATAATAGGCATCGTAATATCCTGCAGAGAGGGCATATGTGCCGAGCATTATCCTCCTTTTCACTTCTGCGCCGAATCCCTGCGACCTTGTATTCATATACATTTCGAGCAGGTCTTCTTTGCCGGATTGGCTGACTGCCCTGAATCCATACTTGACACCATCGTACCGTGCAAGGTTTGAAGAAGCCTCTGATGTAGCGAGTATATAGTAAGTGGCGACTGCATAGCCTGTATGGGGCAGAGAGACCTCGACAGGAATTGCGCCCAGTGATTCAAGCTTTTTTATTGCTGTGCGCATAGAGTCTTCCACATCTTTATCCATTCCTTCTATAAAATATTCCTTTGGGATCCCTATCTTTAACCCCTTTATTTCCTGCCCAAGCACCTTGGCAAAGTCAGGGACATCAACAGGTGCAGATGTCGAATCCTTTGAATCATGCCCTGCTATAGCATTGAGCATTATTGCAGCATCGGTAACATTCTTTGTAATAGGTCCTATCTGGTCGAGGGATGATGCAAAGGCAACAAGCCCGTATCTCGAAACTCTGCCGTATGTGGGCTTTAAGCCAACAACTCCGCAGAGTGAAGCAGGCTGCCTTATGGAACCTCCTGTATCAGAGCCGAGGGCTGCAATACATTCATCTGCAGCAACTGCAGCAGCAGAGCCTCCGCTGCTTCCGCCCGGAACACGCTCCATATCCCATGGATTTCTTGTTGTATGAAATCCCGAGTTCTCCGTGGAAGAGCCCATTGCGAACTCATCCAGATTCGTCTTTCCTGTGAGGATATATCCCTGCTCTTTTAATCGTGTTGTCACCGTGCTTTCATATGGAGGCTCAAAATTATGGAGTATCTTTGATGCGCATGTGGTCAATATATCCTTTGTGCATATGTTGTCTTTCACAGCAACAGGCATTCCTGTCAGAAGGGATGCCTTATTCTCAAGGATTGCCTGCTCTGCATCCTTTGCCATTTCATAGGCAACATCTTTCGTTATCGTAATATAAGATTTTACTTTATCTTCTACTGCATCGATGCGGCCATAAATATCGTCAAGGACTTCCCGGGGCTTTACTTCCCTGTTGTCAAGAAGCCTTCTTAATTCAGAAATGGTTAGTTCATTGAGCTTCAAAGCACTCCTCCCAGTATTGCTGACTGGTAATTTTATACACTCTGATATAATATTTGCAAGGCGATGACAGACAAACAGAAGCCAGAAGTCGGAAGTCAGAAGTCAGAAGAAGACAGAAGTCGTGGAACTCTAATCTCTGTCTCAGGCGAAGATGTCCATAAACGGCTCGATGTTCTAATCGCAGAAAAGACAGGCATTACTCGCTCGCAGGTTCAAAGGCTCATAAAAGACGGCCTCGTCCTTGTAAATAACAAGACAGAAAACCAGAACTACAAGGTGAAGACAAACGATGTCATTACAATCCACAAACCTGAAGAAGAAAAGGAAATACTCATACCAGAAGCACTCCCGATAAATATACTCTACATGGACAGGCATCTCGTTGTAGTGGATAAACCATCGGGCATGGTGGTATATCCTGCAGCAGGGCATAACAGAGGCACTTTACTTAATGCACTTGCCTATCATTGCAAAAAACTGGCAACTGTCGGCGGGCCTATGCGTCCCGGTGTAGTCCACAGGCTTGATAAGGATACGTCAGGGGTCATGGTTGTAGCCCTCGATGATAAGGCATATTACGACCTCGTGGAGCAGTTCAAAAAAAGGACAATCAACAGAAAATATATAACACTCGTTTACGGCAATATCAAAGAGGATTCGGGGGAAATCGAAATGAAGATAGGACGGGCCGTCTCGGACAGAAAAAAGATGTCCACACGGACAAAAAGGGGAAAAGAGGCAGTTACCAGATGGAGGGTAATAGAGAGATTCGATGCTGCAACGCTCATTGAGGCAAAACTAGGCACAGGAAGGACCCATCAGATAAGAGTGCATTTCTCAGCTATAGGGCATCCTGTGCTCGGTGACAAAACATATGGCAAAAAGGTTGAGGTTGAGGTTAAGGTTGAGGGAAAGAGGAGAAAGATTGTCTTTCCAAGGCAAATGCTGCATGCAGAGACGCTCGGATTCATTCATCCTGTTACCAAGGAATATATTGAGTTTTCAAGCCCCCTGCCGGAGGATATGGAGGAATGTATTAAAAAATTGGAGTGATGGAGTAATGGGGTATTGGGAATAAAGTTCTTGTTTACATCACTCCAACACTCCAATACTCCAATTTTATCTCCCTTATCTGAACTCCACTGCCTCTTTTGCAGAAACCCTCGGCGGTGCAGACGGTATCCTCGAAGGATAGCCCACGGGAACAATTGCTACAGGCCTTAAATTATTTGGCATATCGAGCACCTCAAATACATCACTCTCTTTAAATGCACCGACCCATACGCTGCCGAGCCCGTTTTCCCATACAGTAAGCATCATATTCATGATACTGCATGCCACATCCTGAATTGTGTAGAGATGAACGCCCCTGTCCCCGTACCGATTCTCGATCCTCCTGTCGGTGCATCCAATGACAACGAGCGGCGCTTCGGCAATGAAATTCTGGTTGAGTGCAGCAACAGCAATATCATGCTTTGTCTTTTCATCTCTGACAAAATAGAACTTTCTCGACTGAAGGTTTCCCGCGCTGGGCGCCCATATGAGCGCATCTATCAATTTTTTGATTATTTCCTCGGGGATATCCTTTTTCTGGAAATTCCTGATGCTCCTGCGATCTTTTATTACTTTCAATACATCGTCCATAAATCCTTCCTCCTTTCAAACAGTCCTGACAGATGCAAAATATAAAATTAAGCATATTTTTTAAAAGGTATCACATAATGAAGCCTATTACAATAGACCATGATGCTGTGATACTCAAGGGGACTGTCCCAGAATTACGGGCGCAGCCGTAGATTCGGGACTGTCCCCGTTCCCTGATAAATTTATTTTGGACGGATATGTAAGTTGATAAAATCTAAGAATTACTGATAAACTCCATGTGTGCGCCCATAGCTCAGCTGGATAGAGCGTCGGACTACGAATCCGCAGGTCGGGGGTTCGAATCCTCCTGGGCGCGCCACCTGT
>Ga0209721_1002053_pt1 | contig 13464 bp, 13 predicted proteins | sample TshhotsprinmetaG_FD_184139 | JGI IMG/M metagenome (GOLD analysis project Ga0209721, IMG submission 184139) | Hot spring microbial communities from South Africa to study Microbial Dark Matter (Phase II) - Tshipise hot spring metaG (SPAdes)... | ecosystem: Environmental > Aquatic > Thermal springs... | reverse complement strand
ATCTTCCCGCTCAAACCAAAAGTCGTACCAGGGACGCTTTTCTCCTCCAGGGGTGTACCCAGTAAGCCAAACAGAATGATTATTATTTGTATCTCTGGCTATGTCTGCCATCGTTTGTATTTCTGGTGCCGCGTTTCTTTCGTTTTGCGAAATCGAGGCTCTGTTGGTTGCCTTATTTGGCCCGGAGCCAGGCTGCGTCCGTGGGATACCCATAGACTCAGCCGAAGCTTCGGATTTCAGCTCTTCCTCTGCCTCGCGGAGCAATAGGTACGCTTTCTGGGCAACCTGCAGGTCAGCACCGGACGGATTTCCGGGGGCGTAAGCAGCCTGTAGGATAGCCCTTGCTTTTCTCGCGGTAGCTTCCGGGTCGCCGGGTACAGGACTTAAGTCTACTGCCACGGACCCTCCAATCGCGTACCGGTTCCCCTCGCTGTCGATCATAAAATCATACTGGATAGGACCTGCGGCATAAGGCCCTAAGGTAAGCAAGTGGGACCATTCATGGGCTTTCACTGCGGCGTCAATGGCCGACAAGGGAGAAAGCATACTAATAATATACCTTACTTTATTTATGCGGTCGAATTCTCCGCTTGAGGAACTGTTTAATGCGTTACCGAAAAGCTCTTACCGTCAGCCGTAAATGTCCCAGTCCATTTGGCCCCACTTCGGGTAAGTTCGAGAGAAAAACTGACAGTTCCCATGAATCTTCCCGATAACGTCACAGTACCTTGCAACCGCCATGACCCTGTATAGGTATTACCGATATTAACATTATAGCTACTAATACATGTTTCAGTGCCGTTAATCGTTGCCGTTCCGGTGAGAGCTGGGTAGTCATCTTCGATTTGATAATTTGTTAGTTTCACCGTGACGTTGTTATAGGTAGAGGTGGACTTGTATTGGTTGTAAGGATCATAGGTGTGGGAAAAGGAACCATTTATTACCGCTTCGCCGCCAATAAAACCTTTCTTCACAGTGTTATTCCAGGTATTAGTGGAATAGTAAGGTGCAGCATCCAGAACGGTGAACCGAATAAAGAATGCTGCCGAATTTGCCTGCTCTTGCGTGGTTATTCTTGAGGGCTGTTCCGTATCCGATTCCTCGTTTGTAGTTAGGTTTTCACAGGTTATCAATGACATGCAAAGGATAGTTAACGTGAAAAGTCGAAAAATGATGGATAAAGTTGTTTTCATACGTAATCCTCCTTAGATAAAGAGTTGCCACAATGAAAAACCTTTTCATCGTACCAAGGTAGGAATTGAAGGAAAGAATAATCGGACTTTGGTATGAAAAAATTTGTATGGTGCGGATAGGTTGTATTAAAGTTTAATGCATCAAAATTTATTCTTAAGGGGTGTGCCACTAATGGGAGAAAACGATTTTCGTTTTTCACAGAGGTTCATAGACGCATTGAATCTTTCCATAGAAGTCCATGGAGAGGATGTACGGAAAGGGACGAAGATTCCCTACATTGCCCACCTGTTAGGCGTCTGTTCCCTTGTTCTGTACGATGGAGGAAGCGAGGACGAAGCGATTGCCGCTCTGTTGCATGACACCCTGGAGGACCATCCGGAGAATGTAAAACCCGAGATTCTCACGAATCGTTTTGGCTCTGAGGTGTTAAACATTATTAGGGCCTGCTCGGATACACCGGCGGATTATAAGGGTGGCCAGAAGCCTCCCTGGAAAGAACGGAAAGAAAAATACCTCGTGCATTTAGAGAATCTATTCTCAGGCTTATCAAAGGGACCTGAAACAAGTGGGGAACGGAAAAGGCAAGCGGCAAAGGTGCTCCGGGTTTCTTTGGCAGATAAACTGGACAATGTCCGATCCATGGTATCAGATTATAGGAAGGCAATACATAAATCGTCAGGATCAGGAGAGTCGTTCTGGGGCCGTTTCAACGCGGGGAAGGAGCACCAGCTCTGGTACCTGGAATCCCTTGTTGCCGTTTATACGATGGGACATGAAACTGTTGGTTCCAGCACCTTTCTGTTGGAAGAGTTTCAACGCTCAGTGGCCTAGTTGAAAGCTTTGGCGAAAGTTAAACAGGGGAGGTAGGAATCGTGGAAGAAGCTGAAAAAAAGCGGTTCGAACAATCCCTCTTTGATTTGATTCCGGAGCGGATCCGAAAACGGAAGACGGGCAAATCAGTGGTACATGCGGGATTCAGAGTTGGCCCTAGTTTCATCGCGGGGAAAGACTTCGAATATGCAGAGCCTGTAACGTTGGAAGAAGCGTGTGAAACATTGGAAAAGTACAGGCACCTATTTCGGGCATGCCGGATCGAGTTCACCGACCATTCAGTGGCGTGGCTGTATCCCACGGGATTCCTTCGGTACGAGCTAACCGACTGGCGACTTAAAAAGAAGCGTCCTCCCATGTCCCGGTTACTAGGGGAACTGGGGAAACGATCGAAGAAGAAAGGCGCGGAAAAAACGGGAGGATCAGAACCCGAGAAATGAGAAGTCCCGTCTCGAGTGCCGATCATCGTAAGTTTATGGATTGAATCTGCTAGCCGATAGCCTGTTTTCTAGGAAGGGTTTCCGTGCTGTTAAACCCGAAATCGGGGAGGGGTTCTCCTCCATCGGGATCCGAGTCATATACCAGCACATAGTAACCAAGGGGAGCCTCATCTAAAACGAAGAAATCCAGCTTATATTCTCCCGCGTCGAACCCTCCCAGCCCTTCCCCCGGCTTCCATACTAATTCTTCGGGAATCGATTTGGCGTCATCGTTTAAGCGGATATACTCTGGATGCAGGTTGAAAGCGAGGATGTCGAACTTCGCATGGGTTGCCCGGGAAGCAAGTAGGATATGGGGGTACACGGGATACTTTTTCCGGAAGGTTTGTACCGCTTCGTTGATCTCGAAATCCCACTTCTTCCAATTCTGGATGGAAAACACCATGTAGAAGAACCCCTTGGGTAGGTTGGGCTTGAATCCCTGTTTCTTTCCGGATTTGCCTCCTGGGCCGCCGATGGAAGATTTGTTTGTTTTTGCCATGGATTCTCTCCTTTTAGCGAATTGTTTAGGGACGCTGCAAGCCGGAGCTCAAATCACGTCCACGCAAAGAATTATATGAGGATAGGTCGTTTTTGTCAAAATCTAGCTTTTCGGGGATAACTAGTACCGTATGATTTTACTCTATCTTTTGTCCTAACAATAAGTTATACTGTATCACCATGTGGATATTCACGACTATTGGATTTTTTAGCGTGGTGGAGAAACCGGATGATCGGGGGAAGGGAACCGTAACCATTCGCTCTAGAGTGCGTTCAGATCTGGAGGCTTTAAAAGAAAAGTACCTCCCAACCCTGGGGCCTATTCAGGAAAACAGCCAAACCGATTACCGATTTCGGGCGAAGGCTAAAAAAGAGGAGTTTGCCTCGGCCCTACAAAAGATGGCCCTCGATCTGGATTACGACAACTTCAAAGCCACCGTTTCGAGGAGACAAGGTGTAGAACGGGAAGGGTTCTACCATGAAGTATGGGAGACGCTGTTGCGGCTACAGGAACGTGATATGAATATGGGATAGCCCTCGTCATAGGGTAAGCATCTTGCCTATGTGAACCAACCTTAGCATAGCCTTTGGAAATTAAAGCTCGCCTTCTAAGTTTGGTTATGTCTTTAAAACGAAAAGACACAGAACGGATGACGCGAAGCGACAACCGTCTTGATCGGGTGGTTTATCTTCTTAGATAAACAGGAAGGCGCAGAACGGATGACGCGAAGCGACAACCGTCTTGATCGGGTGGTTTATCTTCTTAGATAAACAGGAAGGCGCAGAACGGATGACGCGAAGCGACAACCGTCTTGATCGGGTGGTTTATCTTCTTAGATAAACAGGAAGGCGCAGAACGGATGACGCGAAGCGACAACCGTCTTGATCGGGTGGTTTATCTTCTTAGATAAACAGGAAGGCGCCGAACGGATTCGAACCGTTGCATCGAGGTTTTGCAGACCTCTCCCTTACCACTTGGGTACGGCGCCACGTGCACAAACACATACTTAAATACCATAACTTATCGTCGCAAGGCCTTAAGGGACTTACGGCGCCATGTGCGATAGCACATACTTAAATCCATTCCGCTCGCCGCGCGACCTTTTGGTCGCACAGTCGCCGTTTGCGTTAGCAAACCCTCTAAAATCGATTTTTAATCTAATAAAAATCCATAGATTTGTCCAGTGTAGCTTGAGCTTTTTAATAGTGAGGTCACAGGTTCGGAAATTTCTCTTAATTGTGGTTATTATAAAGATAAAAAAGTCGTATCCCTTTTCTTAAAAGGAGGTAATGTATGATCCATGCATTATACTTCTTTGCGATGCGACTTCGTTATGTTCTATGCACGGCGCTTTGTTTAGGGATTCTGTTTTCTTGTTCCCTGTCGGGGTCTGATGGAGGCACCTCTAGCGCGGGTGCGGATGGGTCTTCTAGTGGTAGTTCTCCAACCGGTACTAATCCAACAGCATCTTCACCAGGTTCGATAGATACCACGTTTGGTACAGAAGGAAAGGTGATAACTTCATTTGGAACAGGAGATGATGCCATTAATGCTCTGGCATTGCAGGAGGATGGGAAAATTATCGCGGTTGGTTACGCTGCTCAGAATAATAAATATGTTTTTGCCCTTGCTCGCTACAATCCCGATGGGTCTCTTGATACGTCTTTTGGAATAGATGGAAAAGTGACAACTTCTATAGGGAATATAGCAGATACAGCATCAGGTGTAGCCCTTCAGTCTGATGGGAAGATTCTGGTAGCGGGAACAACAGGGGGAGGTACTACCGCATCTGATTTCGCGTTAGTGCGGTATACCAAAGATGGTTCTTTAGATACAACTTTTGGTACAGAAGGAATAGTTACTACACAAATCGGCATTTCTGCGAACGCTTATGGGATCTGCATTCAACAAAATGAAAAAATCATTTTAATTGGATATGCGTATTCTGGGTCTCCAACTTTTGCCCTTGCCCGCTATGATAAAAATGGAACTCTTGATGCATCGTTTGGTACAGATGGAAAGGTTATTATAAAAATCGGCGATTATAGTCTGGCTAATGGAGTAGCCATTCAATCGGATGGGAAGATTGTTCTAGCTGGTATGCAAAAGCGTAACAACTACACCGATTTTACTGTAGTGCGATATAATAGCGAGGGATCATTAGATAATACCTTTGGGAATGGGGGCGTAGTCTTAACTCCCATAAGCGATTGCAATGATTCTGCAAAGTGTGTGACTATTCTACCAAATGGAAAAATTCTTGTAGGGGGGTGCTCATACACTGGACAATCAAGTAGTGATTTCGCTTTAGTTCGTTATAATCAAGATGGGTCTTTAGATCATAGTTTTGGGCAAGAAGGTAAAGTAATTACTGACATCTCTGGTATGGATGAGGCTCATAAAATTGCGATTCAGTCTGATGGGAAAATTATTTTAGTAGGATTCGCATCGGGTACAGCCTCTGCCCTTGCTCGCTACAATCCCGATGGGACCCTTGATACAACCTTTGGTACAGGTGGAAAGGTTACTACCTATGGAGAGGGGTCAGCAAACGACGTTGTCATCACACCGGATGGCTCGATTGTAGTTGGCGGGTATGTGACTTCATATCAGACTCAGAGAGACTTTGCCTTGGTCCGGTATAAACCCTAAACAGACAATAGACGCTTCCCTACCTTTCCTGTATGCTCCTGATCGAGAGGGTTTCCCTTTCGAAAGGAGTTCCTTTGAATCAATCTTCCAGAGCTTTGTCTATTTTTCTTCTCTGCATTGGAATCGGAGCGGGGATTGCCGCTGGAGCGGGGGTGTTCTTTCGAGGCGAACCCATCACTCGGCCCTTTGTCAGTGTGAGGGGGGAAGCGTACGAGTATCGGGATTCGGGGGTGTATCGGTACACGGCAGAACGAGTGGTGGCGGAAGGGGTTGGTTGGGATGTGGTAACCCTCGGGTTGGCTGTGCCAGCTTTCTTCATTGTCTGGGGGCGGTTTCAAGCCTTCCGAAGAAAGCAAGAGGTGGATCTCCGTATTCAGGTACTTCTTGCAGGAATCCTTTGTTATTTCCTATATCAGTATCTGGAGTACGCCATGTATTGGCCGTTGGGCCCTTTATTCCCCCTACATGTGTTTCTATTCTCTGCTTCCCTAGCAGGGATCATCGGCCTTCTCAAAGACATCAGGCTCGAGCAGTTACCCGAAGTCTTTGCCGACACCTTCCCCTTGAAAGGAATAACCTTCCTTTCTGTGTTTGTGGGACTTGTTTTACTCCTCATGTGGGTTCCCTTTGTGATGGAAGCCCTGCAAGGGAAGATCGAGGGGAAATTGTATGGTTCTACCACCTTGGTCATTCAAGCGTTGGACCTTGGATTGATCGTTCCTTTAGCGTTTTGGACCGCGTTTTCAACGTGGAGAAGAAAAGCCGTAGGTTACTTGCTTTCCTTCGTGTTGGGAGTCAAGGGGGTTCTCATGGGAGCCGCCCTCTGCGCCATGATAGTGAACGTGTGGATTACCACTGATAAGCTGGAAGCTATTCCTCTCGTACTTTTTGGAATTGTGATGGTTGAAAGCGCATACCTAATTTGGAGGATGTTTCGTAGTTATAGTGCCGTTCCATTTTCTAGAAACAGTAACCTGCGGTAAGCGGTTCCCTTCGAAATCGGGTCAGAGGATTGTTGCACACACTTGTGCGACTTTATTTATGGGAGCCTATGCCCTTGCATAAAAAAAGGCGCCAAAAGGCGCCTCGTAACGCAACGGAATACCTTTAAATACTAATTCCAGATTATCGAGTATCACTCGAAGGGGAACTTATACGGCAGCTTGTACCAATCCCTCAGGGTGATCATATCCTTTTGGAGACTCTTTGGTACGGGAATCCCATGGACCTTTCGATACTGCCAGGCGATCCATTCTTTTTCTCCTGCGGTGAAGATCCGTTCCTCTCCCGGAGCTTTTCGGGAAGCCCGCAACTCCCGTAGAATGTCTCCCGCAATCTTCTTGAACCGATCCACTTCGATGAACTCATCAATGTTAATAGCAATGAAAAAGTGTCCCAACAGGATGGGAATTTTCTTTCCGTTAGCGTCCACCCCGTTCAACATCTTGAGATATGGGTTGTCCTGCAGGGCCGCACTCAAGAGCTCTACCACCGTAGCATACCCGTACCCTTTATAACCCGCTCCCTCTTCTCCCAATCCACCCAGAGGAGCAAGGGCGGCTTTACCGCGGGTGAGATCGATCAACACCTGTTCGGTATCGGTACGGGTTTTTCCTTCCACGTCGATGACCCATCCCGGAGGAAGGGGTTTGCCCAAACGGGCATACAGTTCGATCTTCCCCCGTTGAGTGACGCTAGTGGCGCAGTCCAGGATGAAGGGGAACTCTTCGTCCGTTGGAATCCCAAAGGTTAAGGGGTTGGTGCCCAGCATGTTTTCTACTCCAAAGGTAGGAGCCTGGGAAGGGCGAGCGTTGGTCCCTGTGATCCCAATCATGTTTTCTTTCACGGCCATGCTGGCGTAGTACCCGGCGATCCCATAATGGGTCGAGTGTCGGACTACCACCATTCCCATCCCATGTTCTTTGGCTTTCTGGATGGCCATCTCCATGGCCTTCTTCGACACCACATGACCCATCCCATTGTTTCCATCCAGAACCGCAGTGGTTTTTCGATCCCGGATGATATCGATCTTTGTCACTGGATTCTGAGTGCCTTCTCGTATACGATCGATGTAAATGGGTTTCAACCGCCCGATTCCGTGGGAATCGATCCCCCGGCGGTCCGATTCGATCAACACATCTGCAACGATTTCGGCATCCGGTTTGGGCACTCCCGCTGCCACCAGTACATCGATCATGAACTTTTCCATGTAGTTAACATCGATCCAGACGCAATCCTCGTACTGTTTGGGGTAATCTTCTACGTATCCCATACAATCCTCCCGTTATGTTGTTTGATTCGGCTCCGCGATGATGATCCGGATACCGAGTTTTTCCAGTTCTGAACGAAAATTTTCTTCGATATGCGTATCGGTTACCAGGACATGGATCTTTTCGATGGGAACCGTGACAAAGTTGGAAACGAGCCCAATCTTGCTATGATCTGCCACCACAATCACGGGACCCGGGGTCCGTTCGATCATCCTTCGGGCAATCTCGGCTTCTTCAAGAATGGGGGTGGTCAGTCCGTAACGAAAACTGATCCCGTCCACACCGATGAAAGCTTTGCTCCCGTACACTTGCTGGAGTGAAAGTTCTGCCAGAGCCCCTACAAGGGAATTGGATCGAGCTCGATACAACCCACCGATAAGGATGCATTCGAAGTTCCCTTCCGTCGCGATAGCCGCAGCCCCTAGATTACTGGTAATGATCCGGACGTTACGATTTTTCAGGGCGCGGATCACTTCCAGAGTAGTGGAACCGCTATTCACCAGTAGGGTGTCCCCATCTTCCACCAGCGCGGCGGCAGCTTTTCCTATCGCCTCTTTTTCTCTCTTATGGGTGGCATCTTTCTGCTGGTATAGAGGTTCTACACTTACCCGTTGGTTCAGGATTGCTCCCCCATGGGTGCGTTCGAGAATTCCCTGCCGGCTCATCTCGTCCAGGTCTCGGCGGATGGTGAGCTCGGATACCCCCAATAGAGTAGCTAGTTCTGCGACAGCTACCACTCCCTTACGCCTGAGAAGTTCGTGAATCTGCCTCCGTCGATCCGCTGGAATGGGTGCTGATCCCAATTGATCCCTCCAAGAATGATTATATCTGAATAATTCTGAATGTCAATGATCATTTTTACCATTTATTTCTATTGACCGTACAACAACGATCATACTATACTACGGGTAAGCCTTAAGATGGAGGAGTATGCAGGTGGATAATCTGAAAGAAAGAGCCCTAGCCTACCATAGGGAGGGAAAACCTGGAAAACTGGAAGTATTGCCTTCCAAGCCTTGTCGGACCGCCGATGAACTCTCGTTGGCCTACACTCCCGGTGTGGCGCAACCCGTTCTGGAAATTGAGAAGAATCCTGAAGATGCTTACAAGTATACCACTAAGGGGAACCTTGTTGCTGTGGTATCTAATGGAACAGCGATTCTCGGTCTAGGGGATCGAGGAGCTTTAGCATCCAAACCCGTGATGGAGGGTAAGGGAGTTCTCTTTAAACGATTCGCCGATATCGATGTGTTCGATATCGAAATCAACACGAAGGATCCCCAAAAGGTGATCGAGGTAGTAAAGCTCTTGGAGCCGACCTTCGGGGGAGTAAACTTGGAGGATATCAAATCTCCCGAATGTTTTGAAATCGAACAGACGCTGATCCGGGAATGCAGCATCCCTATCTTCCACGATGACCAGCACGGAACAGCCATCATTGCTACTGCGGGTATCATGAATGCGGCGGAAATCGTGGGGAAACGCCTCAAGGACCTCAAGGTAGTGTTCAATGGGGCAGGCGCGGCAGGCATTTCCTGCGCGAAGATGTTGGTAGCCGTAGGGATTCCGCGAGAGCATATTATTATGTGCGATAGTAAAGGAGTGCTGCATAAGGGTCGAAGCGGTCAGGTTACCAAAGAGAAGGAAGAATTTTTGGCAGATACGAAAGCCCGCACTCTGGCCGAAGCCATGGCAGGAGCGGATGTGTTCATCGGTCTTTCAGTGGCGGACTGTGTGACCCCCGAGATGCTGAAATCCATGGCCAAGAACCCCATTGTGTTCGCCATGGCCAACCCGAATCCAGAAATTAAGTATGACCTGGCAGTGGCTACCCGGTCGGATCTCATCATGGCCACGGGACGAAGCGACTATCCCAACCAGATCAACAACGTGCTGGGTTTCCCCTTCATCTTCCGTGGAGCGTTGGATGTGCGTTCGGTGAAGATCTCCGAAGGGATGAAGTTAGCCGCATCTAAAGCGTTGGCAGGCTTAGCCAAAGAACCTGTTCCCAAGGAAGTGAAAGCCGCTTATGGAGGTAAGGACTTTTCCTTTGGCCCCAACTATATCGTGCCCAAGCCCTTCGATCCACGGGTAATCGAATGGGAGGCTGTGGCGGTTGCAAAGGCAGCTTGCGATGAAGGTCTAGCCAAATACCCGATCAAGGATTGGGAAGCGTATCGGAAGAGCCTTCGGGATCGGATGGCAAAGTACTGGAACTATTGAAGCACTAAAGTCATTCAAAGCATGGACAAGGGGCGATTCGGTATCGCCCCTTTTTATTTACATTCCCTATATTTCTAATGGGTCCGACCTATCGAAAGGGCGGCTCAGCAAGGGAATAAGGAACCATAGGATGGTTAGTAAGGTTGTCTAGAGCCCCGACTTTTGTGTATGCTAATGGTACATGTCGAAAGGGAAACGGGAATTCATCGAAGGGATGCGGGACTGTAGTCCCCTTGTGCTAGGAGCAGTTCCCTTTGGAATCATCTTTGGGACTCTCTCCATTCAGAAGGGTTTGACCTTTGGGCAGACGATGGCCTTGTCCCTCATTGTATTCGCCGGCTCGGCCCAATTCGTAGCCGTAGGTTTGTTTGCAGCAGGAGCTAGCCCTCAGGTACTGCTGCTCACTACCTTTGTGGTCAACCTGCGTCATGTACTGTACGCCGCTACCCTAGCTCCCAAAACCAAGCATTTATCGGCAAAGGTACGAGCCTTGATGGCCTTTGTGTTGACCGACGAAAGTTTCGCTGTGTCCTCGGCTCGATACACTTCTGAAAGGGATCCCGATTATCGCCACTACTACTACTTTGGCGCTTCCATCCTCATGTACGTGAACTGGCAACTGTGTTCCCTTTTAGGGGCCTTGTTTGGTAGCGCTCTTCCGGGTACCACTCAGTGGGGACTGGATTTTGCCATGCCGGTAGCCTTTATCGGGATGCTAGTTCCCTACCTCCGTACGGTATCCCTTACGGTAGCGGCCGTAACGGCAAGTTTGGTCTCGGTGGCTACCTATTCCTGGCCTAACCGGTTGGGATTGTTGATAGCGGCTGTGGGAGGAATCTTGGCAGGGTACCTTGTCTATCGGATTCGTAGAGAAGGAGGATCCGTAGGATGATCCCTCGAGAGGTGCAGTTTCCTTTCTCCGCTCTGGTAGGACAGGAAGCGCTAAAAACCGCCCTTATCGTGAATGCGATCGATCCTTCCATTGGCGGGGTCCTGATCCGTGGGCAGAAAGGAACCGGTAAAACGACTGCTGTTCGTTCGTTCCGATCGGTTCTTCCACCCATTCGGGCTGTCAAAGGATGTGTGTACCATTGTTCGTTGGACAATCCAGCCGAGATGTGCGGAACCTGCAGGGAACGGTACGAAAAAGGAGAAACTCTGGAAGAGGAAACGATTCCCATCCCCTTAGTGGATCTTCCATTGAACGCTACCGAAGATCGTATCGTGGGAACTATACAGTTGGAAGCGGCCCTCTATGAAGGAAGACGAACCTTCGAACCAGGACTTTTAGCCACGGCGAATCGGGGAATCCTATATATCGATGAAGTGAACCTTCTGGAAGATCATTTAGTGGATCTCTTGTTAGACGCGGCTGCTACGGGGGTAAACCGGGTAGAACGGGAAGGGGTTTCCTACACGCATCCAGCTCGATTCATACTAATTGGGACGATGAATCCCGAGGAAGGAGAACTGCGTCCCCAATTCCTTGATCGGTTCGGGTTGTGTGTGCAGGTGTCGACTCTGTCCCGGCCCGAAGAGCGCGCGGAGATCGTTCGTAGGAAGATCCAATTCGAAGCGGATCCGGTGCGCTTCGCCTCTCAATGGGCGCAAGAAGAACAACTACTGGCCCGATGTATCGTAGAAGCACAGAAGCGATTGAGTGAGTATTTTGTTTCTGAAGAAACCCTCAGTGAAATCGTGCGTTTGGCAGAGCATGCGGGTACTGCGGGACACCGTCCGGAAATTGCCATCTACAAGACAGCCCGAGCTATAGCTGCCTTTACGGAATCGGATGAGATTCGTGGGGAACACATCCGCGAAGCAGCCCGCCTCGTTCTACCCCACCGAATCGACCTCGGTCCGTTCCAGGATGAACGGAAAGTGATGGAGCGGATAGAAGCGTTAACAGAAGGGAAAGAAGTATCTTCCAAACCACATGCTGCTGGAGCCACCTTGGAGGAAGAGTCGATCTACCAGGAAGAGTATGGGGTTGATCCCACGGTATTGGAGGAGATGCAAGTGCCGGGCAGTACCGCGGCAGGGAGCATCGTCTTTGAGTTCCTTAAAAAAAAACTCTTCCTTCCCTGATTCCCGCCGAAGTCCTTCGCTTTCAAGAACCCTTCGAACTGAGTGTAAATAGAAAGAAACTCAATAGCCGCGGTCGGGGAAAGGGAGATTTACAGGAAACCGTACGCGGGTACTACATACGTGCCCGAATCCCCAGGGATCCCTCCAACATACGGGAGCTGGCATTGGATGCCACTCTTCGGGCTTCGGCCATTCGACGGACATTGGAAAGGTTCGATTCCGAAAAAGCCGGTCACGGTCCAGGGAAGGGATTTAGTTTCCAAGAGAATGACAACAGGACCCAAAAGGGAAGATCGGTTGTGACATTGAAGGATCTTCGGGAAAAAGTACGAGTAGGGTGGGGAAACCGATTAGTAGTGTTTCTCGTGGATTCTTCCGATTCGATGGATGTGTCCCAGCAACTTGCCGCCGCAAAGGGTGCTGTGTTTCTACTCCTGTCCAGCGCGTATGTCCGCCGGGATAGGGTTTCTCTCATCGCTTTTCAGGGAGAACGAGCACGAGTGATCCTGCCCCCTACCACAAGCATTCATCTTGCTCGACAGAAACTCGCCTATCTTACCCCCGGTGGTGCGACTCCCCTGGCAGATGGGCTGTTCACAAGTTGGAAGCTCCTTCGAACTGAAAGAATCAAGAATCCCAAACGTAGGATCGTGCTAGTGATCCTTTCCGATGGAGAAGGGAATGTGCCTCTCGTCCCGGGGGCGGATCAGGCTAAGGAAATCACTGCGTTAGCCGAACTCATTAGGAAAGAACGCATCCATGTGGTTTGGGTGGATACTAGCCCGGAAGGAAAGGCAACAGAGCATCCAAAACAATTGGCTTCCACTCTGGGGGCTGAATTGAAGAAGCTCAAACGAGTGGAATCTTTTGACTTGGTTAGTATTTTGGAAAGGGATAGAACATGGGTGAAAAGATAAAACAAGCGAAAACGAATGCCATCCGATTGTTGGAAGCGAAAGGGATTCCTCATTCAGTGCTTTACTATGATCCTTCCGATGGACGAATCGACGCGTTGGCGGTGGCTGAAAAGCTGGGGAAATCACCCGAGCAACTATTCAAAACCCTTGTCTGTAGCTCTGACAAAGGTATCCTCGTGTTCTGTGTCCCTGGGTCGGCCGAACTGGACTTGAAGAAAGCTGCAAAAAACGCCGGAGTGAAGAAGGTAGAACTCGTTGGGGTACGGGATCTTCAACCCCTTACAGGGTATGTGCGAGGAGGATGTTCC
>Ga0209721_1002052_pt1 | contig 13464 bp, 13 predicted proteins | sample TshhotsprinmetaG_FD_184139 | JGI IMG/M metagenome (GOLD analysis project Ga0209721, IMG submission 184139) | Hot spring microbial communities from South Africa to study Microbial Dark Matter (Phase II) - Tshipise hot spring metaG (SPAdes)... | ecosystem: Environmental > Aquatic > Thermal springs... | reverse complement strand
CACTCGGTTGGGTAGTGTGGGGCTTTGGCTTCGAACTCCTCTACATCGAAGATCTCACAGCTATGGTCTGCCCTGCACTTGATGTCAATTTCCAGGTCGTACTGCCAGATGCGCCCAGACTCGAAGCGCGGGGGGGTCTGGATGTTCCAGTAGTACTCCAGCACCCTCCCTTCGGCATCCAAATCGGGCCCACCCGAGTACCAGCGCCCTGCGAAAAAGGCCACATAGGCTTGATGATCGACCCGCAGCCGCCGGTTCTTGCTCACGTGGTGAAACTCGAAACCAAGCGGCATGTGAACCAGCAACCCCTCATCACGCAGCTCGCATATGCGGGCTTCCCACCAGTAGTGCAGCGCATGGGCCGGATATTTCCAGAACTCAATGCGCAGCTTTTGACCCACGGAGTAGTTGAGCTCTGCCCAAATTCGATTCATCGACGGTGCTCGAGCATAAACTGTACCCGTCCTAAGGGTCAAAAGGTTGTGCGGCTGTTTCCAGTGAGCGAGTCTGGAAGCTCTATTACGGTCAGTGGTTTTCTCACTACACAGAAGAGTACGTATTTCCACCTCAGAAATCTACGTTGCGATCCAGAGCTGGGTCATAAGATGCGCCACTGCAAGTCTCAAATGTAGATTTTGCTCAACCGAATACGCACCATTCTATCGCGGGCGCACTTAGCCCTGCACGTTTAGTTGTGGGGGCACGTCTAGCGCCTGAGCAATCGCCAGGCAGTAGGCAGCAGAGCAGCCGCCATAGCAGCCTTAACCAAGTCGCCAATCAGGAATTTGGTCATGCCGGCATATAGCAAAGCAGCAAGCCCTGTGTAACGCCCGACGCTGCTCAGCGCAAAGCCCAGCCAGGTCACGCCAATGGCGTAGATGATCAGGCTACCCAGCAGCATTGCGGCAAAAGTCTTTAGAACGCTGCGGTCGGTACCATAGCGTTCGACCAGCCAGCCCACAACAAAAGCAGCCAATGGATAGGAGATCAGGTAGCCCGCCGTAAACAGCTTGCCGGGGTCGAACCAAGTGGTTCCGCCAGCAAATACCGGCGCAACCAGGCCCTGCGCCAAATAAGCCAGCATAGCCAGAAAACCCAACCGGCTGCCGAGTGCTGCGCCCACCAACAACACCCCCAGGGTTTGCATGGTGATGGGAACGGGCTGGGTTGGGATGGCCACTTGAGCGAGCAGGGCCATGACCAGGCTGCCCCCCAGCACCAACAATCCATCGCGGGTCAGGCTGCGGGCTGGAAACAACGCCTTGGAAAGCGGCAGGTATGGTAAAGTTTGGGTTTGATTCATAGCCTAAACTCCTTTACAAAAGGCCCACCAACTGAACGTCTCCTGCACCCACACGGTGCATCTGGCCCGAGCTTGCAACCAGCAGCGAGCCGTCTGGGGCAACGTCGGTGGCCAGGCCCGCGATCTGACCTCGGGGCGTGCGCACGCTGACTTGTTGACCCAGCGTGTAGCTTTTGGCCTTGTACTCTCGCAGAATACCCTCGAGGTCGTAGTGAAGCTGAGCGTAGCGGGTCTCCAATCGTTGCAAAAAGCGGGCCAGTACATGAACTCTGGAGATAGCCACAAACTCGTCCAGGAAGGCTATTTCAGGCTTGCTATGGCCTGACCGATGAACATTTATCCCAACTCCCAAAATTACATAAGCGACCTCCTCGCCGCTGATCTGGGCCTCCAACAGAATCCCGCCCATCTTGCGATAGCCCATCTCTGCTTTTGGGTCCGCCACCAGCAGATCGTTAGGCCATTTGAGCCCACCCACGCCGCAAGCCTCGCACAAGGCTAAGCCCGCAACCAGCGGCAGCAGTGCCAGGCTGGAGAGTGGCAGCTGGGGGCGCAACAGCACCGAGAAGGTCAGGCTGTTTCCGGGCTCACTGGCCCAGGAGCGTCCACGCCGCCCTCGACCCCTTACCTGGCGTTCCGCGACCACCACCGAGCCTTCTTCGGCACCATCCAGCGCCCATTTTTTGAGGATATCCTGGGTACTGCTCACCGTTCCCAAATAGGCGTACATCTGGCCGAAGCGACCGCTGCGCAAGGTTTCCAGTGCTAACGGTGTGGGAGCTCCTGGCATTAACCGATAGCCCTTGCCCTTCTGCGTCTGAACCGGATACCCAGCCCGCCGTAGGGCAGCTACCTGCTTCCATACGGCTACCCGGCTTATGCCAAGTCGCTGGGCCAGGGCTTCGCCGCTCTGGTACTGGTCGTGCAGGCAGGCCAGCAGCTCAAGCACGTTAACCAAAATACCCTCTCGAGGTTAACAAGTGCAAGAACCTGCCTACAGATAAGCGGTACCGGATTCAAAATGCGTTCAGAGGCTGGGTTGGGTGTAACCAGAATCCTGGAGCCCACCCCGCCCAACGATCGGCGAAGCCAGCGTCTACCAGTCGGTCGGCAAAGTAAACGGCTCCCTTCCACACCTTATTCAATACGGCAGTGGCCATGTCCGGAAGTAGTCGCGGATGCGGCCCCACAAGCCTACCAACCCTCTGGGCTCTAGAATCAGGAAGAGCAGAATCAGCACACCAAAGGCCACGCTACGCCAGGCCGAGAGCTGGGCCACGTACTGCGGACCAAAAGCCCCAGCAATCACACTCAGTACCTCGGGAATCAGCACGATAAAGAAAGCTCCCAACACCGCCCCCAGAACGGTTCCGGCCCCACCCACAATCACAATCGCCAGATACTGGATGCTAAACGACAAGACAAAGTTTTCTGGCGTGACCGCACCGATCAGGTGCATCAGGATGCCTCCGGCAATCCCCCCGTAAAACGCCGATAGTGCAAACGCCGTGAGTTTGGAGCGCACCAGGTCTACACCGGAGAGCTGGGCCGAGAGGTCGTTATCGCGCACGGCAAACCAGGCCCGGCCGGCACGGGTGGAAAGCAGGCGCTTGGCATAGAAGAACATCGGAACGGCGAAGGCCAGACCCATGTAGAAGACCACCCGGTCGTCGGCCAGGGGGAGCCCCAAAAATGTGCCGTCTGCGGCCAGTTTGCGACCGGCCACACCTCCGGTAAAGTCGGTCCAGCGCTTGAAAATGTAGTCAGCCAGGAACTGGAAGGCCAGTGTGGCAATGGCCAGGTAGACCCCCTTGATGCGCAACGAGGGTATGCCCAGTACCACCCCGATGACCGCCGCCACCAGCCCACCCAGCAAGATACCCAGGGGAGCCAGGTCACCCGAAAGGTGGCTAGAGACATACGCCCCTACCCCTACAAAAGCCGCCTGACCCAGCGAGATCTGGCCCGCCCCCCCCACCAGCAGGTGCAGCCCCAGCCCGGCCAATGCCGCAATCAAAATTTGGGTGGCTACAAACATCGGATACTGCGGCAGCAGCAGCGGAAGCAGCACCAGCCCTACCAGGGCCAGCGCCAGCCACAAACGCCCTTGCGGGGTACTGGCATAGGCTTCATCCTGGCGATAATCCTCGCGAACGGTACGAGAAAAACGCCGGCTAAAGGCATCCGTAAGGGACTGGCTCAAACGGTACACAGGCTACCTCCGAAAACCCGTCTGTGGTCAGAGGCTTCGCACCCCCGGCTCCACAGAAGGTGCCACGCCACTGGGCATGGGCGAAGCCAGTTGTTTTTTGTTCTTTTAAAGAACATACTCACGCCCCCACCTCTTGCCCCACGTGAACCGGTGTTCCTACATCGGCCACCCGAACCTCGGCCTCGAGGGTTCCCTCACCCTCCAAATAACGGATGGGCAGGCTGAGTTTGACCTGTTTGGAACCATCGTAGAGGGCCTGAAGTAGGCTGGCATAGCGGGACTCCACGGTGCCCCGCTTGACCTTGCGGGTGCGGGTAATCTCTTCGTCGTCGGCATGAAGTTCTTTAGGCAGAATAGCAAAGCGCCGCACGCGCAACTCTTCGGGCAGGCTTTCGCAGGCCATCCTAAGCTCCTGGGCAATAAGCTCGTAAACCTGGGGATTGGAGGTCAGGCTCTGGTAGGTCGAAAAGATGATGCCCCGCTTGCGGGCCCAGTTCTGGGTGTTCTCGGGGTCAAGTTCGATCAGGGCCGTCACGAAGGGCCTGCTATGACCAATAACCACCGCTTCGCGGATGTATGGCGAGTATTTGAGGCGATTTTCCAGAAACTGTGGGGCAAATCGGGTGCCGTCGGCCAGGGCCCCAACCTCCTTCAGGCGACCCAGCAAAACCAGATGACCGTTTTCGTTGAAGAAGCCCGCATCCCCGGTGCGGAACCAGCCATCCTTGGTAAAGGTTTCCTTGGTAGCAGCCTCGTTTTTGAAATACCCAGCGAAGACCTGTGCCCCCTTAACCTGAATTTCGCCATCCTCGGCAATACGCACCTGGGTGCCCCGCAGGGGTTTGCCCACCGTCTCGGGGGGGGTATCGCCAGGCAGGTGAGCGACGCTGGTGGCTGCGGTCTCGGACTGTCCGTAGACCTGGCGAATATCCACGCCTAAAGCTCGGAAAAAGGTGAAGACCTCGGGGCCGAGCGGAGCCCCCCCGGTTGCCGCAATACGGCAGGCAGCCAAACCCATGCGGGCCCGGATCGGGCGGGCTACCACGGGATAGGCTAGGGCCCTGGCCAAGGTAAGACCAAAGCCGACGGGCTCTTTGCGGAACTCACGCTGCGCACACTCCAGCAATACCCCCATACCCCAGCGATACACCGCCTTTTTGAAACCATCGGCATCTTCCATCCGGCTGCGCACAATGGCAGCTGCATCCTCCCAAAGCCGCGCAGGGGCCAGATAGAAGTCGGGTTGTACCTCTTTCACATCCTCACGCACGGTAATCATATCTTCGGGAAAGTGCATCACCGTACCATCGGTCAGGCCCCGCACCACCGTTAGCATCTGCTCGCCAATCCAGGGTAAGGGAAGATAGGAAAACACCCACTCCCCTCCCGTGATGGTGATGGAGTCTTTGCCTGCCTCAGCCCCCGCAATCAGTTGAGCATGGGTCAGCATGGCCAGCTTGCTGCGGGCCGTGGTACCGGAGGTAGGGGCAAGCAGGGCGATGGTATCGGGTCTAACCCTGGCCTTGGCGGCCTCGACTGCCTGGTGGCTTTGCGCCGATTGACCCAGTGCTAACGCAGTACTAAAGGGTCGAACCCGCTCGTTCCAGTACTTACTCAGGCCGGCCTCCTCCCAGACCAGCACGAACCTCAGTTTGTCCAGGTGAGGCAGCACTTTATCGAGCTGTTCCTCATCCGAGACCACAATACCGTGGCACTCCGAGAACTCGAGGAAGTAGGCTACCTCTTCCGGCATGGCATCGGCGTAGATGCCCATCGGCATGGCCCCTATGGTCTGGGCAGCTATTTCGGACATCACCCACTCCGGGGCGTTCTGACCCAGAATGGCCAGCACACCGTCGGGTTCCAAGCCCAGCTCGAGCAGCCCCCCCGCCAGGGCCTCGACTTTTTGCTTCAGCTGGGCCCATGTGGTCGTCTCCCACACCCCTAGCCGCTTGACCCGCAAAGCAGGGGCACCCGGCTTGGTCTGGGCATGGTGGGCCAGGAATTCAATTAGGGTCTGGCTCATGCGCTCCTCCCCAGATAGGCCTCGGCTACACGCGGGTTCTCCCGCACGCCCGCGGGGGCTCCCTGGTACAGGACCTCGCCATACGACATGACCAGCACACCCGTCGAGAGCTCCAGCACCGCCTTGAGGTCGTGTTCAACCAGCACCAGGGTGGTGTTCCACTCCCGCCTTGCATCCAGCAAAAAGCGGGCCAGGTCTTGTTTTTCCTCCAGCGAGAGCCCAGCCATCGGCTCGTCCAGGAGCAGCAGTTTGGGCCGCCCGGCCAGAGCCCGTGCCACCTCGACCCGCTTTTGCAGACCGTAAGGCAGGGCCCCGGCAGGCGCGTGGCGATACGGCGAGAGGTGCAGGTAGTCCAGAACCTCTTCAGCGTGGCGGCGGATTTTCCATTCGATCTGGGCTTTAGGGGCCAGGTCGGTGTATGCCCCCATGGCCAGCTCGGCGCCCAGTTTAACGTTATCCAGAACGGTCATGCCGCGAAAGAGCTCGAGGTTCTGGAAGGTCCGCCCCAGCCCCTTGCGCACCCGCTCTTGGGGACTCTGACCCGCCAGGTCTTCGCCCAAGAACAGCACCCGACCCTGCTGTGGTTTGTAAAGCCCCGACAGCACGTTGAGCAAGCTGGTTTTGCCGGCTCCGTTGGGGCCAATCACCGCGAAGAGGTCGCCCTCCGAGACGCTAAAACTCACCCCCACCAGGGCCTTGACCCCCCGGAACGAGAGATGCAGGTCCTGGGCTTCTAACAGCACCTTAGACATCGTAAACCCCACCGAAAGCGGGAACGCCCTGCGCCCCCCTGCCTGACACACTGCGCTTCGCAAAGCTACCGGCGGAAAATAACTGGAGACCGCTCAGACCCATCGCTTCCTCCTACGGTAACGCTTGGCTTCCGAGAACCCCCCGGCCACCGCCCCGCCCAGGTAAAACTCCATTACGTCGGCATCGGCCTGGGCCTCCTGCGCGGTACCCTCAAAAACCACCCGGCCCTGCTCCATCACGTAGACCCGCTCCACGATGGAAAAAGCTGCCCGGGCGTTCTGCTCAACCAGTACCAGGGTCAGGCCCTTTTCGCGGCGCAGCGCATCCAGCACCTGCATCACCTCCTCGGTGAGCTTAGGCGAAAGCCCCAGGCTGGGCTCGTCTACCACCAGAATCCTGGGCTCGGTTAGCAGGGCCATGCCCAGCAGGAGCATCTGTTGTTCGCCCCCCGAAAGGTAGCCCCCTTGCTCGAAGCGGCGCTCGTAGATGCGCGGGAAGCGGGTAAAGATCTCGTCGGTAATCTCTTTCTGGCGCTGAGGTGAGAGTTTGTGGGCAGCTGCCCGCAGGTTTTCCGTGACGGTCAGATAGCGAAAGATGGGGCGGCCCTCGAGGATAGCCGTCAGGCCCAGGGAGGCTACCTTGAGGGCCGGCAGATGGCTGGTGTCCTGGCCGTTAATCACAACCTTACCGTCCAGCACCCGCCCGTCGTACTGTGGTAGCAAACCCGACATAGCCCGCACCAAGGTGCTCTTCCCTGCTCCGTTGGGGCCCAGGAGCGCGATGGCCTCTCCACTACCCGCCCGCAGGCTCACCCCTTGCAAGGCCAGAATAACCCCCCGATAGACCACCTTCAGGTTCTCGACGTTGATTTCAGCCATTCAAACTCCTTGGGTTGGCGATTCAGTAAACCTCCCCTTACCGCTGCTGACCCGCCGGTCAGACCCGCTCTATTCGATGCTGCCCTAGCAAGCCGTACGGACGGAACATTAGCACCAGCAGGACGATCAGGAAGGGAATGGCCTGGGTGATGCCGGGGAGAAGGGACTCGAGGTATAGCTGTGAAAATGCCTCGATAAGACCAATGATTAACCCGGCTACCACCGCTCCCGGCACCGAATCGAACCCACCCAGGATCGCTACCGGAAAAACAATCAGGCCCAGCAGCACCAGATGGTGCCCAGGGCCCCCACCCCCGGCAGCCCCTGCCAGGAACGCTCCACCAATAGCGGCCATCATGGCGGAAATACCCCAGGCAACAGCCACCACCCGGGGCGCATTGATCCCCATGGCCAGCGCTGCGGTCTCGCTTTCCGAAACCGCCCGCAGCAAAACCCCGTAGCGGCTGTACTTGAGCAAGGCCACCAACAAAAGGGCCAACGGCAATGCCAGAATCAAGCTCCACACAGCTTTGGAGGAAAGAAATACTCCCCCCACACTGAAAGCCAAATTGGGCACCTCCTTGGGCAGTTGCGAGATATCCGCCGCCCCCATGGCTTTCTGGTCAGGTCCCCACAGAATCAGGGCGGCACCGTCCAGGGTTGCGGCCAGACCGATGGTAGCCATAATGACCGCGACCACATTGCGACCTAGCAGCGGTCGCACAAACCCTCGCTCTACCAACACCCCAAAGGCAAACGCTAGCGGCAGCGCTAGAAAGATGGCCACCAGCAAAGGGAAGAACAGCGAGAGGGTGTAGGTCAGGTAAGCCCCAATAAGCAAAAACTCTGCTATAGCAAAGTTGGTCACGCTGGTCGCCCTGTAGACCAGCACAAACCCGGCAGCTATGACCGCGTACAGAGCACCGTTGGCCAGACCATTCAAAACGGTTTGCAAAACCAGAGCAAAATCCATGTTTTCCCTTGTTGCAGTTCCTTCGTTTACCGCCGGTGTGGCAACAAACGAGCCCTGGGCGGTTTTCTGGAGGAGGCTGGGTTCTTTCCCAAAGGCGCTCCAGCGGATAGGGTCTGGGGTCGAGTGCGAGCTAGACCCGGTGGCGCTCGACGCTCGACCCCTGCGTTGGCTATAGTTTAGATCCGTCTACCCAGTCGGTAATGGCGTCAAACCGGCCATCGCGGACGTTGGCCCGCCAAAGCTTGGTAAAAGGTAGACGGCGTTCTACCCAGCGCATGTTGCGTACCTGTCCGCCCGCGTTGTAGTCGCCCAGGGTATCCAACGCCTGGATCATGCCGGGCCGGGTCAGGTTACCGGCTGCGCTAGCCCGGCGCATAGCCTCGGCGATTACGTCCATGGCCATCCAGGAGCCCATGTAGTAGGTGGTCCGGTAGGACAGGTCGCGCCCCTTGGAGCGACGCAACGCGCGAATTTGTTCCACCGCCGGAACCGTGGTGTCGTAGTAGTATGCGTTGTGGTAGGTCACGATGAAACCATCGGCAGCGGCCCCAGCCCGCTGCATGAGGGCTAGTTCGGCAGAGTAGTACGTGCCCATGAAGGTGGCCTGGATACCCTGCTCGCGAGCAGCTCTCACCAGAATGGGCTCCACGGTCAGCACGTAACCCTGCAAGATCACAAAGTCGGGCTGGGCCTGGCGCAGTTTGGTGACGATGGGGGTCGCGTCGGCGATAGCCAGGGGGGTTACTTCTTCCCCTACGATCTGGAAGCCTAGCCGGGCCGACTGTTCCTTGATGAAGGGGATGGGGTCGCGGCCAAACTCGGAGTTGGAGTAGCACAGGAAAATTTTAGCCCCACGCCCACGCTGGCGACGGATTTGCTGTAATAGCGCACCCGCCATGTCGTTGTAGGTAGGGCCAAATACGAAGATGGTAGGGTAGGTTTTGGGATCGGCCAGTTCGTTAGAGAAAGAAGTAGCGGTATAGGGAAGCTGAAGACGGGTGATCTCCGGGGCCAGGGCTTTGGAGAGCCCAGTGGAGTTGCCGTACACAAACACCAGCTCCTCGGGCCGTTCACGCTGCACAATGCGGTTGAAAGCCGCCGTACCACGGGCCACATCGTAGCCGTCGTCCTCAACCACCAGCTCGAAGCGACGTCCACCGATCCCGCCCGCGTCGTTTATCCGGTCGGCCGCATCACGAAAAGCATCCAGGGCCGCGTTCCCCGCAAAGGCAAAAGCACCGGTGAGGGGCAAAATGGCTGCGAGCTTGACCGGGCGGGCCTGCGCACGGGCGATCATCCACGGGCTGTATACCGTAGAAGCAGCTAGACCAGCCTTTAGAACCTGTCGACGCGTTAGTTTCATGTAACCCTCCTCTGCAACAATCTTGATTTTGTTGTGGCTTTAGAATACTAATGCCTCTGCAAATTTGGAAGAGCAGTACGGTGAGTTTGAACTCTCTGTCCAAGTTTTTTGCCCAAACCGGAGCCCTGTAGCTCGTATTATGGGCGTCCCGGAGGCACAGGCGGCCCTGCATGAGGCCTAACCCGACCCAGCCCGTCAACCTCGAGGGCAGACGGGTGCGCCTCGAGCCCCTCTCCCTTTTTCACCCGCCGGTGCTGCTGGAGCTGGCGCACCCAAAGGAATACCCCCACACCCTGGTGCCCAAAACCGAAGAGGGTATACACCGCTGCATCCAAGCCGCACTGAGAAAAAGGCCGAGCCGCAAGGGCTGTTAGCCGGTTGGGCCCCTACAGCCTCTCCGCCAAAGACTAGCCCGCCTCGACGTAGGCAGCGATGTACTCGAGTTCCTTCAGATGGCGCAGGTCGTGACCAGCCAGCATTTTTACGATAAAAGCGATGGTCTCGGGGCCGCGCTGGGGGTGGTAGGCTATCTTTTCCCATTCGGCAGGCTCGAGCCTTTGCAAAAGCTCGAGGTTCCAGTAGCGCAGGCCGCGGAAAGCCTCGAGGGCCAGCTTAGCCGAATAGCTCTCGTAGTTACGGTAGCGAATGCCCCAGCGATCGTGGTCAAAGGCCTGGGCCTTTTCTGCACCAGCTAGGGCCTGGCGAATGCGAAAACTGTAGCCAATCTCGATGTCGGCCAGGTGGCAGTAGATCTCTCCAGCCGTCCAATGGGTCAGCTCGCAACCCCGACGCATATCCAGGCGAGGAAAAAGCTCTTCCAAGGCTTCGGGCGTCTGCCGGAGTACCTCCAAGGGGTCGCGCTCACCCAGGGCCTCGAGGTTCTTCTGGACGTACTCGAGTTTTTCCATGTATCCATGGTAGACCCATCTTCCAGGTACAGAATTCCCCACGTCGAGCAGGGCTGGCACGGACCGCGCAGCAAGAGGTGATGCGGGTTTCGCCGACCGGAGGGGGGTGGGCCCTGGAATTCCAGGTGCGCCATGCGTGGGGCAACCTAGCCTCTTGAGTTGTTGGGTTTGGATGATGTTCGTTTTAAGGTGTCTGAGGCTTCATGCACCGGCAAACGAAAGCTCGTCCACCTCGACCATCGGCGTACCCACGATGCCCATCATGGGGTTCCACTCGAGCTCCGTCCCCAGCGCCGTGATATGGGTAAGGAGTTCCAGGAAATTCCCCGCGACCGTAAAGTTTTCCACCGGGTAAGCCATCTCGCCGCCCTCCACCCTGAGGCCCAGGGCTTGCAAGCTAAACTCGCCGGAGATGGGATTGGCCCCCGCGTGCAGCCCCATCAGGTCGGTGATAACAATGCCATCGTCTAGCTCTACACCCCGACCCGGCTCTACAAACAGGTTGGTAGGGGCAATCCCCAGCACCCCCTTGTAGCTGCGCGAGGCATGGCCGCTGTTCTCCACCCCCATTTTGCGGGCCGTCTCGGAGTTGTGGGCAAAGGTCCGGAGCACCCCCTTCTCGATGAGCACGGTGCGCCGGGCCGGGGTGCCCTCGGCATCGAAAGGCCTCGAGGCCAGTCCGCCCGGCAGGGTGGGGTCATCGACCAGGGTGAAGATGTCCGAAGCGATCTTCTGGCCGATCTTGTTGGCCAGCAGGCTCTTGCCCTCGAGCACGTTCTTGGCCGAGAGCATATACATACCCATCATGGCCAGCAGTGGACCAAAGGCTTTGGGCTCAAAGTAGGCCCTGTAGCGCCCGGTCTTGAGGGGCCGGGCCCCCAGCAGGCGGCCCGTTTTGCGGATGAACTCCTGAGCGGTGCGACCCGGATCTAAGGCGTGAAATTCTTTAGAAACGTCCAGCTCAAAAGACTGCTTGAGGCTCTGGCCCTGGCCCATCACCGCGTAGGCCATCAGGGCGCTGTAGCCGTTGCGATAAGCCCCCCAAACGCCCCTGGTCGAGCCGAGGGCAGCCTGGGTCTCGTTCTCGGAGTAGCGGGTCATCTGCACCTGGCGCATCCGGGGATCGGCCCGCAAGCCGGCCTCCACATCCAGCGCAGCCTGGCGTTTTTGCTCCAGAGGGGCCGAAAGCCCCTCACCCAGGAGGTCGTGCTGGCCCAGTTCACCCCCCTCGGGCAGGAAGCCACCCCCCTCTGACTGCAACAGGGCGTTCTCGTGGGCCTCGGCCAGCACCCAGTCCAGGGCCTCGAGGGTGCGTTCTTCGGTGTAGGCGTAGCCGGTCTTGCCCCCGACCACCACCCGCACCCCCACTCCACCCTGGGTGGCCTGGGTAATTTCTTCGACCCTGCCGCCGTGGGCCTGTACGGTGAGTTCGCGGGTATGGGTGGCCAGCACCTCGGCATCAACCCCCATGGCTCTGGCTTTTTGCAGCAGATAGTCTCTGGCTTGTTCAAAGGTCATGTGTACCTCGCAAAACCCACGGCCTTCAGGCCTGTCCTCCCACCACAATCTCCGAGATGAGCAGGTGGGGCTGCCCCACCTCCACCGGCAGGCTACCCGACAACGAGCCGCACATACCGGCCCCGGTCTCGAGGTCGTCGGAAACGGCCACAATCCTCATGATGCTCTCGGGGCCCTTGCCCACCAGCATGGCCCCCCGCACCGGCTCCTCGATGCGCCCATGGCGGATGATGTAGCCCTCCTTGACTCCAAAGTTGTACTCGCCCGAGCCCGGGCGCACCTGCCCTCCGCCCATATCGGCGGCGTAAAGGCCGTACTCGATGCCCTCGAAGAGCTTCTCCTTGGGCGTGGTACCGGGGGCGATAAAGGTGTTGCGCATCCGGCTGGTCGGAGCAAAGGTGTAGTCCTGGCGGCGGCCCGAGCCGGTGGGACGGTAGCCGGTCAGCAGGCTGCCTAGCCGGTCCACCATGTAGCTCTTCAGCACCCCGTTCTCAATCAGCACGGTACGCTCGGTGGGCTGTCCCTCGTCGTCGAACTCCTGCGAGCCCCAGCCGTGGGAGGTGGTGCCATCGTCGATGTAGGTGACGCATTCCGAGGCCACTTTTTGACCCAGCTTGTCGGAGAGCACACTGGCTTTTTTGGCAACCGAGGTGGTCTCCAGGAGGTGCCCCAGCGCCTCGTGGAAGATCACCCCGCCAAAGCCGTTGCCGATCACCACCGGCATGGTACCGGCGGGCGCGGGCTTGGCCCGCAGGTTGGTCAGGGCTTGCAGCCCAGCTTTGCGCCCTACCTCGGCAGGAGGGTAGCGGTCGAAGAGCTCGAGGCCCATACTAAGCCCCGGCCCCACCACCCCGGTCTGCATCCCGCTCTCGTCCTGGGCGATGGCCGTGACATAGAGGCGGGTGCGCACCCGCCGGTCCTCGGCCCAGGTGCCTGCGCTGGTGGCCACCAGCACTTCCTGGTCCCACTCCATGAGGTTGGTCTGCACCTGTTTGATCTGAGGCCCTACCTGGGCTCCGGCCTCGGCCTCGCGGATCCGCTCGAGGCGGTAGCGCTTGTCTTTGGCGGTAAAAGGGATCTGCGGTGCGTGTAAGCCCTGGGCTACGGCTTTGCGGAAATCGAGCCCACCCTGACCACCAGCATCCACCTGGCCGGCACTACCCTTGAGTTTGACCAGGGTCTCGGTCACCTCGAGCAGGCTCTCTGGGCTCAGGTCGTTGGTGTAGGCGTAGACGACCTCTGTACCGTAAAACAAGCGCAGCCCGGCGCCGTACTCGATGCCGCTGGTGGCCTCCTTGACCTCGCCGGAAAGCACCCGCAAGGCCCGCCGTCGCCAGCGCTCCACATAAAGCTCGGCGTAATCGGCCCCACCCATGCGGGCACGTTGCAATACCTCTTCTACCAGTGCCTCTGCTAGCACATGACCTCCTTTAGGCCAGACCAGCCTAGCAGGATTTGGCCTGCTCCACACCCGACCCAGGTCTCATTTTGGTTCTGGCCGTTGCGTTCATGAAGCCAGGGGGGCAGACT
>Ga0209721_1002048_pt1 | contig 13495 bp, 11 predicted proteins | sample TshhotsprinmetaG_FD_184139 | JGI IMG/M metagenome (GOLD analysis project Ga0209721, IMG submission 184139) | Hot spring microbial communities from South Africa to study Microbial Dark Matter (Phase II) - Tshipise hot spring metaG (SPAdes)... | ecosystem: Environmental > Aquatic > Thermal springs... | reverse complement strand
TGCAATGTTTCGAAGACATCCTAGCGAGCGGGGGCAAACGCGGGCGCATCCCCGAGTACTGGGACGGACGGGCCTCGGAGCGCATCGCCGAGATCCTGCGCGACTGGCTCGATGCCTGACGAAATCTCGTCGGTCGTCATGAAGGCTCGCGGCGGTCGGACTGCGGACCGTAGCCGCTGTCACGCCGGCTCTGGTTTTCGCGGCGGGCGGGAACTGGCCCGCCGATTGCATGCATGCCGGGGCAACGGATAGAGACGCGGCAGAACACGACATGACCGAAGCGGGAGCCGAATTACGCAACGTGATGACCGTCGACGTGGAAGACTATTTCCAGGTCGCCGCCTTCGCCGACCACATCCCGCGGCACGAATGGGAACATTGGCCCTGCCGGGTGGAGGCGAACGTGGACCGCATCTTGGGCATGTTCGACGAGTATGGTGTCAAGGCCACCTTCTTCACCCTGGGTTGGGTGGCCGAGCGCTATCCGAACGTCGCCCGGCGCATCGTCGAGAATGGCCACGAACTGGCCAGCCATGGTTATGGCCACCAGCGCGCGAGCGAGATGCAACCGGACACCTTCCGCCAGGACATCACCCGCGCCAAGGGCCTGCTCGAGGACATCGGCGGCGTGGCCGTGCGGGGCTACCGCGCGCCCAGCTTCTCCATCGGCCACGCCAACCTATGGGCCCTGGATGAACTGGCCGGGGCGGGCTACGAATACAGTTCCAGCATCTATCCCATCGCGCACGACCACTACGGCATGCCCGATGCCCCCCGCTTCCCCTACCGGCCGTCGCGCTGTCCCGAGCTCCTGGAAGTGCCGCCCACGACCGTCAAACTGGCCGGACGCAACCTGCCGGCGGGCGGCGGCGGCTATTTCCGTCTGCTGCCCTATGGCCTGTCACGCTGGCTCATGCGGCAGGTCAACCGGGCCGAGGGACGGCCTTGTATGTTCTATTTCCATCCCTGGGAGGTCGACCCGGGTCAGCCCCGCGTCGATGGCGCCAGTGCCAGGAGCCGCTTGCGTCACTACGTCAACCTCGACCGCATGGAGGGCAAGTTGCGCCGCCTGCTGAGCGACTTCCGCTGGGGGCGGGCGGACGAGGTCTACGCCGAAGAGTTGAGGGCCCGGCATGCTGCGCCCAACGCTGTCTGAACCATGACTGATCTGATCGTCCGGTCCGCCCATGACGGCGATGCCGCCGCCTGGGACGCCTTCGTCGAGGCGACGCCTGCAGCCACCTTTTTCCACCGCCTGGGCTGGCGGTCTGTGCTGCGTCGAGTCTTCGGCCATCGGCCACACTACCTCCTGGCTGAGCGTCACGGCCGCATCGAGGGCATCCTGCCGCTGGCCGAGATCAAGAGTCGGCTCTTCGGCCATGCCCTCATTTCCACCCCGTTCTGCGTCTATGGCGGCATCGTCGCCGTGAGCGACGCGGCGCACACCGCCCTCGATGCGCACGCCCAGGCGCTGGCGCGTGAGCTGGGCGTGGGACATCTGGAATATCGCGACCGGGATGCCCCGGCCCATCCGGACTGGCCCGGCACCGATCTCTACGTCACCTTCCGTAAGGCGCTCGACCCTGAGGTGGAGAAGAACATGCTGGCCATCCCGCGCAAGCAACGGGCCATGGTGCGCAAGGGCATCAAGCACGAGCTCGTGGCGGAGATGGAGGAGGGGGTGGACGGTTTTTTCCGGGTCTACGCCGACAACGTGCACCGCCACGGCACACCGGCGCTGCCCAGACGATACTTCGCCGCCCTGCGCGAGACCTTCGGCCGTCACTGCGAGGTGCTGCTGGTGCGCACGCGCGCGGGCAAGGTGGTCAGCGGTGTGCTCTCCTTCCGCTTTCGCGACGAGATCCTGCCCTACTACGCGGGCGACACCGTCGAGGCCCGCGCCCTGGCGGCGAACGACTTCAAATACTGGGAGGTGATGCGCCGGGCCTGTGAGCAGGGCGTGCGCGTGTTCGACTTCGGCCGCAGCAAGGTCGGTACCGGCCCCTACGACTTCAAGCGCAACTGGGGCTTCGAGCCGCAGCCGCTCAACTACCGCTACCAACTCGTGCGGGCGCAGCGGGTGCCGGAGAACAATCCCAACAACCCCAAGTATCGTCTCTTCATCCAGGCCTGGCAGCGGCTGCCACTGCCGGTGGCGAATTTCCTCGGGCCGTACATCGTGAGGAACCTGGGGTGACCGGGATCAGGTATCAGGAATCAGGAGGGGCCTGGCAGAGCATACGTTTGCCTCTGGTGCAAAGGGTTGAACATGGATGATCTGCTCTATCTGGTGCACCGCATCCCCTATCCACCGGACAAGGGCGACAAGATTCGTTCCTATCACCTGCTGCGGCACTTGGCACGGCGCTATCGGGTCCACCTCGGTGCCTTCGTCGACGACCCCGAGGACTGGCGGTATGCCGACGTGCTGCGGTCGCTGTGCGCCAGCGTGCATCTGATCGGCATCCGTCCTGCCCTGGCCAGGCTGGGTGCCCTCACCGGGCTCGTCAGCGCCCAGGCGCTGACCCTGGGCTATTACCGCCACCCCGGTATGACGGCCTGGGTGCGGCAGCGCCTCAAGACCGGCGTGCGGCGTGTGGTGTGCTATTCCTCGGCCATGGCCCGCTTCGTCATCGACACGCGTCAGGTGAGCCGGGTGATGGATTTCGTCGACATGGATTCGGACAAGTGGCGCCAGTACGCCGCGAGCCGTCCATGGCCCCTGTCCTGGCTCTACCGGCGCGAGGCCGATCGGCTGCTCGCCTGGGAGCGTCGCGTGGCCGCCGATTTCGATTACAGCCTCTTCGTCTCCGCCCAGGAGGCGGCCGATTTCCTGCGCGCCGCGCCGGAGGCCGCTGCCCGGGTGGGGTGGTACGGCAACGGCGTGGATGCGGATTATTTTTCACCCGGACGCGGCTACGACAACCCCTATCCCGCCGGCAGCGAGGCCATCGTCTTCACCGGCGCCATGGATTACTGGCCCAATGTGGACGCGGTGGCCTGGTTCGCGCGCGAGGTCCTGCCGCGGCTGCGCGAGGCCCGGCCGCAGGTCGTGTTCTACATCGTCGGCAGCCGGCCCGCGCCCGAGGTGCAGGCCTTGGCGCGCGCGCCGGGGGTGCAGGTCACCGGCCGGGTGCCGGACGTGCGGCCCTATCTTGCCCACGCCCGCGTGGCCGTGGCCCCCATCCGCATCGCACGCGGGGTGCAGAACAAGGTGCTGGAGGCCATGGCCATGGGCCGCAACCTCGTCGTCTCGCCACAGGCCCTGGAAGGGGTGAACGCCGTGCCGGGGCAGGAGGTCCTGCTCGCCGACGGCGCCGCGGCCTTCGCGGAGGCCTGCCTGCAGGCGCTCGCAGGGCTGGAGCTGGGCGCGGCCGCCCGGCAGCGGGTGTTGGCTGACCATGCCTGGGAGGCCTGTCTGGCCAGGGTGGACGCCTTGATCGAGGGCGGCATGTCCGCTGCCGGTCGCACCGGCGCCGCTGCCGAGCCGGTTACGACAGCACGGGTACCCCAAGAGGAGATGACATGAGTGCCGTGATGCCCCCCCCGCGGAGTGCCTACGCGCGCTGGTTCCAGGCCCTGGGCCTCACCCTGTTGGTATGGGGGGCGATCGCCCTGCTGCTGTCGTCCACGGCGCTGTCCATGGTCGAGATCTGGGAGCGTTCCGAGACCTATGCCCACGGCTATGTCATCCTGCCCATCGCTCTGTGGCTGATCTGGCGCGACCGCCATCGCCTGGCCGCAGTGCCGGCGGCACCGGATGCCCGCGCCCTGATCCTCATCCTGCCACTGCTCGCGCTCTGGCTCGTCTCCTGGGCGGGCGGGGTGCTGGTGGCGGAGCACTACGCCCTCGTCGGGCTCCTGCTCGCCGCGGTGTGGGCCCTGCTGGGCTGGCGGCTCGTGCGCGCCGCCGCCTTCCCGCTGTTCTATCTGTTGCTCATGGTTCCCAACGGCGAGTTCCTCATGCAGCCGTTGATGGACTTCACTGCCGACTTCACGGTCGCCGCCGTGCGCCTGGTGGGCCTGCCGGTCTACCGCGAGGGCACCTTCTTCAGCCTGCCCTCCGGTGACTGGAGCGTGGTGGAGACCTGTTCCGGCATCCGCTACATCATCGCCTCCCTCACCCTGGGGCTGCTCTATGCCTATCTGACCTATCGCAGCCTCGGGAAACGGCTCGCCTTCGTGGCGGCCTCGCTCATCGTGCCGGTGATCGCCAACGGCATGCGCGCCACCATGATCGTGCTTATCGCGCACTATTCCGACATGAAGCTGGCCCTGGGCATCGACCACTACATCTATGGCTGGGTCTGGTTCGGCGTGGTCATGTTGCCCATGTTCTGGATCGGCCTGATCTGGCGTGAAGACCAGCCAACGGATGCCGAGCGGACGCTCGCCGCCCCGCAGCCGCCGCGTCTGCCCTGGCTCATGGCCGCCGTGGTGGTGGGGGTGACCGCCCTGGCGCCCCTGTGGCAGGCCCGGCTGCAGCAGCCCCTGCCGGAGGTCGCGCTCGCCGCCCCGCAGCCGGCGGCGGACTGGCGCGAGAGCGACAGCCCCTTCAACGACTGGGTGCCCCGCTGGCAGGGCATGGACGCCCAGGTGCTGCGCCACTACCGACGCGGCGAGGACCGGGTGCAACTGTTCATCGCCTACTACGGCCAGCAGCGCCAGGATCACGAGCTCATCAACAGCCAGAACCTGATGGTGCCGCAGGAGCACGAGCGCTGGCAGAACGTGGGCGAGCGGGTGCGCAGACTCGAGATCGGCGGCGTGTCCTACCGCATCCTGGAGGCGAAGCTGCGCACCCAGCGCGGGGAGCGCATCCTGGCCTGGCAGTGGAACCGGGTGGCGGGCCGCAACGACCTGCATCCACTGCGGATCAAGATCGAGCTGGCGGTGGAGAAGGTCCTGGGCGGGCGCGATGACGGCGCCGCCGTCATCATCGCCGCCCCCTACGCCGACCAGCCCAGCGAGGCGGAGTCGGTGCTGCGGGACTTCCTTGCCGCCATGGCGGGGCCGATCGCAGGCGTGACCGAGCGACCATGAACGCGCCCGCGCTCATCGCGCATGTGGTCTACCACTTCGGTACCGGTGGCATGGAAAACGGGCTGGTGAACCTCATCGACCACCTGCCCGCGGGTCGCTACCGACACGCCATCGTAAGCATCACCGATCACACCGACTTCAAGCGGCGCATCACCCGCGGCGAGGTGAGCTTCCACGACCTGCACAAACGGCCGGGGCACGACCTCGGCTGGTACCGGCGGCTGGCGGCGGTGCTGCGGGAGCTCAGGCCCGACATCGTACACACCCGCAACCTCAACGCCCTGGAGGCCCAGTTCGTGGCGGCCTGGCTCGGCGTGCCCGGCCGCGTGCACGGCGAGCACGGCCGCGACGTCTTCGACCTGGAAGGCCGCAACTGGAAGTACAACCTATTGCGCCGGGCGGCGCGCCCCCTGGTGCAGCGCTACATCGCCGTGAGCCGCGACTTGGCCGGCTGGCTCAGCAGCACCGTGGGGGTGCGGCCGCAGCGGCTCACACAGATCTACAACGGCGTGGACAGCCAGCGCTTCCGGCCGCGGCAGGGACCCCGGCCGGCAGCGGGGCCGGCGGGTTTCCTGGACGGGGCGCGCCTGGTCATCGGCAGTGTGGGCCGCCTGGTGGCGGTCAAGGACTACCCCACCCTGGTGCGCGCCTTCATCCGTCTGCATGCCTCGTCACCCCAGGCGGATGGATTGCGTCTCCTGCTCGTGGGCGACGGCCCCGAGCGCGCCGTCTGCGAGCGGCTGCTCACCGAGGCCGGCCTTGCCGGCGAGGCCTGGTTCGCCGGCAACCGCGACGACATCCCGGAGCTGATGCGGGCCATGGACCTGTTCGTGCTGCCCTCCCTGGGGGAGGGCATCTCCAACACCATCCTGGAGGCTATGGCCAGCGGGCTGCCGGTGGTGGCGAGCGGGGTAGGGGGCAATCCGGAACTGGTGCGGGAGGGGGAGACGGGCAGCCTCTTTACCGCCGGCGATCACGAGGCCCTGGCACGGCTGCTGCTCGACTATGGGCGCGACCCCGCCCGTCTCGAACGCGAGGGCCGGGCCGCGCGTCGGCGTATCGAGGCCGAGTTCACCCTGGAACGCATGGCCGCTGCCTATGCGGCGGTCTACGACGGCCTGCTCGCGCGCGTGCGCAATCGCAGCGTCTCAATCTCCGCCGCCGCCCGCCGATAACCTCCATACCTCCAGACCCCATCCCCCCATGTGCGGCATCACCGGCGTCTTCGATCTCACAGGCACCCGAGCGGTGGAGCGCGAGCGGCTTGCGCGCATCAACGACATGCTGCACCACCGCGGCCCGGACGAGGCCGGGCTCCATCTGGAACCGGGCCTGGGGTTGGGGCACCGGCGCCTGTCCATCATCGACATTGCCAGCGGGCAGCAGCCCATGGCCAACGAGGACGACACGGTCTGGGTGGTGTTCAACGGCGAGATCTACAACTTTGTCGATCTGATCCCGGAACTCACCCGTCTGGGGCACCGCTTCCGCACCCGTTCCGACACCGAGGTCATCGTGCACGCCTGGGAAGAGTGGGGCGAGGACTGCGTGCAGCACTTCCGCGGCATGTTCGCCTTCGCCCTCTGGGACCGCAACCGGCAGACCTTCTTCCTGGCGCGCGACCGCCTGGGGGTGAAACCGCTCTATTACGCCGCCACGGACGACGGCTGGCTGGTGTTCGGCTCCGAGCTCAAGACCCTCACCGCCTGGCCGGGTTTCCGCCGCGACATCGACGACGAGGCGGTGGAGGACTATTTCGGCTATGGCTATGTGCCCGAGCCGCGCACCATCTACAAGACGGCGCTCAAGCTGCCGCCCGGACACACGCTTACGGTGCAGCGCGGCGAGCCGCTGCCGTCGCCGCGCGAGTTCTGGGACGTGCCCTTCCGGCCGCTGCCGGCCATCTCGCTCGAGGATGCCCAGGCCGAGCTCATCGAGCGCCTGCGCGAGGCGGTCAGGATCCGCCTGGTGGCCGAGGTGCCCCTGGGCGCCTTCCTCTCCGGCGGGGTGGATTCCTCGGCGGTGGTGGCGATGATGGCCGGGCTGTCGGACCAGCCGGTGAAGACCTGCTCCATCGCCTTTACCGAGGCGAAATACGATGAATCGGACTACGCCCGTCAGGTGGCGGAGCGCTACCGCACCGATCACCACGTCGATACCGTGCGAGCCGACGACATCAGCCTGGTCGATCGGCTCGCCCACCTCTACGACGAACCCTTCGCCGATTCCTCCGCCATGCCCACCTACCGGGTGTGCGAGCTGGCGCGCCGGCAGGTCACCGTCGCCCTGTCCGGCGACGGCGGCGACGAGAACTTCGCCGGCTACCGCCGCTACCGCTGGCATGCCTATGAGGAGCGCATGCGCCGGCTCCTGCCGCTTACGTTGCGGCGGCCGCTGTTCGGCTTCCTGGGCCGCGTCTATCCCAAGGCCGACTGGGCACCCAAGGTCCTGCGCGCCAAGACCACCTTCGAGGCCATGGCGCGCGACAGTGTCGAAGGTTACTTCCACGGCGTGTCGGTCTGTAGCGACGGCCTGCGCGACCGGCTCTTAAGCCCCGCCTTCCGCCGGCGGCTCAACGGTTACCGCGCCGTGGAGGTGCTGCGCCGCCACCACCGACGCTGCGCCCACCTCGACCCCGTGAGCCAGGTGCAGTATCTGGACATGAAGACCTATCTGGTCGGCGACATCCTCACCAAGGTCGACCGCGCCAGCATGGCCCACGCCCTGGAGGTGCGCGTGCCCTTCCTCGACCACAAGCTGATGGAATGGGTCTCGGGCTTACCCGTCGGCTTCAAGCTGAAGGGGGCCGAGGGCAAGTACATGCTCAAGCGCGCCCTGGAACCCCATCTGCCGCACGACCTCATGTACCGGCGCAAGATGGGGTTCGCCATTCCGCTGGCGGAATGGTTCCGCGGGCCGCTCAAGGCAAAGCTGCGCGCCGCCCTGCTCTCGCCGCGCATGGCCGACACGGGCCTGTTCGACATGGCCTTCATGCAGCGCATGGTCGACGAGCACGCCCGCGGCGTGCGCGACTACAGCTCGCCGCTGTGGGCGCTGCTCATGTTCGCCGCCTTCCTCGAAAACCAGGACGCCCTCGCATGAGCCTGACCATCTTGCACGTCTTCGACCACTCCCTGCCGCTGCACTCCGGCTACACCTTCCGCAGCGCCAACATCCTGCGCCAGCAGCGGCGCATGGGCTGGCAGACGCAGCACCTCACCAGCCCCAAGCAGGTGAACTGCAGGCTGGCGGAGGAGGAGGCCGAAGGCCTGCACTTCTACCGCACCTCGCCGCCGACGGGACTTGCGAGCCGGCTGCCGGGCCTCAACCAATGGACCCTGATGCAGGCCACGGAGAAGCGCCTGCTGGAGCTCGCCCGGCGGCTCCGGCCCGATCTGCTGCATGCGCACTCGCCCGTGCTCAACGCCTATCCGGCCCTGCACGTCGGACGCCGCCTGGGCATCCCGGTGGTCTACGAGATCCGCGCCTTCTGGGAGGATGCGGCGGTGGACCACGGCACCCAGGCCGAAGGCGGCATGCGCTACCGTCTCACCAAGGCCCTGGAGACCCGCGCCGTGCGCCAGGCCGACCAGGTGGTGACCATTTGCGAGGGCCTGCGCAAGGATCTGATCGCGCGCGGCATCCCGGCGGACAAGATCGGCGTGGTGCCCAACGCGGTCGATGCCGAGACCTTCATCCTGGGCGGCGCACCCGACCCCGCGCTGCGCGAACGGCTGGGTCTCACCGGCAGGCGGGTGGTGGGCTTCATCGGCTCCTTCTACGCCTACGAGGGCCTGGACCTGCTGCTCGCGGCCCTGCCCCTCATGCTTAAGCAGGACCCCGACATCCGCATGCTGCTGGTCGGCGGTGGCCCGCAGGAGGCCACCCTCAAGTCCCAGGCGCAGGCCCTGGGTGTGGCCGACAAGGTCGTCTTCACCGGCCGCGTGCCGCACGGCGAGGTGAGCCGCTACTACGACCAGATCGATCTGCTCGCCTACCCGCGCAAATCCATGCGCCTTACCGAGCTGGTCACGCCTCTGAAGCCCCTGGAGGCCATGGCCCAGGGGCGGTTGTTCATCGCCTCGGATGTGGGTGGCCATCAAGAGCTGATCCGCGACGGTGAGACCGGCATGCTCTTTCGCGCTGGCGACATCGAGGCCCTGGCCCGGCGTGCGCTGGAAGCGCTGCATCTGGCCGATGGCGGGGCTCCGCTGCGGGCCGCGGGGCGGCGCTTTGTGGAAGAGGAGCGCAATTGGCCGCGCAGCGTGGCCAACTACCGGGCGATCTACGGCCGGGCCTTGGGCCGAGAAATCTGAGCTCATCGCCTCGAGGTTTCTGACGACGAGCGGATGACGTTATGCTTTCGGTATGCCAGTTGCAAACCTGCTCGTCTACCTCATGGTCTTCCCCTCCTTGGCCTGGATGGGAGGCGCTCGGGCGGAGGACGTCTGGCAGGCCGTGCAGAGCGCCCGCATGCGCGTGGAGCTGGCCCAGGAAAGGCTGCAGCTGGCCGTGGAGCGCGCAGACCCCAAACGCGCCCGCGATGACTTGGCCGCAGCCCAGGCGCACCTGATCATGGCGCTCGATGCAGTGCGGCGCGCCGAGGCCGCCCTTGCCGCCGGGGGGTCGCTGAAATCACCCGCTATGGCCGCGCCGCCGCCGCCGGCCCTTGCCAAGCCAGCCAGCGCTCCGACGCAAGGCGAATGCCCCTGTGGCAGCGGTCTGACTTGCACCGGCCCGCGTGGTGGTGCGTACTGCGTCACACCCAGCGGCCGCAAGCGCTATCAGTGAAGCGGGCGGGATGGTTCATGCTGCCTTTGCTGCTGTTCGGCAATACGGCGGTCGCGGCGGCAACGATTTCTGGTCGAATGCTGCAGGTGGTCGACGGCGACACCCTGCGCTTGCAAAGCCACGACGGTCATATTCATAGCATCCGGCTCTCGGGCATCGATGCTCCCGAGCTGGGCCAGCCCTACGGCGAGGAGGCCAAACGCCACTTGGAGGCGCTGAGCCTTGGCCAGACGCTCAAGGCCGAATGCTATAAGCGGGACCGTCATCGCCGCCAGGTCTGCCGCGTCAGCCTGGGTGGACGTGACCTGGCCCTGGCGCAGTTGCAGGCCGGCCTGGCCTGGTGGTTCACGCGCTATGCCGCAGAGCAAGCAGAAGGCGAGCGCCTCGCCTATGCCGCCGCCGAACGCAGGGCTGCGCAGGCCGGCTTGGGGCTGTGGCGTCAGCCTGCGCCCACCCCACCCTGGCAATGGCGCAGGTCTAAAGCCTCCGCGCTGCCAGCCACTCCTCCAGAATGAGGATCACCCACAGCATCTTGCCGAAATAGGTGGCGTGGCCGCTGAGGTGCTCCTGGCGCAGGCGGTCGATGTAGCCGGGGTTGAGGAGCCCGCGGCGCTTGAAGTCGGCGAGGCGATCCTCCAGACGCTGCCGAAGCGGTGCGTGATCCCGCGCCCAGACCCCGAACGGCAGCCCGAAGCCGTGTTTGCGCTTGTGGATGATCTCGTCCGGCAGATAGCCCTTCAAGGCCTGCTTGAAGAACCAGCGCAGGTACTGGCCCTTGACCTTCCAGTCCGGCGGCACCTCGCCGGAGAACGCCACCATGTCATCATCCAACAGGGGGTAGCGCACCTCGATGCCGGCGGCCTGGGTCATGCCATTGACCTTTCTGAGGTCGTTGTCCGCCAGGGTGAACTTGAGATCGAGGTGCAGCATGCGGTTGATGTAGGAGGCGGACGCGGCACGGTGGTAGGCATCCTCCAGCAAGCGCGACGGCTCATGGGGGTCGATGCGGGCCAGGAAGTCGGGCGTGAACATCTCGGCGAGCGGCTGCCGGTAGATGTAGTTGTAGGACTCCATGCGTTCGGGCAGCGGGATGTTGGCCTGGCGGATGTAGCTTTGCAGCTTGCGCACTGGCGGCAGCCGGTCCAGCCCCGGCAGCCGCGTCAGGGGTTCGATGACGCCGCCGCGCAGCGGACCGGGGATGCGGTGGTAGGCCTCGAATACCTTCTGCTTGGCGTAGCGCGCGTTGCCGCCGAAGATCTCGTCCCCGCCGTCGCCGGCCAGCATGACCCGATAGCCGTCCGCTGCCGCCATCCTGGCGCAGAAATAGGCCGGAACTGCCGACTCGTTGGCGAAGGGCTCGTCGTACTGGGTGGCGATGACGGGGATGGCGGTGAGGATGTCCTCCGGCTTGAGGTAGTACTCACGTGCGTCCAGGCCGAAGTGGCGCGCGGCGAGGCGGGCGTACTCCATCTCGTCGAAGCCCTCGGCCGCGAAGCCGATGGAATAGGTGCGCACCGGCTTGCCCTGGAGTTCCGCATAGACCCCTGCGACCGTGGAGCTGTCCGTGCCGCCGGACAGGAAGGCGGCGGTCCGGCCCGGCTCGGCGGCGCGATCGACGCAGACCCGCAGCAGTTCGTGGAAACGCTGCGACATCGCGGCGAAGTCGTGGCGCGGCGCGTCGCGATAGGCGAGGCGCCAGTAGAATCCGCGCTCCACGCGGCCGCGCCTGAACCAGGCGTATTCGCCCGGCAGCAGCTTCTCCACGCCGGTGTAGATGGTGCCCGGCGCTGGCAGGTCGTAGAAGTAGAAATAGTCGAACAGGCCCTGGGGGTCCAGTTCGCGCCCGACGCGGGGATGGCTGGCCACCGCATCGGCCCGGTCGGCGAACACGATCTCTGCGCCGCGCAGCGCATAGGCGAGGCTGTGCGTGCCGATCCGGTCTATGGCTAGATAGACCGAATCGTTGCGCCGGTCGACGACGGCCAGGGCGAACGGGCCTAGCACCTGGGCGGCCAGGTTGCCGCCGTGCCGGTGCCAGAGATCGATCAACTGGCCTGCGCTGACGGGGGCCCCCGTCGACGAACGCGGCCGGCCGGTGATGGCGGCAAGGATGCCGTCCGCCTCGGCCAGGTCGGCATGAGGCCCGGACGTGGTCAGGGCGCAGTTGGGATGGACCTTCGAGAGGGGGGCGCCGGCGGCGCCTGGGCGCAGCTTGCGCATCTCCTCCAGGATGTCCCGTGCGGTGTCGGCATCTTCCCCTTGCGGGCTCATCCAGCCCAACAGCTCGTGCATGTCGCGTGTCCGGATCGATGAGGCGGCGAATTCAGGGCCGGGTCGTCTCCACCCGCACGGGGTAGCCTGCTGCGGAGAGCAGTCCCTCCCAGGCGGCCGGGTCGTAGCCTTTGAGATGTTTGCCGCCCACCTTGATGACCGGCACTTCCAGGGCACCGGCGAGCTGTTTGAGCTCGACGGCGTCCTCCGGCACGTTCTGCGGGTTTTTCTGGCTGTAGGGGATCTTGCGCTGGGCGAGGAAGTCCCGCGCCAGGTCGCAGGGTTGGCCGCAGTCGGTGACAAAGAGCAGCACCGGATTCATCTCCCGCGCCCGCTTCATCTCGTAGCCCTCCTTGTCCGCCTCCACCACGTTCGCGCGGGGTTTGAGGGTCGTCGCCTTGCGCGCCTTGGGCGGTGGCGGCTGATCGGAATACTGCACCACGCCGCGCTCGTCCACCCAGCGATAGAGTTGCCCGGCCGAGACGGCGGTCGCGGCTAATGCAACCGACAGCATCCACAGCCAGCCAGGATATGGTTTCGACATCTCGGCCCCCTATCGTGTTGAACGAATTTTATCAATGTCCGTCGGCGCGACGATGCACGGCGAGCGACGTCATGCCGCCGGCAAGCTAGGGAAGGTCTGCACGACCGTCGCGAGCGGACGGAGCGCAAGGCGCACGGAGCGCAGCGACCGAGACATAACAATGTGTTAGGCGAGGGAGCGAGCACCGCGCAACACGGCGATCCGTTCGCGCAGCAGGTTGTGCAGACCTTCCCTAGATCAGGGCATCCTTAAGCCATGCCATTGTGCCTGAGCAGGGCGTCGATGGTCGGCTCGCGGCCGCGGAAGGCCTTGAAGGACTCGATGGCCGGTCGCGCACCGCCCTGGGCCAGGATCTCGCTCCAGAAGCGCTGCCCCACCTCCGGGTTGAGCACGCCGCCGACGTGGCTTTGCGCCTCCTCCTCGAACAGGCTGTAGGCGTCGGCCGACAGCACCTCCGCCCATTTGTAGCTGTAATAGCCCGCGGCATAGCCGCCGGCGAAGATGTGCGAGAAATTGTTCGGGAAGCGGTTGTATTCGGGTGGGATGACCACCGCCACCCGGCGGCGGATCTCGTCGAGCAGGTCTAGGGCACTGCGGCCGCCGTCCGGATCGAAGTCGTGGTGCAGATGCATGTCGAACAGGGCGAACTCGATCTGGCGCACGGTCTGCATGCCGGCCTGGAAGTTCTTGGCCGCCAGCATCTTGTCGAACAGCGCCCTGGGCAGCGGCTCGCCGGTGTCGACGTGGGCGGTCATGTGTTTGAGCACGTCCCACTCCCAGCAGAAGTTCTCCATGAACTGCGAGGGCAGCTCCACTGCGTCCCATTCCACGCCGTTGATGCCGGAT
>Ga0209721_1002041_pt1 | contig 13541 bp, 13 predicted proteins | sample TshhotsprinmetaG_FD_184139 | JGI IMG/M metagenome (GOLD analysis project Ga0209721, IMG submission 184139) | Hot spring microbial communities from South Africa to study Microbial Dark Matter (Phase II) - Tshipise hot spring metaG (SPAdes)... | ecosystem: Environmental > Aquatic > Thermal springs... | reverse complement strand
TTGTATCATTTCTTTACACCTTTTTTTGGTTTTTGTTTAACCTGCTGGGTGATATTTTATATCATTCCAGACCTTTAAACCAGAAGGGGGTTCTCTATTTCTGCATGCTTCTATCTCTGTTTTAGGGTTGCTTGTCTTTGAGGGTTTATTGATGATATCATTAGTATCCTTAAGAGTCAGGTTTAACAATTATTTAATGAAGCAACCCGAGGTTTTTTCAGACCTTTAATAAAATTTAGAAAGGAAGGAAAAATGAATCTTTTGGCAGCTTATGTTATTACCTTTATAGCAAGTTTCTGTATTCTTGTAATAGAGATTGTTGCCGGCAGGATACTCGCCCCATTTGTCGGTGTATCTCTATATACCTGGACGAGTATTATAGGCATCGTTCTTGCAGGTATTAGCATAGGGGCTTATGTGGGAGGCAGAATAGCCGACAGATTTCCTGGCAGCAAAACCCTTGCTATGCTCCTGATCATTTCCGGCATGACGATTTTCCTCATCCCCCCAACTACAAACATTGTTGCGGCTGTGCAGATTGAAGTATCCTTGATGTTAAGAATCTTTATCGTGACTACTATCATTTTTATCATACCAAGCTGCGTACTCGGCATGATATCACCAGTTGTCGTCAAGCTTGCTATAAAGAATCTGGATAAGATAGGTAATGTAGTAGGAAAAATCTATGCTTTCTCAACCCTTGGTTCTATACTTGGCACTTTTGCAGCGGGGTTCTTTCTTATATCCTTTATGGGCGCCAGAAGTGTTATTTTATTGATGGGTGTTATTTTGATAATGACAGGGTTTCTTGTCGGGGTATTTGGCAGGTCAGGGAAAATGCATGTTGCGTTTTTTATAATTCCATCTGTTTTATTGTTTAGCGTTTATAGTTTCGCTGTTAAAGTCCCTATTACCAAAGACACATATCATTATACAGAGAGCGACTATTACACGATTAAGGTCAAAAAAGCCGTAAGCTCCGACGGCGTCACCCAGCTTGAAGCTCTGGTGCTTGATAATCTTACCCACTCCTTTGTGAGTTTACAAAACCCTCTTCATATTGAGTATAAGTATGAAAGGATTTATACAGATGTCTTAAAGTGGAAATTCAGCAAAGAGCAGCCATTTAAAACCCTTACAATCGGAGGCGGCGGTTATACATTTCCAAGATATCTTGAGGTTTATTATCCTAATGCCCTTATAGATGTCGTAGAGATCGATCCAGCGGTTACCAAAGTAACATATAAATTTTTAGGGCTCCCAAAGGACACAAGGATTCGTTCATATAATACCGATGGAAGATGGTTTATTATGAACGCCAAGGAAAAATATGATGTAGTGTTTCTTGATGCCTATAACGACCTATCAATTCCCTATCACCTTACTACAAAGGAGTTTGCTCAGCAAGTCAAGAATATTTTAGAACCCGGGGGGATTGTCCTGACAAACATTATAGATAATTTTCAACGCGGCTTGTTTCTACCTTCATATATAAAGACAATCAGAGAGGTCTTCGGGGATGAAAATGTATTTCTGTTGTCAATCAGCCCTGATTTTGAGGATATCGGGATTAGCACATTTATTGTGCTCGCAGGTAATGGAAACCTCGATATAAATGATTTCGACAATTTCGTCAGGAATGTTCGTCAAAGCGAGGCTACCTCATCTGTCGTACCAGAGCAGATGATACGAGAGTTTATTAGCAACAGGAAATCCGTTCTTCTTACCGATAATTATGCGCCGGTTGACAACCTTATAGCGCCGGTTTTTGAGGAGAGATTCGGGTTTAATAGGTCAAATCGCTGATTTTAAGGCATTTATACCCGAGTATTCAGGATGTATAATTGACAGCCTTTCTAACATCTCTTATATTTGTTGTACTCGCCGAAATTGGAGACCGCACGCAGCTTCTTGCTATATGTTTTGCATCTAAATATCGATGGCAAACAGTAATGTGGGGAGTTTTTCTTGCTACCGCTGTGAATCATTTTTTAGCTGTAGCTCTGGGCAGCTATCTGACAACTCTTTTCCCTATGATTTATATAAAAATTGCCGTTGCAGTAAGTTTTATAGTTTTTGGTTTGTGGACCCTCAAGGGGGATGATTTGTCATGCGAAAATCAGAGGCATAGCTTTAGTCCTTTCTGGATTGTCTTTATTGCTTTCTTTATTGCTGAGGTAGGCGATAAGACACAGCTCGCCACAATAGCCCTTGCTGCAGATTTTAATACCTTTATTCCCGTATGGTTCGGTTCTACTGTGGGAATGGTAATAGCAAACGCATTAGGTATTTTAGCAGGAATAGTAATGGGCAAAAAAATGCCCGAAAAAACTATAAAATGGATTGCTGCAATGATATTTATAGGATTTGGGGTCCTGGGGCTTTATAAGTCGCTGCCAGAAGATTATCTCGATTACCCTTATATTGCCAGTGCGCTTTTAATGCTTGCATTTCTGATATATATAATAAACCGTCTCAATAAAAACAGGAATCTGTTGATGAAGACATGAAAATAGCTGATATTGCAAGACAGGTGAAGCATAACTGCGATATTTCAGATGCAAAATTCTGGGGATATTTCTCTCTCTGCGGTCTTTTGTTAAGATTGAGAGAATTATACAAATCGGAACATAACATTGCTCCTTGGTCAAGCATCAATCAGAAAGACATAGGCGATTGGATAACGGCTAAGGAAACTCTTTGGGCTGAAATAGAAGGACAGGATTATGGCGGTCTGCTCATCGATGGAAAAACATTCAATCCCTTCGATATATCAGAAATAAATTCCTATTTAATTAAAGGTAAACTGATTTATGGTGCAGGATTTGGACTTTATAAAAAACCTGTCTTCTTTTTAGGCGAATTGGGCTCATGCCATAACAACAACAGTTATAAGATATTTTACATCAACAGAGAGTATGCCCGCGATCTTTTTGTTGTATCGGGTATGCTTCAGGGCAAAGAGATTTTTATACGGCTGGAGCAGTTAAGAGCAATCTTATGGGAGATGTTTTTAGCTTTTAAATGCAAGAAGGAAGGTATTATTGCTAATATTTTTGCAGATTCAGGGATTACCCTTGCGCACGAAATTAATGATGAATTTGCTATCAAGTTGGATAACCTCGCATTAAGATATTCTGAGATTGTTTTAAATCACGAGTTAGCCGAGGCATTTGAATCTGTTGGCGATTGGTCAGATATCATTTTGAGTATTACCGACAGGAAGGCTGAATATTTCCTGAGAAGACTCCAGGATATTATAGCAGACACATCCGATCATGGTCCCCTGAAGAAATTGATTGATACAGAAGACATGAATGGGCTTTCCTTTTACATCTCTTTTGCTGATATTTTTCAGAGGACTCTGCATCCTGAACTGAGAAAAGTGTTCGTGACTTTCGACTTAAATACTGACTGGGCACTGTTAGAAAATGTTAGGCAGAAAGTTTATAATGAGTGCATATTGCGAAAGGATGAAATAATAGGTGCAAGTAAAAAAAGCAGAAATGAGGATGAATTTTTAAAGACAATTAGTGATTTATATTGAGCAGGAAAATTTAACGGACAATATTTTCTGTTTTGTTATTTTCATGACCCAGAGAGCTAACCTCGCTAGACTGGATTTTACTAAAAAGTAAACACTTTTCCCAAATAAGAAACCCGGAGTTTCAAAACAAAGCTAGAATCATAGTTATTCAAGAATTTTTAGGGTTTTGCATAAAAACACCTTGCCGCCTTCCTATCTAATGGTTGATTTTGTGAAGCCTTTTAATTTTTTCGCAGAATTGCAGAATTTTGGGAAAGTAATAAGGAGATTTTTTCTCACGGCGTATGGCATATTTATTGTTATAATATTTTTAAAATAAAATATAGAAAGGAGGGATTAAGATGAGAGTTTTAATTTCATTATTCATTTCCTTTATGCTGGTGTTTTCGTTCTGGACAACTGCAGGTGGTGCCGATGCAACCTCAAAAGAAACAAAGGTTGAAAAGAAGCCTGATACAAAGGCTACTGATGCAAAAAAAACCACTAAAAAGTCAGCTCTCGAGACAAATTGTGGTAAGTGTCACAAGGGTGATAAGGATGTAACAAAGATTAACGAAGCTAAGGGAATTAAAAGCAGCGAAGAAATGATTAAACTGATCAGGAAAGGTGAAAAGGCAAAGCTGCACGCAAAAATTAGCGATAAAAATCTAAAAGCTGTGGGTAATGAATTGTTCCCTCAGAAAAAAGAAACCGATGCAAAAAAGGATGTGAAAAAAGACCCTGTTAAAACTGATGCTGATAAGCAGCCTGCAAAGCCCAAGAAGAAACCCGAGGGTTGTTAAACATCAACTTTTATTCACTATTTGATTTATTGAGACCCTGAGATCCAGGGTCTCAATAAATTTTATTGTTTAGTTCTCGATTTGAGCTGGCTCTTCTGCCTCTTTGCTTGGCAGTCTGAACCTTGTAACTGATGAAACCAGCATATCTGATGTATTGGTCAATGATTTAGATATTTCAGCAAGCTCTTGCACACGCTTTAAAACCTCAACAGAAATGGCTCGCACGTCTTCCATAGATGAAACAGCATCTGTTGTAAGTTTTTTCTGCCCTTCAGCGGATGAATTAATCTGGGAAATGATGGAAGTCATGTCGAGTATTGTTTTTTCTATCTCTCTGAATGCAGACTCTGTTTCTTCTGAATTTTTACTTCCCATCTCGACATATTTGATTTCTTCTTCGAGATGCTTGGTCACGACTGCGGATTCTGTCTGAACCGCATCAATAATATCTGCAATCTGTTTTGTGGATTTGGATGCCTTTTCAGCAAGGCTTCTTATTTCATCAGAGATTATAACAAAACCTTTGCCCTGTTCTCCTGCCCTTGCAGCTTCGATAGATGCGTTGATGGCAAGAATGTTTGTTCTGTTGGCTATTTCATTTATGAGGTGGGATATAGTTATAATTTCCATAAGCCTTTCAGACAGGTATTTCATTCTTTTGTTTATAGCCTGAATAGTAAGCCTAATCAAATGCATTCCTTCGCTGGAACTCTCTACTGCCCTGCTGCCATTACCAATAGCTATGATGGCATTTTGGGAAATATCTTGGGCAGTTAACGTTTTGCTGGTTATAGCGACTGCTGAATTTGCAGCTTCATTAACTGACTGAGTAGATCTTTGAACTTGTAACATTTGTTGCTCGGCACCGCTTTCTAGTGCTTGCAAGGCATTTATCATTTTTATAGTCTCACTATTTACGCCTTCAGCAGAATTTCTGACTTTATCGACAAGGTCAGTAAGTCCTTCCACCATCAGGTTATATGCATCACCCAGTGACCCAAAAATATCGGGCGTAACTTCAGCTTTGTTGGTAAGATCTCCTTCAGATGCTGAGCTTAGAATGTCAAGAAACTTGATGATGTTTTCCTGCATTTGTTTTCTCTCTTCATCTGTCTGTATTAATTTAGTGAGTTTATCCATAGTTATATTGATTGTATCACCAAGGTCCCCGAATTCATCGCTCCTTTTAAGGTTAATTCTGACATTGTATTTACCTTCCCTTATCTCTGTTAAGGCTGAATCAATAACCCTCAAAGGTTTCATAATACGTCCACGGAGCCAGACCATATTAAATAGCAATGCAGCAATTCCGAAAGCGCCCAGTATATATGTCAGCCATGTTAATGGAAAATCAGGGAAGACTCCGGCTTCAGTTATATTAACATTTATAATAGCATCCACCTCGCCGGCTTTGCTTTTGCCATGGCACCTAAGACATGCGTCAGTAAATCTAATTGGCTTGGCGTAGCGGAATGTTCCTGCTTCATAAGTATCTACATATTTCTTTGAAGCGTCATTCCTGAAGGTATTAAAAGCATTCTCCTGGAAACCATCAGGCTTGCTAAAAGAGTATGAGACTATAGCAAAAGATGCTTGTTTTTGTCTTCTTAAGATTTCTTCTGCAGCGTCACCTGAAGCGATTTTAGCGTCAGAGGATGAGCCAGCGGCTGTAGCGCTTATTTTTGCAAGGTCCTCAGTAGCGGCAAAATGGTTTTTGGCATTTGGAGTGGTTAAAATCCACTGCTTAAATGCCATAACTTCATGAATAATTGAGTCGGATTCGGTTCTCAGATGGTCTCTATGCAAATTGAAGCCTAACACTACGAAATTTAGGAGCCATATGGCGAGTGTAACGAAAAAGATGCCGACTATTCCTACAATAATGTCTACTCTTACACCTTTTCGTTTAACTTCTTTTTCCCCAGTTACTTTTTCTTCGGCTTCTCGCTTTTGAATTTCTTTTTCTTTAGCCTCTTTGTCCGCCATTAGCGACCTCCTAAAAATTATCGTATTAATTTATATTTAAATTTTGACGATTTAAATCAATCTTCAAAGGTTGCCCGCAAGATTTCATCAACTGAAGAGATACCCTGTCTTATTTTTTCAAGACCGCTCTGCCTGAGGGTTATCATGCCGTTTTTTATGGCTGTTTTCTTAATTTCCAGTGCATTTGCCCCCTGCAATACCAATTCTTTTAATTCGTCTTTTAAAGGCATAACCTCATATAAAGCTATTCTCCCTTTATATCCGGTATTATTACATGCCTGACAACCTGCACCTATGTAACATTTGACATTCCCAGCTTCTTCTGGGGAAAAACCGAGATTGATGAGTGTTGTTTCAGAGTACTTTTGCTCCTTTTTGCAATTATTGCATATCGTTCTCACGAGTCTTTGAGCTGCAACCAATATCACGGAGGATGAAACAAGAAAAGGTTCAATGCCCATATTTATGAGTCTTGTAACGGTGGTTGGGGCGTTGTTTGTATGAAGAGTACTTAAAACCAGATGTCCTGTCAGAGCTGCTTTTACAGCAATTTCTGCCGTCTCGAAATCTCTAATCTCGCCAACCATTATAATATCAGGATCCTGCCTTAAGAAGGATCTTAATGTTTGAGCGAATGTTAAACCAATTTCTTCTTTTATCTGAACCTGATTGATTCCAGGGAAATTATACTCAACAGGGTCTTCGGCGGTCATTATATTAACCTCTGGTTTATTGAGGCGGGATAAAACAGAGTAAAGGGTAGTTGTTTTACCGCTTCCTGTAGGGCCTGTCACAAGAATCATGCCATAAGGTTTTGTGATAGCCTCAAGAAAATCTTGAAGGGGTCTCTCACTAAATCCGAGTTTTGTAAGATCCAATTGGAGGCTTGATTTATCGAGAATTCTTATTACTACCTTCTCACCGAATATTGTAGGAAGGGTAGATACCCTAAAGTCTATCTTCTTTTTTTCGCCCATCTTGAGCTTTATTCGCCCATCCTGAGGGAGTCTTCTTTCGGAGATATCGAGTTTTGCCATTATCTTTACCCTTGAAATAAGGGCATTTTTTATCTTGTTTGGTATTTTTAAAGCCGGAGTTAGTATGCCATCAATCCTATATCTAACTGTAAGTTCTGTCTCAGCAGGTTCAAGATGTATATCACTGGCGCCAGAATTGATCGCCTGAAAGAAGATGTTGTTGACTAATCTGATAACCGGTGCATCAATAGGGGAGAGAACATCTTCTATATCTGTTTTAGCTTCTTCTAGTGCTATATCACTTAGAGCGCTGTCTATTATATTGCTCAAATCTTCTGTCACATTAGTGCCATTGTCGGGTTCAACAGTATTTTTCTGAGCTTTCTTTTTAGAATAAAAAACTTCTATTGCATCTATAATTTCTGCTTCAGAGGCTACACATACTGAAATATTCATTCCTGTAATAAATTTTATATCGTTTATAGCAGATCTGTTTGATGGATCGGAAATGGCTATAGTAAGGGTATCACCTTTTTTTGAAATGGGTAAGGCTTGATTTTTAACTACTAATTCATAAGGGATTAATTTTAGTAGCCCTGGATCAATTTTAAGTCCCGAAAGATTTATTATAGGCGCTCCGTGCAGCTTGCTTAGGGCATCTAAGAGAACCTCTTTGGTTACATATCCTAATTTAAGCAGCGCCTGCTCAAGCCTCTTGCCTTCATGTTTCTGAAGGCTCATGGCGTTCAGAAGCTGTTCTTCTGTAATTGTCTTGTTTTTTAACAAGAAAAGACCTAATTGTGAAGCGCCTACGACACTCATGTTATAAACATACATAAATAAATGTATTGAAGTCAATGATTTTTTACAGCAAAAGTGGAGTTGATATTTATTTAGACTGAGTTTAAATGTGAAATCTTACTCGAGAGCAGCCTTAAAAATAGCTATGAAACCTTAATCTCCTTAATTTATAACTCTTTTCTGAAATTCTTAAGGTTCTTCAGGCAATCAAATTTTAAGTAAATTCATACCCGTCCAAAATAAATTCTTAGATACTTTGCAATCCGAGGGATATGATGCGATTTCTGGAGCCAAAGCCGCGGGTAACCTCAAGGAGGCTGAAGACGAACCGGAAGTCTCAACTGGCCAATACTTCAAAACTAATATGAAGTCTCACAAAGGCTTACCCATGCGCGAAGATAGTTCTTTGGCAAAGAAATCGTGTCATATCCCTGCTTGAATATTATTTTGGACCCCTGTGAAATAAATTATTTCAAAATCAGCTATAGAACTAAGAAGTGCCTGTAAAGTCAAAAAGATAGATAGGTTCAAAATCGGCGGTAGAAAGTTGTTATTGCGAGTTTGACTTTCAGAGTCAGGTTTACGCAGGCTGTTGAAAAACTAAGTTTTTATGAAATAAATTTTGTGTATTAACTGTTTTCCATTGATATTCTGAAACTATAAGACCAATATTTCAAATAACCCACACGGAAAAGAGAATTCTGCCGACTTCTGAACTGACAGGGCTTTTCTTCGAGGCCCTTTCCTTGATAGGAGTTTTACTATCCTCTTTATGTTCTGTGCTGTCGCTGTCATTAATACCTGATTCTTTTATAAATTTTAATCCTCAAAACCTTGCTCTCCTTAACCCCATGAACTCTTTTGCCTCACCAAATAATTCCTCTATCCGCAGTTTATCTTGATGTGTTTTTGATTGAAACAATTTTGTTAGAAGAGTTTTTCAACAGCCTGTCAAGTCTGACCTCATCTATAAAACCCTACACATTCACTAAAAATTAACCCGCCTGTCATATTCCTGTAACATCAATCCTTTATTCTTGATATGAATGAATTTAAAAAGGAGATTACCATGAAATGCAAATATTTAAATCAATTTCGCCTCTCTGAGTTCGGATGGACAGTGGAATCATGCACGGCAAATGACAGGCCTTATGCACCCAGCATTTCAGAACTGCATGATTACTGCAAGGGCAATGAGTTCAAAAAATGTCCTGTACTGCTGAAAAAAGAAGACATGTATATGGATGGTATTAGTACATTCGAAAAGCTCGTAACAACATAAGCCTTTGCCAGTCTTTCAGGAGATGTATCATGACCGCGAGATCAAAATGGGATATAGCTATAGATAGCGAAGACTTCATTTCTAAAAATAGAAATAGCACAAACAGAATTGATAGACAGACAATACTGGAGCTCCTTGATAGCAATTCTCTCACAACTCATTTTCAGCCCATATACTCTTCAAAAGATGGAACTGTTTACGGCTATGAGGCACTTACAAGAATCAAGGAAGATAAAAGAAACTTAAATATCGGGGAGTTATTCAAAAAGGCAATACTCACCAATACCATTTCCTCCCTTGATGTAAAGTGCAGGGAAAATGCCATAAGCCTTGCATCCTCCCTCGGCATAAACCATATCAATGCATATCTATTCATAAATATATGCCCAGAGGCGTTGATGGATTTGGCACACAGCGCTGAGATAACCGATAAGCTTGTCGAAGATTTTGGCATATCAAAAGAGAAGATTGTACTGGAGATAACCGAAGAGAGTGCTATTCACAACTGCAATTTATTCAAAGAGGCCGTTGCATATTACAAAGAGAGGGGATATAAAATAGCAATAGACGACTTCGGGGCAGGCTACGGGGGACTTAAATTGCTCTCTGTGATCGAGCCTGATTTTGTGAAGATAGACCGCCATTTTATATCGAATATAGATAAGGCAACCGTAAAATTCAACCTTGTTGATTCCATTGCCTCTGTATGCCACAGGATCGGCATAAAGGTCATAGCCGAGGGGATAGAGCAGGAAGAAGAGCTCAAGGTCGTGATGAATATGGGGATTGATCTGCTGCAGGGCTATTATCTTTATAAACCCTCCCCTATTCTAAATGGCGATAGAGCAGACATCCCCATACTTCACAGCAAAAAAGCAAACTGCCGCTCAATAAATGGCGAGCAATGTTTCATCGGCGATATTGTTTATAGAATTGATCCCATACCGCCATCGGCACATCTTGCGGCTGCATTTAATAGATTTATTAAAAATCCTGAACTCAGGAGCCTGTCTGTTGTCGAGGATGACAGGGTTATCGGGATGCTGCATAGGAACAGGTTTTTAGAGAATAATATACTTGGTAGATATGGCTACGGTGTGCACCTTAATGCAAAAAAATGTATAATCGATATCATGGAACAGCCATCACTGATGGTCGATGCGAATACTACATTGGAAGATGTCGCACTAAGGTTGCAATCGAGAAGATTCGAGCTTCTTTACGATGACATATGCGTTACAAAGAACGGCAAATATTTCGGCACAGTGCCGGTTCACATCCTTCTCGATGCCATAACAGAAAGAAGCCTTATCCTTGCAAAAAACTCAAACCCACTAACTGGTCTTCCGGGCAACGAATCAATCCAGCGTGAAATAAATAAAAGACTTTCCCAGAATATGCACTTCGATGTCTGCTACATAGACATAGACAATTTCAAGCCATACAACGACCACTATGGGTTTGAGAAAGGTGACATGGTAATCAAAACGCTCGCATGTATAATCGAGGAATCGATAAAGCCATACGGCTTCGATTTCAGTTTTGTGGGACATATAGGCGGTGATGATTTTATAGTGATTACTCCTCCCCAGATTTCAATCCCTGCATGTGAGAAGATAATAGCAAGTTTTGAAGCAACGCTCCCCGCATTGCATTCCCCTGAGGATTACAACAGGGGATACTATGTCTCAAAAAACAGGAAAAATGATGAGGAGACATTCAACCTCTTATCCATCTCCATAGGAATAGTCAGCACAGAAGTATATAAGATAAAATCTTTTGCCCAACTTGCATCCATAGCAACAGAAGTAAAAAAGGCTGCAAAGATGCAGTCTGCGTCCAATTGCCGCTCATCGATAGTAAGGGACAGAAGGCTATTGGGATGAATAATCTGCTCTATAGTCAATAAATATAGATTTAATAAGGATGGACAGTTAAGATATAATTGAAAATCAATGACTAATGACTATAGTCTGCCTACTTTTCTATTGAGAGTGACTACATCTGCCTTCCAACTTGAAGGCTCTCCTTTCACGCATCCCCTCTGGTTTATTAAAAATATCCATAGCACAAAGACGAATGCATTGAAAAATTCTTGAATTACACAGAAAAAGTTGCTTCTTCTTTTAAAGGGGTTAAATACTGGATAACATTCAATGAACCGTATGTGCTACTTTTATTGAGGGATGCATGCCTCCAGGAATAAAAGATGCTTCACTCTCAATTAAGGTTTCGAGAAATATTCTTTTGTGCCACTCAATGACATACGACCTTATCCATGAAAAGAGCAAAGATGCAATGGTCAGCGTTGCACACAACATGGCAGCTCTTGCGCCATGGAGACGATGGAATCCGTTAGACAGGCTTCTGGCAAAGATTGCAAAATATTTTTACAAGCATTCCTTGCTCGACGCCTTCCTTACGGGAACAATCTGAATAAAATTTCCGTTTAAAAGTGCTATATATATTGATTTGCCGATTAAAAACAAACTCGATTTTTTCGATGTCAATTACTACACGAGGGTTCATATTAGGTTTAATCCTTTCAAAAAGATGTGTGTTGAATTGAGACATAGAGATATTGATGGATATGGTCTTACTGATATGGGATGGGAGGTACATCCGCATGGACTCGAAAAAATGCTCAGGTATGCTTCAAAGCTTAATATGCCAATGATAAACCGAAAAATGAAATTGTAACTCATGTTAATGAGAAAAAATAATTCATGAAAAAGCACATTGATGTCATCGAAAAGTGCATCAAAGAAGGTCTCGATGTCAGGGGATATTTCTACTGGTCTTTAATCGACAACTATGAATGGCTGCAAGGTCTGGATGCAAGATTTGGTTTATATAAAGTAGATTTTGGTACGCTAAAGCGCAAACCAACCAATGCAGCGGCATATTATTCATATCTCATAAAGAGCAGGGATTTTTAACTTTAAAATAAACCTCTCAAGCCTGCCACGATTTCCTCGCCATGTTTTTTCATGCCTTTTAAACTTCTTTCTCTTTGCGTCTCACTTTTATTTCCTCAATCACATCCTGCACAGACGCCCCTTTTAACCACTGCTCTCTCTCTCTGGTGTAATCTCCGATACCGCTTTCAAATTGCTGAAGAAAACGAACCATGCCTAAAGGTCCCAATTCCTTTGCCAAAGCTTCCAATCCTAATTTCCTTATATGTGCTGGGCTTAATGTTTGCATACTCATTTTAAATCACCTCCATTAACCATTTCACAGGATTTTCTACTCTTACTCTTGAAATATCTTTATTCTGCAAAGCTTTTTTTACAAGACTATCGTCTGTGGTCAGGAAAACATCTGCTCCGCTCCTCTCAGCACATGCAATATGCAAAGCATCATATGCCTTAAAACCTAACCCTTCAAGCTCTATTGCCCTTGCTTCAACAAATTCATCAACAGTTATAAATGCTTGACGAATAGTTGCCAGAATTTTCATCTTATACCTCTTATCCGGATTGGGAATTTTTGATATTTCAATATCTACAATCTCGCTACTCACTAAATGCCACTTTCCAATCTGACATCGTTCAAGAATAGTAACAACCGCCTCTGATTCAAGGCGAATTCTGTCCTGCGAATGGTTATCAAAAGGCCTGTTCAGACAACAAACATCAAGATATATCTTCATTTATTATTTTACCACTTTTATATCCAATTGGATATATTTTTAACCAGATTGTAGCATTTCTTTAATACTCGTGAAATATTCCTTCCGTACAATTATATTGTATAGATGTATAGACAACTAATAAGGAGAGACAAAATGATATGCAGAGATGAAGGTATCGCATGTTATCAACAGCTTTTCAAATACTGATTAAGCAAATAGAAAAAGGTGTTTTTAAGCCCAAGCGAGCAAATCCCTACAGAAATGGAATTAAGCAAGAGATACAAACTAAACAGACATACTGTAAGGCAGGCCATTGAAAGGCTTGAGAATGAAGGGTTTGTCTATAAAATAAAGGGCAAGGGAACATTTGTTGCTAACACCAAAATCTCTTATAAAATCTCAAGGAAAACACGATTCACCACATCCATCCTTGATGTGGGTCTCAGTCCTGATGCAAGGCTGCTCGACTCTTATGAAATATCAGCAGGCAGGGAACTCTCCAGAAAACTCAATATTAAATCTTCGGATA
>Ga0209721_1002040_pt1 | contig 13551 bp, 14 predicted proteins | sample TshhotsprinmetaG_FD_184139 | JGI IMG/M metagenome (GOLD analysis project Ga0209721, IMG submission 184139) | Hot spring microbial communities from South Africa to study Microbial Dark Matter (Phase II) - Tshipise hot spring metaG (SPAdes)... | ecosystem: Environmental > Aquatic > Thermal springs... | reverse complement strand
CATGCACTAAAAATAGATGACATGTGATAAAATAAACCATGAAAATACCGAGAGTAATGTCAACCCAGCACCCAGACAATGTCCTTCTGCCTTTCTTTGCAGAAAGTCAGGATATGTCTGGTGACGATGAAATCCAGGAGGCGTATTACGCCTTTTCACATCTTGGATGCGACGAGCAGATGTGGGACTGCGAGGGCAAGGAGGTCGACGACTTTGTTGTAAGAAAACTCCTTACCAAATATGAGCATTTCTTCCAGCAAACAAAACTCGGCGAAGATGTATTCCTTACATTGAGGGTTCCAAACCCTGATGTGGAAAAGGAAGAGGCAAAGGTGCTCATCGAGACCCTCGAAAGCATACCCCGCTCATGCGATGCTGCAAGGCTTTTTTATGGTAAAGACATCCCTCCCATTTTTGAGGTGATCCTTCCCATGACAATGTCATCGCAAAGCCTGAACAGGATTTATTATTACTACAAAGACTTTGTTGTCGGCAAGCAGAATCAGCCATTTTATCCGGGGGATATAACCATATCCGAATGGATAGGGGAATGCAAGCCGGAGAAGATCAATGTAATACCGCTCTTTGAAGACAAGGAGCATCAGCTTGAGGCGCACAATATAATGAGGCAATATCTAAAAGGCAAGGACATTAAGCATCAGCGGGTATTTATAGCACGGTCGGACCCTGCAATGAACTATGGGATGGTAAGCGCCATCCTTTGCAACAAGATTGCCCTTCAGCGATTGAGAAGGCTTTCCGAAGAAACAGGAGTCAAGATATACCCGATACTGGGTGCCGGCTCTGCTCCTTTCAGAGGGCATCTTGCACCGGACACGATTGACATGATATTGGAGGAGTATCCCGATGTCCAGACATTCACCATACAGTCGGCATTTAAATACGACCACCCTGTTCCTTCTGCAATCTCAGCAGTCAATAAACTCAAGGCATCCCGGATGATGAGGGGCTATGATATAGATGAAGGCAAGTGCATAGAGATTATCGATAAAGTGGCAGTAGAATACAAAAGGGTTATAGAACATCTTGCTCCAATCATTAATTATGTAGCCGGTTTTGTCCCCAGAAGAAGAATGCGCAAGCTTCATGTGGGATTGTTTGGATACGCCAGAAGTGTGGGGAAGGTAACGCTGCCGAGGGTTATTAGTTTCTGTGCAGCATGCTATTCCATAGGGCTTCCGCCGGAAATCCTCGGATTGAATATTCTCACGCCAGAAGATATTGCGTGTATAAAGGAAATGCATGTCAATTTTATGTTCGATATGAAGACTGCCATGTCGTACTTCAATGAGGATGTGCTCACAATATTGCCTGACGAGGTAAAATCGTCTCTAAAACTGGACTGGGGCGATTACAAGATTAATCCCGAACATAAAGCCATTACATCAAGAATTATCAAGGCCGTCAAGGAAAAAGAAAATATATATTTGCAAGGCATGCTTGTGGAAGCTGCCCACATAAGGAAATTCCTCGGATAATCGGTTTCGGTTAGCGGCATAGGGAGATGATATCCCTTCTGCATTAATAACAATCAACTCATAAAAAGGAGAGAAAATGGAAAAGGCAGGCACAGGAAGCACAGTAAAAGTACATTACACAGGAAAACTAAACGATGGGACGGTATTTGATTCCTCAGGAGACCGTGAGCCTCTTGAGTTCAAACTGGGGGAGGGTCATCTCATCAGGGGCTTCGAAAATGCAGTTGAAGGGATGTCTGTTGGAGAAAAAAAAGACGATAAACATTCCTGCTGATGAGGCATACGGCCCTCACAGGAGCGACCTTGTCGTTCGTATCGAGAGGTCTCAGATTCCGCCGGACATTGCACCGTCAATCGGAATGAACCTCCAGATAAGACAGCCAAATGGCGTAATCAATGTAGTCATAACAGATATGGATGAGTCGAGCATCACCCTCGATGCCAATCATCCCTTGGCAGGCAAGGATTTAACCTTTGATATAGAGCTTGCAGAGGTAGCCTGATACACCAACAAGACAGGCGCGGGTAAAGATTTTTCATTTGTTTTTACCTGCGCTTTATTATGGCAAGTTGTTCAAATATCCGCACGTCTGTTTTTAATTTAGCAACGAAGCACTGAACCTCTATTTAAAAAACAAACATTTTGTGCTATTTTTATAAAATAAAGAAGATAATAGAGTTCAAAACAGCATTTTATGCGGTAGTGCTTTTGGCGCTTATTTTTTTATAGGTTGCAAAAAGACAAAAAAACATCCAGATTACAGATCTCGAAAAACACCCTGTTTATAAGAGCTACAAATTCTCCAATGATGAAAAAGTTATAGAGATAGGCGTTCCCACTCCATGGGCATCTGTCAATCATATTATCGAGGTGATGAAGAGGGATGATCTGTTTCAGCAGGAGCTTAAAAGCATAGGCTATAAGGTCGTCTTCTATCCTTTTATGAAAGGTGAAGATATCAATCACTTTATGAAAAAGGGACTCCTTGAGGGCTCTGTCATCGGGGACATGCCCACGTTAAAAATGGCATCCGAGGGATATATAGATGTCATATCCGTATTCAACAAGGGAAGCGTCTCCCTTGTGTCCCGGGATATCTACAGGGTAAGGGATCTGAAAGGGAAGAAGGTAGCTTATCCATATGGCTCCATAGCCCACTACTATCTGTTGAGGATTTTAGAAGAAAGAGGAATGTCCGAAAATGACATAAGGCATGTGCCTCTGGATACCGGCGACATCCTGAATGCCGTAAGGGACGGAAAGATCGATGCATTCACCACATTTGAACCTACCGCAACCGTATATACAAAGATAGACCCCACACTCCATACAATCAACCGCTCATTTTCGAGTTACGGCTTCTTCAATATCAGGAAGGACTACGGTGAAAAACACAGGGAGGCAGTAAAGACAATTATTGCAGCACAGATAAGGGCAATGCTCTGGATAAAAGAATCTGACAAGAACCTTAATATGGCGAGCCGCTGGATGGCAGAAGAATCGGCTAAAATTGTCCCGATCCCACTGAACAAATATATTAAAGAGTTGAATACCCTCTGCTCCGAGGATATTTCTGGAAACATAAATATCTATTCCATAGTGCCAGGCCGTGGGTTACTCAGTCATGGCGGAGATATAAGCAAGGAGTTCGAATTCCTCAAGAAAGTAGGGTTTATTCCGAAAGACAGAAAGTGGGAAGACGTTATAAAGCATTTTGATGCGCATACTGCTCTCGATGTAATAAAAGGCATGAAGTCACACCTTGCAAAGATACCGCAATGAAAACCTTCAACAGCATAAAGTTCAGGCTAACATCAGGGATATCTTTCCTTATAATCGCAATCACTGTCCTGCTGAGCGTGCTGAGCTACGAGCATGAGAGAAAGGCAATCCAGAACCGCATATACGCCCAGTTGAATGCAACCGCAGACTTAAAAAAGGAACTTGTGGTCAATTATGTCGATGAGCGGATGAATAACCTGAGAATATTGGCCACAGCAGAATATCTGCGCAACAGTATCTTCTCATTATTGGATAAAAAGCAGACATACAAAAAACAGGACAATACAGATATATCAGTCAGCGTCTTAAATCATTTAAAAACATCCACCGTGATTACCTGAGCATAGAGGTTGCCGACCTTAAAGGCAATATCATAGTCTCCACAAACGACAGCCATTCCAACTCTAACCACAGCCATAAGTATGAACACAGGGAAGGAATAAGCAGATACATGGAAAGCATAAAAAGGGGCGGAGCGGTTGTAATGCAGGACTATCTGAATGCTGAGGCAAGACATCTGGACTTTGCAAAAGGGATAAGGAGCGAAGATGGAAATGTCAGGGCCGTAATTGTAAGCAGTGTAGTTTTAAACAATACTATTTTCCCCATATTCAGCGACTATACGGGCCTCGGACATACCGGAGAGACACTGCTCGTAAAGCTGTCGGACCACGGCCTCATGCATATCAACCCCACAAGGCATTCAAGTATACGGAAGATCGAGACACCGGGCCACGGCAAGGAACGCTTCAGGTTAGGGACATCCGCAGCTTCAGGCAGCGAGGGGATCGATGAAGGCATCGACTACAGGGGCAAAAGGGTCGTAGGCGCATACAGACATGTCCCGCTGCTCAATTGGGGCATAGTAGTCAAAATGGATGTGGAAGAGGCATTCAGGGAGATAACCACATTAAGAAAAAATTTTCATAATAGGAATATTGATTTTGGGCATAATGCTTCCGACTTCCTATTTCATTACAAGCAGGTTTACCGCACCCCTTGTCAGTCTCAGGCAAAAAACAAAGGCAATAGCATCCGGTGATTATTCCATCAGGATAGAATCCATGAGAAAGGACGAGATAGGAGACCTCGAAAAGGATTTCGATGAAATGGTGGAAGCACTTGATAAAGCGAAGACAGAAGTGGAAAGCAAACAGAGGGAGCTTGAAGAGGTCAATTATGAGCTCGAAAGAAAGGTTCGGGAGAGGACATAGAATTAAAAACCATACTTGCAGACAGGGATCTGACAGTAATGGCCGACCCAGGGCAGATAGAGCAGGTGCTGATGAACCTTACCACCAATGCAAGGGACGCCATGCCGCAGGGAGGGATTCTAACCATAAGCACAGAGCTTATAAGACTGGACAATGAATTCATAAAGACCCACGGGTATGGCGAGAAAGGGGAATATGCCCTCATATCCGTATCGGATGCAGGCGTAGGCATGGATCAAAAGACAAAGGAAAGGATATTTGAGCCGTTCTTCACAACCAAGGAGATGGGAAAGGGAACAGGCCTCGGGCTTGCAATAGTGTATGGCATAATCAAACAGCATAGCGGTTATATAAATTGCTACAGCGAACCAGGCAAAGGCACGACATTCAGGATATATATGCCTTTAATAAGCCCCGAGTTTGAAAAAATTGAACCCGCAGCCGTCCCTGAGCTGAAGGGGGGATCGGAAACGGTATTGGTAGCGGAGGACGATGCAGTCATTAGAAAGCTGACGAGGAACGTACTTGAGAGGTTTGGCATAAGGTCGTAGAGGCATTTGACGGAGAGGATGCAATACGCAAGTTCATGGACAATAAGGACAAAATCCATATCGTTCTGTTTGATGTAATAATGCCGAAGAAAAACGGGAAAGAGGCATATGAGGAGATAAAGAAAATAAGACCTGACATCAAGTCCATTTTTATCAGCGGATATACCGCAGACATTATCCATGAAAAGGGCATCCTCGATGAGGAAATGAATTTCATCTCAAAACCAGTCTCTCCTAAGGACCTCCTGAGAAAGGTCAGGGAGGTATTGGACAATTAGGGACTTCATATGTTTTTCACAGTCCTTTCTTATTCTTAATGAAGAAAGGAGTCGCGAAGAAAGGAGTCGCAATGAAAGTCACAGATCCTGTCTGCAAGATGACCATAGAAGATAAGGATGCCGTTGCCACATCCGTATATAAAGGCATCACTTACCATTTCTGCTCAAAAGCATGTAAAGAGGACTTTGATAAAAATCCTGAATCATTTGTCTATGAAAAACCCTCTATGAAAATGGAAGAAATGGTTTCTGCCACTGCTAAAGCCATAGGAGAAATGGCTAAAGACCCAATATGCGGAATGGTTATTCCCAAAGACCGTTCCATAAAAAGAGAGGTCGGAGAAAGGACATACTATTTCTGCAGCGAAAACTGCGTGAGGACATTCGAGGCTCCGGAAGCAGAATTAAGGACAATGAGACGGCGCGTAACCATTGCCCTTACAGGAGTCCTTGCGCTTGCAATCTTCAGGGCTGCTGTATTTTTAGGTCTTGCAGCAGGAGCTACAATACTCACATGGGTTCCGATTCCGTGGCTTCCATGGTTCACATGGGGTGTATGGCTATTTATCATTACAACTCCCATTATGATTTTCGGAGGGAAGGGATTTTTCATGGGCGCATGGCATGCCATAAAAAATCGAGTAGCAAATATGGATCTCCTTATCGCCCTCGGCACATCAACAGCCTATATTTACAGCGCATTTGTAGTATTTTTCCCAGAGTCCTTCCTGTCGAAGAGAAAAATGTTTATTTCGAGGTCTCAGCAATAATAATCGCCTTTGTGCTTTTAGGAAAATATATGGAGGAGATAATCAAGAAGAGGAGTTCTGCTGCCATCCGCAAGCTGCTCGATCTAAAGCCCCAGACTACAAGAGTTATAAGGGATGGATCGGAAGTCGAGATCCCGGCTGAATCGGTTATGGTTGACGAAATTGTTATAGTGAAACCCGGCGAGAAAATTCCCACGGACGGCATTGTAATAGATGGGCATTCATCTGTTGATGAAAAAATGATAACAGGCGAGAGCGTTCCTGTTGAGAAAAAGTCAGGGGATGAGGTAATCGGAGGCACGATAAATAAGGTCGGCTCCTTTAAGTTTAAAGCAACAAGGGTAGGCGCTGACACAACATTAAGCCAGATAATAAAAATGATCGAGGAGGCGCAGGCATCTTCTTCACAGATCCAGAGGCTTGCCGATAAGGTGGCTTCCTATTTTGTTCCAGCAGTTATCGGCGTTGCGTTCTTATCTGCTGCCATCTGGATAATCTCGGGGAATTCTACAAATGCCCTTTTATCTTTTGTGGCAGTTCTCATTATCGCCTGTCCCTGCGCCCTCGGCATAGCTACCCCTGCTGCATTGATGGTCGGAGTCGGCAAAGGCGCTGAACTTGGAATATTGATAAGGGGCGCTGAATACTTAGAAAGGGCAGAAAAACTCAAGGCAGTAGTATTCGACAAGACAGGGACTCTCACAAAAGGAGAGCCTGCGGTCACAGAGATAGTGCCTATGCCGGATGAAAAAGACGAGGATGTCTTGCTGCTCGCTGCAATAGCAGAAAAAGGCTCCGAACATCCTCTGGCAGAGGCGATAATAAAAAGGGCGAATATGATGGGCATCGAAATCCCGGATGCAGAGTCATTCGAGGCTGTTCCGGGGCATGGCGTTAAGGTTAAGGCTCAAGGCAGGGAAATAGTTATAGGAAACAGGAGACTGATGAAACAGACAGGAATTGATATCGAAGGCAAAGAGCCAACCAAGCGTAACACGGATGTTTAAGCGGGCTGTCGTAGCTTCGGAGAAAGGCTGGATGCCTTTCGAGAATGAAGCGGAAAACTGTTTCCGTCGCCTACATATAAATACATTATTATCTTTTGTCTCCTGCCCCATAATCTGCTAAACTTATAGGATTATGCAGCCTTCAGATGAACTAATCAACGAACTGGCAGACATATGCGGGATTATCCCCGAATACTGGGATATATTCGGCAACAAACACATAACTCCAATCGAGACTAAAAAGGCCATACTCAAGGCAATGAAGCTCGATATCGATTCTGATGAGTCCATAAAAAATGAGATATATGCACAAAAAGCACGCCCATGGAACAGATTCGCAGAGCATGTAAAGGTGATATCGGCAAGTGATCAACCATTTAAAATATCCATCCATGTGCCCGTTGAAGAAAGAGAGGAAGATAGAGTATCTATTTCGTGGTCGATCAGAGATGAAGAAGGTAAAAAAGATGAGTTTACTCTCTCAGGGAATGAATTAACTATATCAGACCAGCGATGGATGTATGGCAGGAGATACATAAAGATAGACCTGAGCGATAAATGTCATAGAGATATAGGCTATTACTCCATAGATATAACGTTCAGGATTCCCAATATGGAAATCTCCGACACATCGAGACTCGTCATCACTCCGGATTCCTGTTATATGCCCACGGAGTTGATAAATAGGAAAACATGGGGACTCTCTATCAACCTCTATTCCATACGTTCATGCCAGAACTGGGGTTCAGGAGATTTCGGCGATCTTAAGAAAATCGTGAAATGGGTTTCTGGATTAAAAGGCGGGTTTGTGGGAATCAATCCGCTGCATGCAATCCCGAACAAAAAACCATTTGGCATAAGCCCGTATTCTCCAATAACCAGGCTTTATAAGAACTTCATTTACCTTGACATCGAAAGCATACCTGAAGTTGAAGAACTGACAGGTTTGGGGGAAGAAATAGAAAACCAGATAAATGAATTAAGAAACTGCGAATTGATCGACTATGAAAAAGTTGCATCACTAAAAATATCCGTTCTCCGTAATGCATTTGAGATTTTTTATAGAGAGCATTATCTGAAAGACTCTATCCGCTGCAAAGACTTCATACGATATGTCTCTGAAGAAAGCGACAATCTTGAATCCTTTGCAACACACTTGTCTCTTACATCCGATGAAAAAGAAATTCTCTTTTATAAATATATCCAGTGGCTCATTGATGAGCAGTTAAAAGAAATCTCTGAACTGGCAAAAAATCTCGGAATGCCCATAGGGCTTTACCACGACCTTGCCATAGGCTCCATTGGCGGAGGAAGCGATGCATGGAATTATCAGGATGTAATCGCAGAGGGAATAGATCTCGGCGCACCTCCTGATGACTTCAATCCCGCAGGGCAAAACTGGGGCTTTCCTCCTTTAGTTCCAGAAAGGCTTAAGGAATCAGGATATGAATTTTTCATTCAGACAATAAGGAAAAATATGCAACATTTCGGCGCACTGAGGATAGACCATGCCCTCGGAATGTTCAGGCAGTTCTGGATACCAAAGGGGATGCCTGCATCGCATGGTGCATATGTAAAACAACCGACAGAGGATTTGCTCAGGATTATTGCGCTGGAAAGCGTCAGGAACAGGACCGTGGTAATTGCAGAAGACCTCGGAACTATAGGTGAGAATGTACGCGAAACCCTCTCCAGATTCCGCATACTTTCTTACAGGCTCCTGTATTTTGAAAGGAACTATCCTGACCCATCCTTCACTCCTCCTGAAAGATATCCTGAAATGGCATTGTGCGCAGTCACAACCCACGATCTTCCCACAATTTATGGCTGGTGGATCGGGCGCGACATTGATCTGAAAAAGAGATTGGGAATATTTCCTGATGAGAGTGCATGGCAAAGAAATATCGGTGAAAGGGAAAGAGACAAATCACTCCTAATCGAGGCCCTCAAGTCGCAAGGACTCATTCCCGATGCCCATTCACCATATTTAGATGAAATGACTCCTGAACTATGTCTTGCTATATACAGGTATCTCGCCCTCACTCCATGCAAACTATTGGCTGTAAGCCTCGATGACGCCATCGGCACACTTGACCAGCAGAATATGCCAGGGATAACGGACTCTTATCCGAGCTGGATGCAAAAGACGTCCGTGACACTTGAACAAATGATTTCGGATAAATGGTTTCATAGCATTTCTGAAATGTTTAAGAAAAACAACCGCTAAACCTTTTCATTAAAAATTAACTGCCCTGTCATAATCATGTAATATTAATCCTTTATGCTAAGTCTGAAAAAATGAAGGATATGCACACTCAGCTAAAAGAAAGGAGAGCGTTATGAAATGCAAATATTTAAATCAGTTCCGTCTTTCTGAGTTCGGATGGACCGTGGAGTCATGCACAGCAAGCGACAGGCCTTATGCCCCGAGTATTTCCGAATTGCATGATTATTGTAAGGGCAGCGAACTCAGGAAATGTCCCGTACTGCTAAAAAAAGAAGGCGTACGCATGAACAATAGCCTTATATCTGAAAATTTTGTGGCAGCATAAAAAAGACAGGCAGAGGTTAAGGTTAAGGTAAAGAAGGGCTAATGATTTATTTCTTTCCTTTGCCTTTACCTTTTCCTTTACCTCTACCTTTACCTGTCTTTTTAGGAGGTGTATCATGATTTCGAGATCAAAATGGGACATGGCTATAGATAGCGAAGACTGCATTTCTGAAAATAGAAATAGCGCAGACGGAATAGATAGGCAGACAATACTGGAACTCCTTGATAGCAATTCCCTCACAACTCATTTTCAGCCCATATTCTCTTCAAAAGATGGGACTGTTTACGGCTATGAGGCGCTGGCAAGGATCAAGGAAGATAGAAAAAACATAAACATAGGGGAGTTATTCAAAAAGGCAATACTCACCAATACCATCTCCTCCCTCGATGTAAAGTGCAGGGAAAATGCCATAAGCCTTGCATCTTCGCTCGGCATAAACCATATCAATGCATATCTATTCATAAATATATGCCCCGAGGCATTGATGGACTCGGCTCACAGTGTGGAAATAACCGACGAACTGGCAGATAAATGGGGTATTTCAAAGGAAAGGATTATTCTTGAGATAACAGAAGAAAGCGCCATCCACAACTGCAACTTATTCAAAGAGGCTGTTGCATATTACAAAAAGAGGGGCTATAAAATAGCCATAGACGATTTCGGGGCAGGCTACGGCGGGCTGAAAATGCTCTCTGTGATAGAGCCTGACTTCGTAAAGATAGACCGCCATTTCATATCGAATATAGATAAGGCAACCATAAAGTTCAATCTCGTTGACTCCATTGCCTCTGCATGCCACAGGATCGGCATAAAGGTCATAGCAGAGGGCATAGAGCAGGAAGAAGAACTCAAAGTAGTGATGGATATGGGGATCGATCTGCTTCAGGGGTATTACCTCTACAAGCCGTCTCCAATCCTTAATGGAGACAGGACAGAGATTCCCATGCTTCACAACAGAAAAACAAACTGCTGCTCAACGAACGGCGAGCAATGCTTCATAGGCGATATTGCAGAGAGGATTGATCCCATACTGCCATCATTGCGTCTTACGGCTGCCTTTAATAGATTTATCGAAAACTCCAAACTCAGAAGCCTACCCGTTGTCGAGGATGACAGGGTTATCGGGATGCTGCACAGGAACAGGTTTTTAGAAAACAATATACTCGGTAAATATGGCTATGGCATGCACCTTAATGCAAAAAAATTCATAGGCGAGATAGCGGAACAGCCTTCGCTAATGGTGGAAGTGAACACAACGCTGGAAGATGCTGCACAGAGGATACAATCAAGGAAATTCGAATTTCTTTATGACGACATATGCGTTACAAAGAACGGCAAATATTACGGAATAGTGGCAGTCCATATTCTCCTCGATGCAATAACAGAAAAAAGCCTCATGCTTGCGAAAAACTCAAATCCGCTGACAGGTCTTCCGGGCAACGAATCAATCCAGCGTGAGATAAACAAGAGGCTTGCCCAGAATATGCACTTCGATGTCTGTTATATAGACATAAACAATTTCAAGCCATACAATGACCACTATGGGTTTGAGAAAGGTGACATGGTCATCAAAACACTCGCCTGCATAATTGAAGAAACAGTAAAGCCGGATGGCTTCGATTTCAGTTTCGTGGGACATATAGGCGGCGACGATTTTATAGTAATTACCCCTCCCCAGATTTCAATCCCTGTATGCGAGAAGATAATATCGAGTTTTGAATCGACGCTTCCGGCATTCCATAAAATGGAGGATTACAACAGGGGATGTTATGTTTCGAAGAACAGGAAAAATGAGGAAGAGACATTCAACCTGTTGTCCCTCTCCATAGGAATAGTTAGCACAGAGGTGCATAAAATCAAATCCTTTGCCCAGCTTGCATCCATAGCAACAGAGGTAAAAAAGGCTGCAAAGATGAAGTCTGCATCCATCTGCCGCTCATCGATGGTGAGGGACAGAAGGCTGATGGGATGAAAATGTCCATTGTTCATAGTTCATGGTTTATAGTATAAGGGAGTTCCATTTTAAAACAATGAGCGGTGAACTATGAACAGTGAACGAAATGCTAAATTTCTCTGGGGAGTTGCAACATCAGCATTTCAGCTTGAGGGATCCCCTCACGCTGATTGGGCGTCGTGGGATTCCATACTAAGTTCAAAACCAGATGTTACAAACCACTACTCTCTCTATAAAGAAGACCTGTGCCTGCTAAAAGAGCTCGGGGTCAACGCATACCGTTTTTCCCTTGAATGGAGCAGAATACAGCCAAGGGAAAAAGCATGGGACAACAATGCGGTTGCCCATTATCAGGATGTAATAAACATCCTTCTTGAAAACAATATAGAGCCTATGGTCACGATCCATCACTTCACACATCCCCTCTGGTTCATCAAAAAATATCCATGGCATAAAAACGAGTCAGTCGAGAAATTTTTGAATTTTGTGGAAAAAATAGTTTCAACAATAAAGGGAGTCAAATACTGGATTACATTCAATGAACCATATGTGCTTTTGCTCGGCGGATACCTCGAAGGCTGTATGCCGCCTGGCATAAAGGATATGTCTTTAGCGATAAATGCGCTGAAAAACATATTTATATGTCATGGCGGCGCCTATGATATTATCCACTCGAAAATACCTGACGCACTGGTGAGTGTTGCGCACAATATGGCAGCCCTTGCACCGTGGAACAGGTGGAACCCTCTGGACAAACTCCTTGCGAAAGTAGCGAAGTACTTTTACAACCACTCTCTACTCGATGCCTTCATAACCGGGACGCTGAAAGTAAAGTTCCCATTTAAAGAAGAGATCGATATTGCTGTCCCGATAAAGGACAAGATTGATTTTTTCGGCGTAAATTATTACACGAGAATACATATGAGGTTTAATCCTTTTAAAAAGATGGGGATTGAATTGAGGCACAGGGATATTGACGGTTACGGATTAACAGATATGGGGTGGGAGATACATCCTCATGGACTTGAAAAGGTATTACGATATGCATCAAAACTCAATGTCCCCCTTATCATAACTGAAAACGGCATTGCAACCCACGACTGCCAGAAAAAGATAAAATTCATGAAACGCCATGTAGATGTACTTGAAAAGTGCATCAAAGAAGGCATTGATGTGAGGGGATATTTCTACTGGTCATTGATTGACAATTACGAATGGCTTCAAGGTCTTGATGCAAGGTTCGGTTTATATAAAGTGGATTTCGATACACTGAAGCGCAAGCCCACCAATGCAGCGGCATATTATTCATATCTCATAAAGAGCAGGGATTTCTCCTAAAACATACATCCATTCTTTTTTAACCATTTGCTGCATTTATAATCTTCCGATTTAACCTAAATGTAACATTCCTTTAATACCCGTGTAATGATTCGGTGTAATCTCTTGTATAGATGTATAGACAACTGAAAGGAGAGACAAAATGATAAGCAGAGATGGAGGTATCGCATGTTATCAACAGCTTTCCGAAATACTGATTAAGCAGATAGAAAAAGGTGTTTTTAAGCCCAGCGAGCAAATCCCTACAGAAATGGAATTAAGCAAGAGATATAAACTAAACAGGCATACTGTAAGGCAGGCCATTGAAAGGCTTGAGAATGAAGGGTTTGTCTATAAAATAAAGGGCAAGGGAACATTTGTTGCAAACACCAAAATCTCTTATAAAGTCTCAAGGAAAACACGATTCACCACATCCATCCTTGATGTGGGTCTCAGTCCTGATGCAAGGCTGCTCGACTCTTATGAAATATCAGCAGGCAGGGAACTCTCCAGAAAACTCAATATTAAATCTTCGGATAAGGTTGTTGTCCTTGAAATAGTGCGGTTTGTAAATAAGATACCTTTCTGTCATACAACATCCTTTCTCAATTCGGACAGATTCCCCG
>Ga0209721_1002039_pt1 | contig 13552 bp, 16 predicted proteins | sample TshhotsprinmetaG_FD_184139 | JGI IMG/M metagenome (GOLD analysis project Ga0209721, IMG submission 184139) | Hot spring microbial communities from South Africa to study Microbial Dark Matter (Phase II) - Tshipise hot spring metaG (SPAdes)... | ecosystem: Environmental > Aquatic > Thermal springs... | reverse complement strand
GCTGCGCGCCGCCGAGGCCACCCCGTCCGCCGTGCTATAATGATTGTCTATTCCCCGATAGCTCAGTCGGTAGAGCGCCGGACTGTTAATCCGTAGGTCCCTGGTTCGAGCCCAGGTCGGGGAGCCACTAGCGCTCAGGATCAAGCGCGCCTTTTTCAGGCCAAGTGTTGCGGTCGTTACAGCGCACTCAACAAATAACCTTTTCAAAAGAGAAATGTTGGTCTATGCGCCGTGGAGGCGGCGCGTAGAAAAGGGGTAAAGTCACGTTTTGAGTGGCTGCAAGGCTAAGCATAATGCCGCTACCGCGTCTTCGAGATCACCATCGTTGCGGATGCAAACGGCGCCGGGTGGCAGTGTAGAGTCAACCACGCGCGTCAACCGTTGCATCACAGCTGCGCTATCTTCGCGTCCCCTATCCTGGAGCCGTTTCGAGCGGACGTCGTCACTGGCCTCGACGCAAACCACCACTGCCTCTGGCCAACCACGCTGCAAATGCGGCAACCAGGCGCGCGATCCGTTGACAAACACCCAGCGTCCCTGATGCAGGGGAGCTAGCTCCTCGTGTCGTATTCCATAGCTCAAGCCGTGCGCATGCCACGTCATTGCGAACGCGCCCGCCTGTTGCAAAACCTCGAACTCAATTGGCGCGACCGCCTCGTGCTGCTCACCGCCCGCGTTCGCCGGACGCGTGATCGTGCGGCGTGCCAAGTGCGCCCCAGCAAAGGGCGTACAGACGCGCAGCAGATACTGCAGAACACTGTCTTTCCCCGCTCCCGACGGGCCGATGACGTACACCAATCGCCCCGTGTTCATGTGGCATCACCCAGCGGCAGGTAGGTCCACAGGCGGAAGTCTGCACCAGGCGCCGGCTCGACGAATAGCGCGACCCGGTCGAACTGCAACCGCGGCAATCCGCCAAACCAGCGTCGCGCCGCGGCAACCAAGGCAGCACGGCACTGCGCAGGCGCGTCATCCAACCGGTTGGTGAGTGTGAAATGAAAACGGAACTCACTGAACACGTACGGATAGCCCCAGGCATGCAGGTAGGCGCGTTGACGGGCGTTTTCGGCGCTAAGCCAACGCTCGTTCGCCGAATGCGGATCTGGTGCTGCCGCCAAGCCATGCAACGCCCGCACCGCAGCTGCCGCAAAACCCTGCAATGGCGGGCACCCTGCACGGGGACGTAACGCCAAAAACGAACGCAACGGGCGCACACGCAGCGGCGGCAGCGCAAAGGCCGGCCACGAACGGCACAATGCTGCGACGGCGTGCCACACCTCCTCGGGGTGGTGTCCCGGTGCCAAATGAAAGGGCGCACGGATGGTGGCATGCCAGCCGTAACGGCGCGGTGATGATGTGCATGCGCGCAGCATCTGCGGCGTCACGTCGGGCAGGTCTGGTTGGCGAAGCACGTTTCCGGTATAAGCGCAGCGACCCAGCCACGTGCTTCCCGCCCGCGCGAACGCGCTGTCCGGCGGTGGCGCGTAGTACAGTGCCATGCGGTGCACATTCGACACAGGCAACTCAGGCACCATCGCCAGCCTCCACGACCAACGTGACACGATCGCCAGCGAACCAGGTGCGGGCAAACTCGATGGGCACACCGTGCGCATCGATGTTGACGCTGGTCACCCACAGCGCTGGCCGGTTTGGTGGCTGCTGCAGGTCGGCTGCGGTGACGGAATCCGGCATCCGTGCCGTGATACGGGTCTGCCAGCGCGTGTAATCCGTCACCCCTTGCTTCGCTAGCGCCTGCGTGATCGAGCCGGTGGCCCGCACTTCGGCATCCAGACCCTCGAATCGAGGCAGAGGGTAGTAGCGCACACCCGTGTGTATCGGCCGACCGTCTGCGTCTCCTACGGTACGCAGGCACAGCACGGGCGACCCCACGGGTACACGCAAAGCAGAGGCCACGTTGGGATCGGCTGATAGCGTTTCGCTGTCCAGCACCCGTATACACCCACGCAGCCCGGCGTGCGTCAGGTTTTGCCGATGGCGCGTGCGTCGACCCACCATCAGATCGATGGCGAAGGGCTCGACATAGGTGCCGCTGCCTTGTGTGGCACGCAGCAAACCCGCCTGGCGCAAACAGAACAGTGCCCGGCGCACCGTGTGGCGGTTGACGCTGTAGCGCTGCGCTAGGCAGTGCTCTGACGGCAGGCGTTGTCCTGGTGAAAACACCCCTTCCACGATGGCGGCAGCCAGGTCACGGGCAATGCGCGCCCAAGCCCTGTGCTGGGCATCGGGCAGCAGGATGTGCTCGATATCGGTGATCGCGCCGGTTGTCATGAATCTTCAACAAAACAGGACTATGGTACGGAGCGATGATGAGTTGTCTACACAATCTAAGACTGTAGCACGCCCATGTTGCAACCCGTTGACGCCCACTCCGAACCCAGGTATTCGCGCCAGGCATGGATGGCCTTACTGGCAAGGGCGCCGGTGGCGTTGCTGGAACAGCGGCTTCCCACCCATCTGCAAAACATCCCCCGTCAGTGGTTGCGTGCGCCGGAAACGGGGCTGTACATGGTTCAGGGCCGGGTAGGTGGCAGTGGCGCGCGGTTCAATTTGGGGGAGCTGACGGTGACGCGCTGCGCACTGCGCTGCCTTGCCGACGGGGTCACGCCCCCCCCGGTCGGGGTGGCCTATGTACTGGGCCGCTCGCCCCGCCACGCCGAGCTGGCGGCCCTCATCGACGCGCTGGTGCAAATCGAACGCATGCGCACGGCGCTTGAGCAGGCCGTGTTGGAGCCACTGCGTCAGCACTTGGACGATGAACGGACCCGACGCCACGCTGCGGCCCAAAGCACAAGAGTGAATTTTTTCACTTTGGCCCGAGAAGCCGACCTCGGGGAAAAAGCGACGAGCACACCATGACACCGCAAGAGTTGAGCACGCTGCACGCGGGTTTCGATCATCCCGTATTCGGCAGCCAGACTGTGTTTCGGCGCGCCCTAGAGGCACTTGCACACCCTGGGCGGCGCTGTCAACTGCCCCGTTTGGCAGCGCTGCCGCCGGATGGCCACGCCGCCTCGACCCAATTACTGTTGGCGCTTTTGGATAGCGACTGCACACTGTGGATGTCACCGTCGCTGCGTTCGAGTCAGCTACCCCGATGGTTGCGCTTCCACACTGGCTGCACTATCGTGGATGACACGGCACGTGCACGATTCCTCTGGTGGAAGCCACCCGATCCGTGGCCGGGGCTGTCGTGCATGAACCCCGGCTCGGACGCCGATCCCGACCAGTCGTCGACTTGTGTCATGGATATCGCAGGGTTCGACGTGGGCAAAGCGCCTGTATGGCGACTATCGGGTCCTGGGATCCCGGAGACCCTGAACTTACAGGTGGACGGCATGCCGGCTGGCTTTGCCTCCGAATGGCGCATCAACCACGCGGCGTTTCCGCGCGGCGTGGACGTGTTCTTGGCCAACGGCCAGACATTGGTGGGACTGCCGCGCACCATCCGCATTGTTGAGGACGGGACGCGGGGAGAGTGAACGATGTACGTTGCCGTCAAAGGTGGAGAGACCGCCATCCTGAACAGTTATCGGCTGCTCGACGCACAACGACGCGGCGACTCCACCATACCGGCGCTAACAGTAGCGCAGATTCGCGAGCAGCTCAAGCTTGCGGTGGACCGCGTAATGACCGAGGGTTCGGTGTATGACCCCGATCTGGCGGCGCTGGCCATTCAGCAGGCGTGCGGTGACTTGATCGAGGCCATATTTTTGGTCCGGGCCTACCGTGCCACGCTGCCGCGCCTAGGCTACACATTGCCGCTACGTACCGAACAGATGACCGTGACTCGCCGGGTCTCGGCCATCTTCAAGGACGTTCCGGGAGGACAGATTTTGGGCCCGACGTTCGACTACACGCAGCGGTTGCTGAACTTTCCGCTGGTCGACAGCGAACCCCCTCAGCCTGAACCACGGGTACCCGCACCCGCTAGTCCGCAAGTCAGTGCCCCACCGGATTGGGTCCCACGTGCGGTGGACTGGCTCAATCGCGAGGGCCTGATCGAGCATGAACCCATCCCGCTGAACGACCCCGCGCCGAAAGACCTGACGCGTGAACCACTGCGCTTTCCAGCCGACCGGTCAACACGACTGCAAAACCTCGCTCGTGGTGACGAGGGCTTCCTGTTGGCGATGGCGTACTCGACCCAGCGCGGCTATGCGCACAGCCATCCTTTCGCGGGAGAGATTCGGCTTGGCCGAGTGGCGATCGAAATCCAACCCGACGAGCTCGACTTCGTCCTGTCGATCGGTGACATCGAGGTCACCGAGTGTGACATGGTCAACCAGTTTGCTGGCAGCAAGGACGTGCCACCACAGTTCACGCGCGGCTACGGGTTGGCTTTTGGACACTGTGAACGCAAGGCGATGGCCATGAGCCTGGTGGATCGGGCCCTACGCGCGCCAGAGCTGGGAGAGTCCGCCACCTCGCCAGCCCAGCAAGCCGAGTTCGTGCTCTCGCACAGTGATAGCCTGGAGGCGTCTGGCTTCGTACAGCACCTCAAGCTGCCGCACTACGTCGATTTTCAGTCAGAGCTCGAATTGGTTCGCCGCATGCGCGCGCAAGCCGTCGCAGGCGCCCAGGCCATTGCTCACCAAGAGGAAACTGGCTCATGAGCGCTTGCACATCTCCCTCCGTGCCCCAGGCCGACGCCACGACGAACGCAATCGCACCCTACGGCACCGATGGCTACAACTTCGCCTATTTGGACGAGCGCACCAAGCGCATGATCCGGCGCGCCATCCTCAAGGCCGTGGCGATTCCCGGCTACCAGGTGCCGTTCGGCTCGCGTGAAATGCCGCTGCCCTACGGCTGGGGCACCGGCGGCATCCAGGTCACTGCCGCATTGATCGGCCCACAGGACATCCTCAAGGTCATCGACCAGGGGTCGGATGATACGGTCAACGCGGTCAACATCCGGCGCTTTTTTCAGCGCACCACCGGGGTGCGGGTCACCACCCGCACCGTGGAGGCCACTCTGATCCAGACGCGCCACCGCATCCCCGAAACCCCGCTGCGCGAGGGCCAGATCCTGGTCTATCAGGTACCGGTACCCGAGCCGATGCAGCGGCTGGAACCACGCGAAGCCGAGACACGCACGATGCACGCGCTGGCCGAGTACGGGCTGATGCACGTCAAGCTGTATGAGGACATCGCCCGCTACGGGCACATTGCCACCACCTACGACTACCCGGTGCGGGTCAACGGTCGCTACCTGATGGCGCCATCGCCGATACCGAAGTTCGACAACCCCAAGATGCACATGAACCCGGCGCTGCAGCTGTTTGGTGCCGGCCGCGAAAAGCGCATCTACGCGGTTCCGCCGTACACACGCGTCGAAAGCCTGGCGTTCGACGACCACCCGTTCACCGTCCAGCGCTGGGAAACCGCGTGCGCACTGTGTGGTGCCACCGACAGCTTTCTGGACGAGATCATCACCGATGACCGCGGCACGCGCCTGCACGTGTGCTCCGACTCCGACTACTGCGAAAGCCGGCGCGCGGCTCACGCCCAGCGCGCCCACCACGGGGGCACACCATGGACATCGTGATGCGCGAAGCCACCGCACAGGATCTGCCGGCGGTTCTGGCGTTGTACGCCCAGCCCGACATGGACGACGGGCGCGTGTTGCCGCTGCGGCAGGCCGAAGCGATCCTGGCCGAGTTCGCCCGCTACCCCAACTACCGGCTCTACGTGGCGTGCGAAGCGGACGATACCGGTCGCGTCGTGGGCAGCTACGCCCTGCTGGTGATGCACAACCTCGCGCACCTGGGCACGCCGTCGGCCATCGCCGAGGACGTGGTGGTGGCGCCCGACTGCCACGGTCGCGGCGTGGGACGCCGGATGATGCAGCACGCGCTGCAGCAGGCGCAGGCCGCCGGCTGCTACAAGCTGGCGCTGTCGTCCAACGCGCGTCGCACCCGCGCCCACGCCTTCTACGAACAGCTGGGCTTTCGCCGTCACGGCTACAGCTTTGTCGTGGAACTCGACGCCTCATGATGCCCGACCGCTTCGACACCCCCCCGCTGCTGCGCGTACAGGGGCTCCACAAATGCTATGGCGCGCGCGTGGCGCTGCACGACGCGTCATTCGACCTGTGGCCGGGCGAGGTGCTGGCCGTCGTCGGCGAGTCCGGCTCGGGCAAGAGCACGCTGCTCAACACGGTCGCCGGTCGCCTGGCGCCAGATGCAGGGTGTGTGCTGTACCGCAGTGCCGATGGTGCGGTGCACGACGTGCATGCGATGAACCTGGCGCAGCAGCGCGCACTGGCGCGCACCGAATGGGGGTTCGTCCACCAGAATCCCGCCGATGGGCTGCGCATGGATGTCTCGGCGGGGGCGAACGTTGGCGAGCGGCTGATGGGCCTGGGATGGCGGCACTACGGGCAGCTGCGTGCCACCGCCCAAACGTGGCTGCGACGCGTCGAGATCGACCCTGCGCGTGTCGACGACCCTCCGCGCCAGTTCTCGGGAGGCATGCGCCAGCGGCTGCAGATCGCGCGCAACCTCGTGACCCACCCGCGGCTGGTGTTGATGGACGAGCCCACCTCGGGGCTGGACGTGTCGGTGCAGGCGCGGCTGCTGGACTTGCTGCGACGCCTCACGCGCGAGCTGCGCCTGGCCGTGCTGCTCGTCACCCACGATCTGGCAGTGGCACGCCTGCTCGCGCACCGCATGCTGGTCATGCAACACGGGCGCATCGTCGAGGCGGGCCTGACCGACCAACTGCTCGATGACCCCCAGCATCCCTACACCCAGCTGCTGGTCTCCTCGGTGCTGCAACCATGATTCATCCTCCCGCATCCGCTACGGCCGAACCGGTGCTGTCGCTGCGTGCCGTCGCCAAGCATTTCGTGCTGCACCTGCGCGGCAGCACCGTATTGCCGGTGCTCGAGGGCGTCGACCTGGACGTTGCCGCCGGTGAGGTGGTGGTCCTCGATGGGCCGTCCGGCCAGGGCAAGAGCACCCTGCTCAAGCTGATCTACGGCAACTATCGCCCCAGCGCCGGCGAAATCTGGGTGCGCCCGGACCCGACACGCTCACCGCTCGAACTGGGACGCGCGACACCGCGCGAGGTCCTGGAACTGCGGCGCAACACCATCGGCTACGTGAGCCAGTTCCTGCGCGTGATCCCGCGCGTCAGCGCGCTGGACGTGGTGACCGAGCCGCTGATCGAGGACCGCCTGGATCAACCCGGCGCGACGGCGGCTGGGGCGCTGCCCGACGACGGGAACGAGGAGAGCGACCGCGCCGTCGCCCGTGAAGCCGCGCGCGAGGAGGCACGCCGCTGGCTGGCGCGGCTGGGCATTCCCAGTCGGCTGTGGGATTTGCCCCCGGCCACGTTTTCCGGTGGCGAGCAGCAGCGCGTCAACCTCGCGCGCAGCCTGATCAAGCCGCGCCCGCTGCTGCTGATGGACGAACCGACCGCATCGCTCGACGCCGGCAATACCGCCACCGTGATCGAGATCATCCGGGAAGCGCGCGCCCGCGGTGCCGCCATCGTCGGCATTTTTCATGACGACGCGGTCGCGCACGCGGTCGCCACTCGCCGCGTGCCGATGGCACGTTTTCACGCCGCCCCTGTGCCCTTGCCCGGCAGCGCCCGGGAGGTGATGCCCGCATGAGTACCGCCACCGAGCCCCTGTTTCCCACCGGCAACGAGACCTCGTTCGTCCTGACCAACGCCCGGCTGGTGCTGCCCGACACCGTGCAACCCGGCAGCCTGTGGGTGCGCAACGGGCACATCGAGGCCATCGAAACCACCGGCAGCGGCAGTCTGCCGTCCGTACCGGCGCTTGACCTGGAGTCGGACCTTCTGCTGCCGGGCTTGGTCGAGATCCACACCGACAACTTCGAACGGCACCTGATGCCGCGGCCGCAGGTGGACTGGCCAGCGCTGCCCGCCCTGCTGGCGCATGACGCTGAAGTGGTGGCCGCGGGCATCACGACGGTGCTGGACGCCCTGGGCGTGGGTGAGGCCGATGCCGACAGCCTGCGCGGATCGAGCTGGGAGCGGGTGCTGCAGACCCTGCAGTACGCCGTCGAACACGATCTGTTGCGCGCCGAGCACTGGCTGCACGTGCGCTGCGAGTTACCCGCTCCCAATACCGTATCGCTGTTTGAGCCGTTCATCGGTCACCCACGCGTGCGGCTGCTGTCGTTGATGGATCACACGCCGGGGCAGCGCCAGTGGGAAAACGTCGAGCATGCGCGCACCTACTACACCGGCAAGAAGGGCTGGTCCGAAGCGAAGTTCGAGCACCAGCTGGCGCAGTCCGCACTCATCCAGGCGAGCTACGCGGGGCCACACCGGCAACACTTCGTCAGCTACGCCCGCCAGCGCGGCCTTGCCTTGGCCAGCCACGACGACACCACGGTCGCTCACGTGCAGGAAGCGGCTCGCGAAGGCGTGTGCATCAGCGAGTTTCCCACTACCGAAACCGCCGCCCGGGCGGCACGGGCACACGGCATGGCCATCGTGATGGGGGGGCCCAACGTCATGCGCGGCGGCTCCCACTCCGGCAACGTCGCGGCGGCTCATCTGGCGGGGCTCGGCCTGCTCGACATCCTGTCGAGCGACTATGTGCCTGGCAGTCTGCTCGGTGCCGCCCTGCGGTTGGTCGATGAAAGGCTGATGGATCTGCCGCAGGCCATCGCCACCGTAACGCGCAACCCGGCACGTGCCCTGGGCTGGACCGACCGCGGTGAACTGGCGGTCGGCCTGCGGGCCGATCTGGTGCGGGCGCGGCTGGTGACGCTGGCCGACGGGCGGCAGCACGCCGTGGTGCGCGCCGTGTGGCGCGCCGGCCAGCGCGTGCTGTAGCGGCCCTGCGGTCACGCAAGCTTCCCCAAAGCTTCAAGCCCGTGTCATTCAGCGCCGCCACAGTTAGGTTGTCTAAATGACTTCCGGAGGTTCGGACCATGGTTCCTGCAGTGCGCGTGCGGCACCTGAGCAAACGTTTCGGCACCGGCCGCCACGCCCTCCAAGACATCAACCTCGACATCCAGCCGGGCGAGATGGTGGCGCTGATCGGGGCCTCGGGCTCGGGCAAATCCACACTGCTGCGGCACGTGGCTGGCCTGATGGCCAGCGATGGCACCGCGGGATCCTGCGTGGAAGTGATGGGCCGCTGCGTGCAGCGCGACGGGCGCATCCAGCGCAACGTGCGGCGTATCCGATCCGAGGTCGGCTTCGTCTTCCAGCAGTTCAACCTGGTCGACCGCTTGCCCGTGCTCGTCAACGTGCTGGTGGGCCGGCTGCATGCGATGCCGTGGTGGCGCAGCCTGACGCGCTGGTTCACGCCGGCCGAGCGCCTAGCAGCGCTTGAGGCACTGGCGCGCGTGGGGATTGCCGAATGTCATGCGCAGCGCGCCTCCACCCTCTCCGGCGGACAGCAGCAGCGCGCCGCGATCGCCCGCGCGCTGGTGCAGGGCGCACGCCTCGTGCTGGCCGATGAGCCGATCGCCTCCCTCGATCCGGAGTCGTCCCGCAAGGTGATGGAAATCCTAGCCCGCATCAACCGCGAGGACGGCTGCACGGTGGTCGTGTCGCTGCATCAGGTCGACATGGCGCTGCGCTACTGCCCGCGCGTCATCGCGCTGCACCAGGGCCGCGTCGTCTACGACGGCCCTGCCCGCGCGCTCACCCCCGACCGCCTGCGGGAGCTCTACGGCATGCAGGCCGATGAAATGCTCAACGGCAACAGCACGCTGCACGAGCCCCCGGCGGTGAGCCCCGCTTCCGCTTTGGCATGGCGGGATCCGGCGGTAGCTGCCGCCTGAACACGAACCCGCCGCCTTCCGAGATTCCCCCGCCCTCCCTTTTCCCTCAACCACGAAAGGACGTCCCATGTTCAAGCGACTCCTCGCCAGTCTCGCCGTCGGCCTGGGTGTAGCCGCCAGCGCCCACGCGCAGGACATCAACTTCGGCATCATTTCCACCGAATCCACGCAAAACCTGCGCGCGGCGTGGCAGCCGCTGCTCGACGACATGGCCCGCAAGACGGGACTCAACGTCAAGGCATTTTTCGCCCCCGACTACGCCGGCATCATCGAAGGCATGCGCTTCAACAAGGTGCAGGTGGCGTGGTACGGCAACAAGTCCGCCATGGAAGCGGTCGACCGTGCCAACGGCGAGGTATTCGCCAAGAACATCAACCTCGATGGGTCCGAGGGCTACTACTCGCACCTGATCGTGCACCGCGACAGCCCGATCCAGAACCTAGAGGACGTACTGAAGAACGGCAAACAGTACAGCTTTGGCAACGGCGACCCGAACTCGACCTCGGGCTTCCTGGTGCCCGGTTTTTATGTGTTCGCCCAAAATGGCATCGACCCCCGCACGCACTTCAAGGTCATGCGCACCGCCAACCACGAAACCAACGCGCTGGCCGTGGCGAACAAGCAGGTGGATGTGGCCACCAACAACAGCGACAACCTGGAACGTCTCAGCAAAACCCATCCCGACAAGCGCAAGGATCTGCGCGTGATCTGGACGTCGCCGCTGATTCCGTCAGACCCGATCGTCTACCGCAAGGATCTGCCAGCGGATGTCAAGGCAAAGGTGCGTGATTTCTTCCTCACTTACGGCAAGACGGAGTCCGAGCAGCGCATTCTCGCCAACCTCGGCTGGTCGGGCTTCCGGGCATCGTCGGACGCGCAGCTCAAGCCGATCCGTGAACTGGATTTGTTCAGCAAGCGCACCCGCATCGAGGCGGACGCCAACCTGAGCCCCGCCGACAAGGCCGCCCGCATCGCCGAGATCGACAAGGCGCTGGCGGCACTGCGCTGACGCTACGCCCGTTGTGCAACGCCCGCGCTGCCCCCAGACGGGGCGGCCCGGGCCACTCGGAGGCCGCCATGACCGCCACCCCCCCAACGCTTGCCACCGCCGACCTGGCCCGCCTGGCCGAACGGCCCACCCGGCACGGGCTTGGCTGGTACATCGGCTGGGCCGCGCTGCTGCTGGTGCTGGCTGCATCCTGGGAGGGCGCGGACATGCGCCCGGCCGAGCTGCTGCGCGACTCGGGCAATATGGTGACCTACGCCAGCGCCTTCTTTCCGCCCGATTTCACACAATGGCGGCTGTACGTGCACGAAATGATCGTGACGCTGCAGATCGCGGTGTGGGGCACGGCGTTGGCCGTGTTGACAGCGATCCCGATGGGGCTGCTGTCGTCGGCCAACATCGTGCCATGGTGGATTTACCAGCCGGTGCGCCGCTTGATGGACGCCTTCCGCGCCATCAACGAGATGGTATTTGCGATGCTGTTCGTGGTGGCGGTGGGTCTGGGGCCGTTCGCAGGCGTGCTGGCGCTGTGGATCCACACCGCCGGCACGCTGGCCAAGCTGTTCTCCGAGACGGTCGAAGCAATTGACCCACAGCCGGTGGAGGGCATCCGCGCCACCGGGGCCAGCGCGCTGCACGAAATCCTGTACGGGGTGATCCCGCAGGTCATGCCGTTGTGGATATCCTACACGCTGTACCGGTTCGAGGCAAACGTGCGCTCCGCCTCGGTCGTTGGCATGGTCGGCGCCGGTGGCATCGGCGTGGTGCTGTGGGAAGTCATCCGCGGCTTCCAATACGCCGAAACGGCGGCCGTGATGCTGATCATCATCGTCACCGTCAGCCTGATCGACCTCCTGTCGGCTCGCATTCGTAGGTGGTTGATCTGACCGGCCGGTGCCCAGGTACACCGATGGCCATCGATGATGGCCACGCGCCGGCATGCAATCGGGCACGATGGCGGACTCACACAGACAGGACGTTGCGCCGCACGCAACGTCCCCCTAAAATGGCAAATTAACCCCGGGCCATTGGGTCGGGAGTCCACCACCCCTGCCTGAGCCCGCGCCATCATGGCCCTGCCCTTCTCCGCCGGCGAACTCGAGGCCTTGTTGTGCGCGTTGCCAGACCCGGCCTTCGTGCTGACCGCGTCCGGGCGCTATGCCGCCATTATGGGTGGCACCGACACCCGTTATTACCACGACGGCAGCGTGTTGTTAGGACAGCGCCTGCACGACGTGCTGCAACCCACCAAGGCCGACTGGTTTCTGGGCCGCATTCGGCACGTGCTGCACGCCGGTGGCATGCACGTGGTGGAGTACGAGCTGTCCAACCGCGATGTGCTCGGCCTCTGTGACGACGGCCCGTCGGAGCCGATCTGGTTCGAAGGCCGCATTACGCCGCTGCCCTTTGCGGTGCAGGGGGAACCCTCCGTGCTGTGGGTGGCCAGCAATATCAGCCGGCGTCACGCGCTGGAGCGGCAACTGCGCGCACTCAGTGAAACCGACGAGCTGACGGGGCTGGCCAACCGTCGGCACCTAATCGCCGAGCTCACGACCGAGTATGAGGCCTGGGTGCGCTATGGACAGCCGGCGGCGGTGCTGTATCTGGACGTAGACCGCTTCAAGCAGATCAACGACACGCTCGGACATGCGGCTGGCGATGCGGCGCTGCGTGCCGTGGCGGCGACACTGCGCGAGCGGCTGCGCCGCACCGACCTCGCGGCCCGGCTGGGAGGCGACGAGTTCGTGGTGCTGTGCCGCCACTGCGGGGCGGATCAAGCGGAAACCCTGGCGCAGCAGCTGACGCAGCCGCTCGACGCGGCGCTGCAGGCGTTCGCGTGGCCCGGTGGGGCACCGTCGGTCAGCGTCGGATGGGCCGCTCTGTGCCCCACCGATGCGACGACCGCCGACGTGCTGCGCCGCGCCGACGAGCACTTGTACCGCGTCAAACGGGCGCAGCAGACAAGCGGGGGCCGGCCTGCCGTCGCGCGCGTCGAAACCGACCCCGTATAGGGTCGCCGCCCCCGGCGCCGGATGGCACCACCCAGTGTGCCTGTCACGAAAACGCCACGTAGGCGATCTAAGCTGCCCACTGGCAGCCGCATGGCGCGGAGCCCCCCCTGCTGCGATGCGCAAACAAAAGGTCGTTGAACACCTGGGCTCGACACCGCTGCTGATGCCGGCGTGGGTGCAGGCGGCGCTGCAGGCCAACGACCGCGCCAAGCTGATCCTGACCATGCTGCAGGCCGCGTGGCAGCACGGGGGTGAGAGCGGGACGGCCGAACCCGACTGGGACACGCAGCTGCGTCGACTGGGCCGCCGGGATGCGGCGGCACTTGCGGCCGCCGTGGCCCATGCCGGCCTAGACGACGATGAGCTGCAGGCACCGGGACTTGGGCGCGTGCTGGGCGCGTTGGCGGAAGAACTGGCGCTGATGGCAAGGCCGCTGCTCAACGTCGCTGGCGCGCCCTGTGACCCGCCCGTGCCGGATGCGTTACGGCAGCGCTGTGTGCACTGGCAATCGCGGCTACAGGCGTTGGCTGCGCACGACCGCCTCAGCCATGCCGACCTGCTCGACCTGACCCGCGGCGACGCAGCTGGTGGTGACAGCGTGCATTTGTTATTGATCCGAAACAAATGAACTGGAATCAAGCGGCATATCGAACGGGGTCATGCTGAAAGTAGCGCATCACGCGGCTGGGCGATTTCTGAAGTCGGCGCAGATGGCTGACGGCGGCTTTTTTGAG
>Ga0209721_1002024_pt1 | contig 13616 bp, 20 predicted proteins | sample TshhotsprinmetaG_FD_184139 | JGI IMG/M metagenome (GOLD analysis project Ga0209721, IMG submission 184139) | Hot spring microbial communities from South Africa to study Microbial Dark Matter (Phase II) - Tshipise hot spring metaG (SPAdes)... | ecosystem: Environmental > Aquatic > Thermal springs... | reverse complement strand
TTATTTAATAAAAATTAATTCAGGCCGTTAATATATGCTTCCCATTCCATGGGAAGCATATATTTTTTCTTGGTGTTGCATTCCTTGCAGGCTGTAACAATATTGCTCTTTGTTGATTTGCCGCCCCTGATAACCGGGACAATGTGATCCATAGTGAGTTCACCGGGATGGATTTTTGTGTCGCAGTAGTAGCATCTGCCGTCAGCGCACTTCCTCTTCCACCATGCGCTCTTGCGAAGGTCACGGGCTATTCTTCGCTCTCTTTTTATATCTTCATCTGTAACTTCAGAAACAAACTGCATTACTCCAATACTCCATTACTCCGGTGTTTATCTTCTTCCTCTCTTTGCTTCCTCTTCTTCGTAATACTTTTTGTAAAGGACTTCCCATTCAGGGCTGCCTTCCACGAGCTTCTTCGAGAAAGACTGGAGCTTTCTTCTCACTGCCTCATCAATATCTTCGCCTATCTTTAGTTCTCCCATGATGGTCCGTTTTATTTCTCTTCTGAGCAGGCCGTCGTCTTTTTTCAAGATTATCAGGCCCTTATCCATCAAGCCCTTGAGCACAACATGGGTCATATGGGTTATCTTATCATTGGAAAGCATCATAATACGATACTTCTCTCTTTCACCAGTTTCTGCTTTGTCATGTCAAAGAGCTTCCTGTAGTCAAGCCTTCCCTTTTCTATATCTGACTCGTATTTCCTGAGCAGAAGGCGCACCTCTTCATTGAGCCTGTCTTCAACCATGAGCTCGTCCATAAGGAGCTTTTCTGTTTCCTCTATAAGGGTATTCACAGAAATGGCCGGCTCGATGAGCTCCTTTTTTATAAGGTTATCTACAATCCGCCTTGCCATGGACGGCACCCAACTCTTAGGTATGCGCATACTATCTTTCCATAAACGGAAGAAGGGCTATGGTTCTCGCCCTTTTTATTGCACCCGTCAACTCCCTCTGATGGTCAGAGCATGTGCCTGTCATCTTCCTCGAAAGTATCTTGCCGCGCTCTGTCATATAGCTCTTAAGGGTTTTCAAATCCTTGTAATCTATGAACGACACCTTATCAGCACAGAACCTGCAGAACTTTCTCCTCTGAAATCTCTTCTGCTGCATATTTATCTCCCTTCCTAACTATAAGTTTATGAGTTTATGGGTAAATGGGTCTATGGGTTTGGGTTAACTCAATCACCATCCACTCATTTACTCATCTGTTATTCTTTAAAATGGCTCTAAGTCTGTAATCTCATCGGGCGGTGTAATGTCAGAAGTGCCTGACTCCCCGGCCCCTGCCTGACGGGATTCCCTTTTCGACAGGAATCTCACGCTATTTGCTATTACTTCAAACCTGCTCTTTTGGGTTCCTTCGGATTCCCATCTCCTTTCACGCAGCCTGCCTTCCACAAGTACCGGATTGCCCTTGCTCAAGTACTGTCCGCAGCTTTCGGCCTGCTTGCCGAAAACAACAGCGTCTATAAAAAGGGTATCGTCCTTCATCTCATCGCCTTGCTTGTACTTGGTTGTTACAGCCAGCCTCATGGTTGTGACAGGTGTCCCTCCCGGCGTGTACCTTACGTCCGGATCCTTGGTCAGATTGCCTATCAATATTATCCTGTTAAACATCGGTCTCTACCACTTAAGCCGCCTCATGGGATGCAACAGGCATCCCTGTAATGTCTTTAGGAAGTGCGGCTATCTGTTTCTTGCCGAGCTTTACGACCATAAACTTCACTACAGGGTCGAAGACCTTAAAGTAATCCTCGATCTTCTTCACTGTAGAAGAAGGCGCCTTGAATAAAAAGAGGAAGTAAACCCCCATTTTTTGCTTGTTGAGCTCGTATGCGAGTTTCTTCTTTCCCCAGTTATCGACCTTGAGGACATCTCCGCCTGAATTTTTTATGAGGTCTGTGATTTTATCTACGGCAGACTTTAGTTCCTCTTCATTGAGGGACGGGTTCAGGATAACTACATTCTCATAGATGTTCATAAAACCTCCACATGGATTTAAAGCCCTTTCGCAAAGAAAGGGCATGGAGACAACTGTATTTTATAACATATAGACTACTTTAAAATCAAATGAGTTTATATTCTTTTACCTTTTTATTAAGGGTGTTCCTGCTTATTCCCAGCATTTTTGCAGCCCTGACCTGATTGCCGTTTGTCTCTTTGAGCACTATGCTGAAGAGCGCCTTTTCAACCTCCGATACCACAGCCTCGTAGAGGTTTGAATTTTCGATCTTTGCCATCTTGTTTAGGAACCCATTGAGCTTGCCTTCCAGAAATTCCTTTATGGAGCACAGGGTGTAATCATTAGAGAACAAATCCCTTCTCTCTATGAGGCTTCCCTTTGAAAGTATGGCAGCCCTCTTTATGGTATTTTCCAGCTCCCTGACATTGCCCGGCCAGTTGTATTCGGTGAGGGCCTTTACAGCATCCCTTGAAAAATCCTTTGGCTGAAGCTCGAACGTCCTTATGGATTCCGCGAGAAAGTGCTGTGCAAGTGATAAAATGTCCTCTTTCCTCTCCCTCAGCGGAGGCAGCTTTATCTCAATTACATTAAACCTGTAATATAGATCTTCCCTGAAAAGATTGTTCTTTACGCATTCCATGAGGTCTTTATTTGTAGCGCCTATTATCCTCACATCAGCCTTTATTATCTTATTGCTTCCGAGGGGACTGTACTCCTGTTCCTGGAGGAATCTGAGCAGTTTTGCCTGGAGGTCGATATCGAGTTCGGAGATCTCGTCAAGGAAGATTGTTCCACCGTCTGCAGCCTGTACCTTTCCTGCTGTCTTGCCCACGGCTCCTGTGAATGCACCCTTTTCCCAGCCGAACAACTCTGCCTCCATAAGCTCCTTCGGGATCGAGGCTGAATTTATGGCAATGAAAGGCCCGAACTTCCTCCTGCTGTTATTATGTATTGCCCTGGCAACAAGCTCCTTCCCTGTTCCGCTCTCGCCGGAAATAAGTATAGTGACATCCTTTGGTGCAGCCCTGCCTATCTCTTTAAACACCTTGAGCATGCCTTTTGATTTTCCTATTATCTGAAAAGGCAGCACTTCTTCCTTGTTCTGCCTCAATTTTAAAAGCTCTTCCCTCATGGCTATGTCCCTGAAAGCCTTTTCCACCGTTATTTTCAGCTCTTCGATGTCGAATGGCTTCTCCAGATAGTCGTATGCCCCTTCCTTCATTGCATCGATGGCGCTCTCCATTCTTCCATGCGCTGTGACCATAACAACGAGGGCATCGGGATTGAAAACCCTTATCTCCTTCAGGGCATCCATTCCGCTTCCATCAGGGAGCATTAGGTCAAGGAGTATGAGCTTGAATTTATCGATTACCTTTACGCCCGACCGTATATTGGTCTTTGCCTCTATCTCATAACCGAGAGGCTCAAGGGCCTTTCTGATAACCCAGATTACGCTTTCATCGTCATCTATGACCAGTATCTTTCTATTCATTGGTTATTTACCTTCGCCTGTCATTGGCAGATATATACTGAACGTTGCTCCGGCACCCTCTTTGCTTTTGACCTTTATAATCCCGCCGTGGTCCTTCACTATCTTCTTTGAAAGGGCAAGGCCGAGGCCACTCCCCCCGTCTTTTTTTGTATAGAAAGGAAGAAATATCCTGCTGATCTCATCCTTGGGTATGCCTATGCCGGTATCCTCTATGCTGACAACGACCCACCTCTGCTTCTTTGTCTTTGCATCCTTCCTGCCGGCGCCCCTATTTTCATAGATTACCATATATTCATTGGAAGGCCTTGTGGAGATTCTTAACATCCTGCTCCTAGATGCCTTCATGGCCTCAGCGGCATTCTTGAGGAGATTTATAAATACCTGCAATAGTTTACTTTCGTCTCCGGCTATATTGGGAAGACTGGGGTCATAGGATTTATTTACAGCAATCCTTTTTTCTTCGATAGATGTCTTCATTACCTTCAGCGCATGCTCCAAAACCTCATGGATGTTCAACTGGTTAAAAACAGGCGTCCTTGTCATGGTGAGGTAGCTGTGTAAAACGGAGTTAAGCCTGTCCGTCTCCTTTAATATCAGATCCACACACTCTTCAGCCTCTAATTTCTTAGAATCTTCAGCATTGGCCCTTAATATCTGTGCCGCCCCTTTTATGCCGCTCAACGGGTTTTTTATCTCGTGTGCAATGGAGCCGAGCAGGTATAAAAGGGAATCGAATTGATAATCCTCCCTTTCGGTCAATGACAGATTCTCCCTGATGCAGAGGATAGCACCACTAACAAGCGTCTGGCGCTGTGCGTGGGGCATCGGGCTACTGACTACTGGCAACTGGCTACTGTCTTCATCCGAATAAAATGGCGTTAGATTGAGGTCTATATTGGCAGCCCTGCCTATGTCCACTTCCATTTCCTTGCAGTTGAATGAACGACCCTCTGTTATAGTCTTCTGGATAAGCATTACAACGTCCTTTGCATCCAAAAACAAATCCTTAAACTGCCTGTGTTTTATCTCCTTATAGCTCCTGCCGAAGAACTCCTCTCCTGCCTTGTTGATGAAAATCAGTCTGCCCTTTTTATCGAATAAGAAAATAGCCTCGTCAAGATTATTAACGACTGCATCGAGGGATACCATAAGATACAGGATACAGGATACGTGAAACAATAGGCAATAGGCTATGGATGATATAGGTTATGCTGATATATATATTCTTCTACCTTATCCGGCAGAAGGTACTTTATGCTTTTGCCTTCCCTTAAAAGCCTCCTTATCTCTGTTGACGATATTCCCATGGGCGTCATCTGGAGAACAAGTGCCTTTCTTCCGCTCAGCAATCTCATCTCTTCTCCTTGACCCTTGACCCCGTTAGAAGCGTCGCTTCTAACGGGGTTGACCTTTGACTCTTTACCCTTATTAATATAAGGTGATTTCAAGACATCCATCAAATCAAATCCAGGTCTTGTCACCAGTATAAAATCAACCATGCCTGTCAGCACATCAGGCTGCCACCAGTTAGGAATATCAAGAAAGGCGTCTATTCCTAAGATAAAAAAGAGTTCGTCTCCTAGATAAATCTCGCAAAGCCTCTGAATGGTATTGACTGTATAGGACTTTTCTATCTGCCTTATTTCCAGATCAGAGACAACGAAGTTCACATTTGAGGCTGTTGCAAGCCTTGCCATTGCGTATCTGTGGGACGCATCTATTAAATCTACGATCTTGAGGGGCGGATTCCCGGAAGGCATAAATATAACCTTATCGAGATTGCCTCTTTCCCTCGCCTCTTCTGCAGCCCTCAAATGGCCAAAATGTATAGGATTAAATGTACCGCCAAGGATTCCTAAACGCACACACTACAACCCCATTTTCTCCAGCGCATCTTCTCCCCTTGTCCTCGATGCAGGGGCATCTTCAGGAAGATAGAGCATTACCCCACCCTTAACTGGTCTTATCACTATCTTGCCCTCTGCAGCAAGCTGGTTGGTTATCTTTATTGGGTCTTCTCCTCCAAAGTATTTCTTGAACGCATCATTAAATCCTGAATATACTGTGTGTATGCCTTTATACCCCTCTTTCCTGAGACTCACTATTGCCTTTTTTACAAACTCCTCATAACTCAACTTTTCCGACATATTAGTTTCCTCCTTAAAGTATGTATCTGGGTAAATGAGTAGATGGGTATATGAGGTTTTTTCACCCATTAACTCATTTACTCATTCACTCTCTTAGTTGGCCGCTTCCAAAAACTATGAATTTTGTACAGGTTAACTCTTCAAGCCCCATAGGCCCCCTTGCGTGTATCTTATCCGTGGATATTCCTATCTCTGCGCCAAGGCCGAACTGGAACCCATCGTTCAGCCTTGTAGATGCATTCACCAGCACTGCAGAAGAATCCACCTCTTTTAAAAACCTCATTGCCCTGTCATAGTTCATGGTAACAATCGCATCGGAATGGGCAGAACTGTATTTCGCAATATGATCCATTGCATCTTCCATGTCCTTGACAACCTTGACGTTTAAAATCAGGTCGAGGTATTCATTGTAGAAATCACCTTCCTTAACCTCGTTTATATCAGGGTAAATGGATATGGTCTTCGGACATCCTCTCAGTTCAACCCCTGCTTCTTCAAATCTCTTGAGCATCTTTGGCAAAAACCCCTCGGCAATGGCCTCATCAACGAGCATTGTCTCCATCGCATTGCAGGTTCCCGGCCTCTGCACCTTTGCATTGAAACATATCTCTTCTGCCATTATTAAATCAGCATCCCTGTCAACAAACACGTGGCAAACCCCTTTGTAATGCTTAAGCACAGGTATCCTCGAATTCTCGGTAACTGTTCTGATAAGACCTTCCCCTCCCCTCGGGATTATGAGGTCGATAATTCCTTCGAGCTTCAGCATTTCCATTACTGCTTCCCTCTCGGATATATCGATAAATGTAATGGCGCCCTCATGAATGCCTTCTGCCTTTGCAGTATCCCTCAATATATTAACTATAGCCCTGTTGGAATTTATGGCCTCTGACCCGCCCCTCAATATGACCGCATTACCTGCCTTCAAACAGAGGCTCGTTGCATCTGCTGTGACATTGGGACGTGCCTCATAAATTATTCCTATGACTCCTATTGGCACCCTCATCCTGCCCACGGTCATGCCATTGGGCCTCTGCCACATCCTTGTTATCTCACCCACAGGGTCAGGCAACTGGGCAACTTCCACAAGGCCCTGTGACATTTCATCAATGCGTTTTTCATTCAGGGTTAATCTGTCGATGAGTGCTTTTGAGAGTCCCTTTTTCTCTGCGTATTCTATATCCTTCTTGTTTTCGGAAATAATATCTCCTGCCCTGTCCTTTAAAGCCCCTGCCATTTTTATGAGTGCAATATTTTTCTGTTTTGATGACGCCTTTGCAAGGCTTCTCGCCCCTTCTTTGGCTTCCTTTGCTTTACCGAGAACAAATTGCTTTATATCCATAAAACCTCCAATCTCAAGCATATTAGTAAATGAGTTTATGAGTGGATGTGTAACGGACTCATCTACCCATTCACCCATACATTCGTATACTGTTTCTAATTATCCTCAAAATAAGCCTCAAAATCAATAAATTTTTCAGAAAACTGATTTTTATCATAGGATATTGGGGGGAAATTTTTGTTATAATAGCTTAATTAAAAATTTTCAGGAGGTTTTTATGGCAAAAACACCGGTAGTTGATATGGATCTTTGTATTGGCTGTGGCTCATGCGTCGAGGTATGTCCAGAGGTCTTTGAGCTCAGGGATGACAAGGCATGGGTTATAGGACCCGACAAATGCAATACATGTGACTGCGAAGAAGCAGCAAGCATCTGTCCTGTTGAAGCAATAAAGTTTGAGTAACCATTCAGCAATTAGCCGTCAGCTTTCAGCAAATTTAGAATTAATTAAATGCTGATTGCTGACATCTGATTGCTAAAAATACTTTTTAGCTAACTCCACGAGTCCATAAATCTTCAGGTCTATGTAATCTCCCCCTTTACGGAAGGCTTCGAGGGCATCATGCAATTCAGACATGGGTGTTTTTATTAACTCGATATTCTCGGTCTCTTCAGCAGGATATTGCTGCTTCAATTTACTTGTAGCGGGAATCGCATCTTTTGCCAGGAATACGCTTAATATTTCTGTGGACAGGCCGGATGACAAGGGCCCTTCGCAGAGAAATATGAAATCATCGGCAGAATAGCCTGTCTCCTCTATCAGCTCCCTTTTTGCCGCATCAACAAGGCTTTCACCTTTATCATTGAGACCTGCAGGGAACTCTATGACGAAATTATTCACAACAGGCCTGAACTGTCGTATCAAAAGAAGCTCTCCATTTTTCGTTACAGGGACAACAGCGATTATGCCGTTACAGTTAACCCTCTCTACAGCCTCCCAGTTCTTCAAATTTCCTGAATGGTCTTTATATGTGAGGATTATCGATCTGATAAACCTTCCTTCCCAGACTGTCTTTTTATCAATTGTTTCCATTTCTTAATGCCCATGATCCATCTTCACCTGTTCTATCCCGGAGGCCAGTGCATCTGGCGTCCGCCGAGTATATGGAGGTGAATGTGATAAACCGTCTGCCCGCTTTCAGGATTGCAGTTTATCACAACCCTGAACCCCCTCTCTGCAATGCCCTTGTCATTCGCAATCTTATTAGCAACCTTCACCAAATGGCCGATGAGATTGTTATCTTCTTCTTTAATATCGAGAAGCGTTGGTATATGCTTCCTCGGAATCACGAGGGTATGAACAGGGGCCTGTGGGTTTACATCCTCAAAGGCAAGGGCATGTTCGTCCTCATAGATTATTCTGGCAGGTATCTTCTTATCGATAATCTTACAGAATATGCAATCACTCATATAACCTCCCAATCATCATTATTTCAAGAAGAAAGGCATCTGCCTGCAGCGACTTGGACAGCCCAAGCGTGGCATGGATGCCTAAGCGGGCTGTCTTTGCTTCGGAGAACGGCTGGATGCCGTTCGAGAATGAAGCGGAAGGCTGATGCCTTTCTTCTACTATTACTTTGCTCAAAGCAGATACCATCACCATGTTTGTTCTATTATTTTAATTCTATCTTCCTAAAGAAGCACGTCCTGTTCCCTGTATGGCATGCCACTCCACCATGCTGTTTGACCTTGATCAAAAGCGTGTCTGCATCACAATCGTAGAATATCTCCTTTACCTCCTGCAAATTGCCCGAAGTCTCGCCCTTTTTCCAGTACTTCTGCCTCGACCTCGACCAGAAGTGAGTAAAGCCTGTATCGATGGTCATTTTTAAAGAAGCCTCATTCATATACGCCATCATCAGGACATCGCCGTTTTCGACATCCTGAATTATGGCAGGGATAAGACCTTTATCATCGTATTTAAGTTCTGGTAACATCTACCCTCTTATAATTTATATCCAATCTTCCTCAAAAATTCTTTTCTATGTTTTTTGTCTTCTTCGCCCTCCACGCCTTTTGGCGGGAAGCCGTCAATAACGCCTATGATACCATTTCCTTGCTCTGTTGAGGCAACAAGCACCTCAAGCGGATTTGCAGTGGCGCAGTATATCCTGCATACCTCAGGACAGTTTTTTATGGGGTTAAGGACATTGATTGGAAATGCATTTTTTAGCAGTATGCAGAACACGTGGCCTGCGCCGATTTCCTGAAGATTCTTTACGCATGTGCTTATAAGTTCGTCATCATTGCCCTCAGTCCTTATGAGACATGGCCCAGAAGCCTCTGTAAAGGCTATTCCAAACCTTGCATGGGGAACAGTTGTGGCGATTATTTCATAAAGGTCTTCTGCTGTTTTAATAAAATGCGTCTGGCCGAGTATTATGTTGCAGCCATCCGGGATATTGATTTTAACTGCTCTTGTTTCCATATCTACCTCCTCCTTCTTTTAGTGCGCTAATCTAATCATTAGGCAAGTAGAGATGTTTTGATATCTACTTGCCGTCAAACGCAAATCAATGTCTATGCTATAATGAAAATAAATTTTCCCTTATATGTCAAGATGAAAAAAGCAAGAAGCCAGTGGAGTATTGGAGTATTGGGGTATTGGAGTATTGCAAAAACAAAGAGACATTACTCCATCACTCCATTACTCCTCTTTATTTACCTCTTGCTGTTTACTGCACAGAGCCTTGCCATAGAGATCTCTGCTGTTAATGTAAAAATGCAAAACAATGACATATACGTTACAACCTCTTTAAAGCCCGACTCGAAGTTTATGGATGACATGAACAACGGGCTCTCTAAAGAGTTCACATTCTATATAGACCTTTTCAGGGTCTGGAGCATCTGGCCCGATGAGTTTGTCACAGGCAGAAAACTGGTAAAAATATTGAAAAGCAATCCGATAAAAAGGGAGTATATTGCGGCAAGCGTTGACGGCAATGTGCAGGTCGAGAAGAGATTCAAGGATTTAGAGTCGATGGTTGAATGGGCGATGAATATTATCGACATAAAACTGACCAACATCAAGGAACTGGAGCCTGGAGAATATTTTGTAAAGATTACTGTTGATTCCCGCATAAGAAAACTGCCCCCGGTTATAGGATACTTCCTGTTCTTTGTGCCTGAAAAGGAATTCAGCATCTCAAAGGATTCTCAAATATTCAAAATAAATCCAAAAAATTCGCCATGAAGAATTTTTGTTGTAAAATCCAGAAGGGGGTTATCACAAGGGGGACAGAGTCCCACTTGTGCGGGAAATGAAAGTACTAAGACCATTGATAATCGTGTTCGGACTGCTGTTCATAGTTGCAGCTACAGCAGCAGTAGAGCTTTACTTTATAAAGCTGCCATCCGTGGACATAACAACACGCATTTTACTCACAGTTCTTCTCACAGTTAATATCCTTGCCCTTCTCACCCTCATATTCTTTGTCGGCAAAAACATCTTCAGACTCTACATGGAGAAGCAGCATAGAGTATTGGGCTACAAGTTCAGGACAAAGCTTATGGCCATATTCGTTATCCTCACTTTGATACCGTCGGCATTTCTCTTTGTAGCAGCAAGCGGTCTCGCAACCAATTACATCAGCAAAATATTCTCTCCACAGATGAGAGAGCCGTTTAACAAGTCGGTTGAGCTCGCCAGGGCATTCTATGACCTCGAAAGGGAAAGGGTTATGGAAACCGCAAGACAGATTTCTAACGGCAGACAGTTTATCATGTCCGATATGTCCATCCACAGATATTCCGTACTGCCACCTGATGCAACCGATACTATTAAAGATGCCTTTCGCGGCAAAGAAGGCGCTGAAGTCATTTCAAGGGAGAGCGGAGACATTATAAGGGCTGCGGTCCCTGACCGTTCAAAAGGGGGTGTGGTTGTAGCGGAACGCGTTCTTCCGCTGACGTTTTCTGAAAAGACAGAAAAAATACAGAGCCTTTATGAAGACTACTTAAAGCTCGAATCCTTCAAAGAACCGTTGAGGCTCAATTACATCCTGATACTCGGTTTCCTAACCCTTATGATAGTTTTTACAGGGCTGTGGGTCTCGTTAAAAATATCACAGGGCATTACCATCCCCATACAGAGCCTTGCAATGGCAACAGAAAAGGTGGCATCGGGAGACCTGAATGTCCATGTTGATGTGAGAAGCGATGACGAAGTTGGTCTTTTAATAAACTCCTTTAACCAGATGGTAAAACAGTTGAAAGAGGGCAAGGATTCCCTTGAAAAGGCATACATTGAATCTGACAGGAGAAGGCTCTACCTCGAAAACATCCTTGAAAATATTAATTCAGGTGTGATATTCCTCGATAACACCGGCAAAATACTGACAATTAATAAGTCAGCATGTTCCATTCTCAGTATAAAGCAGGAAGACGTAATCGGCAAAAACTATAAGGAGTTTATTTCAGGCCTTCATTCCGAAGACCTGTCCGCGATGGTCAGGGATATAGAGGGCAAGGAAATAAGGGAAGTCAAGAAGGAGGTCAAGGTCAATATAGACGGGAAAATGCTCACCCTCATAATCTATATATCAAGCATACGGGAATCATACACATCCCGCTCACTGGGCATGCTCGTGGTGTTTGACGACCTTACCGATATTATCCAGGCACAGAAGGTGATAACATGGCAGGAAGTGGCAAGGAGGATGGCCCATGAGATTAAAAACCCGCTGACACCCATCAAGCTGTCCACAGAGAGATTAATAAAAAAATGGCAGCAGAGAGACGAGGACTTCGATGCTGTTTTCAAAAAGTCGACAAATACCATAATCGCAGAGGTGGAAAGCCTCAAAAGGCTTGTCGATGTTTTCTCCAGATACGGAAGGATGCCTGAAGTAAACAAGGCCCCTTCGAACCTGACAGAGTCGATAGATGACGTGGCATCCTTATACAAAGGGTTTAAAGACTTAGATATAAATGTCACTGTACAGGATGAAATCCCTATGGTCAATGTTGACTCAGAACAAATCAAAAGGGTTCTGATAAATATTATAGACAATGCCATAAAGGCCATGAACAACACAGGAACCATTGATATTTCCGTGAAGATGGATGAAAAAAATAAAGTAATCATCGATATAGCAGATAAAGGGCCAGGCATAAGCGATGAGGAAAAGGCGAAGCTTTTTATCCCGTATTTCTCAAAAAGAAAGGACGGAACAGGGCTCGGCCTTGCTATTGCACATAAAATAGTATCGGACCACGGAGGAAGGATACTTGTCAGGGACAATAATCCAAAGGGAAGTATCTTTACCGTGGAAATACCGATAACTTAGGAGCAAATGATGTCCAGAAAATCAGTATTGATCGTAGATGATGAGGAAGGCATAAGGGAAAGTCTTTCGGGAATACTCGAGGACGAGGGGTACGATGTCCTGACCGCATCTTCAGGCGAGGATGCATTGGCTATAACAAAGGAGCATATGCCCGATATCGTGTTGCTGGATGTATGGCTTCCTGAAATGGACGGCCTTGAAACACTGCCGAGGCTGAAAGAGATAGACGCAAACATCCCGGTTATTATGATTTCGGGTCATGGGAATATAGAAATAGCCGTCAAGGCCACACGGCTCGGTGCGTATGACTTTTTAGAAAAGCCTTTATCCCTCGAGAAGGTAATCATAACCACAAAGCGGGCACTGGAACGCAAAATACTCGAGGAAGAAAACCGCTCATTAAAAGAAAATATAATTAAAAAATGCAGGTTAATAGGCGACTCCGAAAAAATACGGACATTGAGGCAGCAGATAGAGATGGCTGCCCAGAGCAACAGCAGGGTCCTCATCCTCGGCGAGAGCGGCACCGGCAAAGAGCTCGTTGCAAGGCTGCTGCACGAGAAAAGTCAGCGGGCCAGCGGGCCTTTTGTGGAGGTAAACTGTGCGGCTATACCACAGGAGTTGATCGAAAGCGAATTGTTCGGCCATGAAAAAGGAGCCTTTACAGGCGCTACAGAAAGAAAGAGCGGCAAATTCGAACTTGCCGACAGGGGCACGTTATTCCTCGATGAGATAGGCGACATGACCCTTCAGACGCAGGCTAAGGTGCTGAGGGTAATAGAGACACAGACATTCCAGAAAGTTGGTGGCAGCAAGAATATAAAGGTTGATGTAAGGATTATCGCGGCAACAAACAAAAACCTCATGGAAGAAGTAAAAAACGGGAATTTCAGGGAAGACCTTTATTTCAGGCTGAATGTTATTCCGATTATCGTTCCTCCGCTGAAGGAAAGGAGCGACGACATACCTCTGTTAATCAAGCATTTTATAGAGTTGTTTGCATCCGAAAGCGGCATCAGGCAAAAAGAGATTACCCCAGATGCAGTGAAGACATTCCAGGATTATTATTGGCCCGGCAATATAAGGGAGCTCAAAAATGCCGTAGAAAGGCTCATGATAATGATATCATCGGACGTTATCACCAAAAAAGATGTGGATGCACTCGGGATGCTCGGACAACAGGTCTTAAAAGAATACGATTATTTCTCTCATAAAACACTTAAGGACGCACGGGATGCCTTTGAAAAGGACTTCATAATCAGAAAACTCCAGGAAAACAACTGGAATGTGTCTAAAACCGCAGAGGTCATAGATGTTGAAAGGAGCAATCTCCACAAAAAAATAAAGGCATACAAGATTACAGAACCAAAGAATTAAAAAAA
>Ga0209721_1002023_pt1 | contig 13621 bp, 14 predicted proteins | sample TshhotsprinmetaG_FD_184139 | JGI IMG/M metagenome (GOLD analysis project Ga0209721, IMG submission 184139) | Hot spring microbial communities from South Africa to study Microbial Dark Matter (Phase II) - Tshipise hot spring metaG (SPAdes)... | ecosystem: Environmental > Aquatic > Thermal springs... | reverse complement strand
ATGTTCATAATTGTCTGTCAAATCAACCTGGCAGATTCGTCTCAGGGAGCAGTTGCGAAAAACCTCGGATAGAACACCGACCTCCAATCCCCAATCCCAGGGAATCCGATTGATTCGCGCCAGGTCTGTGATCATTGAAAACTCACCCGCCAGGGGGTACCGGAAACTATCCAGATAGACTAAAAAGGGTAAGTATCCTAAGAGTCGTTCGAGAGACCGGATGAGAGGGGTTACAAAGAGTCGGGTGACTCTTCCGTGCATCTTGTTTGTCACCCGGCTGTAATACCCCTTACAGAATTCGTATCCTAAATTCGGATTGACCACCGGATAGCATAACCGGGCCAAAAACTCCTCGTCATAGTTGATAATATCACAGTCGTGGAGCACAATCACATCACTTTTTCCGCTGGCCAGGACATACCCGAAGGCCATCCAGGCGGACCGGCCTTTTCCATCCTCCCCTGCTGAAATCTCATTTTGGCTCAGGACATCGTAAAGGGATTTCACCCTTTCGCCATCGTTCCAGACGATGATCGTCTCCTGAGGAAGAACCGAAAAAAACTCTCTGGCGTGATCGAACTCTTCCCGGTCTGCTCTTCCCAGGGTGACAATAACCTGGTTGATGTATTTGACCCTCTTGATCTCTGAAACGATCTTTTTGAGCGCCTTCTCTTTCAGTTCAGAGTAGAGGGAAGGAAGAACCAATGCAATGGGATTATATCGCGAAAAGAATTCCAACTCCAGCTCCATCCGTTTCCCATTTTCCCTCTTTAAACGATGAAGGGTGGTAATCACACCTTGCTGGAAAAAGTCACTCATAGGTCTCCTCCTGATATACCCTAATCCTTTAGGGCCGAAGCCAAACAGAATGAACCTTGAAACCTTAAACACCTTTTTCGAGAAATTGTGACATTGGATCAAACCTCAGCGCTTTCAATCTCATGGTAAACCTTAACGTTGCAATGAAACGAGAGGTGGCATGCTTCCAATCATTTAGTATAAGGGAAAATGGTATAGTATAAGATGGTCATTCCAAAAAATAACAAAACAATCAACAGCCATCCTCCCATCATTAAGAAGTGTAAAAAGCGATTCAACCACTTCCGCTTCCCCTTTTTCTCTTCCTGAACAACTGTTTCTTTCCCTTCCTGGCTTACCGTCGTTTCCATCACCTTCTCCTTTCCAGAAAAGCCTCATTGGTTTTTGTCAAATAGCCCTCGAAAAGAATTAGGTCGGAGTTTTGGTCAAAGGTCTCCCATCCTTCAACCAAAACCCCCTTTCGTTGGACTTCGGTGGGTTTGAAAACACGAAGAAAGGTGACCGGTTTTCCCCCATCCAATACCCCTCCGCGCTCCACACATCTCAATTCTTTTGAAATCGTATCCACATCGATCTTATGGTCATTGACTAAATGCCCCCACACGCCACCCTCAATCTCCTTAATGATCTTCTTTTTAAAAAGGCCCATAGTACACATCTCCTTTCAACTTTTCAGTAAATAGAAATCGATCCATTTGGCAAACTCTTCTGGGCATTGAACGTACGTGGAGTATCCAATCCATCGAACCTTTGGATATTTTCCCTTTAGCCTTTCAAAAACCTCTCCATTCAGTCGATTCTGCCTCAGTTCTAAAATGATCAGATCCGGATCGATCGTTCTCCATTTTGCAATGGCCTCTTCATCGATGGCTCCTTCTTCTTCCCAATACCTCCTTGGCCAAAATGATGCTTCTGCGTCCTGATTTCTTCGCCAATCTTCCGATCTCTCTTAAAGACCCTCCTTTTCGATGGCTCGAAAGGGTAAGCAACATAGGCATATTGACCCCGGTGACCACCTCAACATTCTTATCTTCCAATACCGAAAGGATTAAATTTGTGGGTGTCCCACCCAGAATATCTGTCAAAACAACCACTCCGTCTCCTTCATCCAGTTCGCTTATTCCTTTTTTAATTCGATCTCTCACTTCTTCTTTCCTATCTCTTGGCCAGATAGAAATCCCCTTTACCTTCTTCAAGCTTCCGACAAGAAATTGAACCGATGAAATCAATGCCTCTGCCAATCTCCCGTGAGAGACAACTAAGATTCCAACCATTTCCCTGTCCCCCTATTTTTCTCGTTTGCAGATCTAATCTTTTGAACCATCGTTCTGAGTTCGCTGAAGTGAAGCGGTTTTTCCAGATACGCGGTGGCTCCCCTCTTCATCGCCTTACGATGAACTTCTTCACTACCAAAAGCAGTGATGACGATGATCGGAGCTTCCGGGTGAAGCCTTTTGATTCCGGGAAGAATATCCAATCCCGTTAGGCCGGGCATCCGAATATCCGTGATGATTAGATCAAACGCGTCTCTGACAAGTATTCGAAAAGCCTCAGAGCCATTGCTGACGGAATCCACCTCAAACCCCTCTTCTTTAAAAAAATCCTCCAATAGAGACCTCATCCCCTCGTCATCTTCGATAATCAATGCCTTACCAGCACAACTTGAACTGGTTATCCCTTCCATATTGGATCACCCCAAATAGTTTCTATGAAGTACACTGAAGGAGGTTTAAGGGAAATAAGGGTGGAACCTCTTTAACACAAGGAGATGGATTGGAATGGCCTCCCTCAATGCTCGATTATTTTATGAGCAATTTAAATGCCATCTAATAAAAGTAAATTTCTTTAAATTTCAATTGGTTGTAAATCTTAACGAAGATCTGGGGTAAGAAAAAGGGGAAAAATGAAACAGTCTGTGGCAAAATGGGACAAAACGCTTTGGAGAAAAGCTACATCTCCTGAAGTTTTCGGTAGAGGGTCTTTCGATCTAGGCCTAGCCATTCAGCGGCTTTGGACTTGTTGCCTCCTGCCTCCTTGAGAACCCTTTTGATATATTCTATTTCCAACTGATCCAAAGTGAACCTTTCATCCATCGCTCTTTCAAGCAGTCTCTCATCTGTCTTTTGAATGATGGAAGTGGGCAAATCGTCCGGATGGATAATCTCATTCTGGCTCAGGGTGATCGCCCTCTGAATCACATTCTCCAGCTCCCTTACATTTCCAGGCCATGAATAATTTAGTAAAAATTTTAAGGCGTCCTCTGAAATCCCTGTTATGTTCTTCTTAGACTCGCGGCTGAATTGAGTGATAAAATGATGGATCAACATCGGGATATCCTCTTTTCGCTCACGAAGAGGAGGCATATCGATATCGATTACCTTCAATCGATAATAAAGGTCCTCACGAAATCGTCCCTTTTTGATCAAGGAATCGATATCACGGTTTGATGTGGAAATGATTCTTACATCAATGGGATAGGAATTCGTATCCCCGAGAGGTCGTATTTTTCTCTCCTCGATCGCCCGGAGCAATTTGGCCTGAAGGGTAAGCGGCATTTCAGTAACCTCATCAAGAAAAAGGGTCCCCTCATTGGCTTCAAAAAAGAGCCCCTTCTTGTCCATTCTGGCATCTGTAAAAGCGCCCTTCTTATAACCGAACAGCTCACTTTCAAGAAGTGTTTCCGGGATGGCAGCACAGTTCACGGCGATCAAAGGACCTTCCTTTCTTACTCCGTTGTAGTGTATCGCCTTTGCGACCAGCTCTTTCCCCGTCCCGCTTTCCCCTGTAATCAATACATTGCTCGAGCTGTCGCTGATTCTTTCAATGATGTCATAAATCTTTTGCATAGAAGGGCTTTTGCCGATAAGCTTATGGAAATCATATCGGGATTCGACCTCTCTCTTTAACCGAATCACCTCTTTTTTTAACAAACGAGTTTCCAATGCCTTTCTCACTGTCAGGAGTAGCTCATCCATCTGAAAGGGCTTCGTGATGTAGTCATATGCTCCCATTTTCATCGCTTTAATAGCCGACTCAACCGTTCCGAAGGCAGTGATGATAATGACAGGCGTTAAAGGGGCCACCCGGTTGGCCTCATCCAGAAGGTCGAGGCCTTTTAACCCTTTCATCTTTAAATCGGTGATGAAGACATCGAACTCTTCTTTCTTTAGTCTTTTAGAAGCCTCTAGACTATCTTCTATAGTAAAGACTGAAAAACCTTCTTCTCCAAGACTGTCGGATATTAATCGGCACATCTCGGGATCATCATCTACCACCAACACTTTAACATCTTGATATTTCAAGCGATACCTCCTCTAACAAACAAGGGAGATAAACTTTAAATAGAGAACCCTTCCCGCTCTTACTTTCCACCTCGATCCACCCTTCATGGTCTTGAATGATCCCATGCGTGACGGCTAATCCTAATCCAGTGCCTCCGTTTTTGGTTGTGTAAAATGGATTGAAAATGTTTTTAATCACCTCCTCATCCATCCCTACTCCCGAATCTTCAATACATACTTCCACATAGAGCCTCGGATGATCTTCAACCCCCTCTTTTGAAATCCTTCTCGGCGAAGCTGAAAGACGAAGCGTCCCTCCGTGTGGCATAGCTTGAAGTCCATTAATCATAAGGTTTAGAAAGACTTGCTGGAGTTGATCCGGATCTCCAATGATCGGAGGTAGTGGTTCTTCGACCTCTTCAACCACGTCCACCCCCTGTCTCTGTATTTGATAACCGAGAAAGCCCAAAGCCGTTTTCAGGAGGTTACCGAGATCTAACGCCTGTTGTTCTGGTTTCTTCTTTCTTACATATCCGAGGAGTTGCTGGATGATTTTTGTTATACGGTCTGTCTGTTGCAGGATAATATCTAAATTCTTCTGAGCCTCGTTATCTCCAATCTTTCTTTTGGCCAACTCGACTCTTCCCCCGATGATATTGAGGGGCGTTCCGATTTCGTGAGCCAATCCAGAGGCCAATTGCCCGATGGTTGCAAGCTTTTCGGACTGCCGTAGACCCCTTTCCATCTCTAATTTGGTCTCTACCTCTTTTAGACTGCGTTCCTGAGCCTGCTTTAAATCAATGGCCATCTGATCAAATGCTTTAGCCAGGTCCGAAAGTTCATCCTTTCCTTTTAATTCGATCCGTGAATCAAGATCTCCCTTTGCCAATCTTTGAATTCCGGCCATCAGGTTCGAAATGGGTTGTGTAATCCATTTCTTCGTCGTGAAAAGAATCAAGGCCACTGTTCCTCCAATAAGGATAAAGATGGTGATGAAGATGCTCCATTTTGCCTTTTTAATATCCTCCTCCATAAAAGAAGTATGCTGAAGGATGGAGACCCCTCCAATATTTCGTCCTTTTCTGTCCTTAAGCGGAAAGGTGTATGAAAAGACAGGAACGTGACGATAAAATCCAAATTCCTCTTGGGGAAGATCGTCCTGGATTGACTTCTTAATCCTCTCGATGTAAGGCTCAACCTCTTCCTCTAAGGAATGGGATCTAAAAACGAGGTTTTTCCCCTGATGGTAAACCACCACTCCCAACGTCCTTTCATACTCCTCCACGGCGTCAATCAATTCCTGAACATATTCCATCTCCCTCGGGAGCGATATCTTTTCAAGAGATACTTTAAGTGTTCGGCCCGTGCTTCTCACTTCAACCTTCATCTTTCTGACAAGAATATCGCGACGGGACTGGATGTGAAAATATCCATATCCTGAGAGGACGATGATGATGATGAGGGACAGGTAAAGGGTTAATTTCGTTCCGAGTTTCATTCAGGACCTTTTCATAGGTTTAATGTAACAAATTCAATGTATCAGTTACCCCTTAAAATGTCAAAATTCCTCCCATTGACATTTGATTTTAGATAGGATGAAAGTCCGTGGAGTTTAAATGGGTAAGAAAGGAGCACACGGGTAAAAGGCTCGCCTGCCCTCAAGGGGTAACCATCTGTTTTGAAATTTCAATGGGGGGTGTTAGCCGTTGATTTCGTCTTTTAAAGAAATCTAAGGCGATATGGGGAAAAAGGGCATAGGTTAAGATGTCCTCCTCTAATTCCGTAATCCCTTTTAGTTCCTTCTTTAATTGATCCCACTGAGGGGGAATGAGATCTGCAGGCCGGCAATGGATCGGGCTTTCTCCCTTTAGAGCCTTTTTTTGAAGCTCCGGATTGACCGGGCCTGGTGTTTCTCCATAACCTCCCCTGAGAAGCTCCCGGGTTTCCTTTGTAATCACCTTATACCTTTCGCCTGTCAGAACATTGAGGGTGGCCTGAACAACAATGATCTGGGAAGTTGGGGTAACAAGCGCGATATATCCCAGATCCTTTCTCACCTTCGGGATTTCTTCAAGAATTTCATTCAGACGGTGAAGGGCTTTGCCCTGGCGAAGCTGGGCCACCATATTGGACATCACTCCACCCGGGATTTGCGTCACCATGATCTTAGAGTCCACGCCTCCCAGGCCTGTCTCAAACTCTTTATACTTCTTTTTCATCTCCCTCACATCATCCGCAATATCAGCCAGAAGGGCCAAATCGAGCCCTGTATCATAAGGGGTGCCTTTCAAGGTCATCACAAGGCTTTCGGTAGGAGGTTGGCACGTCCCTTCTGAAAAAGGAGAGAGAACCGTATCAATGATATCCACCCCTGCTTCAATGGCTTTGAGATAGGTCATGGCGCCCATTCCACTGGTGTCGTGGGTATGGAGATGAATGGGAACGCCGAGTGTCTTTTTTAGCCGCCTGACGATCCTTGAAGCGGTATAGGGCGCAAGAAGTCCTGCCATATCTTTCAAGCAGAAAAGATCAATCCCTAAATCCTCCAGCTGCCGGGCTTTATCCAGAATGAGCCCGATCGTATGGACAGGGCTGATGGTATAGCAGATCGTTCCTTCCGCAATCTTTCCCATTTTCTTCACTGTTTCAATGACCGTTTTAAGATTCCTCACATCATCCAGGGCATCAAAGGGCCGAAAGATATCTATCCCGTTCTCCGCTGCCTTCTCCACGAAACGGATCACCACATCATCCGGGTAATGGCGGTACCCTACGAGGCTCTGCCCCCGGATCACCATCTGCATCTTTGTATTCGGCATCCGTTTCTTCAACTCACGAATCCTCTCCCAGGGATCCTCATCTAAGTAACGGATACAGGAATCGAAGGTTGCTCCTCCCCACATCTCCACAGAGTGATATCCCACCCTGTCAAGTTTCTCGGCAATGGGAAGCATATCTTCCAGTCTCATGCGCGTGGCAATCTTGCTCTGGCTGGCATCCCTGAAAATGGTATCCATGATTTTGACAGGTTTCTTTTTCATCTTTTCTTCCTTCACGACAGCCGAGAGACCTCTTTGGAAATCTCAACCAATGTCTGATCGAGAATGGAGACCATCTGATCAATCTGCTCTTCCGTAATCACAAAGGGGGGAGCGAGAAGCAGGTGATCTCCCTTGATTCCGTCTGCCCCTCCGCCACCGGGATAGGTGATCAATCCCTTTTCAAAGGCACGATTGGCAATAAGGCTGTTCAGTTTCAACTTGGGATCGAATGGCTCCTTGGTCTTTCGGTCCTTCACAAATTCAACCCCTGCGAAAAGGCCTATTCCCCTAACATCCCCAACCATCTCAAACCGGGTTAACGACTTGAGAGAACGAAGAAGATGCTCTCCCATCTTTGCTGATCTTGAAATCAGATCATGTTTGATCAGATAATCAATCACCGCGCAGCCGATAGCACAGGAGAGGGGATTCTGGTTGTAGGTATGTCCGTGGACAAAAGCCCCCGACCCTTCTTTGATGATCTGATGGATCTCCTCTTTCACAATAACAGCAAAGAGAGGGGTGTATCCGCTACTGAGCCCTTTTGCCGCAACGATCATGTCCGGAACGACCCCCCAGTGGTCAAGCCCAAAATTCTTCCCAGTCCGTCCGATGCCGGTCATCACTTCATCGGCAATGAATAAAATGTCATAACGATCACAGATCTCCCTGATCTTCTGGAAATATCCATCCTTTGGAACCAGGGCTCCTGCTGTGGCACCCACAACCGGCTCAGCGATGAAGGCAGAAACAGAGTCCGGTCCTTCGTAGAGCAGGTTTTTTTCCAGATCGAGGGCACACTCCAGGCCGCATCTCTCGGGAATTAATCCAAACGGACACCGGTAACAGTAGGCTGGAACGATATGGGGTGTATGCTGAATCAGAGGAAGATAATGTTTCCGCCTTCCAGTATGTCCGGAAAGAGCCAGGGCTCCCAGGGTATTGCCGTGATAGCTCGTCCAGCGTGAGATGACTTTGTATTTTTCAGGCTTTCCTCTTTCCACCTGATATTGCCTGGCCAATTTTACCGCTGTTTCAACCGCCTCGGAGCCTCCGGAGAGAAAATAAACCCGGGTCAAACCCTTAGGCGAAAGCCCAACCAGTTTTGAGGCCAGATCAAGGGCGGCTTGACTCGTAAAGTGAGAACCATGGGAAAAAGAGATCCTTTCGGCCTGTCTGACCATGGCCTCGGTGATCTCTTTGATTCCATGTCCGATTCCGACGACGGCTGCTCCACCAGACCCATCAATATAGGCTTTTCCCCCGGTATCGAAAATGTAGATGCCTTCTCCACGGTCAACAACCGGATAGCGTTTCCGAAGATTTCTGTAGAAAACCGAGTCGTCCATGGCCTTCATGATTTCATCTCCTTTCTATTTCTCAACATCTGGCTGGCAAGGGCAAACCCTCCAAAGGCAAAACCAAAAAGATCGGTGGTCAACCCCGGTTTAATCAGGAGGAGGGCTCCTGCAAAAAACATCAGGCTCTCATACCATGTTGTTCTAAGAAACATACACCGCTGAACTCCGGCGGCCAGGAAAACGATTCCCACCGTAGCGGTTAGGGTCGCCCAGAGAATATGAAGCGGAGAACCCCTGAGCATTAATTCCGGCCCGTAGATGAACATGAAGGGAATGATGTAGCCGGCCATTCCGAGCCAGAAGGCTGTATAGCCTGTTTTTGAGGGATTGGCTCCGGCGATGCCAGCGCCGGCATAGGCAGCCAATGCAACCGGCGGGGTCACATCCGCACGGGTGGCAAAATAGAAAATAAACATATGGGCGGCAATGGCAACGACCCCGTAATTGATCAGGGCCGGCACCGCCAGAGAAGAAATGATAATATAGGAGGCGGTGGTCGGTACCCCCATCCCAAGGGCGAGACAGGCAACGGCAGTGAGGGGAAGGGCTAAAAGAAGATAACCCATCGAAAGATCAATGATGAGCGAAGAGAATTTCAGGCCCAGCCCTGTTACGGTGATGGAGCCGATAATAATACCGGCTGTGGCACAGGCCGCTGCCACCTCCACGGCACCGGTTGCCCCTTCTTTGAACCCCGCAATAATTTCAGAAAGAGACATGCGGGTCTCTCTTCTCAGATAACTGCAGAAAATCGTTGCGAGGATGGCCCAGAATACCGCCCGCTCCGGCGAGAAATCCTGGGCCAGAAGATAGATGAGGAGAAAGATGGAAAGGAGATGATGCCACCCCTGGACGAGCGTCGTTTGAATGGATGGCAGCTCTGTCTTTGGAATTCCTTTGATCCCCATGAGCACGGCCCTGTAGTGAACCTGCATAAAGATGGCAAAAAGGATAGGGTGGCTGGAAGGGCTGCAGCGAGACAGACCTTAAAGCAGGGAAGCCCCAGGAATTCTGCCATGATGAATGCCCCTGCCCCCATGATCGGAGGCATGATCTGGCCCATGGTTGAAGCTGAAGCTTCCACAGCTCCTGCAAAGTGAGGCGGATACCCTGTCCTCTTCATCAGTGGAATGGTAAAAGTACCTGTCGTCACGGTATTGGCCACCGAGCTCCCAGAAATCATCCCGAAAAAACAACTCGAAACCACGGCCGCTTTGGCAGGCCCCCCTCTTGCCCAACCGGTGAGGCTAAAGGCCAAGTCTGTGAAAAACCTTCCTGCCCCGGACTTACGAAGCATGGAACCGTAAAGGATGTAAAGGAAGATGAATTGGGCCGAGACGCCCAAAGGGATGCTGAAGATTCCGTCTGTGGAAAGGGAGAGGTAGGTGGAGAGTCGCTTAATGCTATATCCCTTATGGGCCAAGAGGTCAGGGAGATAAGGTCCGAACAGGGCATAAAGAAGGAAGAGGACGGCAACGATAGGAACCGACCAGCCCACGGTTCTCCGACCAGCCTCTAAGACCAGAAGCACGAGAAGGGTTCCCATCAGGACATCGAGGGGTTGATATTTCCCGGCTCGCTGGAGGATTTGATGTGAGAAGATAAAGATCCACAGACATATTCCAATGCTCAATAAGAGAAATAATAGATCAAAAGAAGAAGGCCTTTTCTTTGGAGAGAATCTTTTTGAAAAAGGATAGAGTAAGAAGATGAGACAGGACATGAATCCCCAATGGATGACCCGATGGTCCAAGGCAAAGAAAGGATGAACGAAAGCATAGAAGAGATGATAAAGAGAGGCGATGATGGCAATGAATGTGATAAGAAGATCTAATCCCCCGCTTAGGTCTCTGGTCTTCTTCTCATATTTTTCTAAAAGTTCCTTTCCCTTCTCTTCAGCCCTCTGGATTTCTTGATCCAGATCTTTTTCTAACATGGATTTCCTCAACGACCCACAGAAAGAATGATGCATTCCCCGGGTCTCACAAGATGATTTAAATGGATGAACCGATCTCGGTAGATAAATCTTTGCCCGGCAACCCTCCCAACCCGAATCACTAGTTCAGGAAAGGCTCTGTTTAATTGAACCTTGGACCATTTCTCATCAAGGGTGATTTGAATGTCGTTGTGATTTTGAAATTCCAAACCCGCCCCATACCAGAGAAAAGCCTCTTCGATCAGAACCAGTTGCCCCTCTGCGCTAATCTGAAAGGTATCCCGGATGGGAGTCTGATCGGAAGAATGAATATAGTGGAGGTAAAAATATTCTCCCTTTTTTAAAGGGAGATCGAGAAGTATCGCCCTGTCTATATTTTCGATGCGCAGAGAAAAACCCTTTTGTTCTTCTCCATCCGAGGGATGGACCAGCATGAAAAATGCCAGCACAAAATAAACGAGGCGAAGGATCATAGCTCTTCTCTGTTGGCGTTCGGAGGACAGGTTGGGAAAATATTTCAACCTGTCCTCCCTTTCGGATTACTTCATTGCCCCAACCTCTTTAAAAAATCTGATTGCTCCTGGATGTAATTCAATCGGACTATTGGCTCCGTTTTTGGGGGTTAACTGACTGGCAATCGGATGGACGTTGACCAGAGCCCATTTTCCCTTATCCACATTCTCGAAGATGGCTTTAACGACTTTGTAGGCCACTCCTTCCTCCATCTGTTTATTCGCAATCAAGACATTGGAGTCTCCGAGGCAGAGGACATCGTAATCGGCCTTCGGGTAGGTCTTGGCCGGAATGGTGATTTTGACATAATAGGGGTATTTTTTGACGATTTTATCTGCCATCGCCGGATCAACCGGAATCAAGACGATGTCGCGGGTGGCTGCCAGATCGAGAACCGCTGCCCCTGGATAGGCGAAGTTAAAAAAGACGGCATCCACCACTCCATCTTTCAATGCCTGCACAGACTCAGATTGAGAGAGATGGGCAATGGTCAAGTCTTTTTCGAGATTAAATCCATACTCTTCCAGGATGGCCTTTGCCATCACCGCGCAACCACTCCCAGGCACATCGATCGAAACCTTCTTCCCCTTGAGATCTCTTACGGATTTAATTCCCTTCCCGGATACGGTGACAATGTGTTCGGGAGCAGGATACATTTGAAAAAGAGCCACGATCGGGAATTTTTTTTCAAACGGCTGTTCTCCCTGATTGCCTTATAAGCAATGCTTCCCATCACCATTCCCATATCACTTTCTGCAGCCCCTACAAGGCGGCAATTTTCAACGGACGCCCCGGTTGATTCGGCGGCACATCTCAGATCGGTCGTTTTTTGAATAGCCACCGCCATCCCTCCACCCAGGGGATAATAGACTCCTCCTGGACTACCGGAGGCAAGGGTGAGAAATTTTTTCTGTGCTAAGGAAGGCCCTGCCCATAGCAGAGTCACCACAAAAATAAAAATCCATATGACATAAAGATTTTTCTTCATAAAACTCCTCCTTCTTTTTCTTTAAAGTGTGTGAATGTAATATACGGATTGAATTCTTTTTCACCTCCTCTCTTCAAAAGGTTTCCCAGCCTTTTACTTGGGCGTGGGGTAATAGATCTGTTGAGTCTCCCAGACCTTTTCCAATTCTTTCAGAGATCTCATGGTGCTCTTTCTGCTGTAAATCCCAAGAGCGGTGACGATGGCATTGGTGAGGCTGAGGGGAGCTGTGAAAGATTCTATAAAGGAATCCATTTGATACCTCGCGGTCAGGACATGATCTGCATATTGGGCCAGAGGAGAGACAGGGCTATCGGTAATGGCTAGCGTCTTACACCCTCTCTCTTTTGCAAACCGAAGTACCTCTATGGTCTGTTTCGTATATCTTGGAAAGCTGATCCCGATGACCAATTCCCCCTTTCTCAGTCCTAATAATCGGTCCCACATGTCTCCGATGCCGGGTTGGATGACCCAGACATTCTTCTGCAGAAACTCAAGGGCAATGCCCAAAAAGATAGCCAAAGAATAGGCGCTTCTCAAACCTACGATGACGATCCTTTCGACCGAATCAATGGCTCTCACAAATTGTCTAAATTCCGTTGGAGGGATCTGTTTTAACGTCTCTTCAATATTGTGAATATCCGTCTGGAGGATCTTTATCAACACATCCCCTTCGGTAGTCACTTTTTTTACCGTCTTTTGCAGGCGGGAGGTTGTGGTCAGCTTATTTTTAAAGAGAAGCCTCAACTCCTTTTGAAATTGGGGGAACCCTTTATATCCAAGGGCTTTAGCAAGCCTGACCACCGTGGCTTCACTGACATTAACCTTTCTCGCGAGTCCCTCGATGTTCAGGAATATTGATTCCTCGTCATGGGAGAGGATATATTCCAGCAATCTATTCTGGGAACGTGTGAGGCGATGCCCTTTTTCTTTAAAAAAACGATGGAGGGTGAACATAGATGAAAATATTTTTTCATTTCTATTAAATTTTGAAAAAAAAATATCATTATTTGAAATGCTTGTCAAGCAAAAATGCCGGAGGGGACAAATATTTCCCGATAGCGGGTGATTGACCCAAAAGACAGATAAATGCGATAAATCTCGAGAGAAAAAGGCCGCCTCCTATCTTCTCTAAAGAGGCTCTTCTGGGTTTTGTGTGGGTGTTTTCCTTCTTCTTGTATTCCCCTCTTAGCTTAAGGGGGGATAAAGGGGGGTTAGGAAGATCATAGAAACCTTTCGAAATGATTCATCATGAAAGCAACGTTTAAACGGAGGGAAGGGAAATCAGGCGGGTGGAAAGAAGGCCTCTTATCGCATCTCCGAGTCAAGTAACCCCTCCCCACCTCCCCTTATGATAAGGGGAGGTTACCCACTCAATTCCCGGATGAACCTCTAAAGATAGTTAAATGCCATTTCATATCAGAAAGTTAGAGATAGAAGAGATAGAAGAGATAAAATCTATAGCGGAATGGGATCAAAAAATGAGGTCTTTCCTCCGCAGGGGCAATGACAATGATCAGGAACAGATAAAGGATCAACTCTGTGCCAAGTTTTACTCCACGGTTTCCACTTTGATGAGGTTGGTCGTTCCGGGGATGCTGATGGGAACACCGGCGATGATGACTACCCGGTCTCCCCTCGAGGCAATGCCCAATTCCTTCGGCATCCTCTTCGATCTCTCTAAC
>Ga0209721_1002020_pt1 | contig 13628 bp, 13 predicted proteins | sample TshhotsprinmetaG_FD_184139 | JGI IMG/M metagenome (GOLD analysis project Ga0209721, IMG submission 184139) | Hot spring microbial communities from South Africa to study Microbial Dark Matter (Phase II) - Tshipise hot spring metaG (SPAdes)... | ecosystem: Environmental > Aquatic > Thermal springs... | reverse complement strand
GGTTGTGGTCCAAGCGCAGCATGGCGGTGAAGTTCTTCGCCGGCAGATCGGGGGCCGACTTCATCGCGATGTAGGCGTTGGTGTTGGCCGGGTTGCCCACCACCAGCACCTTGACGTTGCGGCTGGCTGCCTCGTTGAGCGCTCGCCCCTGAGCAGTGAAGATCTGCGCGTTGGCCGACAGCAGGTCCTTGCGCTCCATGCCCGGACCGCGCGGCCGCGCGCCCACCAGCAGCGCGTAGTCGGTGTCGCGGAATGCGGCCTTCGGGTCGCTGTGCGCCTCCATGCCCGCCAGCAGAGGGAAGGCGCAGTCTTCCAACTCCATCATCACGCCTTTGAGGGCTTTTTGCGCCTTCTCGTCGGGAATCTCCAGCAGTTGCAGGATGACGGGCTGGTCCTTGCCCAGCATTTCGCCCGAGGCGATACGAAACAGCAGGGCATAACCGATCTGGCCAGCGGCACCGGTGACGGCCACGCGGACGGGCTTCTTGTTCATGGATGGACTCCGTGCAGTGGATGGAAAAAACGCCCGCGAGTGTACTGCGGCCAACCGGGGGCGTCAATTTGTCTTATGTCTTATATAAGATATCATTGCGCACCATGAAGCCAGACGACACCCCCGCCACCGTCCGCGCCGCGCCCTCCGCCGCCGGCGGCGAGGGTGCAGCCGCGGCCAGCGCGCCCACGCCGGCGTTTAGCCCGCTGTACCAGCAAATCAAGGCGCTGATCCTGCAAAGCCTGCAGGCTGGCGAGTGGAAGCCGGGCGACCTGATCCCCAGCGAGGTCGAACTGGCGGCGCGTTACCGCGTCAGCCAGGGCACGGTGCGCAAGGCCATCGACGAACTGGCTGCCGATAACCTGCTGGTGCGGCGCCAGGGCAAGGGCACGTTCGTCGCCACCCATGCCGAGCAGCACATCCAGTACCGCTTCCTGCGTCTGCACCCCGACGTCGGCACACTCGACAGTGAAGGGCCGGCTCAGCGCACCATCCTAGGTTGCCGGCGCGTGCGCGCCAGTGCGGAGGTTGCCGCCGCCTTGCGGCTGCGCGCCGGCGAGCCGGTGGTGCAGGTCAGCCGCGTACTGGCGTTTCAGGGCGTGCCCACGATTTTGGAAGACCTGTGGCTGCCCGGACAGGCGTTTCGCGGCTTGACACCCGAGACGCTGTCGGCCCACCCGGGGCCGATGTACGCGCTGTTCGAGACGCAGTTTGGCGTGCGCATGGTGCGCGCCGAAGAGCGCCTGAAGGCGGTGGCCGCCAGCGCGCTGGCGGCCGAACGGCTGCAGGTGCCCCCCGGCACGCCGCTGCTCAGTGTCGAGCGCCTGGCCTACACCTACAACGGCGTGCCGATGGAGCTACGGCGCGGTCTGTACCGCACCGACAGGCACCACTACCGCAACGAACTGAGCTGACACCCGCGACGAAGTCAAAAATGGTGCATTGCAATAGAATGCGACAGCTCAGTGTCAGCCCCATGGCGGACGATAGCCGCCCCGCTCTGGTGCCGCCGTCCCCGAGCCAGGCGGCCACCCACGACGCCTTCTGATCCCCCAGGAGAACCATTATGTCGACCTCGCGTACCGCGCGACCCGAGTTCCGCAACATCAACGCCTTCCGGGACCTCACCACCTACCGGTTGCCCGCGGCCGGTTGGGTGTCCATCCTGCACCGCGCCAGCGGCGGCCTTATGTTTTTGCTGCTGCCGTTCGTGGTGTGGATGATGGATGCCTCGCTGTCGAGCGAGATCTCCTACGGTGCGTTCGTGGCGACCTTCGATGCCGGTGTCGGTTTCGTGCCGGGTTGGTTCCTGAAGCTGGTGGTGCTGGCACTCATTTGGGCTTACCTCCACCACTTCTGCGCCGGTGTGCGTCACCTCATCATGGACGCCACGCACAAGGTGGACAAAGCATTTGGACGCTCCAGCGCCATCGTCACGCTGGTCGTCAGCCTGGGGCTGACGGCCGTGCTGGGTGCCAAGCTGTTTGGCCTGTACTGAAAGCGGATTAGGTTAGGAGTCCATCCATGGCTGTCAACTACGGCTCCAAGCGCGTCGTCACCGGCGCGCACTACGGTCTGCGCGACTGGCTCGTGCAACGCGTCACCGCCGTCCTCATGGCGCTGTTTACCGTCGTTTTGCTGGCGCAGGTGCTACTGACCAGCGGCCCGCTGGGCTACGAGGGCTGGGCGGGCATCTTCGCTGCACCCTGGATGAAGTTTTTGACCTTCGCGGTCGTCGTCGCGCTGACCTGGCACACGTGGGTGGGCGTGCGCGACATCTGGATGGACTACATCAAGCCCGTTGGCCTGCGCCTGGCGCTGCACGTGTTGACCCTCGTCTGGCTGGTCGGTTGCACGGGTTGGGCGTTTCAAGTGCTCTGGAGACTATAAGCCATGACTCTGTCGAACCAACTTCCCCGCCGCCGTTTCGATGTCGTCATCGTCGGCGCGGGCGGCGCCGGCATGCGTGCCTCGCTGCAGCTGGCGCGCGCCGGCCTGAACGTGGCCGTGCTGTCCAAGGTCTTCCCCACCCGCTCGCACACGGTGGCAGCCCAGGGCGGCATCGGCGCGGCGCTGGGCAATATGTCCGAGGACAACTGGCACTACCACTTCTACGACACAGTCAAGGGCTCCGACTGGCTGGGCGACCAGGACGCCATCGAGTTCATGTGCCGCGAAGCGCCGAAGGTGGTCTACGAGCTGGAGCACATGGGCATGCCGTTCGACCGCAACCCGGATGGCACCATCTATCAGCGTCCGTTCGGCGGCCACACCGCCAACTACGGCGAAAAGCCCGTGCAACGGGCCTGCGCCGCCGCCGACCGTACCGGCCATGCGATGCTGCACACGCTGTACCAGCAAAACGTTGCCGCCCGAACTACCTTCTTCGTCGAGTGGATGGCGCTGGACCTGATCCGTGACGCCGACGGCGACGTGGTGGGAGTGACGGCGCTGGAGATGGAGACCGGCGACATCTACATTCTGCAAGCCAAGGCCACGCTGCTGGCCACCGGCGGCGCCGGGCGCATCTACGCCGCCAGCACCAACGCCTTCATCAACACCGGCGACGGCCTCGGCATGGCCGCCCGCGCCGGCATCCCGCTGCAGGACATGGAGTTCTGGCAGTTCCACCCGACCGGTGTGGCCGGCGCTGGCGTGCTGCTGACCGAAGGCTGCCGCGGCGAAGGCGCCATCCTGCTCAACAGCAATGGCGAGCGCTTCATGGAGCGCTACGCGCCGACGTTGAAGGATCTGGCGCCGCGCGACTTCGTCAGCCGCTGCATGGATCAGGAAATCAAGGAAGGGCGCGGTTGCGGCCCCAACAAGGACTACATCCTGCTCAAACTCGACCATCTGGGACCGGAGACCATCCACAAGCGGCTGCCCTCGGTGTACGAAATTGGCATCAACTTTGCCAACGTTGACATCACCAAGGAACCGATCCCGGTGGTGCCCACCATTCACTACCAGATGGGGGGCATCCCCACCAACATCAACGGACAGGTGGTGGTGCCCGACGGCCACGGCGGCCAAAAGGTGGTCAACGGGCTATATGCGGTGGGGGAATGCTCGTGCGTGTCGGTGCACGGCGCCAACCGCCTGGGCACCAACTCGCTGCTGGACCTGCTGGTGTTCGGTCGCGCCGCCGGCAACCACATCGTCGCCCACCTGGACCGCGGACGCGAGCACAAGCCACTGCCGCGCGACGCGGCCGACCACACGCTGGAGCGCCTCAGCCGCCTGGAGGCGCGCACCAGTGGCGAGTACGCGCAGGCGGTGGCCAACGATATCCGCACCACCATGCAGCAGCACGCCGGCGTCTTCCGCACCCAGGCCAGCATGGACGAGGGGGTGCGCAAGATCGCCGCAATTCGTGAACGGGTCGGCGCCATCGTGCTGAAGGACAAATCCAAGGTGTTCAACACCGCCCGCATCGAAGCGCTGGAGGTGGAAAACCTGATCGAGGTCGCCCAAGCCACGATGACGTCGGCGGCGGCGCGCAAGGAGTGCCGCGGCGCCCACACCGTCAAGGACTACGAACGTCCGGCCGACGACCCCGAATGCCCGCTGGGCCGCAACGACAAGGAGTGGTTGAAGCACACCCTGTGGTTTAGCGACGGCAACCGGCTCGAATACAAGCCGGTCAACCTCAAGCCGCTGACGGTGGAGTCGATTCCGCCTAAGGTTCGCTCGTTCTGACGTCCCCCTGCCGGAGGTTTCCGCCATGGCCAAACGCACCTTCAAGATCTACCGCTACGACCCCGACAAGGACGCCAAGCCCTACATGCAGACGCTGGAGGTGGAGCTGACCACCGAGCGCATGCTGCTCGATGCTCTCATCAAGCTCAAGGAGCTCGATCCGACGCTGAGCTTTCGCCGCTCGTGCCGCGAAGGCGTGTGCGGCTCCGACGCGATGAACATCAACGGCAAGAACGGGCTGGCGTGCCTGACCAACCTGCGCACGCTGCCCGACACCATCGTGCTCAAGCCGCTGCCGGGGCTGCCAGTGATCCGCGACCTGATCGTGGACATGACGCTGTTCTTCAAGCAGTACCACTCGATCAAGCCCTACCTGATCAACGACACGCCGCCCCCCGAAAAAGAGCGCCTGCAGTCACCCGAGGAGCGCGAGGAGCTCAACGGCCTGTACGAGTGCATCCTGTGCGCGAGCTGCAGCACCTCGTGCCCGAGCTTCTGGTGGAACCCGGACAAGTTCGTCGGCCCGGCCGGCCTGCTGCAGGCCTACCGCTTCATCGCCGACAGCCGCGACCAGGCCACCAGCGAGCGGCTGGACAACCTGGAGGACCCGTACCGGCTGTTCCGCTGCCACACCATCATGAACTGCGTCGACGTCTGCCCCAAGAGCCTCAATCCGACCAAGGCGATCGGCAAGATCAAGGAATTGATGGTGCGCCGCGCGGTCTGAGCCGCGCATCGTGCCCCGGCGACTATGGATGATGCGCAGCCCCTGGACGAACGCGAGCGCGAGCGCCTGCGCTGGCGCTGCCGCCGCGGGCTGCTCGAGAACGACCTGTTCATCGAGCGCTTCTTCGCACGCCACGGCGCGGCACTGACCCAGCGGCAGGCGCGCGGCCTGCAGGCGCTGATGGACCTCAGCGACAACGACCTGCTGGATTTGCTGCTGCGTCGCCGTGAACCGAACGGCACGCTGGCCACGCCCGAGGTGCTCGACGTGCTGGCGCTGCTGCGCACCCCCGTGCCTTCCGCCCCCTCTTCGTCCCCCACCGCCACGAAACAGGAATCCCCATGAAACTGCAAGAACACAAAGCTACGCTGTCGTTCTCCAATGGCGCGCCCAGCGTCGAGCTGCCGATCTACTCAGGCACCGTAGGCCCGGACGTGATCGACATCCGCAAGCTGTACGCGCAAACCGGCATGTTCACCTACGACCCGGGGTTTCTGTCCACGGCGTCGTGTCAATCCTCCATCACCTATATCGACGGCGACAAGGGCGAGTTGCTGTACCGCGGCTACCCGATCGAGCAGCTGGCCACCCAATGCGACTACCTGGAAACCTGCTACCTGCTGTTGTACGGGGAGCTGCCCAACGCCGCGCAGAAGGTCGACTTCACCCGCCGCGTCACGCTGCACACGATGGTGCACGAGCAGATGCAGTTCTTCCTGCGCGGCTTCCGGCGCGACGCGCACCCGATGGCGGTGCTGACCGGCCTGGTGGGCGCGATGTCGGCCTTCTACCACGACAGCACCGACATCAACAACCCGCAACACCGCGAGATTGCAGCGATCCGCCTGATCGCGAAGATGCCGACCCTGGTGGCGATGGCCTACAAGTACGGCATCGGCCAGCCCTACATTTACCCGCGCAACGATCTGAGCTACGCCGGCAACTTCCTGCGCATGATGTTTGCCACGCCGTGTGAGGAGTACCAGGTCAACCCGGTGCTGGAGCGCGCGATGGACCGCATCTTCACGCTGCATGCCGACCACGAGCAAAACGCCTCCACCTCGACGGTGCGGCTGTGCGGCAGCTCCGGCACCAACCCGTTTGCCGCCATTGCCGCTGGCGTCGCGTGCCTGTGGGGCCCGGCGCACGGCGGCGCCAACGAGGCGTGCCTGAATATGCTGGAAGACATCCAGGCCATGGGGGGTGTCGCCAAGATCGGTGAGTTCATCGCCAAGGTCAAGGACAAGTCCTCTGGGGTGCGGCTGATGGGCTTTGGCCACCGCGTCTACAAGAACTACGACCCGCGCGCCAAGCTGATGCAGGAAACCTGCAACGAGGTGCTGGGCGAGCTGGGTCTGGAAAACGATCCGCTGTTCGCGCTGGCCAAGAAGTTGGAGCAGATCGCGCTGGAAGACGACTATTTCGTGCAGCGCAAGCTCTACCCGAACGTGGACTTCTACTCCGGCATCGTGCAGCGCGCCATCGGCATCCCGGTAAGCCTGTTCACCGGCATCTTCGCGCTGGCCCGCACCGTGGGCTGGATCGCCCAGCTCAACGAAATGCTGGCCGACCCCGAGTACAAAATCGGCCGCCCGCGCCAGCTCTACACCGGCGCCGCGCGGCGCGACGTGCTGCCAATCGAGCAGCGCTGACGCCCGCGCGAGCGGGCGCCGCCGGCGGCGGGGCGATGGCAGCGCCGTGCCGCCGGGCGGCCTACAATGCCATCATCGCCAACGCTTCGCCTCGATCCATGGGTCGCACGCTCTACGACAAAATCTGGGACGAACATGTCGTCCACACGGAGGAGGATGGCACCACCATCCTCTACATCGACCGCCACCTGGTGCACGAGGTGACCAGCCCTCAGGCTTTCGAGGGGCTGCGCGTGGCAGGCCGCCGTCCGTGGCGGGTGTCGTCGATCGTGGCCACCGCCGACCACAACACCCCCACCACCGGCTGGGAGCACGGCTACGACGGCATTGCCGACCCCATCAGCCGTGAGCAGATCATCACGCTGGACGCCAATATCCGTGAGTATGGTGCTGCCGCGTACTTTCCGTTTTTGAGCAAGCGGCAGGGCATCGTACACGTGATCGGCCCGGAAAACGGCGCTACCCTGCCCGGCATGACCATCGTCTGCGGCGACAGCCACACCAGCACGCATGGGGCGTTTGGCGCGCTGGCGCACGGCATCGGCACCAGCGAGGTCGAGCATGTGCTGGCCACGCAGACGCTGCTGGCGCGCAAGGCGAAGAACATGTTGATCCGGGTCGAGGGTCAGCTGCCGCGTGGCTGCACCGCCAAGGATATCGTGCTGGCGATCATCGGCCGCATCGGCACCGCCGGCGGCACCGGGTATACCATTGAATTCGCCGGCAGCGCCATCCGTGCCCTGTCGATGGAAGGCCGCATGACGGTGTGCAACATGGCCATCGAGGCCGGCGCCCGCGCCGGGCTGGTGGCGGTGGACGACACCACGCTGGAGTACCTGCGCGGCCGTCCGATGGCACCCAGCGGGGCCGAATGGGATCAGGCAGTGGCCTACTGGCGCACACTGCATTCCGACCCCGACGCGCACTGGGACGCGGTGGTGGAGATCGACGCCCGCCAGATCGAGCCGCAGGTCACCTGGGGCACCTCGCCTGAGATGGTGGTGCCGGTGACGGCGCGCGTGCCCGATCCCGAACGCGAACGCGACCCGGTCAAGCGCAACGCCATGGAGCGTGCGCTGCAGTACATGGCCCTGCAGCCGGGCAAGCCCGTCACCGACATCGCCATCGACAAGGTGTTCATCGGCTCGTGCACCAACAGCCGCATCGAAGACCTGCGCGAAGCGGCCGCCGTGGTGCGCAAACTCGGGCAGAAAGTGGCGCGTAACGTCAAACTGGCCATGGTGGTGCCCGGCTCGGGGTTGGTCAAGGAGCAGGCCGAACGCGAGGGCCTGCACGAAATCTTTCGCGCGGCGGGTTTTGAGTGGCGCGAGCCCGGCTGCTCGATGTGCCTGGCCATGAACGCCGACCGGCTGGAGCCGGGTGAGCGTTGCGCCTCGACCAGCAACCGCAACTTCGAGGGTCGCCAGGGCGCGGGCGGGCGCACGCATCTGGTCAGCCCGGCCATGGCCGCCGCCGCCGCCATCCACGGGCATTTCGTCGATGTGCGGGCCTATGCCTGAAGGCCTGCAGGCTTTTTCCACGGAGGTCAAGACCATGATCCGTCTGTTGAGCGCGTGCCTGCTGGGGCTTAGCGTCGCGCTGGCGGGCTGCAACACCGTCGCCGGTCTGGGCAAGGACATCCAGAAGGGCGGCCAGGTTCTGCAGGATGCCGCCAAGAAGTAAATCGCCATGCAGCCGTTTATCATCCACACGGGGATCGTCGCCCCGATCGACCGCGAAAACGTCGACACCGACGCCATCATCCCGAAGCAGTTCCTGAAGTCGATTCGCAAAACGGGCTTTGGGCCGCACCTGTTCGACGAATGGCGCTATCTGGATCCGGGCTGGCCGGGGAAAGACCCCGCCACCCGGCAGCCCAACCCCGACTTCGTACTCAACCAGCCACGCTACCAGGGGGCCAGCATCCTGCTGGCGCGCAAGAATTTCGGCTGCGGCTCCAGCCGCGAGCATGCGCCCTGGGCCATCGAGCAATACGGCTTTCGGGCACTGATCGCCCCAAGCTTTGCGGACATCTTTTTCAACAACTGCTTCAAGAACGGCCTGTTGCCGATCGTGCTGCCCGAGTCCACCGTGGACCGGCTGTTTCACGAGGTGCAGGCCTTCCCCGGCTACGAGCTGACCATCGACCTGCAGCGGCAGGTGATCATCGAGCCGCAGGGTGCGGAGATCCCGTTCGCGGTCGACGCCTTTCGCCGCTACTGCCTGCTCAACGGGCTCGACGACATCGGCCTGACGCTGCGCCACGCCGACAAGATTCGGGCCTTCGAAGCCGAGCGGCTGGCACGCTACCCCTGGCTGGCGCGCACCTTTGCGGGCTGACCACAGTGGCGCTCGCGCCGGGTGTGCGTCGGCGCCGCCTGTCCCTCCCACCCAGCAACCCTTCGCTTTGCTGCCCCATGAAAATCGCCATCCTGCCCGGTGACGGCATCGGTCCAGAAATCATCGCCGAAGCCGTCAAGGTTCTCAACGCGCTTGAGCTGCCGCTGGAGATGGCCACCGCGCCCGTTGGTGGCGCCGCCTACGCCGCCAGCGGCCACCCGCTGCCCGAGTCCACCCTGGCACTGGCGCGGGAGGCCGACGCCGTGCTGTTCGGCGCCGTGGGCGATTGGCGCTACGACCAGCTGCCGCGCCACCTGCGTCCCGAGCAGGCGATCCTGGGACTGCGTCAGGCGCTGGGGCTGTTCGCCAACCTGCGCCCGGCCATCTGCCACGCGCCGCTGACGCACGCCTCCAGCCTCAAGCCGGAGCTGGTCGAAGGACTCGACATCCTGATCGTGCGCGAGCTCACCGGCGATATCTACTTCGGCCAGCCGCGCGGTCGCCGCACTGCCCCCGATGGCGCCTTTGCAGGTGCCGACGAAGGGTTTGACACCATGCGCTACAGCCGCCCCGAGATCGAGCGCATCGCGCGCGTGGCGTTCGAGGCGGCGCGTCAGCGCCACGGCGGGCGCGGCGGCAAGGTCACCAGCGTCGACAAGGCCAACGTGCTCGAAACCTCCCAGCTGTGGCGCGAGGTCGTCACCGAGGTGCAGCGCGACTACCCCGACGTGACGCTGGAGCACCTGTATGTGGACAACGCGGCCATGCAGCTGGTCAAGGCACCTAAGCAGTTCGACGTCATCGTCACCGGCAACCTGTTTGGCGACATCCTCTCCGACGAAGCGGCGATGCTGACGGGCTCTATCGGCATGCTGCCTTCGGCCAGCCTGAACGCGCGCGGCCAGGGGCTGTATGAACCCAGCCATGGCAGCGCCCCCGACATCGCCGGCCAGGGTATCGCCAACCCGCTGGCCACCATCCTGTCAGCGGCAATGATGCTGCGCTACTCGCTGCAACGGCCGGACGCCGCGACACGGATCGAGGACGCCGTGCGCCACGTGCTGGCCGAGGGCCTGCGCACGCCGGATATCCTCAGCGACGGCACGCGCCGCGTTGGCACCGCCGAAATGGGCGACGCGGTGGTGCGTGCGCTGCGACGCTAAGCGCCAGCACGGCCAACCTCGCGCGGCGCCGCCAAGCATCGGTCGTGCGGCCGTGCGGCACCCTCGACAGGCCAGCCGGTCGGTTTCAGGCCCTCACCGCCGTCCGTACCCAGCGCGCGTAGTCGGCACTGGCCTGCGCGGGCAGAATCACGATCTGCGGCAGCGTGTACGGGTGCAGGGCACGCAGGGCTGCGATGGCCGCCGACTGCCGCTCAACCGTGGTCTTGAGCCACAGACGGCATTCGGGCTCGCGCTGCAGCGCGTCCTCCCAGACGTACACACTCTCGATGGCGTCGATCTGCGCACACGCCACCAGGCGCTGTTGCACCAGCGCGCACGCCAGCGTCTGGGCCTGCTGACGGTCGGATACCGTGGTCAGCAGTACCACGATCCCGGCGGGGGACTGATCGGCAACGGTGGGCGGTTCGGTTTCCATGGGTGGGATCGGGCAAAGACTGCGGGGCCCAACCAACGGCGCGCGGAACACGCCGCTCGACATGCCCTGCTGGCGCGACGTGGCCCGGCGCGACGTCAGCTTCGTCTCAGGTCACTGGACTACAATGGTAGCTGACATGTTTGCTGCCCGCCTGTTTTCCCCTGCCTGCGTCGCCGCTGCGGTGTCGGCGCCGGGGGTGGCGTGGGCAACCACCCAAACCACGACCCCCATTACGGACTGAACACCGTCGGGTTCGTCGTGCGCCCTCTCCGGCCAGACGAGCCGGACAGCAGAAGGTTTTCCACCACTACCACCTCCTCTGAAAGGGCACACGCCATGAGCACTGTTGGCAATCGGGTTGGCCTCATCGGCTGGCGCGGCATGGTCGGGTCGGTTCTGATGGACCGTATGGTCGCCGAAGGCGACTTCGACCTGATCGAACCGGTTTTCTTCTCCACCTCCAACGCCGGCGGTCCCGCGCCTGCGCAAGCCAAGGCACACCGCACGCTGCACGATGCCCACGACATCGCCGCTCTGGCCCAGTGTGACATCCTCATCACCTGCCAGGGGGGCGACTACACCAAGGCCGTGTTTCCGAAGTTGCGCGCGGCGGGCTGGCAGGGCCACTGGATCGACGCCGCCAGCGCCCTGCGCATGGAGTCGGACGCGGTCATCATCCTCGACCCGGTCAACGAGCACGTCATCCGCCGCGCGCTGACCGCCGGGGGTAGAAACTGGATCGGCGGCAACTGCACCAACTCCATCCTGCTGATGGGGCTGGGTGGGCTGTTCCGCGAAAACCTGGTCGAGTGGGTCAGCTCCATGACCTACCAGGCCGCCAGCGGTGCCGGCGCCAACAACATGCGCGAGCTCCTCCAGGGCATGGGCGTCATCCATGCCGCGGTGGCCGATGAACTGGCCAATCCGGCCTGCGCCATTTTGGAGATCGATCGCAAGGTGGCACAGGCCATTCGCCAGGACGTGCCAACCGAATTTTTCGGCGCACCGCTGGCCGGTAGCCTGATCCCATGGATCGACGTGCAGCTGCCCAATGGCCAATCGAAAGAGGAATGGAAGGGTCAAGCCGAGGTCAACAAGATCCTGGGCACCGCGCAACCGATCCCGGTCGATGGTCTGTGCGTGCGCATCGGCGCCATGCGCTGCCACAGCCTGGCGCTCACCCTCAAGCTCAAGCGCGACCTACCGCTGGAGGAGATCGAGGCCATCATCCGCAGCGGCAACCCGTGGGTGAAGTGGGTACCCAACGAGCGGGCCGTCACCGTCAAGGAACTCACCCCGGCTGCCATCACCGGCACGCTGCAGGTGGGCGTGGGGCGGGTGCGCAAGCTCAACATGGGACCGGAATATGTCTCGGCCTTTGTGATCGGCGACCAGCTGCTGTGGGGCGCGGCCGAGCCGCTGCGCCGCATGCTGCGCATCCTGCTCGGCGCCTGAGACGGTATAGTCTGCCCGCGGGCAGTGACCTGTCCCGGAATCGACCACGTTGCTTGGTCACAACGCCAGCATCGTACGGTCGGTGCTGCCGACCCTGCCCGTACCGCGCGTGCCGTCTGTCGGCTTGTCGCCACCCCACTTTGGTGCTAAGGTGGCACAGAGCCGTATTCCGATCTGATTCCGAGGGAACTCTGTGCCGAAAAGCCGTCGCCCCGAACCGGTGTCGTCGCCCCTGTGCCCCGCCGCCGCACCTGCGGCACCGCCTTTCGTGCCCCTACGCTGGCAACGTATCGCGGCGGCAGCGGTGCTTGCCTCGGGCCTGTTGGGCAGTCAGGCCTGGGCGCTGGCCCTCGGGCGGGTGTCGGTACAGTCGCAGCTGGGTGAGCCGCTGCGGGCCGAAATCGATGTGCCCGCCATCACCGAGGCCGAAGCAGCCACGCTACAAGTTCGCATCGCCGCGCCCGAGCGTTTTCGTGCCGCCAACTTCGAATACAACCCGCTGCTGCAGGACGTCACGCTGGAGCTGCAGCGTCGCGCAGACGGTCGCACCGTCATCGTGCTGCGCAGCCAGCGCTCGGTGAGCGAACCGTTTCTCGATCTGGTGGTGCAGGCACGCTGGGCGGGCGGCGAGCTGCTGCGCGGCTACACGCTGCTGTTCGACCCCCCCAACCTGTCGGTTCCCAATCCGGTGGCTCCGGCCCTCAGCGTCCCAGTCGAGCCACCGCGGGTAACCGATGTTCGTCCCCCGCAACCGGTCGTCGCGCCGGCCCCGCGGCAGGCCGCCACTGCCCCCGCGGCGGCACAGCGGACCCAGCGCGTGACGGTGCAGCCCGGCGACACCGCGGGCCGCATCGCCGCCGTACACCGGCCCGCCGATGTGACGCTGGAACAGATGTTGGTGGCGCTGTTGCGGACCAATCCCCAGGCGTTCATCCGCGGCAACGTCAACCTGGTGCGGGCCGGCGCCGTCATCGACCTGCCGGATGCCGCCCAGGCCGCAGCCGTTGACGCGCAGGAGGCGCGCCGTATCGTGGCGGCGCAGACGCGCGACTTCAACGACTACCGGCGTCGTCTGGCCACCGCGGCTCCCACCCAGGAAACGCCGACAGCGTCACGCTCCGCCACCGGCACGGTACAAGCTGCAGTGGTCGAAGACAAGCCGCAGGCCGCCGCCACCGACCGACTGACGCTGTCCAAGTCCGGCACGTCGGCCGACGCCGAGGCCCGACTGGCCGAGCAACGCCAGCGCAGCGAAACCGAACAGCGCGTGGCCGAGCTCAACCGCAATCTGCAGGAGCTCGAGCAGCTGCGCCAGAGTGCCAATGCCGCGGCCGGCCCCTCCAGCCCGGCACCGGCGGCGGCTGCCACGCCTGCGCCCACCGACGCGACAGCGGGTGTGCCCGCAGCGGCACCTGCTGAGCCTGTCGCGCCGCCTGCGCCCCCGCCGACCGCGCCACCGCCAGCCCCCACCGTCACCACACCGCTGCCCCCCGCCACTCCCCCGGCGCCCGCGGCCCCGGCGCCGACTGAACCCATGGGGGCTCTGCTCGCCAGCCCTGCCGCCGTTCCGGCGGCGGCCGGAGCCGCCGCCCTGATGCTGGCTTTCGCGTGGTGGCGGCTGCGCCGTCGGCGTGCCCAGGAGCAGGCACGGGCCGAACCCGTG